>Ga0255058_10001061_pt1 | contig 15717 bp, 20 predicted proteins | sample Cases_109_9_MG_FD_188637 | JGI IMG/M metagenome (GOLD analysis project Ga0255058, IMG submission 188637) | Seawater microbial communities from Amundsen Gulf, Northwest Territories, Canada - Cases_109_9 | ecosystem: Environmental > Aquatic > Marine > Gulf | place: Canada: Northwest Territories... | reverse complement strand
CGAGATCGAGATGTACGCGCCGCGATCGTACCTGGTCACGGAGGACACCCTCGACGAACTCCGACCGGAATGGGCGGCAGCAATCCGCAAGAAGGTCGCCGAGACAGGCGAGTTGATGGGTGAGGTCGAGGTAGGGTGAAACGGAATCGTCTCCTTGGGAGGCTTCCGGGTTCTTGGCGCAGCTCCGGAAGGATCTCAGAAGTGCCTGAAGCTCTGTGCTAGACGGCCACCGGCTCGTTGGACAGCCGTTGTAGATTCGGTGAAAACAGTCCGGCGAATGCGTCCTGCCCGGCAGCGTCCAGCGATGTCACGGGATGGGGTTCGGCGGGCCGTCTCACGCCTCTAGGCACTGGGATGTCCTCGCCATGTTCGACGAAGCTCCGCAGGAAATCGGCGAGGCCCGTCCACAGGTCTTCGTCTAGCTCTTCGGCGGTGCGGCCTGTCGCCACAAAACCTTCCAGCTCCGTGATATAGGCAGCAAAGTATTCGCCGTCGTCGTTTCGCCGCTCCACTTCGATCGTCCACGGCAGCGCCATGTAGCACTCAATCGTCATCGTTTCCTCCTTGCTTCCCTGCGACGGCGTCGATCCCATCCAGCGCGTTCGTTACATACACTGGAAGAAGTGTGCCCTTCCCGGGATCCTTAAGCCCCACGCGTCGCCCCGAAGGGTGCCTGAATACCCTGTGGCTGCCACTTGGGTTCTTCGGTGGCTCGTAACCGTGCCGTTCTAACATGCGAGCTACCTGTTTGTAGCGCCAGCCGACCTGATTCTCCTGCATAGCGGCCAGCCGCTTCTTCCACTGCGCCATCGTACTACGCCTGGATCGGTCGCTGCTGCTGCGCGATATAGATCGCTACGGTGCCCAGGCTGCGACCATCGATGAGCAGGCGAAACTCAAAGGCGCCGAACTTCGGGAAGGTGAGGTCGCGGAAACTTATCAGGACATTTGCACGGAGCGGCCGACCTAGACCGGTTTGCGAAAACACCAACGTCCCCGTGATCTGCTTATCCAAAATCGACTGCCCGTCCTCGTCCACAACGTCGATCGTGAGCGCATGCTTGCTACCCTCGACAGCATGCGTTTCGAATCGGGCGACGAGCGTGAGCGTGGGCCATTTCACGGGCGGCTGCTGCCCCCAGATTGTATTGAACTCGCCGAGGATATTGAGCTTGCCCTCGTGGCTCACGTTCGCGCTGTCGCAGATCAGCCCTAGTTTGAGTTCCATGGCCCATATCTCCTTCCTGACTCACCGATGTTCTTGGTGCCGAATCAACACAAGGTGGCAGAACGCGCGAAAGGGTTGCAAGGGCAGTTGGCATGGCGCTCGAAGTGCGAAGGCGGACGCTGACGCACGGAGGAAGGGTGCGGAGCCTCTTCTTAGCCGCGTCTACATCGTTCTCGGCTCGTCGCAGCAGCGCCTCCGGGCCTTGAGGATTCCTACCCGTTCGCATAGCTGCGGCGTACGCCGCACGCAAAGTGGAACCTCAGTAGACAGTCAGGGGTGTCTATACAAGGTGCGTAGAGACGGTTTGTTGCCACAAACGTTGACTTTAAAGAGTAACCTGTTAGATTGAATACCTGGCGGATGTAGTAGACCGCCGACAATAGACAGAAGTTGGCATCGCCCGTAGGGGCGGAGCTCCCAGTTTTTGGGGGCTTCGCCCTTTTTTTTCATTTCGCCACTAGCCGGAGGACACTTGGTGATGAAAAGAACAGGAACCCCACGAACCGACTTTTTAAAGTTCCGGGTTCGCCCTGACGAAAGAGCAGAGATCCAGCTCCACGCTCTTCGAGCCCACGCTCCCGTTTCGGAATACCTGCGCGTTGCGGCCATCGACTACGGGCGGAGGTCCGCCGCACACGTCAGCGTTCGTGAGTCCGCGAAAGCCACGTAACCAACAAAAGGCCGCGGCGACATGCGAGGTCGCCACGGCCAGCCCACAACGTGATGGAGCACGTCATGAACGAACTAAAGATAACCCGCCAGGCAAGCAAGACAAATGCCGAGGGGACGGAAATAGTCAGCGACATCCTACGTCAACTGTTAGCGGCGGGCCGACTGCCGGCACTTGCTGAGGCGCTCAAGCGTCAAGTCGGCGAAGCCGCCTGACGATGGGCCAATGCAAACGGGACCAATGGGTGAGACGGATCGCGTCGGAGAACGGGCCGGCGAGCCCGACAACGAGGCTCGTGCTGCTCGTGCTTGGAGCTCGGATGGATAGAGACGGTGTGTGCTATCCCGGCCAGGACCTGATCGCGACGGAATCGGGACTCGGCAAGCGTGCCGTGGTGAAGCATCTCGCCGACGCAGAGCGCGACGGGTGGATACGGCGCGAGTCACGCGGCACGGGTCGCGGATGGAAGCGCCACACGTACGAGGCGACGGTACCGGACAAGGACCCGCGAGGTGGTGCACGACGTGCAAGTGCACCTCGTGCTAGTGCACCTCATGCACTTGAGGTGGTGCACGACGTGCAACCTAACCTGTCAGTAGAACCTGTCAGTATAGATACGTCGCAACTCGAGGCAGACGCCCGGGAGGTGCTCGGCCTCTGTGACCGCCTCCGCCTCGACCGGCGATCACGTAAGGGCCTGTCGGGCCGCCCACTCAAAGCCACCCCGAAACGCCTATCGAAGATCAAGGCTCGGCGCGGAGATGGTTTCTCCCATGCCGAGCTTCTCGACGTGCCTCGCGCATTCTACGACGACCCCTGGGAAGGCCGCGATCGGTACGACGACCCGATCTATGCGTTCAAGGACGACGCGACGGTCCAAGGGTGGCTGGACAAGCGCCGGAACGGTGCCGGCGACGGTACACTCGCGGACCTGCAACTCATGGCCGGAGGTGGGCCGTGAGCCTGGACGTGTCTGCGGGCGAGAAGGAGCGCCAGCTTGCCGAGATCGCGGAGCGGTTCGACATCTGCGACCTCTCGCCGGCGGGCCTCGACTTCCTCCGAGTACGGCAAGCTGCCGAGCCGGATGCAGTGCGGACGTTTCTGCCGAGCTGGAACGCCTGCTGCCGCGGCGAAGGCGCCGGCATCGGGCTGGCGCGTGGTTGGTTCGTCGTGCTGGCCGGCGCGACCGGAGCGGGGAAGACGCTCTTGGCGCTGAACCTCGTCCTCGAGGCTCTCCAGGCCGGCGAGCGTGTTCTGTTCATCACCCTTGAGATGTCTTGGGAACAGCTTGTCACCCGCCTCCGCGCAATCCTGACGGGCGAGTCCATCCGAACTCTTGAGTGGGGCGGCCGCTTCGACGAGACGGCTGCGAAACGAGCGGACCAGGCGTTGCTCGACCTCCCCGGCCACCTGTTCTTCAATCGGCTCCCGATCTGGCGGCTCGATGATGTACGCGAGCTCATGCGGCAGTATGCCGGCGAGCGGGGCGTCCGCTTCTTCGTCATCGACTACCTGCAACTCGTATCGCCCGGAGGAGACAGGAGCATCTACGAGGGCGTTACCAAGGTGTCGCAGCAGCTTCGGTTCGCCGCCCAGGAACTCAACGCGGTGACCGTCGCCGTCAGTCAATACAACCGGCAGACTTCAGCCAACAGGCACGAGCGTCCGATTGTGCAGGGCCTGCTTGGCGGCTCGAGCATCGAGAACGATGCGACCCAGGTGCTCTTGCTCGACCACACTCGCCATCAGCGCAAAGAACTCGACCACCTGGCGAAGACATACTTGCTCCTCGCGAAGAATCGACACGGACCGCAAGGCGAGATCCCCATCGCGATCGACAACCGCACGCTCCGCATCCGCGAGGCTGAGCCGGACGAAAAGGAGACATGGCCGTGAGCGGCCCGCTGACACTCCGAGAGCTGCGGGCATGGGCAGAGGCTGCGCCACGGGGCGCGACGGTGCCGGTTGACGCGCTGGCCGAGCTGCTCAGCGGCTTGGAAGACGAAACCAACCCTGTGATCCCGGGACCACAGGGTTCGCCCGAACCCGTCTCGCGAACCTGGCGTGAACGCCTATGGATCGTCCCGGCCGAGACGCGCATAGGCGTCCACGAGCTCGCCGAGGCGCTGAAACGGCCGCGATCGTGGATCTACCGCAGAACGTCCGCGAAGGCCGATGGCCGACTGCCGCACAGAAAGCTCGGCGGAGAGCTGCTGTTCACGGCGGGCGAGATCCGGGCTTGGCTCCGCGAGCACGAGGAAGTGATCGAAGCAGGACCCATGGAAAGCGCGGCGGCCGAGCGACGGCTCAAGGCGATGTGAAGGTGGGGAGCCGATGCGTGCCGTTGTGGGTGGCGTTGTGGTGGGGACCAGTGGGGAACGAAACCTATGAAAGTGCGATTTCTTTCGGGCCGGTCCTCGTCACAGACCGGCGAAGCGGTAGGCGCGTGTGTACGCGAATCGACCCCAAAAGTTGAGAAAATCGAGTGGTGGGGAGTCGTCCCTATTCCCGAAAATTGGGGGCCAAAAGTGAGCGAATCGCGGGAGAAAATCCTGATGGCGGGAGAAGCCGCCCGAATCGCGGGAGAAAATCCTAATCGTGGCTGAAACTGCCCAAAAGGCGAGCCGATGAGCGTGCTAGGCCGTAGGCCGAAGCCGTGGGCGCTGAAAGTGCTCGAAGGTGGGCGTGCGGCACGAAATATCGAGCGTCAGGGGCCGCCCGTGCAGCCGCCAGCGCGGTGTGGGCGGCCCACGGCGGCCGGCACGGCCTGCCAACGGCCGGAGGGCCCTTCGGGCCCTTGCCGGTCGCACGTCGGCCTGGATCGCGTTGACCTCGCCGAACCGCCGGCATATCTGCCCGATAAGGCGAAGGAATTGTGGCGGATGCTCGCGCCGGACTTGATAGCCACCGACAGGCTGCGGACGGAGGACCTGCCGCTTTTTGAGCAGCTATGCATGGCGCACTTCTTCGCGGGCGTTGCCGCCGCGACGCTGATCGAGGAAGGCGTCACGGCCGCCGACGCGGCTCATCGGAACACGCCGCGTGGTCACCCGGCGGGCCGGGTGTGGCGTGATGCCGTTGGCGTACTGCGCCAGATCGCGTGTGAGTATGGGCTCACGCCGTCGTCGCGGTCCAGGCTGGAGTTGCCGGCCGGTGCCGCCGACCCGCAAGACCCGTGGTCGGAGTTCTGATGGGCTGTACCTGTCGCCCGGGTGCGTCGATCGTGGGCCGTCGCACGCTGCCCTTCAGCCGGACGCTCCTCAACTGGCAAAAACGGGCAGCCAACGGAAACTTTTTCCGATCATTCAAAGCGGACGTCCGCATAACTTGAGAACTATGGAAAACAAAATCATCACCGCCCCGGAGCACACCGCGCCCTGCGAGCGCGTCGTGATCCGCGGCATCACGTCGCGTGAGACCGACGTGATCGAGTTCACCGGTTCGCCCAGCGTGGATGCAGCCAAGCTCGCCCGTTTCGCCATAGGCGTCGGCTTCCGTGTTCACCGGAAGCTGTTGCGCGAGGTCCCGTCGATTCGCTGGTTCATCCCTGGCGTGGACGTCGCAGCTGTCCGGTGCGGGTTCGCCGATCCCTTCGGGAACTACATCGCCATAGCCGACCACCTCGAAGCGCGGGAACTGGCTTCGACCGTGTTACATGAGCTTCGACACTGCGCACAACGAGGCGTGCGGTTCACGGACCTCGAGGCCGAGGACGATGCAGAGGGATTCACGCACAGGTGGACTTCACCGACACTCCGAGCCTACCGCGAGACGTGTGGCCAGCTCTCCCGGCTCGCCGTCGTGGGCAATGCGAGGCCGGGCGGCAGGGCACTGCACATGGACATCCGGTTGACCCGGCCGACCGCGAAGGTTTGGCAGTACAACGCCCGCGCGACGGGCGATTCATGGCGGGAGCTACCCTGTTGGAACGAGGCGTGAACGAGATGACGAAGAGGAGCCCATGAAGAACGAGACGATCACCGTCGGTGCGCTGTCCAGCTCAAAGACGTTCGCGAACCAGAAGGAGCTTAAGAGTTTCGTGGATAGCGTGCCCGATCAATGGGGTCCGCTTGAGCTGGCGGCCAAACATAAGCTAGCCGCGCTGGAAAGCGGGGCGGTCCAGCAAGTCGTGAGTCCCGCCGCGAAGCCGCCGACGAAGCTCGATGAGCAGGTCGCTGGGGCTGGGCGGGAACTCGAGGTGGCCGAGGAAAAGTGGACCGTCGCTCGGCTGGCGTGGCTCTCACGCGCCCGTGTTCTCGAGAACGAGGTGCCCGGGCGGCTACGTAGGGCGCGAGGCAATCCGACCGAGCTATCGCGCGTCGGCAATTGGGTGAATGACGGTCAGGGTGAGGTCGGGCGTCTTAGGCGAGTCACCGAGATTGCCGAGAAAAAGCTCAAGCGAGTTCGTGTCAAGTACAACGAACTGAAGCTCGAGGCGGATCGCTTGCGCCAGGAGCAAAGGGTTCGGATCCACAACCTTGAGGATCCGTCACAGCCGTTCACGTTGACCGAGTACACGGAGCTCAGGGAGCGTGAAACTAGCTAGGGGGCGTCCTTGGGGCTCCCGAGTCCGCGAGGGCCGGGCGGCTACTCACGCGCCGTTGGTCGCCCCAGGCCGCTCCCCCCACGCTCGGCGATCATTGAAAGGAGCGAAGACGCTATCTCTGCACGACGGGCCGGTGTCGGCCGCTGGGCTGAGCCCGAAGGTGGGAGCTGCTCTTGGTTGACTAGCCCGTCCGCCGGAGTCCCGGACGTCGTGAGGCCCCGGGAGGGAGTTCTAGCCCTCTTCTCGCTCCGGGCCGGCGGGCACGGTTTGGACCGTTGAAGGAAGAACCAGGGGTGTGGAGGGAGCCAGATGAAACGGAGGGGCGGCCCCGAAGGAACCGCAGCCGCTGCTCATGTTGCGCGAATGGCTGCTGTCTAGAAGGGAGGGTCAACCCCGACCGGCACGTTGCTGTCCGTGTTCGTGCCGTCCCCAAGCGTGCCGTTGCCGTTCCAGCCCCAGCAGTAGGCCGGCCCGTCCGTCGTCACCCCGCAGCTGTGGCCGACGCCGACGCTCACCGACTGGAAGGTGAGCCCACCCAATACCGCCACCGGCACGTTGCTGTCCGTGTTCGTGCCGTCCCCGAGCCCGCCCAAGGCGTTCTGACCCCAGCAGTAGGCGGCCCCCGCCGTCGTCACCCCGCAGTTGTATTCGCTGCCGGCGCTCACCAACTGGAAGGTGAGCCCGCCCAATACGGCCACCGGCACGTTGCTGTCCGTGTTCGTGCCGTCCCCGAGCTCACCGTCGCCGTTAAAGCCCCAACAGTAGGCCCGTTTTCCCGCCGTCGTCACCCCGCAGCTGTAGAAGCGGCCGAGGCTCACCGACTGGAAGGTGAGCCCGCCCGAGACCGCCACCGGCACGATGATGAACAGCGTGTTCGTGCCGTCCCCGAGCTGGCCCTCGCGGTTAAAGCCCCAGCAGTAGGCGGCCCCCGCCGTCGTCACCCCGCAGCTGTGTGAGCCGCCGAGGCTCACCGACTGGAAGGTGAGCCCGCCCGAGACCGCCACCGGCACGTTGCTGCTCGCGAAGGTGCCGTCCCCAAGTTGGAAGGCGAAGTTCGCGCCCCAGCAGTAGGCGGCCCCCGCCGTCGTCACCCCGCAGCTGTGGGCGCCGTCGCTGGAGCTCACCAACTGGAAGGTGAGCCCGCCCGAGACCGCCACCGGCACGTTGCTGATCGCGTTCGTGCCGTCCCCGAGCTGGCCGAAGGTGTTAAGGCCCCAGCAGTAGGCGGCCCCCGCCGTCGTCACCCCGCAGCTGTATTCGTTGCCGGCGCTCACCGACTGGAAGGTGAGCCCGCCCGAGACCGCCACCGGCACGTTGCTGATCGCGTTCGTGCCGTCCCCGAGCTGGCCCTCAACTCCACGGCCCCAGCAGTAGGCCGCCCCCGTCGTCGTCACCCCGCAGCTGTGCCGGCTGCCGGCGCTCACCGACATCTGGATCGTGGCGGGCGGCACGACGCAGATGTCGTCGCTGCCCTCGAAGGGCGTCCCGTCGAACAGATTGCCGGTGAGCGTAGCTGTGCCGCTCCCGCTCGTGAACGTGCCGGGCACATCCTCGATCTGGACGACCAGATCAGCGAACCCGTCGCCGTTCACATGCGCGACGCGGGCCATGAGCTTCCCGCTCTTTCCCTGCGAGGCCACGCTCAGTCCTTCGAGTTGCACGGTAGAGGGATCAACCTCAGTCACGTCGAAATCGGCGGCCCCGAGGATCCACACGGGGATCACGCCGTTCCCGTCGTTGTTGAGGCAGGGCTTGATGTCGATGTTGACCTGGATGGCCCGCTGGATGACGATCCCGCCGAGTTCGATGGCAGTGCCCCCGACAAGACCGGCGTCCAAGACGCCCGTATGCTGGTCAGGCAAGTTGAAGAAGCGCGCGTAGAAGAAGCCGCTCACATCCTGGTTGTCGGTTCTCACGAGCACCTGCTCACATCCGCTGTCCGCAAACACACCGGGTGGAGACCCTCCGAAGCCTACGATCAGTCCGCCGCCGGGAAAGCTGAACGGTCCCTCCGCCGTGTACACGAGCTCGTAGTCGTCCTTGACGAAGTTGCCGCGCGGATTTTGCGGTATCTGTGCGTCGGACACGACCTGAGTCCACCCGGATGCCGCGACGATGCCCTGGCTCACGACGTTGGTGCCAGAGTTGACCGGCGGGGCAGGATTCTTGTTGGCGGTCGCGAAGAAGATATTTCGACGAATATCAACGTCGTTCTGCGCCCCTAGGTCAAACGCGAATCTCGCGCCCACTACAAGCTCGAACGCAGGTACATTGCGGTAGATGAAGCCCTTGAATGAGCCGAGGTTGTTACCGAAGGGGATGCAGTTCCTGACAAACGTCGGAGAGGCGGGCGTTATATCGAGCGAACCGGGTCCGAGATGACTTTGGTGTGGGATAGATGGGGCATCCGTCGGTTCGCCAACCGCCCCGGCAACAGGCTCGGCCGGAGATTCCGACAACCGGAAGCCGCTGTCTGATGGCTGCGTGATGTCCTGGCAGGCGGCGAGTACGAGAGCAAGGGCTGGCAAGAGCGCAAGCCGTTTCATCTGACTGCTCCCTCAGTTGTAGGAGATTTCACCCGGCGACAGGGTCGCCCAAATGGCTGAGAGCAACGATGCAGGAGGACCCCAACTGGCCGGGAAGGCCAGCGGGTAGGACGTGGACTACTACGTACTGCAAACACTCTACTACCTCAGAAGCGGGGCGGCAGAGCAGCCCGCTTCGTTAATACAATCTCAGCCCCGGTGGCAAGGCTCGCAACCTACGGTGGGGTATGGATTAGGCGGTTTCGCCGTAAGGCTCAGCGATCTGTGGATCTACGAGGACGAGATTAAGAGCGTGCAGGGGCCGGATGCAGGCAAGGGCGGCTCCTTGTCGGGCCTACCTAGCCCACAAAAGCATCCCAGCTATGAGGGCAACACCGGCTCCCGCGACAACAATGAATACCTCTAGCCAAAGCTGCGTTTGCTTCCACTGCTTGTGTCTAAAGAACCGCTTTAGCCGTGACCGGAGCGTACGGCGTCGCGAGGGCGGCAAGACGAAAGTGAGCCGAGCTGTGCGGGCGTCTGAGTGCCGCTACGATCAATTGCAGGGGATTGCAGCCCTACCGGCTTAGGTCGAGCAGAAAACTTGGATACAACATACTACGTCCAATTCCTAAACCTCAGGAACGCGTTTCTCGCCCATTTTCACAGCAGGGCACAACGATAAGCGCCCTCAGCCAACCGCGTCAAGAGCCCTGTGGCTGCGTGCGAAGACGAGAACGAGAGCCTCGCCGAAGCCAACCGCGGACTATTGAGCAGTAGGGGCAGGTCGCGTTGCCGCTGACGTATCCTCAGAGCTGACACCTGAGGGATAGGATAGGGTTGTTAGCGTCGTATATACGGCGGCGTATGTCTCTACAAGGCCGAGATCAGGAGCGTGGAGGGGCAAGGTGCAGGCAGGGTCTCACTTTTCTCTTGATCGTGGGGCCCGCTTGACGGGGCTGGACTCCTGAGCGGCGGCCCACGCTATTCTTTCTTTCCTTCGCTCGCGGTCGCCGCCGTGGGGTGCGTGCTCAAAGAGACGGGGCGGCGCCAGTGGAGCCGCCCCCACGCTTACTAGAACACGCGAAACGCGACAAACATCAGAAGGAGGACGATCCCTATGAGGTAAAGCATCTTTCTGTTCATTTCTTCGCTCCTTGGTCGGTGCCCACGGCTACGATAGATCTCTCGTCCCACGGACGATCGACCGCACACCCGGTGGTAGGTGCCGCGTGCGTGTGCTACTAGTATCTGACGAGGCGCAGGGTCTTGAGCGTCTGTCCGGTCTCCGGGCCGGGCTTCTGCCCGTCGGCGCACCTGGTGAAGCGCACGTACACGTTCCACTGGCCCGGCGGACCGTCGCCGTTCCCGGTGGGCAAGCCGTTCTTGTAGAAGGTGCTGGCCACCTTCTCGACGAACACGCACTCCCAGCGGGTGAGCAGCGCCGGGTCCTGATTCGTGGTCGGCGTGGTCGGGTCGATCATGGCGATGGCGCGGTGGCGTTTGCCGAACCACTCGGCAGGAAAGGTGGGGCTGTCCATGCACTCGCTATTTCCCCTTGACGCCATGCATGTGCCATTCCAATCCCAGTTGTCACCGCCGAAATCCTCGACCAGGGTCATGAACGCCTGGATCACCGTGGCCTGTACGTTCCCCGACTCCGGCTCGATGTAGTCCCCCACGTCGACGACGACCGGGTTCTCCTGGTCGGGACACCCCAGGACCCAGTCGATCAGGTTCGAGGCGCCGCTGCTCCCGTCGGGGAGGAACCAGCACCGCCATGAGTCGGCGTCCACGCACGGGCTTGCGTTGTACTGCTCCAAACTCCCGTCGCCGATCAGGGGGTCGGTGTCGGCCCCACCGGGCGGCGGGCCCGACTGGGTCTTGACCTCGATCACGTCCCCGAGGTTGGCAGCCGCAGCGTCACCGAGAAACCCCGTGTATGCGTCACCGGCGTAGGCGCCCGGGCCGCCGGGCGTAACAAGACATCCATCGTATCCAGGGGGAGAGAAACACTGTCCCTCCATCGGTTTCATCGGAGGGTTCTCGGGCGGATCGTAGTACGGCTCGTACTTGTCCCCGTCGGCCAGATTGAAGCGGCCGTCGTTCGGGCTTGGGCCGCCGGGGTTGTCCAGCCACCGGTCGGGGATCGCGATCGGCAGAGGACACACCCCGCTGCCCGCCGACACGACCTCGGCTGCCGCCACCGTGGAGACATCCATGCTCTGCTGACCGAGGACACGGCCGAAGATCGTGGCTATGGAGTTGCCACGAGTCTCGACGTTGTAGACCCGCACCCGCACCTTGTGCTCGTCCAGGAGCACATCGACATCCTCCGGCCGCACGTCCGCGATCGTGCCGAGCACAGTGTTCTGTGCCGCGTAGCCGATGGCCCACTGGCGCGCCCGGACATCGTCGTTCGGCTGTGTGATGAGGGACCCCGCGCCCGCGAGCGCCGCGGCGTCAGCTACGCGCTGCGACTCAGTCTTCGCGCCGAGCCCCATGCCGAGGTCCACGGCCAGCGCGACCATTCCGAAGAAGATGACCATGCCGAGGGCGACCAGCACCAGCGTCTGGCCCTTCTCGTCACGCACTCGATTTCGGATCTGGCTCCTGAACTTCCGCATGGTACGACTCCTCACGTCTTGGGCTTAACGGTGCCGTGGCCCCGTGGTGTTCTCGGAAGCGTCTGAACTGGTCCGGGAGGAGGGCCAGCGAGGAAGGAAGCCGCACTACTTGGCACTGTAACCACGATGCTTACCTCAGAAGCGGGGCGGGACAGTAGCCCGCTTTCTTAATATAAACCTGAGCCCCTATGGCAAGGCTCGCAACCTACGGTGGAGTATGGATTAGGCGGTTTCGCCGTAAGGCTAGGCGACCTGCCGCCCTACGAGGACCAGATCAGGAGCGTGGAGGGGCTGGCGCCGATGGGGGTAGAGGCGAGGTCAATAGGCTGGTCCTCGGGGTCCCCGAACCGGGCGACGTACTCCTGCTCGGTCATCTCGAACAGCTCGGCACCAAGCGAGCCGGGCGTTGGGTATGTCCGCGTCTCAGTCATCCGCCACCGCCCGGAGTTCCTTCGCCAGCCGCCGAAGTCCTCCACCCCTCCGATCAGCGAGCGAGATGATCGCTTCTCGCCACCCTTGAGGAGGAGACCGATAACCAGACTTGGACGGATCGAGCCGTGCCTGACGGATGACATGTTCGGAACCGCCCATTTCTTGCGCCAGCTCGCCCAGTGTCACACCAAGCTCGAGCAACCGATCCGAGGCTTGCTTGAAGTCCAACCCCTACCCCCCTCGTCCGCAGACCTATTGACAGCACGCTCCCATGTCCATTAACCTATGGACAACAGGGCGAATAGGAAACCCGCGGGCGTCTGGGCAGACAGTTCACCGCGGGGCGTGTCCGCGGTAACCCGAACAAACCGCGAAAGGTCACACCGCCCGATATCTTCCCGTGGGCGTGGGGAAAAGCAGCAAGAACGATGGGTGAGTGGAAAGGAGAGTCCGATGGGTGAAGTCGGTACCGCCGTCGCTGTCCATCCGGCAGCCGACATCTTTCCCGATATGTCTGACGAGATGTTCCAAGAGCTCGTCGAGGACATCGCGCAGAACGGGCTGCTGGAGCTCGTGGTGATGCACGACGGGATGATACTGGACGGACGCCATCGCTGGCGGGCGTGCGAAAGGGCTGATTGCGTCGTGCAGACCGTGGAGTGGGACGGCGAGTGTGGATCGCCCGAAGCGTTCGTCATCTCCCGAAATCTACGCCGTCGCCACCTGACGAGTTCGCAGCGCCCCCGCGATGCTGGCGGTAGAACTGCTGCCCGAATTCGAGAAGCAGGCGGGTGAACGACAGGGCGCACGCAGCGACCTTACGGAAATAATTCCGGAAGGTTCTCAGGCTGAGGCTCGCGAGAAGGCCGCCGAGCTTGCCGGTACCAACCCGCACTACGTATCGGACGCGAAGCGGATCAAAGAAGAGGCGCCCGAGCTGGCCGAGCGAGTGAAGTCTGGCGAGGTCACGATACCGGCCGCGAAGAAGGAGTTAGAAGGCGAGACCACGGCGGAGGCGGCTACTCGCCGACACTTGGAGATTAATATCCGACACGGGATGGTCCTGGAAGGATGGAAAGACACACAACGCAATCGCTCCATCTTTCGGAAAGCATTCAAGCACGCGGACATGTTTTTTCTTGTTGGTATCGGTTCTCTGCGGGATGTGTTGCCCTACCTCGAGTTGGCAAAAGCCCTGTCGGTCGCTAACACCGAAGAGGTTGACGGATGGATTCAGGCGTGCCGCGACGCGGTACCGGCCATCAACCGCGTGAGGAAGGAGTTGCTACAACACCAGGAGGCGAAGGAGGACTGATGGCACGTAGAAAGACCACCAGGCTTACTGGCGCGAGCGTGGCGGCCAAGAGGCGCTGATCGCGCCCGGCGAGTCCAGCGCCACGCCAGCCGCCCACCGCAACGCAAGGGAGGCGCATCATGGCTGCCGAGATCCGCTATGAGGGTTGGTGCCGGTATCCCAACACGGGTACAGCCTACCGCAGTTGGCGGTTCCTGGAGGCGTACAAGCCGTTCAAGGCTCTCAAGGGCTACAGGCTCCAGGACCTGGGGCCGGATGATCCGAACCGGTTCATCGTCACGGATCAGAACTCCGCGGTTTACGAGCCGACCGAGGACGAGGTGCGGGAGCTCTTGCTGGGCTGCATCCCGCCGTGGGAACCGCCCGCGAGGCGTTCAGGGTGTGGGAGCTCAAGGTCGATTGCCCGGAGATCGCGGTCTTTCATGTCTCAGGCGTCGGGGGGGAGCCCCACGCCGAGGTGGGCGACAAGCTATGGGAGGAGCCTGACGACAAGTTGACGCCGTACACGCTCAAGCGTGGCGGCAAGCGTATCGCCTACCCGGAGCATTGGCTCGTCAGGCGGCTATTCGAGAACGAGGGAGCCCCCGGCGAAGCCTTTGAGACGCCCGCAGAAGGCACCGTCCAGACGTCGGCTCTGTTCGACCCTGACGGTGCAGGTTTCGGCGCATGCGTGGTCCGAAGACCGCTGGCATCGATCGGCGCGGAGGCCGGGTGATGTGTTGCTTGAAACAACAGGTCCTAAGTGCCGCCCGGCGATTTACGGCCGCGTGACAGAGCTACAGCTCGACGATTATGAAGCCCTCCGGGAGGAGCTGCCCGATGTCGTCATGTTCATTGGGCGAGCAACAGATGACGAGTGGGACAAACGACGTAGACGCAAGCTGGAGGAATACATCGTCGGGAGCCGGGCAGGGCGAGACGATCTCCTTTCGGTCGCCAGCTTTCTCCGTAACCGCCAGCGGTGGGGCAAGCGACTCAAGGTCTTCTACTCGCGGCTCCTGCTCATCAAGCCGTACGGGACAACGGTGAGCGCGCCGATAACGGCAGCGGGCGACGAGGGCGCGATCTATGAGCTGCTCCATGCGGTCGGCTGCCGGCTGCCCGAGGAGGCGTGAACGATGGCGAGACGTAGGACGTACCCCGGCTCAATCGACCAGCGCGGCGACTCTTTCCGCGTCCGGCTCTGTGTTGGCGGCCAGCGGTACTCGAGGACGCTTCACGGCGTCACGAGGACGCAGGCTGAGCGTCACGCTCGCGAGAAGCACCGAGAACTCGACCAGAAGGCGCGGAGACGCAAGAACGGCCTGCCAGGCGTGCTCACCCTCTCCGCACTGCTCGATCGCTATGAGGATGAGGTTCTGGGCGATCTGCGGGCATCTACTCAAGTGAGCTACCAGAACTCACTGCGACCGATCCGGCAGTTCTTCACCGAGCGCCTCCGCGACCCCGCGCTCGAGGACATCGGCTGGTCCGACATCTCCGCATACCTGAGCTGGCGCCGGTGGCATGGTTCATCGGGCGAGAAGCTCGATCGCAAGCTGTCGGGTCGCAGCCTCGAGAAAGAGTGGAGTATCCTGCATCTGCTGTTCGAGTTCGCGATCGACTGCGAACTGGCCGACCGTAACCCGGTCCTGCGGAAACGGAAGCCGTCGAAGAAGGATTCTCGCAAGCCGATCATCATCAGCGACGAGCAGTACGGGGCGCTCCTGGCCGAGTGCGAGCACCGCGACGACATGCTCCACCTATACGCGCTGACGCTGGGCGAGACCGGCGCACGCTGCGAGTCGGAGGTGCTTCACTTCAGATGGCAGGATGTGGATCTCGAGGACGGCTTCATCCTCATCCGGTCTGGCTACCGCCACGCCACGAAGTCGGGTAAGGTTCGATACGTGCCCATGTCCGAGCGGCTACGGGAAACGATGCGCGAGCACTTCGCTCGCTACCGACTCGTCACGTACGAGGGCACGCGCAGCCCGTGGGTGTTTCACCTCCGCTGGCGGAAGCGCGGCAAGAGCGCAGGCGACCGGATCGGGTCGTTCCGCGGACCGTTCATCAAGGCGGCCGAGAGGGCTGGGCTGCCGGACGGCTTCGTCCAGCACGACCTCCGGCACTACCGCGTGACGAAATGGATGGCCGAGGGCAAGGGATCGGCACTCGTGAAGGAGGCCGCCGGCCACGCGAGCATCACGACCACCGAGGGCTACACCCACCTGGTGAAGGAACATCTGCGGGCACTCGTCGCGGACCCGGAAACCCGACCTAATGAAGTGGCTGTCGTTCATAACGGTTGAGGGGCGGCCCCGAAGGAACCGCCCCACGCTAGGGTAGCGACCGGAACGACTACTCCGCCCTACGGCCGACTAATGATCTCGCA
>Ga0255058_10001060_pt1 | contig 15717 bp, 13 predicted proteins | sample Cases_109_9_MG_FD_188637 | JGI IMG/M metagenome (GOLD analysis project Ga0255058, IMG submission 188637) | Seawater microbial communities from Amundsen Gulf, Northwest Territories, Canada - Cases_109_9 | ecosystem: Environmental > Aquatic > Marine > Gulf | place: Canada: Northwest Territories... | reverse complement strand
TGCCGGGTCTCGTATCGGCCGGCGGAGGCCGTCCCACTCCTGAACCAGGCCACGCCCGGCGATCAGTGGCCCGATCGCCATCAGCACTAGCTGGATTACCGTCTGCCATTCGCTCATCGCCTAGCCATTGTACGTCGCCGGGCGCTGGCTCTACGATGAGCCTATGGCGAGCATTCGTGTTGGCAACGCACCGTGCTCCTGGGGCTTGATCGGCGGCTACGAAGCCACGCTCGACACGCCCTACGCTCAGGTGCTGGACGAGATGGCGGCCGCGGGTTACACCGGCACCGAACTGGGCGACTGGGGTTACCTGCCGACTGATCCCGGGCGACTAGGCGACGAGCTCGCAGGGCGCGATCTAGCGATGATCGGTGGGCTCGTGCCCGCAGCGCTGGCGGACCGCTCCGCGCACGCCACGGGAGTCGCCGACGCGCTGCGCACGGCACGTCTTCTTGCCGCCGTGGCGTCCGAAGGCGCGCCGTCTCCGATCCTGGTTCTTGCCGACACCATCGGCTCGGATCCAGTGCGAGTGCAGAACGCCGGCCGCATCGCGCCAGAGCATGGCCTCTCGGATGAGCAGTGGGGTGCCTTTGCCGAGGGCGCCGGGGGAATCGCCCGCGCCGTGCGTGACGAGACCGGCCTGCGCACCGTCTTTCACCACCACTGCGCAGGCTACGTCGAGACGCCCGCCGAGACGGCCCGGCTGATGGAACTTACGGAAGCCGGCGACCTTGGCCTCTGCTTCGACACGGGCCACTGGGCGCTCGGCGGTGGTGACGTCCTCGAGGCGTTCCACCGCTACGGCGAGCGAATCTGGCACATCCACTTCAAGGAGTGCCACGCGGGTGTCGCGGAGCGGATGCGGTCGGAAGGCTGGGACTACTTCGAAGGCCTTGCGAATCGTGTCTTCCACCGGCCCGGCACCGGCGATGTCGACTTCCCGGGTCTTCTTGCAGCGATGCGGTCGTCCGAGTACGAAGGATGGGTCGTCGTCGAGGACGAGCTGCCGCCGGGCGACGGCGATCCCGAGGAAAGCGCCCGCGCGGACCGCGAGTACCTGCGACGCCTGGGCCTCTGATGGAGGACCTGCGTATTGGCGTGATCGGCGCCGGGGCGATCGGAGCGGTGCACGCCGCGAACCTCGCACGCCGCGTTCCGGGCGCTCGTCTCGTCGCTGTCGCTGACGTCGACCGCGAGAAGGCGGAGGCCTGCGCCGCTGACAACGAGGCCGACGAAGCCTATACCAGCGATATAGAGTTACTCGCGCACTCGGATCTTGCTGCCGTCATCGTCTGTACTCCGCCCGAGACGCATGCTGGGATCATCGAGGCCGCGGCTGCAGCCGGCAAGCACGTCTTCTGCGAAAAGCCGCTGGAGCGGACACTTGATCGAGCCGATGCCGCTCTTGCCGCTGTGGAGAAGGCCGGCGTCAGGTTCTTCATCGGTCTCAACCGCCGCTATGATCCGCGCTTCCTCCGCTTGCACGATGCCGTTCAGGCCGGCGAGGCTGGCCGCCCGCTCACCGCGCACTTCATCTCACAGGACCCGGTCGATGGGCAGGCGGACTCGCCGAACCCTCCCGGCGACCTTTTCTTCAGCACGACGGTCCACGATCTCGACTTCGCCGGCGTCGTCATGCGCTCGCCGGTCGAAAGCGTCTACGCAGCCGGAGGCGTGATGGCGGAAGGTAACGGGCCGGCGATCGATGACCCCGACACGGCGATCACGCTCCTGCGCTTCGCCGGCGGCGCCTCAGGCACGATAGATAACAGTCGTGTTGCCCCCGGCTACGATCAACGCATAGAGGTCTTAGGCACAGCCGGTGCGGTACGTGCGGACAATCCTCGTGCCGACGAGGGTGATGCGACCGGGGGCGCGACGCCGTTCTTCTTGGAGCGCTACGGCGAGTCGTACATCGCCGAGATGCGGGCGTTCGTCGACTGCGTTCGAGGCGACACGCCGTCGCCGGTTGGGCCGAAGGCGGCGCGGGTTTCGCAGGTGCTCGCAGAGGCTGCCTGGCGGTCGTATCGGGAAGAACGGCCGGTGACGGTCCGCGAGATCGGCTAGCCGGAGTCGGTGCCGATCGGTTGCTCGTCCGCCTCCGGTGAGCCGGTCGGTTCGCGGGTCACGAGCACGAGCATCACGTAGCCGATGATCGCGGAGATCAGCGACCCGGCGAGAATGCCCATCTTGCCGTCGCTGACGAGAACTTCCTGATCGAACGCCAGCTCGTTCACGAAGAGCGCGACGGTGAACCCGACGCCACCCAGAAGCCCGACGCCAAGAACGTGCCACCAGCCCATTGACCGTGGCAGCGAGGCGATGCCGAGCCGGACGGCGATCCACGTCGCTAGGAAGATTCCCAGCGGCTTTCCGAACAAGAGGCCGAAGGCGACGCCCTGCGATATCTCGCTCGATACGGCGTCGCTCACGCTGTCGCCGGTGATGACGACCCCGGCGTTAGCGAGCGCGAAAACAGGCACGACGATGAAGGTCGTCATGGGGAGTAGCTGCCGCTGGATGCGTTCGAGGGGGGACTCTGTGCCCTCCGTTAGCGCCTCGATCTGGCCGAGGATGTGTTGCGCCGCGTGCTCATCCTCTCTGGCCTGGGCGTCGCGATATTTCGCGAAGAGGTCCTCCATCGATTCTTCGAACTTTGAAGTGCTGTAGAACGGGTTGGCAGGCGTCATGAGGCCCAGAGCGACGCCGGCGATCGTGGGAGACACGCCTGATTCGAACATCGCCACCCAGGCGAACGCGCCGAAGAGCAGGTAGACGCTGACATCTCGAATTCCCGCCCGGCTCATTCCGTAGATGAACGCCAGCAGCCCGCCGGCGATCATCAACGCCTCGATTGAGAGGTCGGACGTGTAAAAGACGGCGATGACGGTGATGGCGCCGATGTCGTCAGCGATCGCCAGGGCCAGGAGGAACACGCGCAACTGCGAGGGGATCCTCCGCCCGATGAGCGCCAGGACTCCCAGCGCGAAGGCGATGTCCGTCGCCATCGGGATGCCCCATCCGTCTGCGCCCTCGCCGCCGGCGTTCAGTGCGATGAAGATCAGCGCGGGGACGACCATCCCACCCAGAGCAGCCGTTACCGGCAGCATCGCCTTCTGGAACCCTGCCAACTCGCCTCGTGTCATCTCCCGCTTGATTTCGAGGCCGACGACGAAGAAGAAGAACGTCATCAGACCTTCGTTGATCCAGCCGTGAAGGTCCTCCTCTATATGGAAGATGCTGGCATCGATGGAGAGTTCAGTCGCGAAGAGGTCGAAGTAGGCCTCGTCCAGCGGCGGCAAGTTCGCCCAGATCAGCGCTACGACGGCGGCGAGGAGTAGTGCGATGCCACCGATGACCTCCGTGTGGATGAACCGCTGGGCGGGCAGCACGACCTGCCTGAAGACGTAAGAGCGCTCGGCCTCGTGCTCCACCTCGCCGCGGCTGCGGGGAGGGATGCGGTGCGACGGCGGCGGCCTGCGGGGACCTTCGGACATCGGAATGTAGTTTACCCGCCGCCTTCGCTAAGCGCCCGGCAGAGGCGAGATAGGCGGTTGGATACTCCGGCCTAAGCCTGGCTCGTCGTGGTGCCGCCGTCGACGCGGATCGTCATGCCCGTGAGGTAGGCGCCGGCCCGCGACGCCAGGTAGATCGTCGCGCCAGCCATGTCCTCCGGCCGGCCGATGCGCCCCAGGGGAATCGTCGACTTGATCTGGTCACCGAACGTCTCCAGCGTCTCGTGCATCATCTTGCTCTCGAACGGCCCCGGCGCGATTGCGTTCACCGTGATCCGCCGCGGTGCCAGCTTGCGCGCCAGCACGCGCGTCATGTGGAGCACCGCCGCCTTCGTCGCAGAATATGCGTACGTCTCCAGGAAAGGCGCCTGGATGCCGTCGATCGAGCCGATGTTGATCACCCGCGCCGGGTCGTCGTCGCTCGCCGCCTTGCTCAGCAATGGCACGAGCGCGCGGGCGAGATGAAAGACGCCCTTGACGTTGAGCGCGAAGCAGCGGTCGAAGGCGGCGTCCGGATACTGTTCGAATGGAGCGCCCCAGTTGTTGCCCGCGTTGTTGACGAGTATGTGAAGCTGATCTTCTCGCTTGCCGATCTCTTCCGCCAGGGCGAGGCAGCCCGCTTCGGTGCTGAGGTCGGCCTGCACGGCGATGCACGTTCCCGACTTCGAGAGCGCTGCTGCCTCCTTCTCGATCACGTCGGTCTTGCGCGAGGAGATGTAGGTCTTCGCCCCGGCTTCGACGAGCCCCTGGGCGATCATCAGGCCGATGCCCTGGCCGCCGCCGGTTACCACCGCCACTTTGTCCTTCACCGAAAACAGGTCTTTCATCAAGTGTCCTTCCTAGTCGTCGGCGATGAACACCGACTTGTACTCCGTGTAGTGCTCCAGCGCTGCCATACCCTGCTCCCGGCCCAGTCCTGACTGCTTCACGCCGCCGAACGGAGCCTCGATGTGCACCGAAAACGACGAGTTGATCGAGAGCATGCCTGTCTCGGTGCCGCGGGCCACCCGCAGCGCCCGGCCGATGTCCCGTGTCCAGATGGAGCCGGAGAGTCCGTAGATGGAGTCGTTGGCCAGCCGTACCGCTTCGTCCTCGGTCTCGGAAGGGACGATCGCCACCGCGGGCCCGAAGATCTCCTCACGCATGATGCGCATCTGGGGCTCGGCGCCGGTGTAGACGGCGGGTAGCAGGAAGTTCCCGGGCGACTCCGGCCGCTCGCCGCCGCAGACGCGCGTCGCACCCTCGCTCTCCGCCGTCCCCAGGTGTGCTTCGACCTTCTCCCGGTGCTCTGGCGAGATCAGCGGACCGATCTCTGTCGCCTCGTCCGCTGTGTCGCCTACGCGCAAGGTCTGAGCGCGGGCGGCGAAGCGCTGCACGAACTCGTCGTAGACCGGCTGCTCGACGAGGATTCGGCTGCGGGAGCAGCAGTCCTGTCCGGCATTGTCGTAAGCCGCGAAAATCGACGACTCGACACACGTCTCAAGGCCTGCGTCCGCGAAGACTACGCTCGCCGACTTGCCTCCGAGCTCCAGCGAGACGCGCTTGACCCCGGCCGCGCCGCTCTTCATGACGTGCTCGCCCACCTCGGTCGATCCCGTGAACGAGATCTTGCGCACGAGAGGGTGGTTGATCAGCGCCTCGCCGACCTCGGAACCTTTCCCCGGCACGATGTTCAGGACGCCGGACGGCAGGCCGGCCTCCAGCGCCAGCTTGCCCAGCGCGAGAGCCGTCAGCGGTGTCAACTCCGCCGGCTTGACGACGACGCTGTTGCCCATCGCCAGCGCCGGCGAGACCTTCCAGCTGAGGATCGCCATTGGGAAGTTCCAGGGCGTGATAGCCGCGCAGACGCCGATCGGCTCGCGGAAGGTGAGCAACGTGCCGTTGGCCTGCGAGGGGATCGTCTGGCCGTGGAACTTGTCCACGGCACCGGCGTAGTAGTCGAACGCGCCTGCCACCACGCCGATCTCGCCGCGGGCAGCCGCGATCGGCTTGCCGGCGTTCTTCGATTCGAGAGTCGCCAGCTCTTCGAGGTCGCGGCGCACGAGGTCGGCGATGCGCCGCAGCACGTCGCGACGCTCGCGCACCGGGGCGCGGCGCCACTCGCCCGACTGAAAGGTGCGATGGGCCGCGTCGACCGCGCGATCGGCGTCCGCGGCCGACGAGCGGCCGACGCGAGCGATCTCCTCGCCCGTCGCCGGGTTTCGGACGCTGGTGACGCCGTCGGATGAGGCGTCAGCCCGCGCGCCGTCGATCAGTGGCCCGAGGACGTCGGTCATTCGGGCGTTACGTAGGCAGCGGTGATGCCGCCATCGATTACGAAGTCTGCACCGGTCATGAACGATGAATCGTCCGAGGCCAGCCAAAGCGCCGCCTGGGCGATCTCTTTCGCCTCGCCGAAGCGCCCGATCGGAATGTGGACGAGCCGCCGCTGCAGCTTCTCTTCCGTGTCCAGGAACTTCATCAGGAGTTCCGTCTTCAGCGGGCCAGGACAGAGGGCGTTGATGCGGATGTTCTCCCTGGCGTGGACGATCGCCAGCTCGCGCGTCATCGCCAGGACCGCGCCCTTCGACGCCGTGTACGCTACCTGCGCCGCCGCCGAGCCCATTAGCGCGACGAGAGACGCTGTGTTGATGATGGAGCCGCCCCCCGCGCGCTGAAGTGCCGGGATGCCGTACTTGCAGCCCAGGAAGACGCCCTTGGCGTTGATGTCCATGGTCAGCTCCCAGACGTGCACAGTCGTCGCCTGCGCGTCGTCGTCGTCAGCGTGCATGATGCCGGCGTTGTTGAAGAGCACGTTGAGCTTGCCGAACGCCCGCTCCGCCGCCTCCACCATCTCGCGGCAGTCGTCGCCGATAGCGACGTCGGCGCGGATGGCGATAGCGCGCCCGCCGGTGCTCTTGATCTCGGCTTCAGTGCCGCGCGCCGCGTCTTCGTTGAGGTCGACGCAGACCACGGCCGCGCCTTCGCGGGCGAAGAGGATCGCGCTCTCCCGCCCGATTCCGCTACCGGCGCCTGTGATCAGCGCTACCTTGTCTTTCAGTCGCATCGCTAGATCCTCTCGAAGTAGCGCCACCGCTCCCAGTCGGTGACAGCGTTGTCGTACTGCGTCGCTTCGACGTCGAAGAAGTGCGCGTAGTGCTCGTGAGCTTCCGCGCCGAACGCCTCGCGCGCGAAGTCGCTCCTGGCGAAGGCCGTCGCCGCCTCTCGCAGTGTCGAGGGTACTCGCGGCAGGTCCTGCGCCTGGTAGACGTCGCCCGCGAACTCTGCGGGCGGCTCGGTCTTGTTGGCGATGCCGTCTAGGCCCGACGCCAGGACCGCGGCGTAAACGAGGTATGGATTGCAGTCTGCGCCCGGGATGCGGCACTCGATCCGCCGCGAGGCGCCGCTACCGACCGCGCGAAAACCGGCGGTGCGGTTGTCCTCGCTCCAGGCGATGCCGACAGGCGCCCACGAGCCCGGCTGATAGCGTTTGTACGAGTTGACCGTCGGCGCGTAGAAGGCCATGACGTCGCCGACGTGCGCCATCCAGCCGCCGAGGAACCAGCGGAAGGCGTCAGTGTCCGTGCCGTCGTCGTCGCTGAAGGCGGATCTGCCGTCCTGCCAGAGGCTGACGTGGACGTGGCAGCTGGAGCCGGCCTCGTCCGTGAGCGGCTTCGCCATAAACGTCACGCTGACGCCGGTCGCGTCCGCGATCTCCTTCATCGCCAGCTTCATGACGCTGTGCCGGTCGGCCATCGTCAGTAGCTCTGTGTAGCGGATGTTCATCTCGTGCTGGCCTCGGCCCCACTCGCCCTTCGAGTTCTCGACGGGAACGCCGGAGGCTGCCAGGTGCCGCCTGACCGGGCCGTTGTAGCGTTCCTCGCGGGTGCCCTGCAGCAGGTGGTAGTCCTCGAGGTACCAGCCCGCCGGGTCGAGACCGCTGTACTTCTTCTCGGCTGCCTCGCGGTAGCTGTCGTCAAAGATGAAGTACTCGAGCTCCGAGGCGCCCTTCGCCGTGAACCCGGCCGCGGCGGCGCGTTCGAGCTGTCGCCGCAGGACTGACCGAGGTGCCACCGCCACCGGTGTGTGCGCCTTCTCGTCCTCGATGTCGCATAGCACCAGCGCCGTACGGTCGAGCCAGGACGCCACGCGCAGCGTCTCGAGGTCGGGAACCAGGTGGAAGTCGCCGAAGCCCTGCTCCCAGCTGGCGTAGCTGTAACCAGCGACCGGCTCCATCTCCATATCGACGGTCAGCAGGTAGTCGCAGGCGTGAGTGCCGTTCGCAACGGCGTCCTCGATGAAGAACGAAGCGTCGAAGCGCTTGCCGTGCAGACGGCCGTAGTGGTCAGCGAAGGCAACGATGACGGTGTCAATCTCGCCGGTGTCTGTCTTCGCTCGCAGGTCCTCGAGGGTAAGCATTCCGCGCGTCGTCAGGGCAGTCCTCCAGTCGGGATGCTCCCGATTATCCACGAACGGAGTGCAGACGGAAAGCAGGCGGGAGGCGGTGGACCGCGTCGGCGTCCTTCAGGCTGGCTTCCGGATCGTCTGGTGGCGACTATGCTCAGGCCCGGATGCGGAGAGCAAGGGTCGCCAGGTCTTCCCGCGTTTTGAACTCAAAGCCCACCGCGCGGCGGTACAACCAGCCGCGGAATGGCGGCCAGAGCAAGTGTATCGCTCCCTAGAGTGGGCGTCACTCGAAACAGACGACCTCCCGGTCATCAGCCTGGTTCCAAGAATCACGCGTTGGAAAGAGGATCATGGCTGAGTCGAACGGACACCCCGACGACGCGAGCGAGTCAATTGTCCCGTCGCCGGGGTAATCGTCGTATTGGGTGATGTCAAAGACCCGCATAGCGCGCAGCACTCCTGGTTCGCTGCAATCCACGCGATCCAAGGAATCCAATTGCTCCACACCGAAGAGGAAATCTGGGTCTTTGATGCAGTCCCCCACCTCGAAATCGGTGAGGCTCGAATCGAGGCCACCGCAGGCGGCCAGAAGTGCCAAGCCAGCTAACGCAGCTACTATGATTGAGCGATGAAGCATGGGGTTCCCCCTCGGTTCACGTGGCGCTATGCGCTGGAGTCATCGTTCGTGAACGCCTGAGCGCGCTAGTTGCGACTTCTCCGGCACGTTCGGTCGCTGGAGGGCCGATATGTACACGTGGTCGGGGCGCTCGGATTCGAACCGAGGACCTCCTGACCCCCAGTCAGGTGCGCTAACCGGACTGCGCCACGCCCCGAACCGTGAACAATGCTAGCACGCTGGGAGTGCGCGGAACACGGGTGCGGCGCGGATGAGAAGTGGGCGAGGTCTAGTTCGCGATGTGCGAGATGGCGATGATGACGGCGCCGATGGCGGCGACACCACCGAACTCTGCTGAGGTGCGACGGTCTAGCTTGTCGCCGAGGTAGCTGTGCATGAGCCCCGTCGCCAGGTAGAAGGTCAGCAGGAGGAAAACAGCCGCGGCGCTTTCTTCCAGCGGCAGGAAGTGCGTCGTCCACGCTGCTTCGGCGATCATGCCACCGATCGCCAGCGCGTAGAGTATCGTCCGCGTCGTGTCCAGGCCCTTCTCGCGCAGTATCTCGATCGCCAGCAGGACGCTGATGATGCCGGCGGCGAACGACGACGTTACGAGGTCCAACTCAAAGTCGTAGATCGTAGCGAAAAAGAGGAACGCGACGACGTAGGTCGCGATGTTGAGCACGAGCCGCGTCGACTGGTACGACGGAGCCAGGCGATCCACCGATTCATACTCAGCGCGCAGGATCGCCCAGAACGGGATCACTGAGACGAGGCCGATGCCGACGGTCTCGTACCCGCCGACAACATCCTCGAGGAAGAGGCCGAGCCCAAGCGTGAACAGCACCGGCACGAAGAGATAGAGCGCCGTCTCATCCACTCCGTGAAAGTCTGCGCGCGGGTGGTTGCGGACGACGCTATCGGTGGCGATCGCGGCGAGGCCGGCGAGGAGGAGCAGGAGCCAGTCCTGGGTCGGCTCGACGGCCAGGTAGGCGACCATTCCAAGAGCGAGGACGACCGCCAGTACGAGCACGCGATCCAGTCGGCCGACTTCGGAACCCAGCGCAAGCGGGTCGCCTCCGTGGCGATCCCGCGTAAATTCATTCACGGGGGATAAGGCTAAACGCAGCGCTAATTAGTGTCAACCAAGGCGTCCTCCGCTTGGTTGACGGTTTCCTCCGCCCTCGCCGCTACGAGGAGCTCGAGCGCGTGGCGTAGCCGCTCCTGCCAGGCCTCGCCAAGGTCGACGCGCATCATCGTGTGGCCAACCTGCACGCCGCGCGGTGCCGTCTCCTCCAGGGCCACCGCCGGCAGCGTCTCGCCGGCTTCCATCTTGACGACGGCGGTGGGGCCCTCGGCGATGATCGATTGCACTCCGCCGAGCTTTGCCAGCGACCGCAGCGTTACGACGTAGAGCAGGCTGCGGGCCAGTGGCGGCGGTTCGCCGAAACGATCGATCATTTCCTGTCCGATCGTTTCCACCGTATCCGGATCTTCCGCTGCGCTTAGCCGCTGGTAGACGGCGAGGCGCAGGTTCAGGTCGGGAACATACGACGCCGGCAGGTGTGCCGAGAGCGGCAGGTCGATTGACACCTCAACGCCTTCGCGTTCTGGCGGCGGCGTCTCGCCGCGCATCAGCGCTCGCATCCGCTCGACGGCGCCTGAGAGCAGCTTGATGTAGAGATCGAAGCCGATTGCCGCCATGTAGCCGCTCTGCTCCGCGCCGAGCAGGTTGCCGGCGCCGCGGATCTCGAGGTCGCGCTGGGCGATCTGGAAGCCCGCGCCCAGCTCTGTCGCCTCGAAGATCGTCTGCAGGCGCGCCTTCGCGGTCTCTGTCAGGCGCTTGTTCTTCTCGTACAGCAGATAGGCGTATGCGCGGTGTGCGCCGCGGCCGACGCGTCCGCGCAGCTGGTAGAGCTGAGCCAACCCCAGCCGGTCCGCTTGGTTGATGATGATCGTGTTGACGTTCGGGATGTCCAGGCCCGACTCGATGATCGTGGTACAGACGAGGACGTCCGTGCGGCCGTGCGTAAAGTCATCCATCGCCCGCGCCAGCTTGCCCTCGTCCATCTGCCCGTGGCCGATGCCGAAGCGCGCTTCCGGGACGAGATCGCGGAGTTTGCCTGCGATCATATCGATGCTGTGGACGCGGTTGTGCACGAAGTACACCTGCCCGCCGCGCTCCAACTCACGCGCAATCGCCTCGCGGATGAGGCGGTCGTCCGTCTGCGAGACGTAGGTCTTGATCGGCAGGCGTGCCTCCGGTGGCGTCTCCATCGTCGACATGTCGCGGATGCCGCCCAGCGCCATGTACAGCGTACGGGGGATGGGCGTTGCCGAAAGAGTGAGGACGTCGACTTCGCGGCGCATCTCCTTTAGAAACTCTTTGTTCGCGACGCCGAAGCGCTGTTCTTCGTCGATCACCACGAGCCCCAGCTCCTGGAAGCGGATGTCCTTCTGAAGCAGCCGGTGGGTGCCGATGACGATGTCGGTCGTGCCCTGCTGAAGCGACTCGACTATGCGCCTCTGCTCCGCGTGGCTGCGTAGCCGCGAGAGCACTTCGATGCGCACGGGGAAGGCGGCAAGCCGCTCGCGGAAAGTGTTGAAGTGCTGTTGTGCCAGGACAGTCGTCGGGACGAGCACGGCCACTTGCCTGCCGTCCATCACCGCCTTGAACGCGGCCCGCAGCGCGACCTCAGTCTTGCCGTAGCCGACGTCACCGCAGACCAGTCGGTCCATCGGTCGCGGCGACTCCATGTCGTGCTTCACGGCGCTGATCGCGGCGAGCTGGTCAGATGTCTCGACGTAGGGGAAGCTGGCGTCCAGCTCGGCCTGCCAGGCGCTGTCCGGCGGGTAGGCGTAGCCCGGCATCACTTCGCGAGAGGCGTAGAGCTGGAGGAGGTCTTTCGCCAGCGCCGCCACCGCTCGCCGCGCCCGCTGCTTCGCGCGTTGCCAGTCGCCCGCGCCCAGGCGAGTCGGCGTCGGCTGCTTGTCCGACGGGCCGATGTAGCGGCTCACGCGGTCCAGCTGATCGGTCGGCACGAAGAGCCGATCGCCCTCAGCGTAGTGCAGCTCCAGATACTCACGCTCGTTGCCGTCGGTGGTGCGGTGGATCAGCCCGGCGAAGCGGCCGATGCCGTGGTCGATGTGCACGACGTAGGCGCCCTGCGTCAGGTCGGCGAGGAACGCCTCTCGGTTCACGGCCTTCTTTGGTGGCGCGCGTCGCTGCTTTACGAAGCCGAACACCTCGCTGTCGGTGAGCAGCGTCAGCTCTCCGGCCTCGCCCAGCTTCCAGCCGTCATGCAGCGATCCCTGCACGAGAGAGAGGTTTGGCGGCGGAGCGGCCAGGTCGGCGCTCACCGTGGCGTGCGCATCCTGTTCCTCGAGCAGCTCCGCCAGACGCTCGGCCTGCTGCGAGACGATCACGAACCGCCGTCCCGACCGCGCGCCCTGTGCGACCTCCGTTGCCAGCTTGCGCAGCTGCCCGGCGTACGCGCCCGATCCGACGAAGGACAGCCGGATCGCGTCGCCCTCTTCAGCGCTCGTCTCCCCGTCTGCTGGCATCGCCCAGCGCGCGAGCGTCAGCACCCGGCCCGTCACCTCGATCTGGCGGCGGATTTCCGGCCACGTTTCGAGCGCCGGCGGCAGGCCGTAAGGTATCTCGCCCGCGGCCTCCAGCTCCTTGCGTGTCGCCTCGCCCTGCGCCTCGGCCTCCTCGATCGCCGTCTGCACGTCTGCCGCCTCGTCCACGACCAGCAGCGCACCTCCGGGCAAGTGATCGAGCAGCGAGGCTGGCGCGAGGAACTGCACGTAGAAGTCCCGCTCCTTGAACGACGCGCCGTCTTGTAGCAGCGTCAACTCCTCCTCGATCCGTTCGCGCGCCTCGTCCGGCATCTTCTTACGGCCGAGCTTCGACAGGGGCGCGAGCCAATCGTCGGCATCAGACGGGAGCAGCTCCTGCGCTGGCACGATGCGAGCTTCCTCGACCGATTTCGACGTGCGCTGGGTCGAGGCGCTGAAGGTGCGGATGCTCTCGATCTCGTCGCCGAAGAACTCGATGCGCAGGGGTGCCTGCTCGGTTGGTGGGAAGACGTCGACGATGCCGCCGCGGCGGCTCGCCTCGCCGGCCTCCTGGACTAGAGGCTCCATCGTATAGCCAAGGCGTGCCAACTCCCGCAGAAGCGTCTCCATTTCCAGCCTCTGCCCGGGCTTCAGGTCCAGCACGGAGCGGACGAGGTCATCGGGCGAGAGTGTCCGCTGCGCCAGTGCCAGCGCCGACGCTACGATCACGCAAGGTCGTTTCTCTGCCAGCGCGATGACGGCGTTCAGGCGATCGCGTACAGTCTCGCGGTCTGGCGCGAGGCGCTCGTAAGGCAACGCATCCCGCTCTGGGAAGAGGAGCACGCGCTCCGTATTATCGGCGGACGGGCCGAGCCAGGCTGCGAGCTCCTCGGCGAGCACCTCGGCGCGTGCCGGGCGCCCGGTAATGACGAGGACGGGCCGATCCTCGTCCACCACGAGCGCAGCGAGCGTGGCCGGCTTGGCAGCGTCGCTGACGCCGACGACAGCGCTCGCGGAGTTGCCCCGCAGCGTCTCTCGCAGGCGCCCCAGGCCAGCCGTCTCATCAATGATCGCCAGCAGTGCGGAAAGATCCATAAGTTAGCGGCAAACAACGCTTTTAGGGGCCTCGACCCTTCGAGGCCCCTTCTGGGGGCTATTCGCTTACGGCTATTGTACCGCGCTACTTGTTGTATGCGTTCATCGCGGCCTCGGCGCCTTCCGTGATGATCAGCTCGACCGCTTCGGTCGCGCGCCGGGCGGCATCTTGCAGCGTCTTCACCATCTGGGGCGAAGGGTCGCTCAGTACGTAGTCCGCCACGTGCTCCGGCTCCCACGTTGGCTCGCCATCGACGTGCGGCCGGCCGATGCCGACGCGAATGCGTGCGAAGTCCTGGCTCCCGGCGGCGGCGATGATCGACTTGATGCCGTTGTGGCCGCCGCTGCCTCCGCTGGGCTTGATGCGCACGCGGCCTGCCGGGAGGTCAAGTTCGTCGTAGACGACGATCAGGTGTTTCGGGTCGATCTTCCAGCGGCGCAGGGCTGGCCCGATCGCCTCGCCGCTCTTGTTCATGTACGTCCGCGGCTTGAGCAGGACGGCGGGCACGCCGCGCACCTCGCCCTCGCCCAGCGTGGCCAGCGTCTTGGCTTTGATCTTGATGCCGTGCAGCCGCGCGAGGCGGTTGACGCACCAGTAGCCGACGTTGTGACGGTTGTGCGAGTACTCGGCGCCGGGGTTGCCCAGGCCAGCAATCAGCCAGCGGTCATTGGCCACGCCGCCATTCTACGGGAGACGGGTGACAGGTGACAGGTGAGGAGTGCTGCTCGGCGGCTCGCGCCTACGTCGCAGTCTCGTCCTTGCCCGGCGTCTGCGTGGTGCCGCGTATCGCCCGGTGCAGCACGTCCGCTAGCTTCTCTAGAGCGTTCCGCGTCGCCGATTCCTTGTCCTCGTCGCCGTCCTGCACGTGGTCGAGAATCGGCTCAAGCAGTGTGCTGATGCGCGCTTCGAGGAGGAACCGTCTCAGGTAGCCGACGAGCTCATCATCCAGGACTTCGGTTATCGTCGTGATCTGTGCTGCCTGCACAACCTTCAGGAAGCGCTCGACGCGTGGTAAGTGGCGCTACTCTTCGCGTGCCGCCGCGGCCCGCGACGCCGCCACGATATCCGGAAGGGCAGAGAGGACGCGCTCCATCTCCTGGGGCGTGTTCTCCGGGCCGACGGTGAGCCGGAGAGCGCCGACGGCGCGGCGCAACGTCATGTCGGTGGCCGTCAGCACGTGCGAGGGTTCCCACGTCGCAGAGTTGCAGGCGCTGCCGGCGCTTGCCGCGATGCCCAACCGGTCGAGCGCGTCGAGCATCGTGTCAGACCGCGCGCCCTCGAAGCTGAAGTGCGCGTTGTTTGGCAGGCGCATCTCGGGGTGGCCGGTCAGCTTCGCTCCGTCGATCATGCGCAGGACGCCTTCTACTAGCTGCGTGGTCAGGCCGCGGCAGGAACTCGTGTACTCGTCACGGTGGGCCTGTACCTCTGAGAGAGCCGTAGCCGTGCCGACGATCGAGGCCACGTTCTCCGTCCCGGCGCGGCGCTGGCGCTCTTGCCCGCCGCCGCTCATCTGCGCCAGGAACGGCGTGCCGCGCCGCATGTAAAGCAGGCCCGAGCCCTTGGGCCCGCCGAACTTGTGCGCCGACAGGCTCAGCAAGTCGACGCCAAGCCGGTCCACGTTCAGTTCGAGGGCGTTCGCGCCCTGCACCGCGTCGGTATGCAGCACGACGCTACGCCCCAGGGACTTCGCTCGCGCGTGTACCGCCCGCGAAATCTCCGGGAGCGGTTCGATCGTCCCGATCTCGTTGTTTGCGAGCATGACGCTCACGAGCACTGTGCGCTCGTTCATCGCCTCGGCGATGGCGTCCGGGCTGATGATGCCATAGCGATCGGCCCGCGCGTGCGTCACTGCGAAGCCAAACTTCTCCAGGTACTCGCAGGAGTGGAGGACGGCGTGGTGCTCGATCGTTGTCGTGACGATGTGGTCGCCGAGGCCGGCCTGCCTCTGCGCCGACGCTACGCCCTTGATCGCCGCGTTGATCGACTCCGTCCCGGGACCTGTGAAGAGGATCTCCCGCGGCCGCGCTCCCAGCAGGGAGGCAACTGTCGAGCGAGCGTTCTCGATCGCCCGGGCGGCCTGACGGCCAAGCGCGTAGGTGCCGGACGGGTTCCCGAAGTGCCCCTCAAGGTGGGGGAGCATCGCTTTCAGCGCTTTCGGCTGCAGTTGTGTGGTGGCCGCGTGGTCGAGGTAGATGCTGGTCTTCATAGCAGTGTGATACCGGGGCGGGGTATGCGACAAGGTTATCGTCGGTCAGTAGCGCCTGTCAAAGCGCCCGTCTGTCGCTAGTCCAACCTGGCGGCGCGCTCCACGTATGTCGGTCGCAGGTCGACGTATCGCGTAAGGAAATCCGTCGGAGACGAACCCGTCTCCACGAGCTCGGTCAGCTTGTCCAGGTGCGAGTGCCAGCCGGCGCCGTAGTTCGGCACGTCGGGCAGCGCCAGGAGCCGGTGCGTCATCAACAGTTTGGTAGCGCCGCCGTCTTCACTCAATTCGAAGCGTACGATCGATTCGCTTGAGCTCGTTTCGTCCCATGTGTACTCAAGCT
>Ga0255058_10001059_pt1 | contig 15730 bp, 12 predicted proteins | sample Cases_109_9_MG_FD_188637 | JGI IMG/M metagenome (GOLD analysis project Ga0255058, IMG submission 188637) | Seawater microbial communities from Amundsen Gulf, Northwest Territories, Canada - Cases_109_9 | ecosystem: Environmental > Aquatic > Marine > Gulf | place: Canada: Northwest Territories... | reverse complement strand
CTTTCCGCTCATGGCCAAGGCGAGCTGGGGCGGCGGCGGGCGCGGCATGCGGGTCGTCGAGACGGCGGACGACCTCGCCGAGCAGGTGGCCGCCGGGCGCCGCGAGGCCAAGGCCGCCTTCGGCAAGGACGAGATCTTCCTGGAAAAACTCGTGCGTCGCGCGCGTCACGTCGAGGTGCAGCTCCTCGGCGACCATCACGGCAACCAGGTCCACCTCTTCGAGCGCGACTGCTCGATGCAACGGCGCCACCAGAAAGTGGTCGAGCGCGCGCCGGCCCCCTATCTCGACGAGAACGCGCGCCGGAACTTGTGCGAGCAGGCGGTGCGCCTGGCCCGGCAGGTTAGCTACGAGAATGCCGGAACGGCTGAATTTCTGATGGATGTCGACAGCGGCGAGATCTACTTCATCGAGGTCAACCCGCGCATCCAGGTCGAGCATACGGTGAGCGAGGCGGTAACCGGTGTCGATATCGTCAAGGCCCAGATCCGCATCGCCGAGGGTGCGGCCATCGGCAGCCCGGAGAGCGGGGTGCCGCCGCAGGCGGAGATCCGACTCAACGGCCATGCGCTGCAGTGCCGCATTACGACCGAGGATCCGCTCAACAAGTTCATCCCCGACTACGGGCGCATCACCGCCTATCGTGGCGCCAACGGCTTCGGCATCCGCCTGGACGGAGGCACCGCCTATTCCGGCGCCGTGATCACGCCGTTCTACGACTCGCTGCTAGAGAAGGTGACGGCCTGGGCACCCACGGCCGAAGAGGCCGCGCAGCGCATGGGCCGGGCGCTGCGCGAGTTTAGAATTCGCGGGGTGGCGACCAACCTCTGGTTCCTCGAGGCGTTGATAGACCATCCGGATTTTCGCCACGGCAACGTCACCACCAGGTTCATCGACGAGACGCCGGATCTCTACCGCTTCAAGCCACGGCGCGATCGCGCGACCCGGTTGCTGGCCTTCATTGGCGACGTCGTGATCAACGCCAATCCCGAGGTGGTCGGCAGGCTCCGGCCGCAGCCGTCACCCGCACCGGCCTTGCCGCGCCTGGAGATCGGGGAGCCGCCGTCCGGCAGCCGCCAGAGGTTCGAGCAGCTCGGCCCGCAGGGCTTTGCCCGATGGATGCTGGCCGAGCAGCGGACGCTGGTCACCGATACCACCTTCCGCGACGCGCACCAATCGTTGATCGCCACGCGCATGCGCGGCTACGACATGACCAAGGTGGCGCCCCACTATGCGCGCCTGCTACCCGATCTCCTGTCGATCGAATGCTGGGGCGGCGCCACCTTCGACGTGGCCATGCGGTTCTTGAAGGAGGATCCGTGGGAGCGGTTGGCGGCGACCCGCGAGGCGGTGCCCAACATTCTGCTGCAGATGCTCCTGCGCGGCGCCAATGGTGTCGGCTACAAGAACTATCCGGACAACGTGGTTCGCTTTTTCGTCCGCCAGGCCGCCGAGGCGGGGATCGATATCTTCCGCATCTTCGATTGCCTCAACTGGGTCGAGAACATGCGCCTGGCGATGGATGCGGTGCTCGAGCAAGGCAAGCTGTGCGAGGCGGCGATCTGCTACACCGGCGACCTGAGCGACCCGGCAAGCCGCTATGACCTCGCTTACTATCTGGGTCTCGCCAAGGAACTCGAGAAGGCCGGCGCCCATATCATCGCGATCAAGGACATGGCCGGCCTCTGCAAACCCCGCGCGGCGGCGCGGCTGGTATCGGCGTTGAAGCAGGAGGTCGGCCTGCCGATCCATTTTCATACCCACGACACCAGCGGCATATCGGCGGCCAGCGCCATCGCCGCGGCGGAGGCGGGCTGCGATGCGGTCGATGCGGCGATGGACTCGTGGAGCGGCCTCACCTCGCAGCCGAACCTCGGCTCGATCGTCGAGGCGCTGCGCGGCGGTGCGTGCGATACCGGGCTCGACCGTCAGGCGATTCGCCGCATCAACGGCTACTGGGAAGGCGTGCGGCGCTACTACGCCGCCTTCGAGAGCGACATGCGCGCCGGCGCCTCGACGGTCTTCGAGCACGGCATGCCGGGCGGCCAATACACCAACCTGCGCGAACAGGCCCGCGCGCTGGGGCTGGAGAAGCACTGGCCCGAGGTCGAACAGGCCTATGCCGAGGTCAACCGCCTGTTTGGCGACATCGTGAAGGTGACCCCGACCTCCAAGGTGGTGGGCGACATGGCCTTGATGATGGCGTCCAGCGGCCTGAGCGCCGAGGAGATCTTGGACCCGGACAAGGACGTGAACTTCCCCGCCTCCGTCATCCAATTCTTCCGCGGCGAGTTGGGCCAGCCTTGGGGCGGCTTTCCGGCCGCCCTGCAGGACAAGGTCTTGAAAGGTGGCAAGCCCCTTACGGTGCGCCCGGGCGCGGTCCTCCCGCCGGCCGACCTGGAGGTCGAGCGCGCCGCGGCCGAAAAGAAAGTGCGCCGACAGATCGGCGACCAGGAGCTGGCCTCCTATCTCATGTATCCGGAGGTCTTCGTCGACTACGCCAAGCACCGGCGCGCGCATGCCGATGTGGCCATCCTGCCGACGCCGATTTTCTTCTACGGGCCGGAGCCTTACGTCGAGTTCACCATCGACCTGGAGCGCGGCAAGACCATGGTGGTGAGCTTCCGGGCGGTCAGCGAGCCCGATGACGAAGGCCATCGCACCGTATTCTTCGAGCTGAACGGTCAGCCGCGCAATGTCCGCGTCATCGACCGCTCGCTGGCGGCGGCGGGCCGGGCCCATCGCAAGGCCGACGATGGCGATGCCGGTCACGTCGGGGCGCCGATGCCGGGCCTGATCGTCGGCGTCGCGGTTCAGGCCGGTCAGCGCGTGGAGCGCGACGATCGGCTCTTCACCATCGAGGCGATGAAGATGGAGACGGCGGTCTACGCGGAGACCTCGGCGGTGGTCAAGGAGGTGGTCGTCGAGGCCGGCCACCGGGTCGACGCGCACGACCTGGTCATCGTCCTGGAGACCGCCTGACGGATCGCCGCCTCAGCTTTCGCCACCTCGGCGGTCGACCGAAACGGCGACCGGCGGCCCCTCGCGCAGCGTCTGGAAGACGACGCAATACCGCTCGGTCAGCTTCATCAGGGTGGCGATCTGCTCGTCCGTCGCCTCGGGCGCGTCGAGATCGAAGTGCAGCCGGATGTCGCGGAAGCCGACCGGCGCCTCGCGGTCGACGCCCAGCGTGCCGCGGAAATCGAGGTCGCCCTCGGCCTTGACCTTGCCGCCGGTCAGGGGCACCTCGAGCGCCGTTGCCACCGCCTTCAGGGTCACGCCGGCGCAAGCCGCCAGCGCTTCCAGCAGCATATCGCCGCTGCACGCCTGCATCCCGCTGCCGCCGGTCGCCGGATGAAGACCGGCCTCTACCAGAGCGCGGCCGGTATCGACCTTGCAGGCCACACCCTCACCGCCGATCTCGCCCTCGGCGGTGAGGGTAATCAGAGCCTCCTCGGGGTCCTCGCGATAGAGCGCCTTGAGGGGCGCCTGCAGTTCGCGCAGCTCTTCTGCCTTCATGCTTGGTTCCTTTCCTCCGCTCGGCCGGCCTTCACCGCGCACGCCGCGCCAACGGGTCGGCGCTATCCTCGTTGAAGGCTTTCAGGGTGTTTTCGAACATCGCCTCCTCCAGGCCGTGGGTGATGAAGACGATCTTCGAGCGTTGGTCGCCGCCGGGCCAGTCGTCGAGTTGCACCGGCGGGTGAAAGATGTGCTGAACGCCGTGAATGACCAGAGGCCCCTGGAGGCCCTCGACCTTGACGATACCTTTGATTCGCAGCAGCCCGGAGCCGTAAAGCGTCAAGAGCATCTCGATCCAGGAGCTGAAGCGCTCCCACTCCAGCGGCTTGTCGTAGGTCAGGCAGAAGGCGCGAATGCCGTCGCCGTGGCGGTTGACGTCGTGAGCGTGATTATGATCCCCATGTCCGTTGTGGCCGTAGGCCTCCGCCTTCAACCAGCGCTCGAGATCGAGCGATCCGGTTTGCGGGTTGTAGAGGCCGGCGTCGAACAGCTCCGCCGGCTCGATCCGGCCGTCCACCGCCTCGAGGATGGACGCCGCCGGATTGAGCGTGCGTAACCGGGCACGAAGCGCGGCGACGTCTTGCGGCGGGGCGAGGTCGGTCTTGGTGATCACGATGCGGTCGGCGACGGCGGCCTGCTTCACCGATTCGAGATGGCGCTCCAGGCTGGCGCCGCCGAGGAGGCCGTCGACCGTCGTCACCACGCCGTCGAGGCGAAAGCGGCTGGCGACCAGGGGGTCGGACATCATGGTCTGCAGGACCGGCGCCGGATCGGCAAGCCCGGTGGTCTCTATCACCAAACGTTCGAACGGCGGGATCTCCCGCCGCACCCGCTGCTTGAACAGCCGGCGCATGGCCTCCACCAGATCGCCGCGCACCGTGCAGCAGAGGCAGCCGCTGTTCAGCAGCACCGCGTTGTCGTCGATCTTCTCGACCAGCAGGTGATCGAGCCCGATCTCGCCGAACTCGTTGACGATGACCGCCGTCTGAGCCATCCCGGGCCGGCCCAGCAGATAGCGCAGCAGGGTCGTCTTGCCGCTGCCGAGAAAGCCGGTCAGGATCGATACCGGCAAGGGGGCATCCGGAATGGCCAGATCCTCACCGCCGGGGCTCGGGGGCGCGATCATGGCCCGGTTCGGCGATGCCGGGTGGGGTCCGGCGCCATCAGACAGCCTCGCTCGCCCAATTCGGCAGCTGCCGGATGGCCCAGAGCACGGCCGTCAGTAGGGCGATGGCGCCGGCCTGGTGCAGGACGGCAAGCGGCAGCGCCACCACGTACAGCAGCGTCGCCACGCCCAGCCCCGCCTGGGCCAAGGCGACCAGCGCCACCAGGTCGAGCGCGCCGCGGGCTTCCGGCGCCAGGGACAACCGCCGGCCCCAGATCCATATGACGAGCGCCGCGATGACGGTGATCAGCGCCAGGACGCGGTGATTGAACTGCACCGCGGCGATGTTCTCGAAGAGGTTCACATAAAAGGGGCTGATCTCGGCATAATCGGCAGGGATCCAGGCCCCTTCCATTTTCGGGAAGGTATTGTAGATGAAGCCGGCGTCGAGCCCGGCGACGAACCCGCCCGAGGCGATGGTCAGCACGATCAGCGCGCCGAACACGGCGAGCTGACCCTTCAACCCCGGCCAGCGCGGGTCGGCCGAGGGCCGCGGCCGTGGCCGCAGGAGCCCCGCCGCGACCCAGAAGATATAGCCATAGATGGCCAGCGCCGCGAGGAGATGAGCGGTCAGCCGGTACTGGCTGACGTCGGTGCGCCCGGCGAAGCCACTTTCCACCATGATCCAGCCGAGCAGCCCCTGCAGGGCGCCGAGGACGAACATGGTAACGAAATGTGGCTTGAGCTCTGAACGGACCTGTCCCTTGATCAAGAACCAGCCGAAGCCGGCCAGGAATACCACGCCGATGAGCCGTCCCCAAAGGCGGTGTACGTACTCCCACCAATAGATCGACTTGAACTCGTCCAGGGTCATGCCCCGGTTGACCTCCAGGTACTCGGGCGTGGTTTTGTAGATCGCGAAGATCCGCTCCCACTCCGCCGTGCCGAAGGGCGGCAGGACGCCCGAGATGGGGGCCCACTCCATGATCGACAGGCCCGACTCGGTAAGCCGCGTAGTGGCGCCGATCAGGGCCATGACGAAGATCATTCCCGCCGTCGTCAGCAGCCAGATCGCGATATGCCGGTCGGTCGGCTCGGGTTTGGATAGACTGTAAGGTCGCCCGCCTGCGGCCGTGCTCATGGTGGTCGTCTCTTAGCCTTGCCGTTGGAGCCGGCACCATACTGGCGCGGGGTGGCCAAAGCCAAGAAAAAGAGGATGCCGGGCAGGGGCCGAGCGCAGGTTATTGCAGCGTGTAGTGTGCCTGACAGTGCCGCGCGCGTGTCGGGCCGATCAGCTTGCAGCTGGCGACCCGCACCGAGTGCAACCGGCCATCGAGGTTTTGTTCCCAGAAATCGAGAAAGCGCTGCAGGATAGGGAAATGGGGCGCCAGGTCGTAGTCCTGCCATAGATAGCTTTGCAGCAGACGCGGATGGTCGGGCATGTGGTATAGGATGTCGGCCGTGGTCAGCCGATAATTTTTGAGCTGGAGTTCGATCTGGCTTGTTGCCATTTTTGGGTTCCTCCGGTCATTCGCCTCCCGTTAGATGCCCATTTTGAATGAAACAGCCTCTCACGTTCAAATTAAAAGATAGTTAAAACAGGCGGTTAGCAGCCGAGCCTCGAGACTGCTGCCAGATGTCGTGGCGGCCCGAGGAAGGCGGCTCTAGATCGTCATGTGGCGGGCCCGGGCGCCGCGTTCGATGGCCGCGGCGGGCAGGCGCCCGACCGAGAGCCGTTGGCGGATGACGGCCAGGAGTTCCATCTCCTCGGAACTGACGGCACCATCGGCCGCTGCGACGTCACAGGCCAGCGCATAGGCCGTCTCGGCGAGTTTGCTCGGCAGGTGTTCCTTGACCGCGGTCATGACCTTTTCGAAGCCGTTCTCCTCGTTCAGCAACTCGGCGCAGCGAGAGGCAGTGGAGACCAGCTTGGCCGTATCATAGCCGTGAAAGACCGGGAGGTGCTTGACGCTTTCGCCAATAGTCGTCAGCTCGGCGTCGGTCATCTCGCGGTCGGCCGCCGAAACCAGCACCATGGTGTAGACGAGGGCGGATTGGGGATCGATCATCTGGGTCTCGCTTTCTCTTCGGGGCATAGCGTTTCTCGGTGCGATCACAAGGGGCGCAATCGGAAGGAACCAGAGCGCCGCTTGCCGCCCCGGTCCTGGCTCCCCGGTCTTCGGTGCGGCGGCCCGTATGCACGAAGCAAGCATATAGGGCCTCGGCACCACGGTGAAAAGACCCTCGGCCCGGGTTTTCGCTCGACAGCCGCGCGTCCCGCCTGCATCCTGGCCGGCGCCATGCAGGCCATTCTCGACGTCGTCCTTCCGGTCTTCGCGATCATGTTCGCCGGCTATCTGAGCGGCCGCTTCAAGCTGCTGGGAGAGGCCAGCAGCCAGGCGCTCAACCGCTTCGTCTACTTCGTCGCGCTGCCGGCACTGTTCTTCGTCTCGCTTGCCCGGGTCGAGCTGAGCGAGGTGTTCAATTGGCCCTTCCTCGCGGCCTTCGGCGGCGGCCTTGTCGCGACCTTCACTTTCGCTTTGGTGGTGGCCCGCCTCGCCTTCTCGTCGCGTCTGGGCCTCGTGGGCATGAACGCCATCAGCACCATTTTCTCCAACACAGGTTATATGGGTATCCCCCTGCTGTTGCTGATCTATGGCGAGGAAGGGCTCTTGCCGGGGATCATCACCACCGTGATAACCGGTGTGGTGGTGATCGCCATGGCGACCGTGCTGCTGGAAGTCGATGCGAGCACCAGGCTCGGCCCGCTTGCGGTAGCGGGGCGGGCGCTCCTCGGGGTGCTGCGCTCGCCGCTGTTGTTGGCCGCGCTGGGCGGTCTGGCGGCGTCCGGGCTCGGCCTCGAGCTGCCGAAGTCGGTGCGGACCTTCTGCGACATCCTGGGCGCCGCGGCGGCGCCTTGCGCGCTTTTCGCCATCGGCCTGTTCATGGTCGGGACGTCGCTGAAGAGCGGTCTGGTGGAGGTTGGCTGGATCGTGGTCCTGAAGCTTTTGTTCCAGCCTGCGCTGACTTGGTGGCTGGCTTTCGAGGTGTTCGCGCTGCCGCCTGTCTGGGCGGGCGCGGCGGTGGTCCAGGCCGCCCTGCCCACCGGCGCGCTGGTCTTCGTGATCGCCCAGCAATACGGCGTCTATGTGCAGCGGGCGACGGCGGTGATCCTGGTTTCCACGTTGGCGTCCATCGTCACCTTGTCGCTGCTGCTGGTTCAGCTCGGGGTCGGCTAAGCCTCCCGCCCAAGGAAGGCGGCGATCTCCGCCACCGCCTCGGCAAGGCCGACCCGGGCCACCGTCACGCCCGGCGGAAAGGCGGTGAGCAACCTCGAGGGTAGGCGCGAATCGAGCATGACGAAGACGCCGCGATCGTCGCCGCGGCGGATCAGGCGCCCGAAGGCCTGGCGCAGCCTGCGGCGGGCCAGGCGGTCGTCGTAGTCGCGCTTGCCAAAGAGCTCCCGGCGGGCCTTGTGGATCAGGTCGGGTCGCGCCCAGGGCACCCGGTCGAAGACGACCAGCCGCAGCGCATCGCCGGGCACGTCCACGCCGTCGCGCAGGGCATCGGTGCCCAGCAGGCAGGAGCGGGGCTCGGCGCGAAAGATGTCGACCAGGGTAGCGGTGTCCATAGGGTCGACGTGTTGGGCGAGGAGCGGGATCGCCTGTTCGGCCAAGGCCGGGCCGATCTCGGCTTGCACCATCTTCAGGCGCTGGATCGCCGTGAATAGCCCCAACGCGCCGCCGCCGGCGGCAAGGAACAGCGAGCGGAACGCGGCGGCCACCTGGTCGGGCCGATCGCGGGCGACGTCGGTGATCACCATGACGCGGGTCTGCTCGCCGTAGTCGAAGGGTGAGGAGACCTTTGCCCGGATCGCCGCGCCCGGCAGGTGGGCGACCCCAAGGCGCGCCTCCGCCGCCACCCAGTCTTCCTCCCGCTCGGCACCGGCGTCGGTCAGGGTCGCCGATGTGATCAGCACGCCATGGAGCTTCGCCAAGAGCGTCTCGGCCAGGGGCAGGGTCGGGTCGACCCAGTGACGGTAATAGCCGACGTCCGTCTCCCAGCCGTCATTGCGCTCGACGGCAAACCAGTCGCAGAAGGCCTCCGGCGTCTGGACCTCGGCCAGGTTGGCGAGCATGGCCTGCCAGGCCCTTAGGGTCGCGAGCCCGCGGCGCTCGATCCCCCGGGCCGCGGCGTCGATGCGCCGCCTGGCCTCGGGTTCCAGCGTGTCGGCCTCGTCCTTCAGCCGCGCGAGAAGGGCGCGCCGAACCTCGGTAAGGGGCGCGTGGATCCCTTCCAGTGCCTGGCGCAGGCGCTCGGCCCGCTCGAGCAATGCGGGGCCTGGGGGGCGGCTTTCGACCTGCAGGCCGTAGCCGCCGGGGTCGCGCGGTGCCCGGGCGAAGACCTGCTCGCGGAGTGCCGCAAGGAAGGCCTCGGCAGGCCCTTGCGGATGGCCCTCGGCGAGGCGCTGCCGCCACCCGGTGCCCGGCAACGTCCGGGCCGCGGCCAACGCGCGGGTCAGGTTCTCGCGGGCCTCGCCCTGCTCGGGCAATAGTCCTTCCAGGCGCCGCTCCAGCCGGCGGGCGGCAGGCGCCGCGCGCGCGCCGTCGCCGCCGAGGATCCAGCGGCGCAGCTCCTGGCCTTCGCGGCCGCTCAGATGGACCGCGTAGGCGCTGTCCGCGGCCTCGAACAGGTGATGGCCCTCGTCGAGGACCAGGTGGCTGGGCAGCGTTCCCTCCTCGCCGTCGTCGAGGGCGGCACGCGTCAGCACCAGGGCGTGATTGGCGACGACGATATCCGCATATCTGGCCCTACGCTGGGACCGTTCGATGAAGCAGCGGCGGTAATGACGGCAGGCCGAATAGACGCACTCACCGCGCCGGTCGGTGAGGCCGAGGGTCGCCGCCGGGCCGATCAGACCGACCAGCCAGCCGGGAAAATCGCCGCCCACCATATCGCCGTCGCGGGTCGCCGCCGTCCAGCGGGCCATCAGTCCCATCGCCACCGCGTGGCCAGGCCCCAGGCCGTGGGTGGCCTCCTCCAGATTCAACAAGCAGAGATAGTTCTCGCGCCCCTTGCGGATAACCACACGCCGCCGTTTCTCCGCCGCCTGGGGGAACAGGCGGCCCAACTCGTCGTCGACCTGATGCTGCAAATTTCTTGTGTAGGTCGAAATCCACACCGCAGCGCCGTTCTTCTCGGCCCACAGACTGGCGGGGGCGATATAGCCCAGGGTCTTGCCGACGCCGGTTCCGGCCTCCGCCAGGACCAGGTTCGGCTCATCCTCCCGGGTCCGCGGGGCGAAGGCCTGCGAGACCGCCGATGCATAGTCGGCCTGCTGCGGGCGGCTTTCCGCCTCCTCGCCAAGCAGCTCGGCCAGCCGGTGTCGGGTCTCGATGGCCGACACCGCGGCCTGACCGGGCGGCGGCGGCGGGGCTTCATCCTCCCACTCCGCGATCCGGTCCCATACGGCGTAGCCGCGCCGGCGGGGCGCGCCTTCGTCACCGCTATCCGGTAGGCCGAGCGCGGCGAGCACGGCCGGACCCCAGAGCCATCCGGCCTCGGTCATGGTCCGGGCGGCGGCCGCGGCACCGTCATCGGGCCGTCCGGCCGCCAGTTCGCTCAGCAACGCCCGCGCCATTGTGGGGAGCGCCGCCGCCTCGCTTTCGGCGCTCTCCGGAGGGGCCAGGCCCAAGGCTTCGGCCAGGCCGCGCGGCGTCGGCACGGCAAAGCGCGCCGGATGCACGAAGGCGTAGAGCTCAAGCAGATCGTAAGCGGGGAGGTTCGGCAGGCCGAGGCGGCTGGCGAGCGCCGGCGCATGGCAGAGGTATGGGGGCTGCCGGCTGGCGCGCCGCGCGGCGTCCGGCAGGTCGAGGGCCTCGACCTCGCCCTCCGCGCTCATCCACACCGCCGTGGCGGGGCCGCACACGACGGTCGGCGCGTCCGGCAGCAGGATACGCCGCGGGGCGGGCTTTGGGTCGGCCGAAGGCGGGTGCGTGCTGTGCATGGCGCGGCACCATAACCGCTTGCCGCGGCGCGGTCACCCGCGCCGAGGGCCGCGTGCGACTTGCCGGTGGTGGAAGGCCGCGGCTTGGGTTAGGTGTACTCTCATGAGCAAAATCGCGCCGGAGGAACTGGAGCGCCTGCTGAGCGGCCAACGCGAGGCGTGGAACGATTTTCTGCGCCGCCATTCGCCGGTGATCTATGCCGCGGTACGCCGCCGCCTGACGCTGGCCGGGCGGGCCGACGACTGTGACGACGTGGTGCAGGAGGTTTTCGTGCGCCTGTGCGGCCGCGACTTCACGCTGCTGCGCCGTTTCGACCCGGAGAAGGCTCGCCTTTCCACTTATCTGACCGTGATCGCCAACAGCACCGCCATCGACCACCTGCGGCGCGCGCGCCCCGCGTCGCGCTCGCTGGACGACGTCCCCGAGGCGGTCCTGGCGGTCGACCCGAAGGAACCGGTGCGCATCGTGATCCCGGACGACCTCCTCTCGCCGCGCCAGGCGCTGGTCATGGAGCTGCTCTATCGCAAGGACCTCGATCCGGCGGAGGCGGCGCAAGTGATGGGCGTGGATGCCCAGACGGTGCGCTCCATGCACCACAAGGCGCTGACCAAGCTGCGCGCCCATTTCGCGGAGGAGCCGGACTGACGGACGCGGTGGGCTATCGGGGATGGAGGCGGGCTGCCTTACGTATCACAAGACTATGGGGACGATGAGGACCGTGGGGAATGGAGAAGAACGATAAAGCAGCCCGGCTATGGCGCCGGGCGAGCGAGCTTAAACCCGACGCCGCGCCGGGCGAACCGGTCGATGCGATGGACCTGGCCGCCTATCTGGACGGCACGATGGAGGCCTCGGCGCGCCAGGCGTTCGAGCAGCGTCTGATTGCCGACGATACGGCGCTGGATACCTTGATCGCCAGCCGCGCCACGCTGGGCCACAGCGAAGCGGTGCCGGCGCAGGTGACGGCGCGGGCGCAAGCGCTCGTGGCAGCGCCTGAACCGGCGGTGGGGCCGCGTGCGAGCCGGTCCCTGGCGGCGTGGTTTGCCGACACTTTCACCGGCCCCTGGCGGCCGGCGGTGGGCGTGGTGGCCTTCGGTCTCTATGCCCTTCTATGCCTGACCTCTTTCGAGCTTGGCCGCACGGACGGCTTGCCGGGCCTCGCGCCAGAGGGCCCGCTTGTCGCGCAGGACGGCGGCCTGTTCGAGGATGACGAGGGCTTTTTGTAGGAGCGGATCATGCGCAAGCTTTTGCCTTGGGTGCTTTTTGGCGCCTCCCTGATCGTCAATGCGCTGTTCATCGGCGGCGCGCTTTTCGGTCATGGCTTGGGCCATTGGAATAAGGATCGCGAGGCCGCCTTCGAGCGCGTCGTGGAGAAGCTGGATCTTACGGCCGAGCAGGAGGCGTCGCTGATGAGCATGCGCGACGGCCTGCTCGACCAGGGGCGCGACATGCACGACCAGCGCACGCAGATGCGCCGCGCGATGCTCGACGAGCTGCGCGGCGAGACCTTCGATGAGGCCCGTTTCGTGGCGCTCATGGAGGAAGGCGGCGAGAGACGACGGGCATTTTTTCTCAAGCTCGCGCGCGGGCTGCACGCTTTCATGGGCGAGCTGTCGGAGGACCAGAGGGAGCGCCTCTTGGAGATGATCGAAGACCGGCGCTTTCGCCGGGCGTTCATGTCCAGCGGCAGGCACAAGTCCGCCCCGTGACGAACGCCCGTGACGAACGATAGATCCGGGCCGGCCCTCCTTGGTCGTTGACGCGGGCCGGCCAGGCGAATAGTACCCTCAGGCGTGGCAACCGACGACGGCCGATCGCCGCCGCGGCCCGCGAGGCGGGGTTTTCACATGTCGAATGACAAAGATCTGGCCATGGCCGCGAGGGCCTGGCCCTTCGAGGAAGCGCGACGGTTGCTGAAGCGCTTCGCCAAGGGCGGCCCGGCGAAGGGCTACGCGCTGTTCGAGACCGGCTACGGGCCATCGGGACTGCCGCACATCGGCACCTTCGGCGAGGTGGTGCGTACCACCATGGTTCGTCATGCCTTCGAGTGTCTGTCGGACATCCCGACCCGGCTGGTGTGCTTTTCCGACGACATGGACGGACTGCGCAAAGTTCCCGACAACATCCCCAACCGGGAGGTGGTCGCCGAGCACCTGGGCAAGCCGCTGACCCGTATCCCCGACCCTTTCGGCGAGCACGAAAGTTTCGGTCATCACAACAACGCCCGCCTGCGCGCCTTTCTCGACGCCTTCGGGTTCGACTACGAGTTTGTCTCCTCCACCGACTGCTATACCTCCGGGCGCTTCGACGAGGCCCTGATCCGGGTGCTGGAGACCTATGACGAGGTCATGGCCATCATGCTGCCCTCCCTCGGGGAGGAACGCCGCAAGACCTACAGTCCCTTCCTGCCGATCTGCCCCAGAACCGGACAGGTTCTCCAGGTGCCGTTGATCGAGCGCAACCTGGCCAAGGGAACCGTCGTCTACCAGGACGACGACGGGAGCCGCCAGGAAGTCCCGGTGACCGGCGGTCATTGCAAGCTGCAATGGAAACCCGATTGGGGCATGCGCTGGTATGCGCTCGGCGTCGACTACGAGATGTCGGGCAAGGATCTTATCGAGTCGGTCAAGCTGGGGGCTAGGATCGCCCAGGTCCTCGGCGCCCGCCCGCCGGAGGGTTTTACCTACGAACTGTTCCTCGACGAGAACGCCGAGAAGATTTCGAAGTCCAAGGGCAACGGGCTGTCGGTCGAAGAATGGCTGGCCTACGCGCCGGAGGAAAGCCTGTCGCTTTTCATGTACCTGAAGCCGCGCGCCGCCAAACGCCTCTACTTCGACGTCATCCCCAAGACGGTGGACGAATACCTGACCTTTGCCGCGAAGCTCCAGGACGAGCCGCCGGAGCGGCGTCTCGAGAACCCGGCCTGGCACATTCACGCCGGCGATGTTCCCTCGGACGAGAGTGCCTCGCCGCTGGGCTTCGCCATGCTGTTGAACCTCGCGAGCGTCTGCAACACCGAAGATCCGGAGGTCCTCTGGGGCTTCATTTCGCGCTATGCGCCGGGGGTCCGGCCGTCGAGCCAGCCGATGCTGGAACGCCTGGTCGGCTTCGCGCTGCGTTACTACAAGGACTTCGTGATGCCCAGCAAACGCTTCCGCGCGCCGGACGAGGCGGAAGCGGGCGCCCTCGGCGATCTGCTGCGGGCGCTGGAGGATCTACCGGCCGGCGCGGCGCCGGAGGACATCCAGAACGTGATCTACGAGGTCGGTAAGGGCCACGGCTACGAGAACCTGCGCGATTGGTTCAAGGCGCTCTACGAGATACTGCTGGGCCAGGAGCAGGGCCCGCGGCTCGGGTCCTTCCTGGCGCTCTACGGTTTGGAGGAGTCCCGCGCGCTGATCCGCCAGGCCCTGGCCGGCGGGCTGGCCGCGTAAGCGTAGTCCGAGGCAGCCCCTACGCGCCCGCGCCTTAGCCGGCGTGCGCCCACTCCCAATAAAGGTCGCGGGCGCGCTGGTAGACCGGCCCGGGTTGCAGGTTCCGATCCTCGATCCGGTTGACCGGCAGGACCTTGGCGTAGTTGCCGCTCGAGAAGATCTCGTCGGCGTCCAGCATCTCAGCCCAGGTGATGGTGCGTTCATGCACTTTGATGCCGGCATCGCGCAGCAGCTTGCCGACGCGCTGGCGGGTGATGCCGTTCAGGAACGTGCCGTTGGTCACCGGCGTATGGGCCTCCCCGTCCTTGGCGATCCACAGGTTGGCGGTGGCCAACTCGGCGACGTTGTTCAGCCCGTCGAGGACCACCGCGTTGCCGAAGCCCTTTGCCTGCGCCTCGAGAAGCGCGCGGCCAGAATTGGGATAGAGGCACGAGGCCTTGGACAGGGTGGGGGCCATGTCGGGCAAGGGCCGACGGTATTTGGACAGGCAGATCGAAAAGCCTTCGGCCGGCGGGATCGGGGCTTCGAACACACTAAAGCAAAAGCGGGTCGACTCCGGATCGGCGGCAACGAAGCCGCTCTCGGCCCAGAGCATCGGCCGCAGGTAGAGTGCCGCGTCGGCATCGAACTGACGTATGCCGTCGAGGGCGATCTCCATCATCTGGCCCGCCGGGACCACGGGCTTGAGCCCGAACTCGATGGCCGAGTCGACCAGGCGCTGGCAATGGTGGTCCAGGTCGGGGTGCACGCCCTCGAAATAGCGTGCCCCGTCGAAGACGACCGACGCCATCCAGCTTGCGTGTGAGAGAGGGCCGAGGAGCGGTGGGTTGCCCTCCAGCCACTCCCCGTCGACGTAGGTCAGCGCCTTGGTCTGCTTGAATTCATGGTCTTTCATCGTCGCTATCCGGCCTGAGGCGAAAAAGGTATATCGAGAGACTGTCCGCGCCGGGCCGCGAGATGGGGTGCCAGCGCTGTAGGCCGCAGATTACCCTTCCCGGCGGGTCTGACAAGGCCGGCGGTCCCTTGCCGGCCGAATTCTTTGTGTCGCGGTCAACGGACCGATTATTGCCGCGCCCAGACGATCCGCGCCATGGTGGCAACGCTGCTGGCGCGCAGCACGTCGACCTCGCCGCTCTTGTTGACCGGCCGCACGATGATCTCGTCGCCCGTCCTGTGCAGCACCTCGCGCAACAGCACCGAGCCGTCCTTCATGACGAGTAGCGCGCGGCTGCCGCCCTCGGGCTCGGCCGCGGGCGCGGCGATCAGTATATCGCCGCTTCGGTAGGTCGGTTGATAGCCGATACCGGCGATCTTGATGGCGAAGGCATCGACAATGCCGATATCCGGCGCCTCGATACGCTCCAGCCGCTCGGCCATCAGCCGGCCCGATGGGTCGAAGAGCCCTTGGGGCGGCGGCTCGCCCAGCGGCAGCAGTGGAATGGAGTGGGCACCGCTCTCCCCGTTGTCTTTGGCCCCGCTGTCTTTGGGCGGGCCGCCGCCATTGCGCATCAGGCCGATGAACTCGGTGATGCTGGCGCCGGTCGCATTGAGGATTTTCGCCAGCGATTCGGTGCTGGGCCAGCGTGCCTTGCCGTCCTTGGCCAGGCGCTTGCTCTTGTTGAAAGCAATCTGTTCTAGTATATGACCTTGTTTTAATGATGTTATT
>Ga0255058_10001058_pt1 | contig 15738 bp, 11 predicted proteins | sample Cases_109_9_MG_FD_188637 | JGI IMG/M metagenome (GOLD analysis project Ga0255058, IMG submission 188637) | Seawater microbial communities from Amundsen Gulf, Northwest Territories, Canada - Cases_109_9 | ecosystem: Environmental > Aquatic > Marine > Gulf | place: Canada: Northwest Territories... | reverse complement strand
GCGAACCAGCGCGTGCTCAAGGCGGGCTGGAACTTCGGGGAGACCAGCGAGCTCTTCCCCGTCTCCTTCGTGGTACCGCAGGCCAAGATCGAGCCGGGCCGCTACCGCAACATCACGGGCAACACCGCCCTCGCCTGGGGCATCGTGGCGGCAGGCGTACAGATGGAAACACCCGTCTTCCTCGGCGCCTACCCCATCACTCCCGCCAGCGACGTACTGCACGAGGTGGCGCGCTACCGCCATTTCGGAGTGAAGACCTTCCAGGCCGAGGACGAGATCGCCGCAATCAGCGCTGCCATCGGCGCAGCCTTTGCTGGGTCGCTCGGGGTGTGTACCACGAGCGGGCCGGGCTTCGTGCTCAAGCAGGAGGCGCTCGGCCTGGCGGTGATGGCCGAGCTTCCGCTGGTCGTGGTCGACATCCAGCGCGCGGGGCCCTCCACTGGGCTGCCCACCAAGGCGGAACAGGCTGACCTGCTGCTGGCTCTTTACGGTCGCAACTCCGAGAGTCCCGTGCCGGTGATCGCCGCCGCCACGCCCGGAGATTGCTTCTACACCGTGCTCGAGGCCTTCCGACTGGCCGTCCGCTACATGACTCCGGTGATCGTCCTCTCGGACGGCTATCTCGCCAACAGCGCCGAGCCCTGGCCCATCCCCGACCTCGCCTCGTTGCGGCGCCAGCCGGTGGAGTTCCTGACGGAAGGCGAGAACTTCCAGCCCTACTCCCGTAACCCCGAGACTCTGGCGCGCCCCTGGGCCATCCCGGGAACACCCGGGCTCGAGCACCGCATCGGCGGACTCTCGAAGGAGGACGTCACCGGCGACGTCTCCTACGACCCGAAGAACAACCAGCGCATGCAGGAGCTGCGACGCGACAAAGTGCTGCGCATCGCAAACGAGCTTCCGCCGGCCGAGGTGCAGGGCCCCGATCGCGGCGAGCTGTTGCTGGTCGGCTGGGGCGGCACCTTCGGGTCCATTGCGTCTGCCGCCGAGAACGCGCGCCGCGACGGCCTGCCGGTTTCGAACCTGCACCTGCGCCATCTGCACCCCTTCCCGTCCAACCTGGGAGAGGTGCTGGCGCGCTTCGAGAAGGTCCTGGTTCCGGAGCTCAATCTCGGCCAGCTCACCCCGCTGCTGCGGAGCCAGTTCCTGGTGGACGCCGAGCTGCTGGGCAAGGTGGAGGGCCAGCCCTTCCGCATCGAGGAGATCCGGGCGCGCATCGACGAAATCCTGGGCAGGGAGGCCTAATCGTGGCAGAGGCAAAAGGGAAGTTGAAGCAGAAGGATTTCGCGTCGGATCAGGACGTGCGCTGGTGCCCCGGCTGCGGGGACTACTCGATCCTGGCCAACGTACAGCGAGTGATGCCCGAGCTAGGTGTGCCGCGCGAGAACTTCGTGTTCGTGTCGGGCATTGGCTGCTCCAGCCGCTTCCCCTACTACATGAACACCTACGGCTTCCACACCATCCACGGCCGCGCCCCCGCTTTCGCCACGGGCATCAAGTGTGCGCGCCCCGAGCTGTCGGTCTGGGTCGCGACGGGCGACGGCGACGGCCTCTCGATCGGCGGCAACCATCTGCTGCACACGATCCGCCGCAACATCGACATCCAGATCCTGCTCTTCAACAACCGCGTCTACGGCCTGACCAAGGGCCAGTACTCGCCCACTTCGCGCCTGGGGATGCGCACCAAGTCGACGCCCCAGGGCTCCATCGACCATCCGGTGGACCCCATCGCGTTCGCGCTCGGATCGGGCGCGAGCTTCGTGGCACGCACGGTCGACGTCGATGCCAAGCACCTGCAGGAGATGCTGCACCGCGCCCACGAGCACAAGGGCACGGCCTTCGTCGAGATCCTCCAGAACTGCCCCGTCTACAACGACGACGAGTGGATCGAGGTGGAGGACCGCAAGACGCGGGTCGACGCCGCCCTCAAGCTGGCCGACGGCGAGCCGCTGGTCTACGGGCGCCCCGGGGAGCGCCGGGGTATCCGCATCCAGGACGGCATCCCCTCCATCGTCGCTCTGGGCGACGACGAGGACCCGGTGGCCAAGGGCGTGGCGGTGCACAACGAGCGCTACGAGACTCCCGCCTACGCCTTCGCGCTGGCCAGCCTCCACCGGCCCGAGTTCCCCGTGCCGACGGGAGTATTCAGGGCCGTGGAGAGCCCCACCTACGAGGCGATGTTGGAGCAGCAGATCGAAGCCGCCGTCGAACGCCAGGGCGGCGGAGGTCTGGAGACGCTGCTGACCTCCGGCGACACCTGGACCGTCGAGGCCTGAGCATCACGGCTTAAGGGAAAGCGCTCGACTCCTCACGCGCTCCCGCCCCCGCGCCGATACGCGGAGCATGCGCCCGGCGCTGCCCCTACCCACGCTGCTCCTTGCCAGCCTGCTGGCGGCCGCCACGCTGGCCGTCTACGCGCAGACCGGGGCCTTCGAGTTCGTCTCCTTCGACGATGCTGCCTACGTCACGGATGTCCCCATGGTGGCGCGCGGGCTCAGCGCCGAGGGCGTGCTGTGGGCCTTCACCGAGCAGCACGGCGTCGTCTGGCAGCCCGTGTCCTGGCTCTCGCACATGCTCGACTTCGAGCTCTTCGGCGACGACCCCGCCGGCCCCCACGCGGTCAACACCCTGCTCCACCTGGTCAACGTGCTGCTGCTCTTCGAGCTGCTGCGCCGCGCCAGCGGGGAACCCGGCCCCAGCGCTTTCGCCGCGGCGCTGCTGGCCCTGCATCCGCTGCACGTCGAGTCGGTTGCCTGGGTGGTGGAGCGCAAGGACCTGCTGGCTGCGGGCGGCGCGTTGGCCTGCATGCTGGCCTACCTGGAATGGACGCGCCGAGGCGGCGTCGGGCTCTACCTCGCTGCACTCGGCGCGGCGGCCTTCGGAATGCTCGCGAAGCCCAGCGTCGTGACGCTGCCGCTGCTGCTGCTGCTGCTCGACCACTGGCCGTTGGCCCGACTCGACCAGTCGGCGCAGCTGCGGCGTCGGCTGATCGAGAAGCTGCCCTTCGCAGCGCTGGCGGCTGTCACCGCCGTCATCACCCTGGCGGTTCAGCGCGGAGCCATGCAGACCGGGCTCGGGTTGAGCCTGCCCGAGCGGCTGGGGAATGCCGCGCTCTCGATGCTGGTCTATCTGGACAAGACGGCCTGGCCGACGCAGCTGGCGGTTCAGGTGCCCCATCCCTATCTACCGGGCACCGGCGGCGTTGCGCCCGCTGCCTGGGTGGTCGGGGCCTGCGCCCTCGGGCTGCTGGCCGTGACGGCATGCAGCCTACGCCCGGCAACGCCCGCGCCGGTGCGCGTGGGGTGGCTCTGGTTCTGCGTAGCCCTGCTGCCCATGAGCGGTGTCGTGCAGGTCGGGAGCCAGGGCCTGGCCGACCGCTACACCTACCTGCCGCATGTAGGCCTGGGCATCGCCCTGGCCTGGGGGGGACGTGCCCTGCTGCGTCGGTTGCGCGTGCCGGCACCGCTCGAGACGGCGGCCGCCCTCGGCCTGGCGCTCGCCTGGGCACTGGCCGCGCACGGCCAGGCTGCAACCTGGCGCAGCTCCGTGACGCTCTTCGAGCAGGCCGTCGCCGTCCACCCGCAGAACCCGGCGTCGCAGCTCGACCTCGGGCGCGCCTACGAGTTGGCCGGCCGCTCGGCCGACGCCGAACGCGCCTACCGCAGTGCCCTGGCGGCGAGCCCGCGCTACCCCGCCGCACACTTCAACCTGGCCAACCTGCTGCGCGCCCGCGGTGAGCTCGCGACGGCGGAGACGCACGCGCGCGCCGCCGTAGCACTCGCCCCCGAGGACGCGCGCGCCCTGGGCAACCTGGCGGGCCTGCTGCTGCTGCAGCGCAAGACCGCGGAGGCCGTGCTGGTCTACGAGCGCCTGCTGGTACTCCGGCCGCGGGACGTCGTCGGCCTGCTCGGCCTGGCCAGCGCCCACGCCGGGGGCGGCGACCTGGCCCGAGCCCTCGCCCTGACCGAGCGAGCGCACGCCTTCGCCCCGGACGACCCGAGGGTGCGAGCCCAGCTGCAGCGCGTGCGCGTCGCCGCCGGGCGCTAGCGCGGGCCAGCCGCCACGATGCGCGCCAGCAAGGCGGGCTCGATGTTCCCTCCCGAGAGCAGCACGCCACAACGGCCGCGGCCTTCGCGCAGAGCGACGGCCAGAGAGGCGGCGCCCGAGGGCTCCAGCACCAGGCGCAGCTCGCGCAGAGCGAACAACACAGCCGCCTCCAGCTCGGCGTCGGACACCAGCTCGACCCGCGAGAGGTGCTGCTTCAGCACGGGCCAGGTGAGCCGGCCCGGCGTCCGCACGCGCAGGCCGTCCGCGATGCTCCGCGGCGGCGGCACCGTGCGGCGCTCGCCCGCCGCCAGCGAGAGCTGCGTGTCGTTGGCGTCTTCCGGCTCGACCCCGACGATCTCGCAAGAGGGCGAGAGCTCGCGCAATACCACGCAACAGCCCGCCATCAGCCCACCCCCACTGACCGGGGCGTAGAAGCGATCCAGAGGCCCCGACTCCTCCAGCAGCTCGAGCGCCGCCGTGCCCTGCCCCGCAGCCACCTCGAGGTCGTCGAAGGGGGGCACGGGGAAGAGCCCGCGCTCCGCGGCAATCTCGGCGGCGACGCGCTCGCGCTGCTGACTGTCGCTGCCCACGACGACGACTTCGGCTCCATCCGCCTGGGCGCGGGAGCGCTTCAGCGCCGGGGCGTCCGCGGGCATCACCACCACGGCCGGGATCCCCAGCAGCTTCGCGGCTCGCGCCAGCGCCTGGCCGTGGTTGCCCGACGAGTGCGCGACCACGCCCGCAACACCCGGGGGCAGCGTCAGGACGCGGTTGCTGGCACCGCGCAGCTTGAAGGAACCCGTCGGCTGCAGGGACTCGGCCTTGAGCAAGAGCTGTGTTGCTGCGCTCGGCGCATGCCGCAGCACCGGCGTCCGCAGGACGTGAGGAGCGATGCGCTGGGCGGCGGAACGTACACGTTCGAGATCGAGGTCCGAGTGCATCAGGGCGCAGCCGGCTCGGGAGCCGGTTCGATCCAGGCGTCGCCGCGCGCGTAGGCCTCGGCGCGCTGCCGAAACAATCGCGCCGCTGCCGTGGCGCCCTGCATCTCGGCCGCGGCAATGGCGCGCCGCTGCGCTTGCCGCGCCTCGTCGAAGCGGCCGGCGGCGGCGTAGGCTGCCGCCAGCGTGTCGAGTTCCTGGGCGCCTGGCTGCTCCGCCACCAGCGCCTCGGCCAGACGCAGCGCCGCGGCGGGGTCGCGCACCGACGCGTCGGGGCAGGTCGCCAGCAGCCACGCCAGGTTGTTGCGAAGACTCGCCTGCGCCGGTTCGAGACGCAGCGCCTCGCGGTAGTGACGAGCTGCTGCGTCGAAGCGCGCCGCGGCCGCCGCCGTCTGCGCCAGGCCTTCATGCAGCTCCCAGCTGCCGGGCGAAGCGTGCACCGCGCGCTCCAGGTAGGGACGCGCCCGGGCGGGCTCCCCCGCTGCCAGCAGTGCCAGACCCAGCCGCGCATTGGCCCGCGCGTGGTCGGGCGCAACTTCCAGCACCTGGCGATAACGCGAGAGGGCTGCGTCTGGGTTCCCGGCTCGGCTCTGCCGATCCGCCATGCCCAGGTGGAAGCGGACGAGCCGGTCGCGGCCCTCTTCCGGGCGCAGCTCGTAGAAGCGCCGGTAGTGCCGCTCGGCCGCGTCCAGCTCGCCGGCCCGCAGTCGCAACGTCGCCAGCCGCAGCTGCACGAAGCCGTTCTCCGGGGCCACCCGGGCCGCGTGCTCGAAGAGCCGCTCCGAGTTGCGCCAGACTTCCACCTGCGCGCGCGCGGCCACGGCCAGTGCCGCCACCGCGACGGCCCCCGCCAGCGCCAACGCGCGTCGCTGCGCGCGCCCGCGCGCCAGCGACGACGCGCCCCAGGCCAGCGCAATCGAGAGCCCCACCATGGGGAGGTAGCTGTAGCGATCCGCGTAGGCCTGCTCACCCACCTGAACCAGCCCGATCACGGGCACCAACACGCCGAGGAACCAGAACCACCCCACGAAAACGGCCGGCGTTCTACGCGCGCGCAGCAGCGCCAGCAGCGACAGCAGCGCCAGCAGCAATGCCTCCGCCGCCACGCGCAGTGGGGGCAAGCCCTCGAGTCGAAGCGGGTAGAAGGCCGCAAGCCCCGAGGGCCAGAGACTCTTCTGGAAGTAGAAGACCGTGGCGTCGACGGCGTTGGCAAGGCGCGCCGAGAAGGAAAGCTCCGCGCCGTAGCTCATGGTTCCGCTGGCCTGCTGCACGAGCCAGGTGACAACCGACACGCCCGCCACCATCGCGAAGAGCGGGAGCTTCTCGACGACGGCACGACGGCCGGCGGCGCCGGGCGGCCAGCCGAAACGCCCTAGGGGCCAGAAGTCCAGCAGCAGCAGCACGAAGGGCAGCGTCACCAGCATGGTTTCGCGAGCAGTCCGCCCGCCATCGCCAGCAGCAGCAGCGCGTAGCGTCCCCACGAGGGCCGGTCCGCATAGCGCCCATGCAGGATCAGCACCAGCATCCAGAAGAGCCCGGAGAGCGCATCCTTGCGTTCCGAGGCCCAGGCCACGGACTCCACGTGCAGTGGGTGGACGGCGAAGACCGCGGCCACGAAGGCGCAGAGCCAGGTCGCCCCGGTGCGGCCCACGAGGAATGCGAAGAGCAGCAGCGTTGCCGCGGCATGCAGGGCGACGTTGTGGAGCAGTACCCAGCCCGGGTCCAGGCCATGCAGCTCCTGATCGATCTGGAGCGAAACCCAGACGAGCGGTGTCCACTGCTCCCGGTGGGGGATACTGAAGGCCGCGCCGAGGCTCTCGACACTCAGACCGGCCATGACGTGGGGGTTGTTCAGCACCAGGACGAAGTCGTCCAGGTCAACGAACTCGTGGTTTCGTACCTGCGCGTAGACCAGCAGCAGCAGCAAGACGAGCGCTGCGCTGATCCCGAACTCCACCGCGCGCGACCGCACGGCGCCGCTGACGTTCTGGGCCGCGCTCACGCGGGGGCTGCGGCCGGAGCCGGCTCAGCCGGGGAGCCCGGGCACATTCTTGGCGAGCGTCTCGCCGATCTCGGCGGGGGACGCTGCCACGAAGACCCCCGCGGCCTCGAGAGCGGCGATCTTGTCGCTGGCGCGCCCCTTGCCGCCGGCGATGATGGCTCCGGCGTGGCCCATGCGTTTGCCCGCCGGCGCATTCTGCCCGGCGATGAAGGCCGCGACCGGCTTGCTCATCTTGGCACGCACGAACTCCGCAGCCGTCTCCTCCGCTGAGCCGCCGATCTCGCCGATCATCACCACCGCCTGCGTCTCGGAATCGGCCTCGAAGAGGGCGAGTGCGTCGACGAAAGTCGTGCCGATGATCGGGTCCCCGCCGATTCCGACGCAGCTGCTCTGTCCGATGCCCAGCCGCGAGAGCTGATCCACCGCCTCGTAGGTGAGCGTTCCCGAGCGCGAGACGACGCCTACCGGGCCCGGCCGCGTGATCTGGGCCGGCATGATTCCGATGCGACACTGCTCGGGCGTCACCACGCCCGGGCAGTTGGGCCCGACGAGCCGCGTCTTGCCGCCGGCGAGGCTGCGCTTGGCGCGCAACATGTCGAGGGCCGGGATGCCTTCGGTGATGCACGCCACCAGGCCGATGCCGGCATCGGCCGCTTCGAGGATCGCATCCGCCGCCCCCGGCGGAGGCACGAACACCACCGAGGCGTCGGCCCCGGTCTTCGCCACGGCCTGGCACACGCTGTCGAAGATCGGAATGCCGTCGATCTGGCTGCCGCCCTTGCCCGGGTGTACCCCCCCCACCACCTGGGTGCCGTACTCGATGGAGAGCCGGGCGTGGAACTGGCCCATGCGGCCCATGCCCTGAACCAGGAGCCGCGTGTTCTTGTCGCAGAGGATCGCCACCTCAGGCTCCTTTCGCGGCGGCCACAGCCTTCTGGCCGGCCTCCTGAAGCGTCTCGGCGGGCGTGATGTCGAGGCCCGAGTCGGCCAGGATCGCGCGCCCCTCCCGGGCGTTGGTGCCCTGGAGCCGAACCACCAGCGGAACTTCCACTCCGAGCTCCTGCGCCGCGGCCACCACGCCTTCGGCGATCAGGTCGCAGCGCACGATGCCGCCGAAGATGTTCACCAGAATGGCCCTCACCTTCTCGTCCCGCAGGATGAGCTTGAAGGCCTCCTTCACCTTCTCCTTGTCGGCGCCGCCGCCGGCGTCGAGGAAGTTGGCCGGGGAGCCACCGCAGTACTGGATCATGTCCAAGGTGGCCATGGCCAGGCCGGCACCGTTCACCATGCAGCCGATGTTGCCGTCGAGGCCGACGTAGGCGAGGTCGATTTCATTGGCGGCTCGCTCTCGCGGATCCTCCTCGTCCGGGTCCCGGAGCGCGGCCACGTCTGGATGCCGATAGAGGGCGTTGTCGTCGAAGTTGAGCTTGCAGTCCAGAGCGATCAGCTCGCCGGCTGCGGTGAGCACCAGGGGGTTGATCTCCACCAGCGACGCGTCCTTGTCGACGAAGAGCCGGAAGAGCCCCGAGAGGAACTCTCCGAGCTTCTTCACCTGTTTGGCGTCGAGACCCAGGCCGAAGCCGATGCGGCGCGCCGCGAAACCCGGGAGCTCGCCGTCGGCGTGCAGCGTCACCGTGATGATCTTCTCCGGGCTCCTCTCCGCCACCTCCTCGATCTCCACCCCACCTTCGGTCGAGGCGATGATGGCGAGCTTCTCGTCGGCGCGGTCCAGCACGATGCCGAGGTAGTACTCGTGCTGGATCTCGGAGCCCGCCTCGACGTAGACCTTGCGCACCAGCTTGCCCTCGGGTCCGGTCTGGGGCGTCACCAGGTTCATGCCGAGGATCTCGCTGGCCATCTGTTTGGACTCGGCGGGAGAATTCGCGAGCTTGATGCCGCCGCCCTTGCCGCGGCCCCCGGCGTGCACCTGGGCCTTCACCACGACGACGCCGGATTCCAGCGCGCGGGCGGCCTCCTCGGCTTCGGCGGGCGTGGTGGCGGCGTCTCCCGGCGGGACGGCCACGCCGTACTCGCGCAGCAGCGCCTTCGCCTGGTACTCGTGGACGTTCATGCGATTGCCTCGTTCCCCTAGAGCTGGATCTGTTGGACGAGTGAGCGGACGTGCTCGACGGAAGCATCGAAGGCCTTCTTCTCCTCGCCGTCGAGGTCCACCTCGATCACCCGCTCGAGCCCACCAGCCCCGAGCACGCAGGGAACACCCACGTAGAGACCGTCCACACCGTATTCACCCTCGAGCAGGCAGGCGCAGGCGAGCACGCGCTTCTTGTCCTTGAGGATCGCCTCCGCCATCTCGATGGCGGAGAGCGCCGGCGATACGAAGGCCGAACCAGTCTTGAGCAGCGCCACCACTTCACCACCCGCGCCCTTCGTGCGCGCGACGATGGCGTCGATCTTTTCCTGGGAGAGGAGTTTGCTGACCGGAATGCCCGCGACGGTGCAGTAGCGCACCAGCGGCACCATGGTGTCTCCGTGTCCGCCGAGCACGAGGGCCGTAACGTCCTGGACGGAAACACCCAGCTCCCAGGCAACGAAGGCGCGGAAGCGGGCGGAGTCGAGCACCCCCGCCATGCCGATCACCCGATTCTTCGGGAAGCCCGACACCTCCTTGAAGGTGTAGACCATGGCGTCCAGCGGATTCGAAACCACGATGACGATTGCGTCGGGAGCGTGCTGTTTCACACCTTCGGCGACCTGCTTCATGATCGAGAGATTGGTCTTGAGCAGATCGTCGCGTGACATGCCGGGCTTGCGCGCCAGGCCCGCCGTGATGATCACGAGGTCGACGCCGGCGATGTCCGCATAGTCGTTCGTGCCACGGATCTCGGCGTCGGAACCCGCTAGCGGGGCGCCCTCGGCCATGTCGAGGGCCTTGCCCTGAGGCAGGCCTTCGACGACGTCGAAGAGGATGGGGTCGCCGAGCTCGCGGTAGGCGATTTGCTCGGCGAGGACTCCGCCGATGTTGCCGCCGCCGATGAGGGCGATCTTGGGTCGGGCCATGGGGGGAACCTCCGCTCGGGTCTGGGATGGATGCCGCGTCCGCGCGACGCCGTCGTCCTATTCTGCGTCGGCGTGGGTCGGAGTGGGCATGGGGGGTGCGATATACGTGATCCTGGCCTCTGGCGCCAATCTCGAAACGACGTTTGGGGTGCTCTAGGGGCCGCCTTCCCGCTTGGCCAGCGGGGCGACGCGCAGCGAGAGCTCCTCGAGCTGCGCGTCCTCCACGGCGGCGGGGGCGTCCATCAGCAGATCCTGGCCCCGCTGGGTCTTGGGGAAGGCGATCACGTCCCGCAGGCTGTCGAGGCCTGCCAGCAGCATCGCCCAGCGGTCAAAGCCGTAGGCGAAGCCGCCGTGGGGCGGCGCGCCCACCTCGAGCGCGTTGAGCAGGAAGCCGAAGCGGCCCTCCATTTCTTCCTTGCTGTAGCCGAGGATCTCGAAGATGCGGCGCTGGACGTCGGCGCGGTGGTTACGCAGGCTGCCCGAGCCGAGCTCGACCCCGTTCAGGATCACGTCGTAGTGGGTCGCGCGCACCTGGCGCGGGTCGCTTTCGAGCAGCGCCAGGTCCTCTTCCAGGGGCGCGACGAAGGGCTGGTGCGCGTAGGTGAGCTCGCCGTCCTCTTCGAGGAAGAGCGGGAAGTCCACCACGAAGAGTACGTCCCACTCGCGCCCGTCCACGCGACCGAGCCGCTGCCCCAGGTCCGTGCGCAGGCGCGCCAGCACCGCGTTGGCCTTGGCGGCCTCGTCGGCCTGGAAGAAGATCAGGCTCCCCGGCCGCGCGCCCGTGCGCTCCGCGATCGCCGCCTTCTCCGTCTCCGAGAAGAACTTGACGATCGGCGACTGCCACTCACCGTCTTCGGTCACGCGGATCCAGGCCAGCCCCTTGGCACCGAGCTCCTTTTTCACGAAAGCCTCGAGCCGGTCCACGTCTCCGCGTCCCAGCTCCTGGGCGTCGTGGATCGGCAGCGACTTCACGATCCCGCCCTTGTCCACCACGGCGCGGAAGGCGCGGAACTCGCTCTCGCGGAAGGCTTCTGTCAGGTCCACCAGCTCGAGCTGGATACGCGTGTCGGGACGGTCGCTGCCGTAGCGGCCGATGGCGTCGGCATAGGAGAGCCGCGCGAAGGGGGCGTCGAGCTCGACGTTGGCGGCCTCCCGGCAGCCGCGAATGGTCACCTGCTCCAGCACCGCCAGCACCTCTTCGACACCCACGAAGGACATCTCCAGGTCCAGCTGGGTGAACTCGAGCTGCCGATCGGCACGCTGATCCTCGTCGCGGAAGCAGCGGGCGACTTGGAAGTAGCGATCGAAGCCGGCGATCATGAGCATCTGCTTCATGATCTGAGGCGACTGCGGCAGCGCGTAGAAACTGCCCCCGTGCATCCGGCTCGGGACCAGGAAGTCCCGAGCGCCCTCGGGCGTGGACTTCGCGAGCATCGGCGTCTCGATCTCGAGGAAGCCCTGCTCAGCCAGCGTAGACCGCACGGACTGGTAGAGGCGGTGGCGCAGGCGCATGGCGCTCTGCAGCGGACGCCGACGCAGGTCGTGCAGGCGGTGACGCAGCCGCACCCCCTCGTCGACTTCGATCTCGTCCTCGATCGCGAAGGGCGGCGGCGTCGCGCGGTTCAGCAGCCGCAGCTCCGACACCTCCACCTCGACCTCGCCGGTGGGCAGATTGGGGTTGACGGTATCGGGCGAGCGCCGCTGCACCACGCCCTTCACCAGGATCACGTACTCGCTGCGCAGCTCGTGAGCCTTGGCATGAGCCTCGGGGGAGGCGTCGGGCCGGAAGACGACCTGCACCAGCTCGTCGCGGTCGCGCAGGTCCACGAAGATCACCCCGCCGTGGTCGCGGCGGCGGTGCACCCAGCCAGCCAGCACGACCTCTCGGTCTACCAGCCCGGCATCGATGTCTACGGCGGCGTGTGTGCGGCGCAGCGCACCCATACCGTCCACGGCGACGTGTTCGCGGCTCACCCAGCTCCCTCTGGAGTCCCTGAAGGAACCCTCTGGAGTCCTTGAAAGAAGAAAAAGTAGAATGAAATCAGGGAGTTGGTTAGCAGAGAAGGCGCGGGAGTGTCAACTCGGACGCGCTGACGCCTCCGATCGGTGTCAGCTGGCGGCGAGCTCCGAGGCTGTACAGCAGCAGTCCCGCCCCATCGACTTGGCCCGGTACATGGCCTTGTCCGAGGCGTCGAGCAGCCCGTCGCGACTGCGGGCGTCTCCCGGGTAGGCGGCTACGCCGATGCTCACCGTGAGCCGGATCGGCGCTTCCCCGCCGCCCTCGAAGTAGGTCTCGGCCACCGTGCGACGGATCCGCTCGGCCGTGGTGAGGGCCTCGGTGACATCGGTGTCCGCCAGCAGGATGGTGAACTCGTCGCCCCCGTAGCGGGCCAGGGTGTCGACCTGGCGGACGCAGTCCTGCAGCACGCGTGAGAGCTGCCGAAGCACGTTGGAGCCGACCAGGTGTCCGTAGCGATCGTTGACCAGCTTGAAGCGGTCGAGATCCAGGAAGAGCACGGCCAGCTGCTTGCCGTAGCGGTCGGCCCGCTGGATTTCGTGCTCGGTGGCCTGCAGCAGGAAGCGCGCGTTGTAGACCTCGGTGACGTCGTCGACGAAGGCGCGCTCCTTGGCCTGGTGGTAGCGCTCCGCATTGCAGAGAGCGAGCTCGGCGTGCGCCGCGATCAGGCGCGCCCGGTCGAGCAGCTCGGAATCGAGCGGCGCATCGCCCTCGAAGAGCCACACCACCCCTTCCTCGGACTCGCGCCCGCGCAGCGGCACGGCCAGCAGGCGCCCCACATCGAGACCGGCTTCGCGCAGCGCGTCGTGCAGGCCCCCCTCGGAGACGATATCGACCTCGCGGTAGGCCGCGAGATCGACGCCCTTCTCGGAGAGCAGCACGCTGCGCAGCCGACGAGCCTGACCCTCGTCGAAGCCTCGGAAGGCGACGCCGTCGGACATGGGCAGGCTGCTGCGCCGGAACAGTGCCAGGCCACGCTCACAAGGGAGCGTGCCCAACAGGATGTCGAGGGTGACCGCGTACACTTCCCCGGTGTCGAGGCAGCGCACCAGGGTGCGACAGGCCTCCAGGGTTCGAAGCTCGTCGCGCAGCCGGGAGTTCTCGGCCAACAGCGAACGACGCGCGAGGATTCGGTCGACCACCAGAGCGAGCTCCTCCGGACGGATCGGCTTGACCAGGTAGTCCGCCGCACCCATCCGCAGAGCTCCCACGGCGCTCTCCACCGACGCGTGCCCGGTGAGCATCACGAAGTCGGTGCCGGGCCGCTCACGCCGCACACGCTCCAGCAGCTTCGACCCCGACATGCCCGCCATGTTCAAGTCCGAGATCACGAGGTCGACCGGCTCGCGCTCGAGGGATGCGAGCGCGGACTCGGCGCTCTCACACGACTCGACCCGCGCGCGATCCTGGAGCGCATCGCGCAGCATCTCGCGGATCAGGCGATCGTCGTCGACCACCAGGACCCGAGCTACGAGCGAGCCGGGTGTTTTCATGCTCGTCACCACCTCCCCGTGAATCGGCCCGGGGGGTTGCCGGCTTTAGTTGCCGGCTCGAGACGCGAGCGTGTGAAAATAGCCCCGCGCCCGGGGAGCGGGCAACAGCAGGACCGCCAGCATCCCGGGGAGCGGGGCGGCGATCGACTACGCTGCCTCCCCGAGGCCCCGAAGGGCGCGCAGGAGCCGCCCCAGGCCAACGGAGGTGCGCGTTGAGCCAGCTCGAGCCGTCCCTGGACGCCTACCGAGAGCGCACCGAGAGCTTCCGCTGGGAGCTTCCGGACTCGTTCAATTTCGGCCGCGACGTGGTCGACCACTGGGCCCGCGAGCCGGGGCGCCCCGCCCTGCTCTGGCGCGCCCCCGGCGTGGCAGAGCGGCGCCTGGACTTCGCGGACATCGCCCGCGGCTCGAACCAGGTGGCCCAGCTGCTGTGCCAGCTGGGTGTGCAGGCGGGCCAGCCGCTGGTGGTGATGCTGCCGCGAATCCCGGAGTGGCAGCTCGTCACGGTGGGGGCGCTGAAGGCCGGTGCACTGGTCATCCCTAGCTCCACGCTGCTGCGCCCCAAGGACATTGCCTTCCGCGTGAACCACAGCGACGCGGTGGCGCTGGTGACGACCCCTGAATGCACCGCAGCGGTCGAAGCGGTGCGCGGAGAGCTCCCCAGCCTGCGCCACTTGCTGTGCGTGCCCGACGCCGGCCGCGCCGCGCCCGATGGCTGGACCGATCTGCCCGCGGCTCTGGAGGCGATGCCCGACGACGACTCCGGCGGGCGCCCCACCCGGGCTTCGGACCCGGCGCTCGTCTACTACACCTCGGGCACCACCGGGCCGCCGAAGGCCGTGCTCCACGATCACGGCTACACCTACACCCAGCGTTACACCACCGCCTTCTGGCACGGGGTGCGCGACGGCGACCGCATCTGGACCACCAGTGACACCGGCTGGGCCAAGGCCGCCTACGGCGTGATCTTCGGCCCCTGGAGTCAAGGCGCCGAAGTGGTGCTCTACCACGGCCGCTTCGATGCCCGCTCCGAAATCGGCTTCCTCTCCGACGTGGACCCGCACGTCTTCTGCGCTCCGCCCACCGAGTTCCGCATGCTGGTGAAAGAGGACCTCTCGCAGCTGCGCGCGCCGCGGCTGCGCGAGTGCCTGTCGGCCGGCGAGCCGCTCAACCCCGAGGTGATCCGGGCCTGGCGCGAGGCCACGGGGATCACGATCCGCGACGGCTACGGCCAGACCGAGACGATCCTGCTGGTCGGCAATCTCCCGGGCGTTCCGGTTCGTCCCGGCTCCATGGGACTGCCGACCCCGGGCCACCGCGTCGAGGTTGTCGGGGAGGACGGCTCACCGCTCGGCCCCGGTGAAGTCGGCGACATCGCCGTCTTCGGCCGCCCGCCGAGCCTGTTCCGCGAGTACTGGAAGGACGAGCGCGCCACGCGGGGTTGTCGTCGGGGCGATTGGTACCTGACCGGCGACCGCGCCACGCGGGACGAGCAAGGTTACTTCTGGTTCGTCGGTCGTAGCGACGACGTGATCATCTCCGCCGGCTACCGCATCGGACCCTTCGAAGTGGAGAGCGCCCTGGTCGAGCACCCCGACGTGCTGGAGGCCGCGGCGGTGGCTGCGCCGGACCCGGAGCGCGGCTCCATCGTCAAGGCCTACGTCGTACTGCGAGAAGGTGCGACGGGCGACACGGCGCTGGTCACGCATCTGCAGCAACACGTGAAGCAAGTGACGGCGCCCTACAAGTACCCTCGAGCCATCGAATTCGTCGAGTCCCTGCCCAAGACCGTGAGCGGCAAGATCCGCCGAGTCGAGCTCCGCCAACGCTCCGACAAACCCAGCTAAGAACACGAGATGCCAGACAGAGGCAAGCCGAAGGCTTGCCGTGCCGGCAGGGCGGCGCAGCCGGCCGGTAACCGGCCAAGAATGACTACAGCACCCGACCCAGCCCCAGGTCGCCCGGGGGCAGCACCTGCTGCCAGGCCCGACCGCCGTCTTCACTGCGCAGCACCATGCCCTGCTGCCCCACGATGAAGCCCACCCGGTTCTTGTGGTCGAAGTCCAGGTCGCGCATGAAGGTGAAGACCGTCGGGAAGTCGCCCGGAGGCGGGGGCGACCAGGTGCGCCCACCGTCATCGGAGATTCGCACCAGGCCCTTCTCACCCACGGCAATGGTGCGCTTGCCGGCGGAGGCGACAGAGAAGAGCGCCTGGCGGCGGTC
>Ga0255058_10001057_pt1 | contig 15750 bp, 14 predicted proteins | sample Cases_109_9_MG_FD_188637 | JGI IMG/M metagenome (GOLD analysis project Ga0255058, IMG submission 188637) | Seawater microbial communities from Amundsen Gulf, Northwest Territories, Canada - Cases_109_9 | ecosystem: Environmental > Aquatic > Marine > Gulf | place: Canada: Northwest Territories... | reverse complement strand
GCCTGACGCGCAACCGCTTTGCCGATGCGATCCGTCAAAAATCCAACAGCCGTTAATGCCGCGACGGCCAGGATCACTGCGGCGAGCAGCACGATGACCTCTCCCGAGCGCAGCTCGCGCCCGAAACTGCGAATTGCGAAGGACAGTGCCTTCACGCCGCCGCCTTCGTGTCGCTGATCAGCCGACCCGCATCAAGGCTTAGCATGCGCTCGCAACGCCCGGCCAGGGCTTTGTTATGCGTGACGAGTATCAATGTCGTCGACGAGGAACGATTGAGATCGAACATAAGCTCCATGATGTTCGAGCCTGTGCGACTGTCAAGATTACCGGTTGGCTCATCGGCAAACAGCACGGCCGGTTCCGTCGCAAACGCACGGGCGATTGCCACGCGCTGCTTTTCGCCACCCGAGAGTTGCGCCGGATAGTGGCTCCAGCGATCCCTGAGCCCGACTTGGCCGATGATGTCGCGGGCCGCGTCGCGGGGGTCGCTGCTGCCGGCCAGTTCGAGCGGCAGCATGACATTCTCCAGCGCATTCAGGGACGGCACGAGATGAAATGACTGGAATACAAATCCGACACTTTCAGCGCGGACACGAGCGCGGCCATCTTCATCGAGATCACTCAGGTTTGCGCCATTCAATTCGACATGGCCATCAGTTGGCAGATCCAGGCCCGCAAGCAACGCCAGTAGTGTCGATTTTCCAGCGCCTGACGGGCCAACGACCGCGACCGAGTCTCCAGCCAGTACGCGGAAACTGACATTCGACAGAATGGTCAGGTTACCCTCTGGACTGCTAACCTGTTTGCTTAATTGATGTGCCGCCAAAACGACGGCGTCACCATGCGACTGATTTGACATGCGAAAACTTTCAACCCTTTTATTGTTGCCGATCTTATTGACAATAACCGCCAACGGCTACGGTGCGGATGCTCCGACTATCCTGATCTTCGGCGACAGCCTGAGCGCGGGCTACGGTATTGACGTTGACCAATCCTGGGCCGCTTTGTTGCAAACGCGGCTTAACGACCAAGGTTACGAACATCGCGTAGTCAACGCCAGTATCAGTGGCGACACCACCGAGGGCGGCGCCGCTCGAATCGATCATGCTATCGCCACGTTCGCACCGTCCGTGATTATCCTGGAGCTTGGCGGCAATGATGGCCTGCGCGGCTTTCCGCCGGCGCGCATGCGAGGCAACCTCGATAAAATCGTCACGGCCGGTAAAGACTCGGACGCTGCGGTGGTGCTGCTCGGCATACGAATTCCATCGAATTACGGGCCGCGTTACTCGCAGCTGTTCGAAGACGTTTACCGCGATATTGCCGAGACGCATGCGATTCCCTGGATAGAATTTTTCATGGAGGGAGTGGCCCGCAACGAAGAACTCATGCAAAACGACGGCATCCACCCCAATGCCGCAGCGCAAGCTCTGTTGCTCGACAACGCCTGGCCCATGATTCGGGACGCCCTTGGGCCGGTGGCCGATTGACGATTCGTGACGCTGCCACTGCTATCGTTGCTGGCATTGCGCTATTCTCCCCGGCGGCCTTTCGTGAGATAAGTAGACACCGCCAATAGGGGGAACGTGCCTGTGGAGAAAATCTGGCTCAAGTCGTACCCGCCCGGCGTATCCGAGGAAGTCCCGGAGCCGCCGTTCAGGTCGTTACGGGAATTGATCGAGAACAGCTTCAGGAACCATCCTGATCGCCCTTCTTATACGAACATGGGCACGACAATCAGCTATCGCGAACTCGACGAGCTGTCGCTGCAGTTCGCCTGCTATTTGCAAAAAACGCTGGGGCTGACGCGTGGCGAACGCGCCGCCATCATGCTACCGAACATTCTGCAATACCCGGTTGCCTTGTGCGGCATCTTTCGCGCGGGGCTCGTGGCCGTCAACGTCAACCCGCTGTACACGGCGCGCGAGCTCGAACATCAACTCGAGGATTCGGGTGCTAAATGCATCATTGTTCTCGAGAACTTTGCGCACGTTCTCGAATCTGTCATCGACAAGACGGCGGTCGAGCATGTCATAACGACCGGCATCGGGGACCTTCTGAACTGGCCCAAAGGCCCTCTGGCGAACATGGTCATGCGGTATGTAAAGAGAGCGGTGCCCAGGTACCGTTTCGACAACAGCACCAGGCTGAAGCAAGCCCTTGAGGCCGGTTCGCACGAGGAGCTCGCGCTTGTCGAAATCGGCTATGCGGACATTGCATTTCTGCAGTACACGGGCGGCACGACCGGCGTATCAAAGGGCGCGATGTTGAGCCATCGCAACATGGTGTACAACGTGCAGCAATCGATCGTCTGGCAGGGCGGCGCTTATGAAGGCGTCAGGCCTATCGTCGCGATTACGGCCTTGCCGCTGTATCACATCTTTTCTTTGCAAGGTAACTGCCTCTGCGTCATGGAGCAGGGCGGGTTAAATGTTCTGATCACAAATCCGCGTGACTTCAAGGGCTTCGTCAAGGAAATCGGCAAGCATCGATTCAATCTGTTCACGGGCGTCAACACGCTGTTCGCGGCGCTCCTGAATACACCGGGTTTCAGCGATGTCGACTTTAGCGACTTGCGTGTGTGTGTCGGTGGCGGCATGGCCGTGCAGCCGGCCGTCGCGCGTGACTGGAAAGCCATTACCGGTAACACGATCCTGCAAGGCTACGGGCTCACCGAAACCTCGCCCGCCGCAATTTGTAATGCCGTGGGCGACGAATTTACCGGCTCCATCGGCCTGCCGATCCCATCCACCAGCGTCATCATTGCCAGCGACGACGGCAATGAACTGCCGCCGGGCGAGGTCGGAGAAATCTGTATCAAGGGCCCGCAGGTCATGGAAGGTTACTGGCAGCGACCTGCGGAGACGGCCGAGGTCATGCTGCCCGGCGGCTGGCTGCGAACCGGCGATATCGGCCGCATGGACGAAGACGGCTACATTTACATCGAGGATCGCAAGAAGGACATGATTCTCGTGTCAGGCTTCAACGTCTACCCAAATGAGGTGGAAAACGTCGTCGTCGAAATGGACGGCATACTCGAAGCCGCAGCCATCGGTGTACCCGACGAGCATTCAGGGGAAGCCGTCAAAATTTTCGCCGTGCGCACCGATTACAGCGTGACCGAGCAGGATGTACTCGACCATTGCCGCGAGTACCTGACCAATTACAAGCGGCCGAGAGAAGTCGAGTTTCGTGACGAACTGCCAAAGACGAACGTCGGCAAGATTCTGCGCCGCGCACTGCGCGAAGAGTGAAAGGGGTCGGATCCAATTTCTCACTTTCTTGAGAAATTGGATCCGACCCCTTTCCTTTCTAATGGTAGGCGGGACTCAGCGCGCGCACGGCATCGACGAGGACGGTCACTTTGTCAGGGTCGATGTCAGGCGTGATGCCATGGCCGAGATTGAAGACATGGCCGGGGCCGCTGCCATAACTTTCCAGTACATCGGCAACGCCTTTCTGAATCTGCTCCGGGGATTCACGCAAGGTCGCAGGATCGAGATTACCCTGTAACGCAACCTTGTCATCAACGTGCTTTCTGGCGGCGCTCAAATCTGTCGTCCAGTCAACACCCAGCGCATCACATCCAGTGCCCGCCATGTCGGCGAGCAGCGCTCCGGCGCCTTTCGTGAACAGGATGATCGGTACACGCCTGCCGTCCCGCTCCCGCGTGAGCCCGTCGACGATCTTTTGCATGCTGGCAAGGGAGAAACGACGATAATCGTCAGCGGCCAGCGTCGCGCCCCAGGTATCGAAGACCATGATCGCCTGTGCGCCTGCTTCGATTTGTGCGTTGAGGTACTCGATCGCCGTCACCGCTATCAGATCGAGTAAGGTTCTTAGCGCGACCGGATCGTCATTCGCAAGCCCCTTGATGGTCTTGAACTCACGGCTTGATCCACCCTCCACCATGTAGGTTGCAACCGTCCACGGGCTGCCGGCAAAGCCGATCAACGGCACACTGCCGTCAAGTTCGCGGCGGATTGTCCCGACCGCGTCGAACACGTACCCAAGCTTCGCCGCCACGTCTGGGACGGCCAGCTTACGAATATCGCTTGCCGTTTTAAGCGGCCTTTCGAAGCGCGGGCCTTCGCCCGGTTCGAAGTAAAGTCCCAGGCCCATCGCATCGGGGACGGTCAGAATGTCTGAGAACAATATCGCCGCGTCGAGGCTATAGCGCCGCAGTGGTTGTAACGTGACTTCGCAGGCTAGCTCGGGATTGCGGCACAGGCTCATGAAGTCGCCGGCCTTTTCGCGCACCGCCCGGTACTCGGGCAGGTAGCGGCCCGCCTGGCGCATGATCCACACGGGAGTGCGCGGCACTGGCTCGCGCAGCAGCGCGCGCAGCAACAGATCGTTCTTCAGGTCACTCATGCGAATTCCACTTGTGTGGCTATGGTTGCCTGTATGGCTTCGGCCGCAGCGCGCGGGCTCTCGGCATCGCGAATCGGGCGGCCGACGACGATATAGTCGGCGCCGTTCGAAAACGCTTTGTCGACGGTTACCACTCGTTTTTGATCGCCGTCCGGCTTGTTTTCGACGGGGCGAATACCCGGGGTAACGACGAGCAATTTCGAATCGATGAACTCGCGCAACCTGGGCACTTCGAGCCCGGACGAGATGACGCCGTCGCAGCCGGCTGCTAGCGCTCGTTTCGCGCGCGACAACACCAGCGAGCCAACATCGCAGTCGAATCCGAGGTCGTCGAGGTCGCCGCGATCAAGGCTCGTGAGTACCGTGACGCCGAGAACCTTCAGGTAGTCTCCCTTGTTTTCGGCGGCGGCCTCCATGATCGACTGGTTGCCATGCACGGTCACGAAGCTCGCGCCGCGACCCTTGAGTTGGCGAACGGCGGCGCCCACGGTCGCCGGAATGTCGAAGAACTTCAGGTCGCAGAAAACCTTCTTGTCACGCGCGAGCAGCCAGGCCAGCAGGTCGAAGTACTCTCCGGTCATCATCAACTCGAGACCGATCTTGTAAAACGTGACCGCGTCGCCGAGCTCATCCGCCAGCGCACGCGCGCGACCGCAGTCGGCTACGTCCATCGCGAAGATGAGTCGGTCTCTGGTCGGAATCGATTTTTCGGTCACTGGCTGGCCTCTCCCGGCATGCCGGCCCGCGCCGGCGGGGCGCATTGTAGCCCGGATATTGCATGAGTTGGCGCGTAAGATCGGTTAAGGATTTGATTGCCTCCAGGATTTTGTGACCGAGCGGAATAGCGGGGACTATTCCCGAGGGAAGAAAATCCTGGAGGCAATCAAGGACTAAGCGAGAGCGTGTCATACTCATGCAACATCCGGGCAACCAGCTCAGGCTTCGCCGGTGATGCGAGCGTGCTCGGCATACGCATATCGGTCGGTCATGCCGGCGATGTAGTCTGCAACAACCCGCGCCCGGCCACTATCGTCCGCTTGCTCTGCCGCGCTGGAAAACTCCTGCGGCATCTCCTCGACATCCGACATGTAAGTCTTGAACAGTTTCTTCAGCATCGCCTGAACTTCCTTCGTCATCGCCAGCTTTTTTTCGTGGCGGTAAAGATGGCGATTAAGAAACCGCTTCAGCGCCGTGTGCTGTTCGAATACCGGCTCGGAGAACTGGACGAGAGGTCTGCCCACGCTGCGGACCTCGTCAATCGATTGTGGCGCGGCCTGCTCGATGTTGTTGCGGGTTTGCTCGATCAGATCGGAAACGACCGTGTTGATCATGCGACGAATGATTTCATAGATCAGCCGGCGGTCCTCGAGGTCCGGATAGCGCTCGTGCACTTCCGCATATTGTGTCTCGAACAGCCGCTGCTTGCGGAGTTGCTCCAGACTCAGCAGTCCCGCGCGAAAGCCATCGTCGACATCGTGGTTGTTGTACGCGATCGCATCGGTAACGTTCGCGAGTTGCGCTTCGAGACCCGGCTGTTCGCGTTTCAGAAAGCGCTCGCCAATATCGCCAAGCGAGCGAGCGTTGCGTACGGAGCATTGCTTGAGTATGCCTTCGCGTGTTTCGAAGGTCAGGTTGAGCCCCGGAAAGTCGGCATACTTTGCCTCGAGCTTGTCGACGACGCGCAGGGACTGGAGGTTGTGCTCGAAGCCGCCGTAGTCGCGCATGCAGGCGTTCAGCGTATCCTGGCCCGCGTGACCGAACGGCGTGTGCCCGAGATCGTGGGCGAGACTGATTGCCTCGGTCAGCGTTTCGTTAAGCCGCAGTGCGACAGCGACCGTGCGGGCAATCTGCGCCACCTCGAGCGAGTGTGTCATCCGTGTCCGGTACAGGTCGCCTTCGTGATTGACGAACACCTGCGTTTTGTAAACGAGCCGGCGAAACGCCGTCGAGTGGATGATGCGATCGCGATCGCGCTGATACTCGCCGCGATACGTGGCAGGCGGCTCATCGTAACGCCGGCCTCTTGAGCGCGCCTCATTGGCCGCGTAAGGAGCGAGACCGGATTCTGTTTTCAATCGGCGGCCCCTAGTATGTCTTCGAGTGCTGCCCGATCGAATTCGGAAGTGACATGAGCGTCGCCGAGCTTGTTGAGCAACACGAAGCGAAGCTGCTTGCGTTGCACTTTCTTATCCATACCCATGGCGGCACGCAATTGCTTCGCCCCGACGGACGGTGGTGCGACCGAAAGGCCGGCGCGTGCGATCAGTCCCTGCAGCCGCTCGACACTGTCCGCATCGATGCCGCTCAGTTTCGCGGCCATGACCATGCCGGCCGCGACGGCCTCACCATGCAGCCATTCGCCGTAGCCCACGCAGTGCTCGATGGCGTGGCCGAAGGTATGACCGAAATTCAGGATGGCGCGTCGTCCCACTTCGCGCTCGTCGCCGGCCACGACCTCGGCTTTTGTCTCGCAGGAGCGTTCTATCGCGTGCGCCATTGCATCGGCATCGCGCGCGACAAGCGCATCGATATTCTGCTCCAGCCACGCAAAAAATTCGGCGTCGGCAATCGCGCCGTACTTGATGACCTCGGCAAGCCCGGACTTGAGTTCGCGATCGGGCAGTGTTGCAAGCGTGTCGGTATCGATCAGCACTAGCCGCGGCTGATGAAATGCGCCGATCAGGTTCTTGCCCCTGGCGTGATTGACGCCGGTTTTGCCGCCGACGGATGAATCGACCTGTGCCAGCAGTGTTGTCGGCACCTGGATGTACGCGACACCGCGCATGTAACAGGCCGCCGCAAAGCCCGCGATATCGCCGACGACACCGCCTCCCAGCGCGATGACCGTCGTATCGCGGTTGGCGCCGATTTCGACAAGCTTGTCGAGAATGGCCGTGCTCGCGTCCAGGGTTTTCCAGGCCTCGCCATCCTTCAGATTGAGTTCGGCAACCTCGCGGCCACCGAGGCAGGACTTGAGCTTGTCGAGATACAGCGGCGCAACCGTCTCGTTGCTGACGATCAGGCAATCGGGGCCGCTTATTGACCCGGCAAGGTCGTATTTGCTGGCCAGCAAGCCCTTGCCGATGATGATCGGATAGCTGCGTTCGCCTAGATCGACCATTAAAGGGGTCGGATCCAATTTCTCGACTCTCTCCAATTTCATGACTGTTAGCAGATACCGGATTCGATGCAATATTGGTGTGGGTCTTTCTCAGAAAATTCCAGTGCCGCGACCAAAAAGAATCTGTATTCCAGGTCTACCTCATCACGTTGTTCAGCGAGGGAACAACAGGAACCCCACCTTTTATCACAGCGATGATTATATCGCCTATCTTGCGTTCCTGAATGAAGCGGCGACAGAGCACGAGATGAACGTACATGCCTATGTCTTGATGACCAACCACGTCCACCTGCTCGTAACTCCCACAGATCCTGACGGCCTATCGCTAACGATGCAATCGCTGGGCCGGCGCTACGTCACCCATATCAACAAGGCCTATCATCGGACCGGGACACTCTGGCAAGGCCGCTTCAAAAGCTCGGTCGTCGACAGCGAGACCTATTGCCTCACCTGCTACCGATACATTGAGCTAAACCCACTTCGCGCCAATATGGTAGCGAAGCCGGCTGACTATCGTTGGAGCAGCTACCGGAGTAATGGAATGGGTGAAACAGACAAGCTCATAACGCCTCACCCGGTGTATCTGGCACTAGCGCGGTCACGATTGGAGCGTACCGCACGATATCGCGACCTAGTTGAACAGAGATTGAGCACTGAGATGGTTGCCAAGATCCGCTACGGAGCGCGTAAGGGCCTGCCTGTTGGTCACCACCGATTCGTCGCAGATATTGAGGAGCACCTTGGAAAACGGCTTGGCACCGGGCGTGTGGGTCGGCCAACAAAGAAATAATTGGATCCGACCCCTTTTATGCGAGGCGGTCGAGGATCTCTTTGGCGACAGCGTGCACTTTGCGGCCGTCAGTCTCGATTGTGAGATCGGCGATTTCACGGTACAGGGGCTCGCGTTCGGCCATCAGTGATTCAAGCACCTGGGCGGGATTGCTGCTGTCGAGCAGGGGCCGCTCGCGGCCTTTTCGGGTTCGGGCGAGTTGTTGCTTCACACTTGTGTGCAGGTATACGACGTATCCGCGGGCGCCGAGATGGTTGCGGTTTTGCGGATCGAGCACGGCGCCACCGCCCGTGGCCAAAATGACACCGTCGAGCTTCGACAGATCGTCGATAACCTTCGCCTCGCGCTTGCGAAATCCTTCTTCGCCTTCTTTCTCGAAGACAAAAGGAATGTCCACGCCGGTACGAGTTTCGATCTCCTCATCGCTGTCAACGAATTCGAGATGCAGCATGCGTGCGAGTTGCCTGCCGACGGCAGATTTGCCGGCGCCCATCGGGCCGATAAGAAAAAGATTCTTCGGATGCTTCATTGGCAATTCGAGTTCGGTCAAAGAGAAAGCCAACCCGAAGGTTGGCTTTGGACTTCATTCCTTATGCAAACACTCAGTCAATACTAGCGCCTTCCACGAGGATTCTCGGCGTTACAAATATCAATAGCTCTGCTTTGTTATCGATGCGTTGCTTGCTGCGGAACAGGAAACCTACGAACGGCACATCGCCGAGGAACGGTACCTTCGTAATTGTCTCGCGACGTTCGGTCTCATAGATGCCGCCGAGTACAACGGTCTGGCCATCGGCAACGAGGACTTGCGTCTCGACATTTCGCGTGTCGATGCTCGGTACCGTGCCGCCGAGGCCGCCCGTCGAAATGATCTCGCCGACGCTGTCCTTGTGAACCGCGAGGTCCATGATGATGTTGTCGTCCGGCGTAATTTGCGGTGTCACAGTGAGGCTCAACACCGCCTTCTTGAACTGAATCGTCGTGGCGCCGCTTGACGCGGACTGCTGGAACGGAATCTCGACGCCCTGCTCAATCTTCGCTTCCTTCTGATTCGCCGTAATGATGCGTGGCGTCGATATGATCTCGCCCCTGCCCTCTGCCTCGAGCGCGCTCAGTTCCAGATCGACGAGGTACTCGGTTTCCAGCACGGCAAGTGAGAAGCGGCCGGCCGCGGGTGATACGGGCACGTTTACGTTGTAGCGATTATTTAAGAGCGGCAGCTGAATCGGGAATATCGTGCCCGAATTGCCGAGATTGGCGATCGCAGAGTTAATCATCGTGTCCGTTCCGGCGCCGCTACCGGAAATCACGGTTACTCCATCGGTGCTGTTTTCATCGTATGCAGTCAGCCCGAGGCGCGCGCCCAGGTCACGACTAAAATCATCATTGACAATGACAATCCGTGATTCGATCAGCACTTGCTTGATTGGAATGTCGAGGGTGAGAACCAGTCGGCGAATGTTTTGCAGTCGCTCTGCTGTGTCGCGGACGAGCAGCGTGTTGGTGCGCTCGTCAACAGCGATAGTTCCTCGTTCGGACAACATCGCATTGCCTTCTCCGCTAACCAGCGTCGCCAGGTCGGCCGCTTTCGCATAGTTGACCTGCAGAAACTCGGAATACAGTGGCTCGAGTTCGCTGATGGCCGCCCGCGCCGTTAAGTCAGCTGCCTCGCGCGACGCGATTTCCTCGGCCGGAGCCACAATGATGACATTGCCGTTCTGGCGCATGTCGAGGCCCTTGGTCGTCATGACGATGTCGAGCGCCTGGTCCCACGGTACATTGCGCAGGCGCAGCGTCACGTTACCCGTCACCGTGTCGGAGACGATGATGTTTTTTCCTGACGTCTCTGCCAGAAGCTGCAGTACTGCACGGGTTTCGATGTCCTGAAAATTCAGGGTCAGGCGTTGCCCTTCGTATTCCTTCGTCTCCGAGAACAGCCTCGATGTTGCTTGTTCGTCGGTGGCAACGGGATTGACCTCGATCGTAAATTCATTATCGGACTGATACGCCAACTGTTCGTAACTGCCATTGGCAGATATCACGATGCGCGCATCGAGATTGGTGCGCAGCGCATCAACGGTCGATACCGGCGTCGCAAAATCCATGACGTCGAGGCGGCGCATCAGCTCCGCCGGCAACGACGTTTCCTTGAATACGGCGACGACGCGGCCACCCTCCTGCTGAATGTCGACCGGCGTCGAAGGATCGGTCAGATTAACGACAATGCGGCCGCCGCCATCGCGTGTCCGGCGAAAGTCGATGCTCGTAATGGCACGATCCCCGGGAGCAACATAGGACGACGTTGGTGTGGACGGTGCAGTGCCGGCAAATTGCGTGGCACCGGCGCTGTATTCATCGCCGTCACCAAGCGTAATGATCAAAGTATTGCCGCTGCGCCGCGTTTCGTAGGCAACCATGGAGTCGAGGTTTAATACGACACGAGTCCGCCCATTCGCTTCAGCGGTCAACACCGTGTCCAGCGGACCTAAATTGACGTCGCGACGACGTGAACTCAGCCCAAGTGCGGTATCCGGCAGATCAATGGCGATTCGAGCGGGATTTTCGATCGTGAACGCGAGTGGCTCCGGCGCCGTATCGGTCATGATCAATCGCAGCTCGACCCGCTGCCCGGGAAGACTTCGAACCTGAATGTCCTGCAGCCGGTTGCCCTCCTGCGCATTTGCGGTTGCGCCCGCAAATATCAGGAATGCCGCCTGTAATAGTGCAGCAATTATTAATACCGTACGCCGGTAGCCCAGCGTCGGTTTCGTTTTGAGGATCATTCCTATCACTCCCAGTTCCATTCAGGTATCAGTCCGAAAGACCGATTGCGGCATCTCTCTCAACGTAGCCGCCAATTCCGTCGGAAATAATTTCAATCAGACCGACTTCCGATTCCGAAATACTCGTAATACGACCATCGTTCTGACCCATGTAATTGCCCGGAACGACACGATGGATAAGGCCGTCAGAGGTTTGTATAAGTCCGTATACCGTTTCAGAAAAATCCAGCGTGCCGACCATCCGCAAAGTGTCGAGAGGATAACCTTCGAGAAATTCGCGACTGCGATCCGGGTCCGGACGCATACCCCCCGCAGCCGAACCGGCAATAGCCTGCGGCGTGTCGGGTACGAACGGCGAGCGTATGCCCTCGGCATCCGCTATGTATGTAAAAATCTCGTAAGGCGCAATTTCCGGCAATGGATCGATGCGGCCGCCAGGGCGCGTTTTCACGTTATTGATGTACTTGTCCAAATCATCACTGTCGCCGCCACACGCTGTCACTCCGACCGCAATCAGCGTCAGCAGCACAATGCTTCGAATGTTGAGAGAAGCATTCATTGTTATTCTGCCTCCTCCTCGATGTATCGATAGGTCTTCGCCGTAACATCCAGGCTCAACAAGTCGTAGGTGCCTTGTTCCTCGGGCGTAATTTTGATGTCGTGCAATGTCACTATGCGCGGCAGCGACGCAACGCCGCTGACAAAATTCGCGATCTCGTGATAGCCTCCCGACAGCCGAATCTTGATGGGCTTCTCTGCGTAAAAATCTTTGGGTATTTCGGCCTGCGGCTGGAACAGCTTCTCTTGCAATCCCGCGGCAAGGCCCGTTTGCGAAATGTCGACGATCAGGCTCGGTATCTCGGTTTCACCGGGCAACTGCCGCAACATTGTGCCGAACGATTGCTCTATTTGCGAAAGCTGTGCCTTGTAAGCATCGTAGTTCGCAGCTTTGCGCTGCTTGTTCTCGAACGTCACGCGCAGCGTTTGTTCATCCTCCTGTGCACGTTTGAGCTGTGGAGCTCTGTCCTCGATGATAAACCAGTAAATTCCGAGACCGGCGACCATCAAGAACACAAGCAGGATGACGCCCGCGCGAAACAGCAGCGGCCAGCGGCCGACGTCATTAACGTCCAGTTTTCTAAGGTCATCAACGAGATTCATTGTGCGCCTTCCAATTCGTCGTCCTTACGCACCTGCTTCAGGTTGACGATGAACTGAGCCTTGCGGGACGCGCCGGCAGTGGTGGTCTCCACTCGGTCGACCTCGGGATCGGCAAGCCACTCCGACGCGTCGATCCGCCGCATCAAAGCGGATACACGCGTGCTTGATTGCGCGACACCTCGAATTTCGACCTTACTGCCCGTCTGCTTCATGCCGGTCAGGTACACACCCTCGGGAAGCTGGCGCACCAGCTCGTCGAACAGATGCACAATTTCCGGTCGGCTTTCCTGCAGTTCGGCGATAATCTCCATACGAGCAAGCAGTCTTTCCTTTTGAGCCTCGAGGCCGTCGATTTCCTCGATACTCTTCTCAAGCTCGGCGACTTCTTCCGTCAGTCTCCGGTTACGATCGTGCTGGTCCGAAATCATCTGCGAGAATGCAAATATTGTCGCCAGTACTACAGCAACGGCAGCGACCACGCCGCCGCCCATCGCAACGCCGAAGTCACGTTGGCGCTTCTTGCGGTCTGCCTCGCGCCAGGGGAGTAGATTAATACGCGGCATCTTAGTCGAAGCTCCTCAATGCAAGGCCACATGCGGTCAGAAGAGCCGTCGCATCCTTGTGCACTCCCTGGGACTTGGCTTTCGACGAAATCTTCATCTGTCCTAGTGGGTCGCCGATCTCGGTCGGGACACCGACACGGCTGGAGATTACGTCGGAGATCCCCGGAATGTTTGCGCATCCGCCGCATACCAGGACCATGTCCGGCTGCTCGCGTCCGCCGCCCGATGCGAGGTAAAACTGCAATGATCGGCTGACCTGCTGCGTCATGTCATCGATGAACGGTTCAAGGACTTCCGGCTGATAGTTGCTCGGCAGGCCGCCCTGTTTCTTGGCGCGGCCTGCGTCTTCCATCGACAGGCCATAAGTACGCATGATTTCCTCGGTCAGTTGCTGGCCGCCGAAGTTAAAGTCGCGTGTGTAAATAACCTTGAGATCCTGCAATACGCTGAATGTCGTACTGCTGGCGCCAATGTCGACAACGGCGACGCACTGGCCCATGCCGCCGTCCGGAATCTGATGGCTCAACAGAATGCATGCGTTCTCGAGCGCAAACGCCTCGACGTCGACGACCTGTGCGTCCAGGCCCGCAGCACGTACTGCGGCTTCTCGCTGCTCGACGTTTTCGGTACGTGTGGCAACCAGCAACACGTCCATGAGTTCGGGATCTTTTTCATTCGCTCCAACGACTTCGAAGTCGAAGCTGACCTCCTCCATCGGGAATGGAATATATTGGTCGGCCTGAATTTCAACCTGCCCCTCGAGGTCTCTCTCAGACAGACTCGAGGGCATTTGAATGATCTTGGTAATCGCCGCATCGCCGCTGATCGCGACGGCAACCTCGGTCGCCTTGGCGCCTGCCCGTTTGACGGCGCGGCGAATCGCTTCGCCGACTGCCTTCGCATCAACGATTGCCTTTTCGCTGACCGAACTCGGTGGTGTCGGCTCCGCAGCGTACGACTCGACGCGAAAGCGCTTGCCGCTTTGCGAAAGCTCAATGAGCTTAACCGACGATGTCGTGATATCGAGGCCCAACAGTGGTTGAGTTTTCTTGCCGAAAAACACGCTTTTTCCCTTCTAAGTCGGTAGGTTGCGGGTCAAATGTAGTCTTGACCTGAGCAATTCGATTTAACTATATATCAATAAAATGTTAAATAAAACGTGACTTTGTTCACGATCCGGCCATCCTATGGTACTGCCAGGCCGCTTCGGCAGTCCGTGAACTGGTCGGCGGCTCGCATTGAGACCGGGTGCCGCCCTGCTTTGGCCCCTGCCGTCGTGACGTCAGGCGGGGCGGGCTGACAAGCTCGCGCCGTCCAACCGTCACTTATTTTTCCCAGAGGCATTGCAGCGCGCACCGCTGGGTGGCTATCATCAGCCGCGGCAGTACCCCTCCGGACAGCGGTGCTCACCACGGGAAAGCCACTATTTCCGCACAATTCGGACACCAGACTACCCTTTAATATAGTGTGTCAACGTCATGACAATTCGCGGCGTTTGGCCGAAAACGGCAACAAACATGCAAGACGAAGCGAAGCGACATAGAAAATTCGACCACAAATCGAGGCGTCGCCTTGCACGTTGGCTGATCGTCTTTACGGGACTTGGGCTCGCCGCAACAATCGGCAGCGTGGCAGCGGTTATCGGCGCCTACTACTACGTCGCTCCCGGGCTACCGGCGGCCGAGACGATTCGGGACATCCCGCTGCAGATCCCTTTGCGCATTTTCAGTCGCGATGGTCACCTGATTTCAGAGATCGGCCAGCGCCGCCGGGTACTCATTGACTTCGATGACTTGCCGCCACACGTCGTGCATGCGTTTATCGCCGCCGAGGATCGCCGCTTCTTCGATCACCCCGGCGTAGACTACCAGGGCACCCTGCGAGCGCTGCTGCGGCTTGCCCGCTACGGCAAAATCAGCGGTGGCGGCAGCACCCTGACCCAACAGCTGGCCCGCGACTACTTCCTGACCCGTGAACAGACTTTTGCGCGCAAGCTCAAGGAGGCCTTTCTCGCCTACAAGATCGAACAGGAATTCACGAAGGAACAAATCATGGCATTGTTCCTGAACAAGATGTTCTTCGGTCAGCGTGCTTACGGCGTGGCCGCCGCAGCGCAGGTCTACTTCAACAAATCACTGGATGACATCAGCATCGGCGAGGTCGCAACGCTGGCCGGAGTACTCCCGGCGCCGTCAGACTACAACCCTGTACGCAACCCCATCGCCGCAGAAGCCCGCCGTGCTTACGTTCTTGGTCGTATGCTCGATCTCGACTACATCGACGATGCGCAGTACGAGGAAGGCATTGCCGCACCGATGGAGTCGCAACTGCATGGCGCCGCAGTTGAACTCAACGCGCCTTACGTTGCCGAGATGGTGCGGCGCGAAATGATAACGCGTTACGGAGAAGAGACTTACACGGCTGGTTACCAGGTTGTGACCTCTCTTGATTCACGATTACAGCGATCCGCTAATTACGCGTTGCGAAACGGACTGCTCGAATTCACGCGCCGCCGTGGATATCGCGGTGCCATCGACGGTATCGAATTGACGCCCGAGTTACTGGAAACGCCTTTTTCCGAGTGGCCGGTCGAGATCCGACAGACACTCGGTCAATATGCGCCCGGCGGCTTGTCGGTCGCACTGGTCACCGCTGTCAACGATGACAACAGCGCCAACATCGTAATGGCCGGCGGCGAGCAATCGATCATTCCGTGGGCCGGTATCAGCTGGGCCAAGCCGTTCATTGATCGTGTAACCACCGGGCCTGAGCCGGAGACTGCAGCCGACGTCCTTAGCATTGGCGACGTTGTCCATGTCATGCCAACGACTATGGGCTTTTGGGCGTTGGCCGACGCACCCGAGGCCCAGGGCGCTGTCGTTTCACTGGCCCCGTCCGACGGGGCGATCACAAGCCTTGTCGGCGGATTCGATTTCGCGATGACGAAGTTTAACCGTG
>Ga0255058_10001056_pt1 | contig 15755 bp, 11 predicted proteins | sample Cases_109_9_MG_FD_188637 | JGI IMG/M metagenome (GOLD analysis project Ga0255058, IMG submission 188637) | Seawater microbial communities from Amundsen Gulf, Northwest Territories, Canada - Cases_109_9 | ecosystem: Environmental > Aquatic > Marine > Gulf | place: Canada: Northwest Territories... | reverse complement strand
AGCAACGATACACGTGTTGATCCCGTCGGAGCCTGTGTTGGCATGCGTGGTTCGCGGGTGCAGGCCGTATCGAATGAGCTGGCGGGAGAACGCGTCGACATTATCCTCTGGGATGAAAACCCGGCACAGTTTGTGGTCAATTCAATGTCGCCCGCGGAAGTCGTATCGATTGTGGTCGACGAGGACGCTCACAGCATGGATATCGCTGTCGATGAGGAGAAGTTGTCTCAGGCCATTGGTCGCGGTGGTCAGAATATTCGTCTGGCGAGCGAGTTATCCGGATGGGAACTCAATGTCATGACGGAGATCGATGCCGAGCAGAAGAGCGAGGTCGAAACCCGGCAATTGCTGGATTTGTTCTCAACGCAACTCGATGTTGACGAAGAAGTTGCCCTGATCCTTGTCCAGGAAGGATTTTCGACGATTGAAGAGGTGGCGTACGTACCGGCCTCCGAACTCGTGGAAATCGAGGAATTTGACGAAGATATTGTCAGCGAATTGCGCAATCGCGCGCGCGATGTCCTGTTGACGAAGGCCATCGTGCAGGAAGAGAAGATTGACGAAGCCGAGCCGGCGGAGGATCTGCTGAGTCTCGAAGGCATGAACAAAGGCCTCGCATTCAAGCTGGCCAGCGAAGGTGTCGTCACGCGTGAGGATCTCGCGGAGCTGGCGACGGACGATTTGCTTGAAATCAATGAAATGGATCAGGAAGAAGCGGCAGCGTTGATTATGAAAGCACGCGCGCACTGGTTCGAAGCGGAACAACAGGCCTGATCAGGGATTTTTTTGGAGTTGGACAATGGCTAATGTCACGGTCGCACAATTTGCAGGCGTACTGAAGGTACCGGTGGACAAGCTGCTATCGCAGCTTGATGAGGCCGGGATAAAGGTCAGTGGATCTGAGGATACGATTAGCGAAGATGCCAAGCTCGAGCTGTTGACCCATCTTCGGCGAAGTCATGGCCAGGACGACATATCTGCAACGGCTGGCGCACCACGGCAAATTACACTCGAGCGCAAGTCACAGTCCGAGTTGAGGCTTGCCGGGGCACAGGGGCGTTCGAGAACGGTCAGCGTCGAGGTTCGCCGCAGGCGTACCTACATCAAACGCGATGTGTTGGAAAAGCAAGCGCAACAGGAGCAGGAGGAGCTCGACCGCAAGCTCCAGGAGGAGCAGGACCGGGTCGACGCCGAGAAGCGCGCGCAGGAACGGCTGCTGGCCGAGAAGGAAGAGCAGGCGCGCGCCGCAGAGGAAGACAAGCGGCGGGAAGAAGCGTCACAGAAGCAGGCCGAAATCGAAGCGCGCGAAGCCGCCGAGAAAGCTGCAGTGGAAGCCGCTGAAGAAAAATCCCGACTGGAAAAAGCCGAGCAAGACGCACGGGAACGCCGTAGTAAGGAAAAAGACAAGAAAAAGAAAGCACCCGAAACGCGTTACGGCCGCAAGGAACTGCATGTTGCGGGCGAGAAGAGTGGTCGCCGCCGTCGCAAGACCCGGATTCGCCGCCGACCGGTGTCACTGAGTACAGACGGCCAGCACGGATTCGAAAGACCGACCGCCCCGGTAGTGCGCGAGGTAGAGATACCCGAAAACATAGCGGTTTCCGATCTTGCGCAGAAGATTGCGGTCAAGGGCAACGAGGTCGTCAAAGTGCTGTTCAATATGGGCGCCATGGTAACGATCAACCAGGTGATCGACCAGGACACGGCCGTCCTGGTGGTCGAGGAACTGGGGCATATCGCCAAGCCGGTCAGCGGCACGGAGATTGATGAGGATCTGCTTGCGAGCGAACGTCCGACCGGTGACAAGCTGCCGCGTGCTCCGGTGGTCACGATTATGGGTCATGTCGACCACGGCAAGACTTCATTGCTCGACCACATTCGGCGTACCAAGGTTGCGGCGCGTGAGGCCGGTGGTATTACACAGCACATCGGCGCGTATCACGTGGATACAGACAAAGGTGGTATCACCTTCCTCGATACGCCGGGCCATGCGGCCTTTACGGCAATGCGTGCACGCGGTGCACAGGCTACGGATATCGTCATTCTGGTGGTCGCCGCCGATGACGGCGTCAAGCCCCAGACCGTAGAGGCAATTCAGCACGCCAGCGCGGCCGAAGTGCCGATCGTCGTCGCCATTAACAAGATAGACAAGGAAAACGCTGATCCCGAGCGGGTACGCAACGAACTTTCACAACACGAAGTGATTTCCGAGGAATGGGGCGGCGAGCAGCTGTTTGTCAATGTATCTGCGCAGACCGGAGAAGGCGTCGACGGGTTGCTCGATGCCATCCTGTTGCAGGCGGAGGTCATGACTCTTGAAGCGGTGGTCGATGGTCCGGCACAGGGGCTCGTTATTGAATCGAGTCTCGAAAAAGGACGCGGTGCCGTTGCCACGCTGCTCGTGCAGTCGGGAACCCTGAAGCAGGGTGACATGATCATTGCCGGTGAAGAGTATGGTCGTATCCGCAATATGTTTGATGAAAGCGGTAATTCGATCAAGGTTGCAGAACCATCCACCCCGGCGGTGGTCCTCGGACTTTCAAAGACGCCAAGTGCCGGCGATGACTTCCTGGTGGTGAAAAGCGAGCGCAAAGCGCGAGAAGTCGCCGAATTCCGCCAGAGTAAAGCACGGGAATCCAAGTTGGCGCGTCAGCAGGCAGCGAAAATGGAAGATGTCTTCAGCCAGATGACAGAGGCAGAAAGTGCGGTAGTGCCGCTGCTGATCAAATCGGATGTGCACGGCAGTACAGAGGCTTTGCGTGATGCTTTGAACAAGCTGTCGAATGACGAGGTAAAGGTCAAGGTCATTAGCTCGGGCGTGGGTGGCATTACGGAGTCGGATGCAACCCTGGCTGCAGCATCGAGAGCACTGATTATCGGATTCAACGTTCGCGCAGACAGCGCCGCCAGGGCAGCGATCAAGGAGTCCGGTATCGACGTGCGCTACTACAGCATCATTTATGAAGCGATCGACGATGTGAAGGCAGCGATCAGCGGCCTGCTGGCGCCGGAGATTCGTGAGAATATTGTCGGTCTTGCCGAGGTAAAGGAGGTCTTCCAGTCACCGAAGCTTGGCAATATTGCCGGCTGTATCGTGACCGAGGGCTTTGTCAAACGTTCGAATCCAATTCGTGTCTTGCGCGACAACGTCGTTATCTACGAAGGCGAACTCGAATCGCTGCGGCGCTTCAAAGACAACGTCAACGAGGTAAAGTCGGGCACCGAATGCGGCATTGGCGTCAAGAATTACAATGACGTCAAAGTCGGTGATCAAATCGAATGTTTTGAGCGCGTCGAAGTCGCCCGTACGCTTGACTGACCGGACCGCTAATAGAGATTAGGCTCATGCCACGCGAATTTTCACGGAATCAGCGGCTGGGCTCGCAGGTACTGCGCACCTTGAGTGAGCTGTTGCGGTTCGAGGTCAAGGATCCGAGGCTTCAGCAAGTATCGCTGACCGCGGTCGAACTGAGTCGTGATCTGAGTGTCGCCAAGGTCTTCTTCAGTCTGCTGCAACCGGACGATGACCCGCAGCCGGCGCTCGAGGGTTTGCAACGTGCTGCAGGTTTCCTGCGCGCAAAGCTCGGCAGCGCCTTGAAGGTCAGGCATGTTCCCGAGCTGCGTTTCCTGCACGACGATAGCGTTGCCCACGGTGTTGAAATCAGCCGCCTGCTCGAAAGCGCCAAAAACGCTGAAAGCAACAGGTAGTGAGCCATGAAATCGAATAAAGGCGGCCGGCGCACAGGCACAGCCGTTGATGGCTTGCTGCTATTGAACAAGCCGGCCGGACTGACCTCGAATCAGGCATTGCAGAAGGTCAAGCGTTTGCTGAATGCCAGGAAAGCCGGCCACACCGGCAGCCTTGATCCGGCCGCTACCGGCATGTTACCGCTATGTTTTGGTGAGGCAACCAAGGTGTGTGCGTATTTGCTGGAAGCCGACAAGAGCTACCGGGTGACGGCGCGTCTCGGCGAAGCAACCGATACCGGTGACGTCGACGGAGAGATTACTGAGACGGCGGAAGTGCCGCAGCTTGACCGAGGCGGCTGGGAGGCTCTGTTGCAGCGCTTTGTCGGTGAGATGCAGCAGGTGCCGCCGATGTATTCGGCGCTCAAGCAGGGCGGTAAACGCCTGTACGAGCTGGCCCGTAAGGGTCAGGTGGTCGAGCGGCAGCCGCGCAGCATCCGGATCGATGAGATAGAATTGCTGGAAATCAGCGGCACAAGACTGAATCTCAGGGTTCGCTGCTCCAAAGGGACCTATGTCAGGACCCTGGTTGAGGACATCGCGAAAGCGGCTGGCACCGTGGCGCATACGGCGAACCTGCACCGGGAAACGGTGGGCGACTTCAGGGCGGAAGACATGCTGGATCTGCCCGGGGCACAACGAGTCGCGGAAGCTGGCCCGGAAGCGCTTCGCGAGCGTCTGTTGCCGGCGGATGTGGCGCTGTCAGGCTGGCCGGTACAGCGTATTCCGGCAGAGCTGGCGGAACGCTTCACAGGCGGCCAGGCAGTGCCGGGTACCGCTCACCAGGAGGGCCTGGTGCGGGTGTATGCTACCGGAGGCCGGTTTTTGGGCGTGGGCGAGCTTTCCACGGAAGGCATGCTGGCCCCACGCCGGATTTTTCGGCTTGCGCGCTGAAAACTGAGCTTGAGCAGACTCGGGAGCGCTTCCTGGTCAGGCAAAAAAACCCTTATTTTAATGTGATTAAGACTGTTACTGGGCCAAGACAGACGCTAGAATAGCGCGCTGAAAAAAAGGGTCAGAACGTAACGAGAACGATTGGAGTTTCTTAAAAATGTCACTGTCAAGTGAGAGCAAGAGCAACATTATCGCGGATTATGCCCGCGCCAAAGACGACACAGGGTCGCCTGAAGTTCAGGTGGCGTTGCTGTCCGCACGTATTTCCGAGCTGACCGAGCATTTCGGTGAGCACAAAAAAGATCATCATTCCCGGCAGGGTCTACTGAAGATGGTAAACAAGCGACGCAAGTTGCTTGATTACCTGAAGTCCAGGGACCAGGACCGGTACCGCGAGCTGATTTCCCGGCTCGGTCTCCGCCGTTAACCCAAGAACCGGCGTCCCAGGCAATGAACTATTCGATATGTCGACCCTGAAATGGGTTCGAAGTCGATTGGTTTTGCCTGATTAATTTATCTATTGAGAAGAACAGTGAAAACTATCAAAAAATCGTTCCAGTATGGGGAACACGAAGTAATCATGGAGACCGGCGCGGTCGCGCGGCAGGCAGACGGGGCAGTCCTTGTCAACATGGCCGAAACAATGGTCCTGGTCACCGCGGTTGGTCGCAAGACGGCAGATCCGGGTCGGGGTTTTTTCCCCTTGACCGTTAACTACCAGGAAAAGACCTACGCCGCGGGCAAGATTCCCGGTGGCTTTTTCAAGCGCGAGGGTCGGCCCAGTGAAAAGGAAACGCTGATTTGCCGACTCATCGACCGACCGGTGCGGCCACTTTTCCCGAAAGGCTTTATGAACGAAGTGCAGGTTATCGCTACCGTTATTTCGCTCAATCCGGAGGTCGACCCGGATATCCCCGCACTGATTGGCGCGTCCGCCGCACTGACGTTATCAGGCATGCCGTTTGCCGGTCCGATTGGTGCAGCCAAGATTGGTTACAAGGACGGCAACTATCTGCTGAACCCGGGAAAATCAGACCTGAGCGAGTCCGACCTCGAACTGGTTGTCGCTGGCACCGATCAGGCAGTTCTTATGGTTGAGTCGGAGGCAAATCGCCTGTCTGAAGAGGTGATGCTCGGCGCGGTCATGTTCGGTCACGAGCAGATGCAGACGGCCATCACCGCGGTCAAAGAGCTTGCGGCGGAAGCGGGCAAGCCGAAGTGGGAGTGGCAAGCCCCTGCGACCGATGAGGATCTCGAGTCTGCCGCGGCGACCGCCGCCGAAACGGGACTCGCTGACGCCTACCGGGTTACCGACAAGATGGAGCGCCAGGAAAAGGTCCGCGACGTCAAAAGCGCGACTGTTGAATCACTGGCTGGTGGCGAAAGCTCACGCTGGTCTGAGGAAGCCGTCAAAGGCGCCCTGTCGAAGCTGGAAAAACGTATTGTCCGGCAGCGTGTTCTGGCGGGCGAGCCACGCATCGATGGCCGTGATCAAAGAACGGTACGCCCGATTGATGTGAAGGTCGGCGCCCTGCCACGTGCCCATGGCTCCGCGATCTTCACGCGCGGCGAGACCCAGGCTCTGGTGGTTGCCACACTGGGCACGGGTCGGGATGCGCAGATCATCGACGCGATCGAAGGAGAGCGTAAAGAACCGTTCATGTTCCACTACAATTTTCCGCCATTTTGCGTGGGTGAGACCGGCTTTGTTGGCTCGCCGAAGCGACGTGAGATCGGTCACGGCAAGCTGGCCCGCCGCGGCATACAGGCGGTGATGCCCAGTTTGGAAGATTTTCCGTACGTCATCCGCGTCGTATCGGAAATCACTGAATCGAACGGTTCCAGTTCGATGGCATCGGTGTGTGGTTCGAGCCTGGCATTGATGGATGCAGGCGTCCCGACCGAGGCGCCGGTAGCCGGTGTTGCCATGGGACTGGTGAAGGAGGGTGACGACTACGCTGTCCTGACCGACATATTGGGTGATGAAGATCATCTGGGTGACATGGATTTCAAGGTTGCCGGTACCGACGACGGAATTACCGCACTGCAGATGGATATCAAGATCCAGGGCATCACGAAGGAAATCATGAGTAATGCGCTGGAGCAGGCCAAAGAAGCGCGTCTGCACATCCTTGGTGAGATGAATAAGGTCATCCATGCGCCACGCGAAGAGATGTCTGAGTGGGCGCCGACGATCATAACGTTCAAGATCGATCCTGAAAAGATCCGCGATGTGATCGGCAAGGGTGGCGCGGTAATCCGTGCCATGACCGAAGAAACCGGTGCCACGATTGACATCGATAACGATGGGACGATTCGCATCGCATCCGTTGACGGCGCCTCCGGCAAGGAAGCGCGTCGACGCATCGATCTGATCACCGCCGATGTCGAAGTTGGGCGTATTTACGACGGTAAGGTTGCACGCCTCATGGATTTCGGCGCATTCGTCACGATCCTGCCGGGCAAGGACGGTCTCGTGCACATTTCGCAGATCTCCAACGAACGGGTCGAGAAAGTCAGCGATAAGCTGTCTGAGGGTGATGCGGTCAGGGTCAAGGTCCTGGAAGTCGACCGCCAGGGTCGTGTCCGACTGAGCATGAAAGAGGTTGATGCCGCCTGAGACACGGCACGCACAGGTACCGCTGAAAACGCGTGTCGAGTCTGGCGCCCCACACCGGTCGGGTCCGTCTGATCAGTCTTATTCAGAGTCCGGGCAGGGCGTGAGTTTCGATTTTCGGGCCGGCCATCTGTGATTTGAGAAAGCCGATGATGCGCTGTGGCAGGTAGTACTCTGGCTGCCACGGCGTGCCGCCTGATACGAAGCCGACGTGGCCGCCTTTTTCGCTGACTTCCAGGGTGATGTAATCGGATAGTGCCTTGGGTGCCGGAAGCATATCCGGCGACATGAAGGGATCGTCCCGCGAGTTGATGATCAGTGTAGGACGTTCGATCTGGCCCAGAAATCCGCTCGAACTGCAGCGCTCGTAGTACTCGTCCTTGCCGGAAAATCCGTGCAGTGGTGCGGTAACCGCATCGTCGAATTCAGCGAAGGTCCGCGCATTCATGGTGCGTTCCCAGTCAAAAGCGGCTGTGTGACGATCGAATTTTCGACTTACTGCATGCTTCATGCGTTTTAGCAAATGTCGCTGATAAATCTTTGAAAAACCTTGAGTAAGTGCCTCGGCACAGACATGTAACTGCAGCGGAACACTCACCGCTGCGGCCGCATGCAGCGGAGTGGTAACACCATCCTCTCCGAGATACTTCAGCAGTACGTTGCCACCGAGTGAGTAGCCGACGGCCATGATCGGTCCGTCCTGCCCGGCCGTTCTGAGCTTGTTCAGGAAATAGCGAAGATCATTGGTCTCGCCCGCGTGATAGCGCCGGGGCAAGCGGTTGCGGTAGTCGCCGCAATCTCGAAAATGCAGCACCGCGGCATGCCAGCCGTGATCGAAGGCGGCTTGCAGCATCTGGCGGGCATACGTCGATTCGGCCGAGCTTTCCAGGCCATGCAGTACGATCAGCAACGGTGTGGAATCCGTAATCTGCGGTGAGCCGGCCAGCCAGTCCACCGCAGTAACGTCACCGTCCGGTAGTTCCAGCGAGCGTCGGGTCAGTTCGGGGCTTGGCGCTCTGGGCCACGGCAATGATGGATAGATAGTCTGTGCATGCCGATTCCTGAGCCACGACGCGGGCCGGAAGGCACTGCTGATTACTCCGTTTGCTCGGTTCTCGTCGGTCATACGTAGGAAACTCAAGGTCCCGGTTCACCGAAAAAAAAGGCCCCCCGCGGAAGCGGGGGGCCGGCCGTGGAGTTTTCACTCCTTCAGGCATTCGCAGCAGGGGGCGGGGGAGCTATTCCCTGCTGCATTGCACAAAGTAGGCATTTAACGCCTCTCTGTCAAGCAGAAAAATGCACTTATCCGACCTTTTTCTGGTTTTCCGCAACAGCGTCTTCCGCTTCAGCACCCCGTGAGCCACCACCCGCCAGACGTCGGAAAACCTCTTCCTGAAGCATTTTCCAGCGGCTGAAATTCTTTTGCGCGATGTCGGTGACCGCCGCGACCGGATCTACACCGACCACACGTTTAACCTGGCCGCGAATAGCCTGTTGCTGGGTCATGAACAACTTGAGGCTTTGCTCCAGGTAATTGGCCATAAAGCCGGGTACTACCTTCCCATACGATCGGATCACCTGTGACAGGAAATCCTGGCTCATGATGGCCTCACCCTGCTGCTCTTGCTCGCTGATGACCTGCAACAGAATTGATCGCGTTATGTCATCAGCGCTTTTCTTGTCGATCACGACAAAGTCAATTTTGTTCAATACCAGGTCTTTAACGTCTGCCAGCGTGATATAGCGGCTCTCTTCAGTATCGTACAAGCGGCGATTCGGATACTTCTTGATAACGCGGGCTGTACTCATCAATTGCCTCTCTAATCTTCAGCAGCAGACGATCGATGCGGCATCCCAACACTATGCTCAGGCAGAGCCCGGGGATGCGTCACGACTCGATTCGGTCTTGCTTGCCAGATGCCCTTGGGGCGCAATGGCGCCTACGATAGCCCATTTTGAGCCTCAGCCAAAGGGTCTTGAGCGGTCGGTATATGTTTTTGGCCGGCGAGCACCTGTACCTGCCAGTGCGCTTGCGCCCAAGCCCAGATGTCGTCGAGAGATGCCGTTGTCAGCCCCGCTGCGGTTTGTTGGCCGAGTGCCGCCAGCGCAGCGACGAGCAGCCGCCCGGGCTGATTGGTCGAAATGGCCTTCGCCCCGGTCAGTTTACTCAATTTCTGACCATGCTCATTCTCTATCACCGGAATATGCAGATAGTCGGGGCTGTGCAGCTCAAGCAGGCGCTGCAAGTAAATCTGGCGGGGCGTCGAATCCAGCAGGTCGATACCGCGCACCACCTCGGTTACCTCCTGATCTGCATCATCCGCGACCACGGCCAGTTGGTAGGCTATCAGTCCGTCGCGCCGCTTGATGACGAAATCGCCCGACTCCCGCTGGAGCGCCATGGATTGCGGTCCTTGTAGCCGGTCGATGAAATCAATGGGTGCGTTGTCGGTGCGGATGCGGATGGCGACCTCCGTACCTGCGCAGCCCTTGCGGCAGGTGCCTGGGTATATTGTACCGAGCGGTCCGCGCTGGGCGTCTGCCAGATCACGCCGCGAACAGGAGCAGGGATAGGCCAAACCGGTGTCGATAAGCTGCTGCACCAGCAATTCGTGGCGCCCGCTGGCTGTGCTCTGATAACTAATTGGGCCATCCCACTCGAAGCCGTACTTGTCCAGTGCCGAGACGATCGCCTGGTCGGCGCCTGGCTGCTCGCGCGGTGGGTCGATGTCCTCGATTCGCAGCAGCCACCTCCCGGCATTGACTTTCGCCTGCAGAAAGCTGGCGACCGCCGCAAGCAATGAACCGAAGTGCAGCGGGCCGGTAGGCGAGGGGGCGAACCGGCCTACATACCGAACTGGTTCGGAAATCGCCATGTTGACTGGTCGGGAACGTCGCTTTGCGATGCTGGCGGCAGGTGCTTAGCGGTAGCGATCATCCCGATCGCGAAACTGCCGCTCCGCCACTTCGCGGCGCTCTTGTGCTTCAACACATAAGGTTGCAACCGGGCGGGCTTCGAGACGCTTGAGGCCAATCTCCTCGCCGGTTTCCTCGCAATATCCGTAGGTGCCGTCGTCAATACGCGCCATCGCAGAGCTGATCTTGCGCAGCAGCTTGCGTTCCCGATCCCGCGTGCGTAGTTCGAGGCCGAACTCCGACTCCTGGGTGGCCCGGTCGTTCGGATCGGGGAAATTCGCGGCTTCATCCTGCATATGATGTACGGTGCGATCCACCTCCGTCATCAGCTCGCTCTTCCACGCGCTCAGGATTGTCGCAAAATGCTTTTGTTGCTCAGGGCCCATGTAGTCCTCGCCACCTTCCGCGACGTACGGCTCGATACCGTGAATCGGGCTCGTCAGGATGTCGCTTCGCACCTTGCGCCTGCGTGTCGGTGCTTTCCGGGCGGCGGCCTTCCTGGCACTGGCTTTCTTTTTGGCCGGCGACTTCTTGGCCGCAGATTTCCGGATGGTGGTTTTCCGGCCCGCCTTCTTTTTGGCAACAGGCTTTTTCCTGGCTACCTTTTTCTTCGATACCTTCTTCCTGGCTACCTTTTTCTTCGATACCTTCTTCCTGGTGACTTTTTTCTTCGCCGATTTTTTTGCCGTGACTTTCTTTTTCGATGCCGGCTTCTTCCGGCTCACCTGCTTCTTGCCGGCCTTTTTCTTCGTTGCCGGCTTCTTGCGGGCAACGGTCTTTTTCTTCGTCGACTTCTTTTTCGTCACTTTTCGTTTTTTCGCTGCTGGTTTCGATTTGGCGGCTGGCCTACGAGATGCGGCCTTTTTCCGAGAGGTAGCAGCACCCTTACGCTTCCTGCTCGCGGTCTTTTTGGCGCGCATTTGAGACTCCTGCCGGTCCGAGAAAAACGCGGCATTATACATTGCCTGACGGCACATGGAAGCCCAAATTTCAGCATATTTTCACAGTATTTCGGCCTCTCGGCGAGGCCCGATATCGACCCGGGGCAGGCGAGCTGTTTCGGGCTCATTCAGGGCTTGTTTGCCGTCAGTTTCGGCCTGGCTCCGGCAGCTGCATTGCTGCCTGTCTTTATGTAGCGACAATCGTTTTATCGCTTGATTTACATTACAATGCCCCGATTTGACGGGCTATTGGCGTAATACCACCTGATGCGACTAAGCAAGATCAAGCTCGCCGGCTTCAAATCCTTCGTAGACCCCACCACCGTTCCTTTCCCCAGCAACCTCGTCGGCGTTGTGGGGCCGAACGGATGTGGAAAGTCCAACGTGATTGATGCCATCCGCTGGGTCATGGGCGAGAGTTCAGCCAGCCGGCTGCGTGGTGATTCCATAACCGATGTCATATTTAACGGCTCGAGTTCCCGGCAACCCGTGGGCGCAGCATCGGTCGAGCTGTTGTTCGACAATTCCGAAACCACGCTCGAGGGGCAATACGCGAAGTACGCTGAAATCGCGATTCGTCGCGAAGTATCCCGCGACGGAATATCTTTTTATTACCTGAATGGCACGCGTTGCCGGCGCAAAGACATTACCGGCATCTTCCTTGGCACGGGTCTTGGGCCGCGCAGTTATTCTATTATCGAGCAAGGGATGATCTCCAGGATCATCGAGGCCAAGCCCGAAGAAATGCGGGTATTCATCGAAGAAGCTGCCGGTATTTCGAAATATAAGGAACGTCGTCGCGAGACCTCCAATCGCATCAAGCACACCAAAGAGAATCTCGATCGATTGATGGACCTGCTGGAGGAAATCGAAAAACAGATCAAGCATCTGGACCGGCAAGCGAAAACTGCGGAACGCTATGGTCGTTACAAGGAAGACGAACGTCGCACAGCGGCTGAGTTGCTGGCGCTACGGCTGCGTGATCTCGATGACCGGGCCAGCAACTCGAATGCACTTCTGAATGAGAAGGAGACTGCGCTGCAAGCAGTCATTGCCGGGCAGCGTAAAATCGAGGCGGAGATCGAGCAATCTCGCGTCCGTCAAAACGAGCTTTCCGACGAATTCAACGAGGTCCAGGCGAGGTTTTACAAGTGTGGTTCTGAGATCGCGCGGCTGGAGCAGTCCATCGAGCATGCCCGGGAACTTCGAGAACGTCAGCAGAAGGATCTGGAGCAAGCCATCCTGGGCGCGCAGGAGATCTCCGGTCACATCAACAAGGATCAGAGTGAAATTGCACAGCTGGAGCTTTCTCTAAGCGAGCTGGTTCCCGGCCTGGAGCAGGCCAAAGAGGCGGAGCAGCGTGCACTCGAGTCGCTGACGAGTGCGGAACAGGCGTTGACTGAGTGGCAGACACAGTGGGATGAGTACACACAGAAGTCCAACGAGGTACAGCAAACTGTAAATGTCGAGCAGACGCGTACTGAGCAGCTTGAGTCAAGGATCAAAAGTCTTGCTGACCGTCGCGCCAAACTGCTCCAGTCTCAGACCGTGGCGAGCCCCGATGATCTGGAAGAGAAATTCGAAAAACTGGCGATTCACGAACAACGCAAGCGCCAGTCACGAGATGAGTTCGATCGTGCACTGACCGACATTGGCGAAAAAATTCACAAGCTACGGGAACAGGATCAGAAACTGACCCGGCTGGTGGACGAACGTCGCCTGACTTTACAGGCGGCACAGGCCAAATTCGCGGCGTTGGAAGCAGTACAAAAAGCAGCACTTGGGGAAGGCGACGAGGGTATCAGGAGCTGGCTGGAAGCCAGCAATCTGGCGAGTCACAAGCGGGTGGCGCAGTCGCTCGACGTGCAGGAAGGTTGGGAGCGCGCCGTAGAAACCGTTCTGGGTGATTACTTGCAGGCGGTCTGCGTCGCGGATGTAGCGTCGGCAACCCGTAGCCTCGCGCAGTTGCGCGAAGGCAAAGTCACGTTGCTGGTGGGGCAGTCGACGCTGGAATCGTCTGAAGCATCTGCTTCGACTCTGGCGTCAAAGGTTTCCCGGGCACCGGCAGCCGTGCTGGAGATTCTGCGTTCGGTAAGGATCGCAGAATCGCTGGACAAAGCATTGATCATTCGCGATCAAATTGGCAACGCCGGGTCGGTCATCACGTCAGACGGAATCTGGATCAGCGAGCACTGGTTGCGAGTGTCGCGAGAAAAAGATGCAAAGGCCGGCGTATTGGGGCGTGAGCACGATATGCGGCGACTCAAAGCCGATATTCGGGAATTGCAAGCTAGAACCGAGAGCGCCAAAGGCCTTGTGAAGGACGGCAGGGCGCGGCTCGTACAACTCGAAGAGCGCCGCGAAACGTTGCAGCGCGACGCTGCTTCATTGTTAAGTGAATACTCGGAAATCAAAGCCGCCCTCGAATCCGCGAAGTACCAGATGGATCAGGGGAATGCCCGGCAGGCCGCAATCAGGGAAGAGAGCGGTGATATCGACAATGAACGGCTGACTGCCGAAGAACAGTTGCGAGCTTCGCGCTCTCAACGGGCCCAGGCGAGCGATAGCCAGGCAGATCTGGCGATGCAAAAAAACAGTCTCGAAACACAACGTGAACAGCTGCGCAGCGAGCTTGCCCGAGTGCGGGAACAGGCGGACGAGGATCGGCAGGCAGCGCAGGATATGGCGATTCAGTTCGAAAGTCGGCGCTCCAGCAAGGAGTCCGCCGCGCAAAGCCTGGAACGAATGGAGTCACAACTTCGGCACTTCGGCAATCGCGAGCGTGAGATTCGTGAACAGCTGGAAAGCAGTGAAGCGCCACTTGCAGCAAACAAGCTCGCGCTTGAAAAACAACTTGATGTCAGGGTTACTGTCGAGGAGCAGCTGAGCGAAGCTCGCAAGCGGCTCGAAGCGATCGAGAATCAGCTCCGTGAACTGGATCAAAACCGCATGCAGGTGGATCAGACCGTTGAAGAATCACGGGTCGGCGTGAGTGATGCCAAAATGGCGTTGCAGGAAATTCGTGTGCGGCGGGAAGGATTTGCCGAGCAGCTTGCCCAGACTGAATTCGACCTGTCGATGTTGCTCGAAGAAATCAACGAAACCGCTGAAATTGACGGTTGGGAAGGAAAGCTGGAGAAAATTTGCCGCCGCATCGAGCGACTCGGCCCGATCAACCTGGCAGCGATCGACGAGTTCAAGGAGCAGTCAGAGCGCAAGGACTATCTGGATTCCCAGCTGGCGGATCTGAATGACGCGCTGGCAACCCTGGAAGGCGCGATTCGCAAAATCGATCGGGAGACCCGCACGCGATTTCGCGAAACGTTTACCAATGTCGACGCCGGGTTCAAGCAGCTGTTCCCGAAACTGTTCGGTGGAGGTCATGCTTACCTTGAAATGACCGGCGACGACATGTTGACGGCAGGTGTAACCGTGATGGCGCGGCCACCGGGCAAAAGAAACAGCACTATTCACCTGTTGTCAGGCGGTGAGAAAGCACTAACCGCGGTAGCGCTGGTATTCGCCATTTTCGAGCTGAATCCGGCACCGTTTTGTCTTTTGGACGAGGTCGATGCGCCATTGGATGATGCCAATGTCGGGCGCTACTGCGATATCGTCAAGGAAATGTCAGACAGGGTACAGTTCGTATTTATTACGCATAACAAAATAACCATGGAAATGGCGCGGCAACTCACCGGCGTTACCATGCAGGAACCCGGCGTATCTCGTCTCGTAGCCGTGGATCTGGACGAAGCGGTTAGAATGGCAGCAAGTTGATTTGAGAAAGTCAGAGAATCTGTATGGACGGTTTGCGTTGGTTGCTGTTGTTATTCGGCCTGCTGGTGGTCGCCGCTGTGTACCTGTACAGTCGGCGCGAACGCAGCCGGCAGGCTGACGATTCGTCCGTCCGGACGCCAGTAACCGCTGATCGATTGGAACCCTCGCTGGGTGGTACTGCCGCTGTTGCCGATTCAAGCTCGGGAGACCTTGCGCCAGACGCCGATGAGGAGCCCGTTCTGGCAGGTCCCGCTCAGGATCAGAAGATCGTTGCGCTACGGCTGGTCGCGCGCCACGACGGTGCGCTTCCGGGTGAGGAATTGGCACTGAGCCTGCGTGGCATTGGTATGTGCCATGGCAAGTTCGGCATCTTTCACCGCTACGACGGTAGCGACGAAAACAGGGTCATTTTCAGCGCTGCAAGCCTGGTTGAGCCTGGCAGTTTCGACCTCACCAACATCAAGGAGCAGCAGATCCCAGGCATCAGTCTGTTCCTCGTGTTGCCGGGTCCCATCGACGGCGCAGAATCTTTTGATCTGATGATGGAGGCGGCGCGTGTACTGTCACAGTCGCTGAATGCGGAGCTTTTGGATGAATCCGGCAGTACCCTGAGTATTCAGCGCGAGCGCTATCTCAGAGAAGAAATCATAAAGTTTCAGCATGGGATAATGGTGGCCTGAGTTCAGGTACCGCTATCGATTCATGAGCGCATCGGCGGCGACCAGGAAACGTGTGGATGCCCTGCGGGGTCAAATCCGGTTGCACAATTACCGCTATCACGTACTGGATGATCCGGAGATCCCCGACATTGAATACGATCGCCTGGTGCGTGAGCTGCAGGCGCTTGAGGCAAAGTACCCCGA
>Ga0255058_10001055_pt1 | contig 15757 bp, 13 predicted proteins | sample Cases_109_9_MG_FD_188637 | JGI IMG/M metagenome (GOLD analysis project Ga0255058, IMG submission 188637) | Seawater microbial communities from Amundsen Gulf, Northwest Territories, Canada - Cases_109_9 | ecosystem: Environmental > Aquatic > Marine > Gulf | place: Canada: Northwest Territories... | reverse complement strand
GCGGAGGGATGGGTCTATCAGAAGGGTCTCTACAAGACCTGGTACAAGCCGGCTGGGAGAGATCAGGATGACGATTGAGCGACCGCGAAGATGGTATTTTATTCCGGCACTGCTGGCAGTAACGCTCGTAACAATGGGCTTCGGCGGGATTTGGGTCGGGCCGAAAGAGAAAAAGGTCAAACTGGGTAAAACAACGCGTGACAAGCTGGCGGAAGATTTCTTGGCTGCGGCCAGAAGCGGACGTGCAAAAACGACAGCCCCTATGGATTTTGGTTTTTCGACCCGTCTATGGTGCGACGGGCCAGCGGTTGACGCTCACATTTGAGACGCGGATCGCCTGCAATCCGCGTACAGCAATATAATCTGTACGAGACCGCAATGCCAAAAAAATGTCAACTATTAGCTGGCGGCTGACGTCAAACTCTGCAATACCGACGGTATAATGGTGTCCAACCCGAAACACTTCGGAGCATGCTAGTGTCATTGTTTGACGAGCTCAAACGCCGAAACGTCTTTCGCGTCGCTGCGGCATATTTGGTCATAGGCTGGCTCCTGACCGAGGTATTGACGACCCTTTTGCCGGCTTTCGGCGCACCCGAGTGGGTGTCGAAGGCGGTTATGCTGACATTTGCACTCGGTTTCTTACCGACAATCATTTTTTCCTGGATTTACGAGCTCACGCCCGATGGCATCAAGAAACAGCGTGAGGTCGTTCGTGATGAATCAATCACTCGTAGCACCGGCAGGCGGCTGGAATACATCACGATCGCGACAGTCGTAGTTGGCATCCTATACATTGCGATATTCAGTTCCAAGTCGGGCATTGACAATTCTTCGCCCGCCTCGACGACGATCAGTTATGCATCGGTTGCGGTACTGCCATTCGTCAATTTATCAGGCAGCGAGGACAACGAATATTTTTCGAATGGCTTGACCGAGACGCTGTTGCATATGCTTGCGCAGATTCCAGACTTGAAGGTTGCGGCGCGAACGTCAAGCTTCGCATTCAGAGATCAGAACAAGACGATCGTTGAAATCGCGAGATCACTAAAAGTTGCTCATATTCTTGAGGGCAGTGTGCAACGCTCAGGCGATCGTGTACGAATTACAGCGCAGCTCATTCGTGCAGAAGACGGCTTTCACGTTTGGTCGGAAAACTACGATCGCACGCTTGACAACATTTTCGATATTCAGGATGAGATTGCCACAAAAGTTGGCGGCGAATTGTCGAAATCGTTACTCGGCACAACCGACGGCGTGGCGATTGCCGGGATTACGACTACCAGTCCGGACGCGTACGATCTATACCTGCAAGCCCGGCAGGCCCGGTCAACCTATTCATACGGCGGACTGCAGGCGGCCGAAGCCCTACTCAAGGGTGCGCTCACAATTGACCCGGACTTTCTCGATGCGAAGACTGAGCTCGCCAGCAATTATTGGCATCAGGCTGAAACCGGTTTGATGGATCAGAAATCAGCATTTGCCGAAATTATCGCAATAACTGACCAGGTCCTTGCCGTGCGCCCCGAAGACGTCGACGCCCGTGCAATCCGGCTCTTTGCGGATACGGCCGCACGTGCGCAGCAAGATGGTCCGCAAGTATTTTTAGAAGCGGTTGGTGAGCTTGAGGAGATTGTTACCACGGATCCAGCTGCATTCCAGCCGAAAGTTTTACTCACTCGCTTCTACCAGGGAACGCAGCAGTTTGATAAGGCGGTTCCGTTGATGAAGGACGCTTTGCACCGAGACCCGTTCAATCCGAGAATTCACTTTGAACTCGGATCGTTATACGCGGCACTCGAGCAATGGGACGATGCTCGAGCGGCATTGCAGAAGTCGCTCGAAATTGAGCCGGCGCAACCGAACGCATACGCCAACCTCGCTATTTTGAGTTTGCAGGCGGGCGACGGTCTTGATTACCTGCAGCAGCTCTTAAAGGCGATTAAGGTCGATCCTGTCGATCACGAAATTCCGGGAATCATTGCGACATTTCTGTACGAACTTGGACTTATCGAAGAAGGAGATGACTTTCGCAATCGTGTCATGGCAGTTGCGCCGACTAGCGAAATCGCCTATCAGATCGAACTGTTACGTGCAATTAACAGTGGAGACGAGGAAGCCAGCATCGCTAGCGCTCGCCGCGCTATCGAAGACGATATTGATGATCGTCGTTTTTCCTATGGAGGGGCAGTGCAACATTTGCTTCGGGTCGCGGCCAGTCGGGGAACAGTTGCGGAAGAAAGTGCGTATCTTCAGGAACAGGCACCCAACATTCTCGATATCGAGGTCATGACGACACCCCTGAAGTATCGGTTAGCGCAATACGCCGCATTCGATGCCTGGTATGTATCACTGTCCCGCGACGAGATGCTGGACCGGTTAGACCGCCTGTGGGAGATCGCTAAATCCTTTGGCTTCGATCCGGCGGATGATCCGGGCACCTACGTCGGCATACTCGCATTGCAAGGTAAAGTTGACGAGGCCGTCGAGGTCGCATTGGCTGACCTATTTAGCGAATCAGTAGCGGTTAATCTGGGTTGGAGGCGCACAATTTCGCAGGCTCAGTTCACGGAATTCGTCGCCGATCCTCGCGTTCAAACGGCCATGCAGCGTTGGGAAGATGAGGAAGCTGCCCTGCGTGATCAAATCAAGACCTACCTCGCTGATTTGAGTGCGTCGACCTGAAAAGTGCCCGCATCTACCGATATGCCGCTGAGCATTGTTGTAAATCTGCGGTGGACAGGTAGGACTCACTGAGGAAATTAGGACACCAGGCGGTAGACGCCAATGTTGTTGGCGGCAAATACATTGCGGTCTGTTTCGCGAGGCACGATTGTTGTGTTGGAGTCAAGCGGCGTCAGTCCGGACGCGTTCGAGGCAGCTTCAAAATGGACCGGACCAGTGTCCGTCGTACCCCGGGGGAAGTCCATCCGGCCGGAAGCGGACACTCGCGCAAAGCCATTAATGTAAAGCTCAGCGGCGCGGCTCGTCCGCTGCAGCGCCTTGATTAGCGATTTAACTCAATTCCATCCTCATAATAGGACGTGTGGGTGAGTATCGAGCTACCTCTTGAAACCCAGCACCAATGAACGCTCTCGGTATGCCGGTCCACGCAAAAACTGGAGGGATGTCTTTCTCAGTCTTGGGTTCAACCGGATAACCCTCCACCATTTCTGCGCCTTGCGAGTTGGCATATTCAGCTGCAGCCCGCAAGAGCTCGGTTGCAACACCCTTTTTCCTGCATGACTTGTCAACAAACAGACAGGCAACAGACCAACACGGACGGTCATCAATGGGCCGAAGGATGCGAGACCTTGATAAAGCGGGAAAACTGGTTCTTGGTGCAATTGCGCACCAGCCTATTGCTTTCGTATTGTGGCACGCCAAGATCCCGGGAACTTCTCCTGAATCAACAATGGATTTCATGGCAAGTTTGTTACCCTCTCCCTTTTGCAGCTCAAACTGTTTCCTGGGTAGACGCCAAAGCATGCACCAGCATCCACCACATGCCCCCCGCGCTCCAAACAGAGATACAAATTTGGCCCACTGGTCGATGGTCAATGGTCGAAATGATAATTTCATAGGTATGTCTTTGTCGCTGACTGTTTATTCGTGCACCGAGCGCTATATCTAGGCGTTTATATTCTCATATTTAGCCTCAATCTGAACGACCGCTTTGGGCGAAAGCGGACAGTCGAGCATCGCAAAAACCATCAATTTGACAGGCCGCTAACGGCCAGAAGCGGCCTTTTGAAAAAGGTGAAAAGCTCGGCTACTGCAGCAAACGGACGTTCAGTAATTATCGTGAAGTCTGCGTCGTCGGAGGCGTCTGCGGCGCAGCAATGGCGCTTGTCGATTGCATTCGACAAGTCATGTCCACCAATCAATTTGTAAATAAGACTTGACATAGTTGATGGTAAAGACTATCTTCTGCGTCAAGTTCACTTTACATTACGACAAAGGAGTTAGACATATGAACGATTTGAAGACAGGTTCCAATGATTGGGCTGCAAGCAGTGCAAGCAACATTGTTCGTCTTGGGTGCTGGACCGCTGCTTGGGTTGCGACCACGGCACTGGCAGCCTTTGGCCCGAAATTGATGTGGAATTTCGATACTTTGCTAACGATTCTCGCAGTTCTCATCAACCTTGGGGTTGGCTTTGGGATGATTGTGGCGAATAAGCGGTGCCTGAAAGGGATGGACGAAATGCATCAAAAAATCTTTCTCGACGCTGCGGTGCTATCGCTGGGTGTTGGATTAGTGTGTGGTATTAGCTATGAATTGCTGGAAGACATAAGGCTCATTCCTTTTCAACCCGCAATTCCACACCTAATCATTTTGATGGGCCTTACTTTCCTTGCCGGAATAATCGCCGGCCACAGGAAATACCAATGAAGAATCGACTAAAGGTTCTTCGTGCAGAACGGGATTGGACGCAGGCTCAGTTGGCCACTGAGCTAGAGGTTTCCAGGCAGACGGTCAATGCCATTGAGAAAGGAAAGTTTGATCCCAGTTTGCCTCTAGCGTTCAAAGCTGCCCGGCTTTTTGAAATGGCGATAGAAGATATTTTTCAAGATGAAGTAGCGTCTTGATGCATTCGAAGAAATAAGAGGGCTCGTTAGCAGAACAAGCAATAAATGGCCGCTATGGGTCATTTCCAGCCGTTGAGTATACATCCAGGCGACTGGCTGCTTACGGCCACAAGCAGTCGGTCAATCGACATATCTTAACTCCGATAATTCGGAAAATTTGGCGGTGATTTCCTTGCATTCTTTCCAGTGCTCGTCAAGTTGCTTCGGCGCTACTTGATGAAATGCCTCAGTACCGTCTTGGAAGTCAATGATGACCCCGGTGCGTGCCGGCGTTTGCACACGCGCCATAGAAACAACATTGCGGCCTTGTTCTAGATGCCATACCAACTCATCAACTAGAAAGTTGTAGCCAAATTTATCCAACTTTTCGAGCCATTCCATAAGAAATGGACCTCTATTTCGTATTTGATCGATTATTCGACGAGTCGTTGTGACCGTCTGCTTTGGGTCATTAGCGGTCGTTCTGGCCAATACTAGCCTAATGTCTGCTTTCGGGGGTAAAGCGGCCATTCGCCAGGGCCGAATTGGGAGTCTCAGGCTGAATGTCTGCTTTCACCGAAAGCGGTCATTCAAGTTGCTAGTAATCAGACTAAACGAACGTCTGCTTTCGGCCACAACCGGTCATTAAACAGAATTTGTGGGCCACCTATTTCGCTAATGCGGCAAACCCATTTTCTCGAGGAAAGGTTCCCAGCGCGGGTCGTCGTGGAGGTTGGCAAACCGGGGATCGAGCAGCATGAAGGGCAGTCCGTTGTCGCGGCTGTCGTAAGCCTGGTCCAGCCAGTTAAAAGCGAGATCGATCTCACCGCGGAAGGCATAGACCTCGGCTACCTGGTAGGCCGCTATTGCTCCCCACTTGTCGATAATTTCATTAAGCGCCGCATCTGATGCCCCGGCATCGCCCAGCGCATGCTGGACAATGGCCGTTCCTATCAGACGGAAATCATCGTCGGTCTCCTGATTTATCGCCACCAGTGCCGCTGGCGCGTCCTCCTGCGCCAGCAGCACCCTGCCGATGTAGAACTGCGGACCGCGCCGACCTGGCATCAACGACTGTGCCATCCGAAATGAGTCTGCCGCTTCCTCCAGGCGGTGAGTCCAGTAATACATTTTGCCCAAGCCGCGATGTCCCCCAGGCGATACCGGATCGAGGGCAATAATTTGCTGGTACAGATCAATAGCGTCATCGATGCGACCAAGTAGGTATTCCAGGCGGGCGGCTTCCTCCAGAATGAAGACATCGCCCGGATTCAACGCCAGCGCCTGCTGCATATGCTGAGAGGCCGCGATGAAGTCCCAGTCGTAACGCATTTCGACCGCCGCCAGCTCGGCATAAGCTCGGCCATACTGCGGGTCTAGTTCCAGCGCCTTTTGGATTGCGTCGCGCGCCAGCGCGGCTGCCACATCGACAGGGCGAACGCCGAATCTGTTTGTCTGGGCGCTGTACAGACTGCCCAGTTCAGCCCAGGCTGATGCGAAACCTGGGTCGATTTCCAGCGCCTGCTTTAGCCGTGTCTCGGCCTGCTTATAGCTCTCCTCCGTGCCAAGGTTGTTGAAATGTCGTGCTTGCAAGTACAGCGTATAAGCCTCAGGGTTGGTCTCAGTGCCTTTGGGTTCATTACCTAGCAGCGTGATCTTCAGCGCATCCACCACGGCTGCCGCGATCTCGTCCTGGATATCGAATATGTTCTCCAGTTCCCGATCATAGGTTTTCGACCAAAGATGCGTATCAGTGACGACTTCTATCAGCTGTGCGGTGATGCGCAACTGGTTGCCGGACTTGCGTACGCTGCCTTCGAGTACATATGCGACATTCAGCTTGGCGGCCATCGTTGGGACATCTAAATTCTGCCCCTTAAATGAAAACGCCGACGAACGCGAGGTCACCCGCAATTCCCGAACCTTGACCAACAGGTTGAGTATCTCCTCCGAGAACCCATCGGAGAGGTATTCATTGCCAGGGTCATCACTTATGTTGAGGAAGGCCAAGACAGCGATGGTCTTAGCAGAATCCTGCGGCGTAACTGCACTGGCTGTCTGTTCCTGGGCGACCTGAACGGCGGCTTCGATCTCCGCCGCATCGCGTCCGGGGTCGAGCACAAACTTGTCGTAGGCAAAAAAGCCCAACGCCACTGCAAGTATTGCGATAATGACGAAGTCCAGTTTTCGTCCGGTGACATGGGTGATGGACTGACTTCGGTCGACATCCTTTTCTTTCTTCAGACCTTCTGGGGTCAGTTCAAAAGCCCAGGCGAAAATAAGTGCCAGTGAAAAACCGATAACAAGCAGCAGCAAGACAGCCTGAAACACCCAGGCCGGTGCCTCAATATTGTTAAGAACGACATCAGCTACCTGAAGAATCAGCCACGCTACGACCACATAGGCTACTGCTACCCGGACGACATTGCGTCGTTTCAGTTCCGCCCAAAATGAGGTCATACGTCCCCCTGCACACAAAAACAGAGTCAGGACGGATTCTACCCAGATCGGGGCTCTCGAAAGCCGAAAATTAGATGAAATCTCACTAATTTAGGGTCGAAGTCGGTCCGCCAGAGGGATATTCTTTATGGCCGCTTTGGGTCATTAGCGGCCCTGCACAGCAATATTAGCTGAATGTCCGCTTTCGGGGGTGGAGCGGACGTTTTCCGATTCAATTTCGGGAGTCTCAGGCTTAATGTCCGCTTTTCTCCAAAGCGGACGTTTAATCAATCAGAAAATCAGCAAACTGACAGTCCGCTAACGGCCACCAGCGGACGTTACTGACCTACGACGACCATTGGACACGGCGCGCAATCATTTACACGCCCTGCTAGGTCAAGTGACCCTGAAACCGAAGGACGGCATTTTGTGGGCGTATTCGACCCTAAAAACAAAAGGGCTTACCGAAGTAAGCCCTTTGCCTTTAATGCTGGTAGCGGAGGCCCGCTTTGGGCATTGCTTGCTCAGGGTGCCGAGGCGCCTCAGATATTCATAGTGGACGCGCCAGATACTTCCATCCAATCGACCCATGCGAATCACAGTATGAATTTTTGTCCGCTTTCCATCAAGGAACAACGCGGATTATATCTGTGCCAACAATAGGCTCACCTTCGAAGGTTTCAGCAGTTAGCTCTGCTTCTGCTTCCCCTAGGTCCATAAAAGTCGCAGTTTCCACATTACAAACCAAATCAGTCAGTCCGTCGCCGTTAACGTCTCTTTCCTGACAGAGGGGCGAGCCGCTTTGACCAGCGAAGCGCACTGGAGCGCTAGAAAGAAATATCGTTTCCGGATTCACCTCAGTCGCATCAAGATCCTGAGAGCTAAGTATTGCGACCGGTAAAACTCCTGGAGAACCGACATTTATAGTGTTCTCTGGACTCCCGGGCATTATGTCAATCACAACCGGGATCACAATCGCAGGATGACCTAGCAGTCGAAACGCAAGTTCAAAATTAAATATCCTCCAAGGCACAGAAAAGTCCGGATCACCCGTCCCTGCGCCACCCTGCATGAATGTCGCACCTGTGGATGCCCAGAAAGCCTGCACAGTGTTAATCGTTCCTCCGCCAGGAAGATTGGTTGCAAGCCAATAAACGACGTCTGATTGCAGCATAAGAGGAGGGTCGAATTCAAAGGTGTATTTGAACCCGGACGCATTCCCACAACAGTCCGCGTTAGTGTCTCTCTCCTTCGTTACTAATACTCCGTCTCCGCTGAAAATGGGTCCATTGAACGGCATACCGTTCAGGTCAACAAACACGAAGTATTTAATAGTGCCATCCCATTGAAAAGAACCAGAGAATTCAGAAGTCCAAAATTCAGCTTTCGTGACCTCAGAATCATTGACCAGTTGCAAGTCTGCCGCTGCAACTTTAAATCCGATGTCTGATACCCGAGCCCCCGTCGTTCCGTTCGGAGAGCCCCCGTTAAACAGAACCATTTCTTCAGCTCTGGCTTGGTAAGGATTGCCGATCACAAGAACCGCGACAACACCAATCAGTTTGATTATTTTCATTTGAGTCGCCTCCTCACTGAAAACTTGCGAGCAATCTTGCCCGACAGTTGCACTTCGGCAGCTTGGCGGTCTTGGGTCCTTCGGGGAGTCGTCCGTGGCTTCTCGGAGGAAGCGAGGACCCGTGGCTTTCCGTCCCCGTCTTTCGGCGGGTTTGGCTTTGTCGTTGTTATCCCCTAAGTGTAGTAGAGGATTGGTCAGATTGCTTGAGAGTTAACTTAATCTGGTTTTTTCAAATGATCGAGAATGTCTGCTTTGGGTCACTAGCGGCCGTTCATTAGCATACCAGCCCAACGACCGCTTTCGGGCAGAAAGCGGACATCGGCTCTCGGTTTCAAATCCTAGTGAGGCTGGAATATTACTGCGCGAAACACGTCAATCGGTGCATGTAGGCAACGTATAGGGTCCGGACGTAAGAGGGCTGTAATTTGGGATATTTGCCGCCTACATAGTGCCTACACGAAAAGTCAGCGGCCCAGAAAGGGCCGCTAACTTGTTGATTTAATTGCGCGCCCGGAGAGATTCGAACTCCCGACCACCTGGTTCGAAGTAAGGCAGTCGAAGTAGTGTAAGTAATTGGTTGCAAACCGAAACATGAACGCCAGTTGTCCAATGTATTTTTGAGAATGGGCGAGAAAAGCCTATTAGTGCTTGGTTCGGCATTCTGATATTCGACAACGTAAGGGGTCGGATTCAATCTCCATTGGATCCGATCTCTTTTCATGCTAGGCACCACGGCTCACTGATTCGCTGGTTCGATTCAGATAAGGAGCACCACGTGTATCGAGGACTTTTCTGGCTTCGTTGATCAAGTCTTCTGGTAATTGTGTCGCGCGATGTGAGAGCGGGTCGAGTTTCAGCCCGGATGCCGTGGCGTTGATTCGCTCCACAACTGACTGACTGTGTTTCGCCACAATAAAGTAAGCCCATGAATACATAGGCAGGACAACCGTGTGCCTGCGGCTCAGGTCCAACGCAAACTCACGATACGTATCTTCTCCGGTCCGTTCGTATAGCCGATCCGCCAGGTCCACAATCTGGTACATGGGATAGACTGCACGTTGTCCGATATATGGGCGATTGTTCAATGCTTGTCTTAGATAGCGAATAGCATCTTCGTGTCGATCCTCGAATGCGGCCAGTACGGCGTAGGTCAGGTCCTCATCGTACCGATACCCCAATTCGCTGGTATCGAACTTTTCTTTCTGCCGTATTAGATCAAGTTTTTGTTCACGCGCGCTGAGCGCTGTAGGCAAATGTTCAGCGTGTCCGATCGCAGCTGCGCTGAAAGCATAGTAGGGCAAGAATTCGTCCAAATAGTAGAAATACGCCGTCTCGTTAAACAACTCGAATGACCTATCGAAGTCTTCATTCAGAAACGCGGTCATTGCATCTGCCAGCAGTGTGAATCGATTCTCAATGTCCTGATCATTTTCCGCGTGCCATTCGTCCCGGGGAGATGGAACGAGATCGTCGTGCCAATAAATGCCATTGTCAGATTGAACGTATGACGTCTGAACAAATACTGCCGCGTTCTCCGTCTTTCGCGGCTCTTCCCTGTGCAAATAGCGGGGCTGTGCCCGTGTATGCGCCTCAGAAACCGCCTTAGTAAGCTGGGGCCCGGGCACTCTGTCCATGGTTCCCGCCAACAACAGATAGCGCGCTGCCAGGTTGACAGATTGACGCGAGTTTCCTGTCTCGGCAACCGCGGCTTTTCTGGAGTTCGAGAATTTAATCCATTCCGCTATGTCGCCGATTGATGCTGACGCCATGCGGTGACCAACCAAGGCGCCTGACCACATCTGCGCATCCTGCCTGGTCGCCTGGACCTGATCGAAGACGCTCCAGGCCAACTCGGATTGGCCGCGAATGTGCATGATTTGCAGCAGGTCTCGCAACCCGTGCTTACTGTCATACCGTCGTACTCGAGCAGCCGACCAGCCCTCTGCTGACTCCAGATCGCCAATGATAAGCGACACTCGAGCGGCCGAACCCATGCTGGCTCCGGAACCTGTTCCACTGGCCGCAGCAATCTCAAGCAACGGCAACGCCAATTCATGCTGGCCGATCCAAAAGAGCATGCTGCCTGCTTTGTCGGCGTAATTGGAATCTGCGACTGAGATTTTTAGATCGCCAGATTGAAATCTCGGGTAGGATAGCCAAACATCCTGTGCCGATTGATAGTCGCCACGCCGTTTGTATGCTCGCCCGAGTGCGTAATACATAGACGAATCCGTGCTACCGGCATCGATCTGGGATTTTAGTAAGCGAACTTCGGCGCTCTCATCGCTTGAAATCCTCGCATTTTCAATCTCAAATTCAGCTCGTTGTGGGTTACCGGCGAACCGATCCGCATAGGCCGTAAGAATTTCTGATCGAACGAGTTCGGGGGTATCAGCGATCCTTTCAAGTCTCTGTATCCGGAACCTCAAACACCAAAACGATGTCCACGAGTAGTCAACGCATTTTTGTAACGCGCCCTTATACACTTCAACGTTGGGTATTTTTTTTCGGTACCAGTCGAGACCTTTCGGCCATTCGAAATAGCGTCTCGAGTAGTGGGATAAATCACTGGACGGCCGAATATACGCGCCCTCATACGAACTAGCGTTCAAATAATCATTGTATTTACGTGCGACGTCGATCGCGTCTACAGTCAACTGGCCTGTCCACGCATATCCATTCAGAAGCGTTTCCGCCGACAATAGTATTAAGTTTTCCTTCTCGGCGCCTACGCTATCCTCCACCATCGCTTCCAAAGCCCGGCCTTTCATTAAGGTAACCGCCGGATGGCCCGAAAACAGCGAGTCGAATTCGTTGATTTCGTCGAGTGCAGCGTCTGGGATTACCCTCTTCGTCAAGTCTTCCTCGACCTCTCGCAGGTGATTTGCAACGGCCGTCGTTTTCGCCAAGTCCAAAATGTCCAGTGCCGACACGTTTGAAAAATTGTCCCGATCCGATGCCCAGCGGGGAATCTCTTCCGCCTCGAAGGCCTCAAGGTGGCGCCACAATAGTCTTGTCAAATCGAGTTCACTTGGAAATTCCCCTGTAATCACCTGCTTCGCGAGCTGACTCGCGAGCGATATGACTTCCGCTGGCAGCAGCTCCTCAAGTCCCAACTTTATTGTCGCCGCCGAATAATTCGCCCACTCTTCATAATCGAGCAAGGATCGCTGGATGAACGGCGCCCAGACCGGGTGGGCCTGCGTGAATCGCTCGAGCGTATCCCTCTCGATCGGATCAACATACCGATATTCGATTTCCTGCAAGTCCTTCCAAGCCATGAAATCTAGTGCCGACGTGCCCATCTCCGCAACGTGCTGTTGAAGGTCCGAAAGATTGCCGTTGAGTGCAGCCAATAAAGCTTTCTCATGTGTATTGCTTGGTTCGCCGAGAGCAGTAACAGCAGCTGGCCGTCGTTCGAGGTAAGCGTAAGCGCGGGACTTGAAGTAGCGATAGTATGGCGCGCGCGGCGAGACTTTTTGCAGCTCCACCAATGATCTTTCGAACAGCTGATAGCGGACCTCATTGAAAGAACCGCGCGGGTGCAGCATACCGATGAGCTGCAGATAGGCGGCTGCATGCAATGCCGATGTTCTCGATTTGGCCGTCAGATCCGCGAGGGAATCTGGGAATTGAAATTGGTCCGCGTTGAAATTGGGCTTTGTCTGAATACGTTTCGTCGACTGCTCTGTCGCGAATTCGACGACGTCATCGAGAATCGCTACGAATGAGGCGCTTGGTGGCTCGGAGTCGTCGTAGCTCAGATTTGACCAAGTCTTGGTATCAATGGTCGATTCACTGTACGTATCGTTCAGCGACGCACTAAGTTCCCACTGGCCGTCTCGATCGTGTTCCGCATTCAATACCAGGATGCGCTCCGCACGTGTAAGCCTAGCCAAGGCCTGAACGTCGTCGGTCGGGAATGTCGAACGGTGCGAACCGATGTACCGAAGTACGAAAGTGGGATTGGCAACAGCGTTCTCAGCAGACTGTGCAATACGATCACTAACAAGACGCGAAATCAACGAACGTTCAATCGGGTCAAAGGCATTCTTGTCACCCTGAACCGGCAGAATCAGCAAATCGACATCGACGCTCCTCAACGAAGACTCTGCGATACTCCTTTCATTACTTAACCAATTCGAAGCTGGTGCGCTCCACAGGTCTCGCTCTATGCCATGGCGATTGGATGTGTCGGGAGGCGTCCGACGGTTGATACCGGGCCGCACCGGAACTGTGATTGCAGTGGTTTCATAAGGACCCGATCGGCGTTCGTAGCTGGGTTCAAACAGGAATTTGAACCAAAGCGCGGCTGCCAAAACCAGAAGCAGCGCCCCATATCGAAGAGTTTTCACCTTACCTGCTGAATTCATCAAACTAGCCTTGTTCCAGTTCCGGTTGGGGCATGCCCCTTACGCAGCCGTTCGGAAAATGCTTCAGGTCCGTTTCGGAGTCAACAGGATTCTACGTGACCAGCAAGGACCAACCGTGTGAGTAATTCACAGAAATGGCCTTTGACCTTGCCAATCTTCATCCGCGGCAGGCTGCGAGGAGGTTTTGGTTTCCTGGGATTCAGGCGTAGCGCCGGGAGAGATTAAAACTCCGGACCACGTGGTTACTAACACCAGAGCTACTGTAAGTGATTGATCTATATGGTCTAAAAGACGGCGTTTGTTGCGATTTCGCCCTACGATGCACAACAATGCACAGCTAATGTCGGAAAAGTGTCGGAAGTGCTAAGTCCGGCCGTAAATGATTTTAGGATAATCCAAGGAGCCTCGACGTCGTGTCAACTACAAACGCGGCCGAGCGGACCAAGCGGTTCGGACGCGTAACTGACATGACCAAAAAAAATATGCGGGTTGATGCGATAGATTAGGAATTCACCACAGACAGGTAAAAGCGGGGTTACCGCAGGTCCGGGTTCATGATCTCAAACACACGTTTGGTCGCCGATTGAGGGCTGCCGGGGTGTCGTTCGAGGACAGGCAGGATTTGCTGGGGCACCGCTCGGGAAGGATCACAACCCACTACTCAGCAGCTGAATTGGGTAATTTACTTTCGGCTGCTAACCGAGTGGTTGGGGAGGGGTCACGCAAAACTCCCGCACTGTTCGTTTTAAAGAAAAAAGCAGCTAGTGCCTGAGGCACTAACTGCTTGATCTAACTTCGAAAAGTTGGCGCGCCCGGAGAGATTCGAACTCCCGACCACTTGGTTCGAAGCCATTTTCGGTGCCGTATTCACCCCGTCTACATACCGTACATCGGTAGTCCCATAACGTACCATGACTCCTTGTTTTAATTCATAATAATTGTGGCCGACAGTCACCTGTGATCTACTGATCGTGCCGCGAAGTCCCTGCCGTCATCGACTCCCGACAGCGACTCCCGGCATCTACGGACCATGTGACCTGGAGGCTACATGAAGACATTAACGGATCGTGGGATACGGGCACTGAGGCCCAAACCACACAAAACCAAGCCCGGACAATACGTACCGTATCGGGTAGCCGATCCACATACCCGAGGCCTAAACATCCAGGTCAGGAAGTCGGGCAAATGGAATTGGTGCCTGAGGTATCACTACGGCGGCAAGCAGCGATTTCTGAAACTTGGCAGTTATCCCGCCACTTCAATCAGTGAAGCACGAAAGCGAACCGTCGAGGCTCAGGGAAAAGTCGAGGCAGGGATCGACCCGGCTGAGGAACAGAGGCACGTATCTGACACGCCATCGGTAGCGCGGCTACTGGATGCCTACCTTGACAACCGAGAACTGGAAGGCGTCAAGTCAGTTGAGTACATGAGGAAGGCGTTCACTAAGAACGTCACTCCATACATTGGTGATCTGCCGACATCTGACGTTACGACTGAGGACATCACTGAATTGTTGCGCCGCATTGTTGCGCGAGGGTCAATCACAGTGGCGCGACGTGTGCAACAGTACATGCATGCGGCATTCGCGTTTGGATTAAAGGCCAAAAATGATCCTAACCTAACGCTGAGTGGAATCGATTACGGACTCAAGTTCAATCCAGTTTCTGGGACACAGATCGTTCGAATCAGGAACAAGGCCGAAGACCACTACCCCTCGTTACAAGAACTTGCAATAGCGTGGCACAACATCGACAGCAGGGCCGGACCGGAGATTGCCAACGCATTCAGGTTCCACGTCGCGATGGGAGGCCAACGCTTAACGGAGACATGTTACGCCAAGTGGGAATGGCTGCAGGAAGTCAACGACATCTTGTGTCTATGCATACCTAACACCAAGACCGGAATACCGCATACAGTACCAGTCGGTCGAAATGCCCGCGCGGTCATCGAAGCCATTCGACCGTATACAGGTAAGTGCAAGGTTCTGTTCCCGCAACGCAATGCGTCGACCATTCCGCTCGACTACACGTCTATTTCGAATGCGATTCGCAAACTCCGAATCGAACACGACATGACTGCCTGGACGCCCAAGCAGCTACGTCGAACGGCAAAGACTGTGATGAGCGACGCAGGAATGGAATTATACAAACTAGATTACTGGCAGAACCACAATCAGCGCGCGACCGTTTCACAACGCCACTACCTCAGGGCGGTATACTTAGATGATAAAATTGAAGTGATGAATTTATGGGATCGATTACTCGGCGACGCTCTAGCAGACTATCGACGTGAACAATTAATGGCAGTGGCATGAATAGATATTGTGTTAACAACGAGTTGGGATTATGCGCTGGATAGATCAAAGTCTTGACTGGCTTGATAGTGTTGGAGATGCATACCCAATACTCCTGGTCCCGATAGCATTATTCGCTCTTTTTGTTACCATGTGGACGATCATGGTAATTTTTTACATCATTTATCATGGTTACTTTTTCATAAGAAATGTGGAAAATAGGCTGATCAACAGGATGGCCAAGAAATTAGCCAAGACTCAGTTAGCGGCAATGTCCGACGAAGAAAAAACTCGTCGCGCCAATCAAATATTGGTAGACGAAGTAATCAAACGCGCAATTCGTGAAAGTAATGAGACGAAATGAGACGCTGTGATTACTTCGTCGCAAGTTTTCTAGGGAACACGGGGTTGACAAAAAATATCCGCCCGTGATGTACTGGTCCCGGACGATCACCAGATCGTTACAAAAATGTTGCACCGATGCCGTAGTGCGTACCGTAGGAA
>Ga0255058_10001054_pt1 | contig 15768 bp, 11 predicted proteins | sample Cases_109_9_MG_FD_188637 | JGI IMG/M metagenome (GOLD analysis project Ga0255058, IMG submission 188637) | Seawater microbial communities from Amundsen Gulf, Northwest Territories, Canada - Cases_109_9 | ecosystem: Environmental > Aquatic > Marine > Gulf | place: Canada: Northwest Territories... | reverse complement strand
TAATGAAATAATTAGTCAGCATAAAGTCAAGTTTGGAAAAATTGCTCAACCATTGCGAGTTGCGCTAACGGGAAAAACAGTAAGTCCAGGGATATTTGATATAATGGTTGTGCTTGGCAAAAGTAGAGTTTTAAAATTATTGGGCCAGGCAATAAACGCCATCGAAACCCATTCCCATTAAACAATATTCCTCTTTAAAATCCACTATGCAAGATTCAGAAAACAGGAAAATATTTGACGAATCCTTGAACAGAGAGTAATATTAAAAAACTTAACTAAACTTATCACCGTCGGCTATGGGATGGTATTAAAGAAATTTTTAAAAAAAATTGTTGCAATTAGCTTCGCTGTTTTTATTGTAATGCCCCCTATTTATGCGACTGGCTCTTCTATTCCCAACATCAAAGTTGTTAATACAGGGGGAAAACTTGTCTTAAATGCCTCATTGAAAAATGGATTATCAGAAGAAATTATAGAGGTGATTAAAAGCGGGGTCCCCGTTTCGATTACATATAAAGTGGCGCTAAAAATAAAAAGACCTTTATTCTTTAATAAAAAAATAGACACCCGCGTCATTAAAAGATCCGTAGAATATGATATACTGCAGGAAGAATATAAGCTCTTTAATAATAGCGGCAGAAAAATTACCACGAAAAATACTGATGATTTAGATGAAGCCCTTTTATCATTAACAACCTTAGAAAATATCCCTTTAATTGAAACGGATAAACTTAATAAAGACAAAAAATATTTTGCGGAGGTAAAAGCTCAGTTAAACTCAAAAAGAAGCTGGTTCCCTTTTGATTATATTTTATTCTTTTTCCCTTTCTTGAATTTTGATACGTCCTGGGAAAACTCCTCTTCCTTTTCTTTAAAATAAAAACAGTCTCATGAGGTCCTCAAAAAACTGTTCTTTTTCTCCTTGGCATTGTTCTAAAAAACCTCAAAATCTCTATTTCTAAGAGGCAAATCTTTGTCATTAAGTTTTGTGCTTCTTGCCAAAAAATTATTTAATAAATTTTAGAGAAATCTTTATTTATAATTTTTGTTTGATAAGGCTATTTAATATTTGATTTTCGAACTATCATGCAACAACCGCCAATCAATGTTCCATCCGAAGAATATTTAAGAAGAAAGAAACGACGAACTATAAAAATTACCATCGTAGTTTTTATTGCTCTGGTTTTTTTGACCTTAATAGAAACTTACATCCAACAACAACGTTTTCCTTCCTCGCTTTCTAATACCATTATAGTTTTCGCCTTATTTAACATTATTATTATTTTGCTCTGCATTCTCCTTTTATTAATATTTAGAAACCTGATTAAGCTTTATTTTGAAAGAAAAACCAATAAAATTGGCGCAAAATTCCAGACCAAATTAGTATTGTCTTTCATTACGCTGACGTTTGTTCCATCGGTCCTGCTTTTCTTTGTTGCAAGCAAATTATTTTCTTACAGTCTTGATACCTGGTTTAATTTGCAAGTAGAAAATTCTTTAAAAGAGTCGCTATATGTGGCTCAGAGTTATTATAAAAACTATGAAAAAAATTCCATCTATTATGCCCGCAACCTTGCCCAAACGATAGTTCGCAAAAATTTTCTAGCTGAGAAAAATACCGATTTGCTCTTCAATTTCATTTGGGCAGAAAGAGTAAAGTATGGAATCGACGCAATAAAAATTTTTAATAAAGATAGAGCAACGGTGGAAATATTTAATCCTGAACTTAAAGGAACCCAATTTTTAGATGATTTTTCAGATTTAGTCCAGGAAGGTTTTAAAAATGTGACCACCTCTGAGTTCAAATTAGTGAACAAAGCTTTTATAGTGGTAGGAATGTCCCCCATTATGCCAATGGGCCCAAAAAATGTGCAGGGTGTGGTTTTGGTGGCTTATTTTATACCAAAGAGTATGGTTTCAAAGGTTAATGAAATAAAGAATATTTTTGAGGGATATAAGCAACAAAAACTGCTCAAACATCCCGTTAAGACAGGATATATTATGACTTTTTTGATGATCACCCTGTTGATTCTTTTTTCCGCAATATGGTTTGGTTTCTACCTTGCCAAGGGGATTACCGTTCCAATTCAAAAACTCGCTGAAGGAACAAAAGCCATCGCCAGGGGAAATTTAGACTTTAAAATCGATGTAAAATCAAATGATGAGATAGGTATATTAGTGGATTCTTTCAACCAGATGGCTGATGATCTCTATCATGGCAAAATTAAACTTGAATCGACAGCGGAAAATTTAAAAAAAACCAATATAGAGCTGGATGAGCATGGAAAATATTTAGAGGCCGTAATTGATAATATAGATGCGGGAGTAATCTCCATCGACCAAACGGGAAAAATCACCATGATAAATAGGGGAGCAGTCAATATCTTGAAGATTCCAGCTGGAAACTACCGTGGGAAATATTACAAATATGCTTTTGATACCGCGCTTTTAAATACCATAAGGACCCTTATAAAAAAAATGAACAAAAGAACCCTTGCGCGTATTGAAGAACAAATTGAGGTTACGGTGGAAGATTCTGCTTTGACTCTTTTAACAAAGATACATGTTTTGAAAAATAACCAAAATAAATATCTTGGAATGGTTATTGTCTTTGATGATTTGACAGAGTTTATTAGAACCCAAAAAATAGCCGCATGGAGAGAAGTCGCCAGGGATATAGCTCATGAGATTAAAAATCCATTGACTCCAATTCAATTGAACACTCAGAGGCTCCAGAAAAAATTCAAAACCAATTCCCCGGATTTCAAAGAAGTATTCGAAGAATCCACTAAAGTCATAGTCAGCGAAGTAAACGGGATGAAAAAATTGTTAAATGAATTTTCAAACTTTGCAAGGATGCCTGTATCAAAACCAAAGCCCAACCCGCTTCATGATATAATCGATGAAGTTATAGCTCTATACAATGGTGTTAAGGGCAATGTAAAAATAATAAAGAGCTACGATACTCAAATAAAATTAATCCATATCGATTATGAACAAATCAAAAGGGTTTTTATAAACCTATTTGATAACGCGATCGAAGCTATGAATAACGAAGGACGCATAGATATAGGGACTTATTTGGACAAAATCAATAATAGAGTAAAAATTAAAATAAGTGATCGCGGTAAAGGAATAAATGCTAAGATTCAAAAAAAATTATTTCTGCCTTATTTTACCACTAAAAAAAGAGGAACCGGCCTTGGACTTGCCATTGCTAATCGAATTGTAACGGACCATAATGGAACGATAAAAGTAATTCCAAATGAAACAAAGGGTGTAACGTTTTTGTTAGAATTGATGGTATAAGGTTTTTACATGAATAGAAAAAAGGTTCTGATAGTTGATGATGAGAAAAATATCCTGAGTTCCCTTGAGGGAATTTTGTCTGACGAGGGGTTTAATGCTCAAAAAGCGGAGAATGGCTTAACAGCCTTAAACATGGTGGGTACTTTTTGTCCGGAACTGGTTCTATTAGATATTTGGATCCCTGGAAAAGATGGAATTGAAGTTTTAAAAGAAATCAAAGATAAATACCCGTCCACCGAAGTGATCGTTATGTCAGGTCATGGGAGCATTGAAACCGCTGTAAAAGCCGTAAAACTGGGGGCCTTTGATTTCATAGAAAAACCCCTTTCTCTTGAAAAAGTCGTATTAACTGTTAATCAGGCAATCCAAAAGCAAAGGAGCCTGCATAAAAATAAAAAATCTCAAAAAATTGAAAAGAAAATATCAACAAAGAAAAACAATAAATTAGCTTCTATTAAGACCTTGAGCGCCAAGAACCCCCATGGCTATAGTTTTACGGAAGCGCCTCAAAACCAAAGGAAAATTTCCATCAAAAAAGGGGAACAAACCTTGGAAAAGGAGTTTGTGCTAGGGCGTTTAATGGAAAACAGTTGGAATCTTGAAAAGGTTGCCAGAGAATTAGGAATCAGCAAAGACCAATTTAAACAAAAATTAATTCAACATCAAATTAAAATCTACAAACCAGGGAGGAGAAAAAAGAAAAATCAGCGCACCCTGCAAAGAAGTGTTGTTCTTTGTGGTCAGGGTTTGCACTCTGGCATTAAAACAGGTCTAATTTTGTCTCCCTTGCCTCCAAATAGCGGAATCGTTTTTGAAGATATTTCTACCGGAACAACAATAAAGGGACATATCGACCACGTTAAGTCCACAGAATATGCCACCACAATACAAAAAAATTATACCACGATTAAAACCATTGAACACATTATGGCCGTTCTTCATATGTACAACATTGGCAATCTATTGATTAAAATAGGAGACGAAGTCCCTATAATGGACGGCTCAGCAAGAGATTTCTGTGAGTTGATTGAGGGTGGGGGCATTGAAGAGCAGATGACTAATTTAAAAGAAATCATTATTGACAAAGAGTATTGCGTTTCAAAGGGTAAAAAATCGATCCGCATTTCTCCCTCTAAAAGCTTTGAAGTAAAATATAAATTTGTTTCTAACGGTCCAATTAAAGAACAGGAATTTTTATTTTTGCATAAAGGGAAAGAAAGTTTTAAAAATGAAATAGCTCCCGCAAGAACATTTGGTTTTTTGAAAGAATACGAAAAGCTAGAAGGAATGGGTTTAGCAAGCGGTGGCCGATTGAGTAATGTTATTTTACTAGATAATGAAAAGGTTATTAATACGGATTTGAGATTCCCTGATGAATTCGCGCGGCATAAAATCTTAGATATAATTGGCGACCTCTACCTGCTAGGAAAACCAATTATAGGAAGCGTCACTGCTTATATGACGGGCCATGCGGAAAATATAGCTTTGCTGAAAAAAATACAGAGTGATCAAAAGTGAAGATGCCCCGAAAGCTTCGCGCTTGGGGGCTCATGCGCAAAATCTTTCGAATTTTGCAAAAGCATTAATGGACTTTACTATTGCATCGGTATGAATCTCTTAAGACAATTTACCCATTTCAGGTTTGGGGAAATTCTTCCTCCAACCCCCTTATCAAAGGAGACGCATTCATCCCCGTTGCAAGCAGCAGGGTATTATGCGCATACTTTGATAAATTAAAGTTTTCTAATCAGAAAAATTTAAAATCTTTATAGAGCATAATCAACAAATGACGCTTATTTCATTTTTTTTAATTCCACCATCGTGAAAATAGCCGTTCTCGTCTCGGGGAGGGGTTCGAACCTCCAATCCATTATAGATTCCATTGAGGAAAAAAAAATAAACGCCACAATTGTCGCGGTAATTACCAACATCAAAAAGGCTCCTGCCCTTGAAAAAGCCAAATACCACGGGATAAAAACTTTTTTTGTTGATCCAGGAGTGTTCAGGACAAAAGAGGACTATGATAATAATTTAATAAAAATATTAAAAGAAGAACAGGTAAATCTTATTTGTCTGGCAGGTTTCATGAGGATTTTGTCAAACCACATCATTCAACTGTTTAAAAATTGCATTATGAATATACATCCTTCTCTACTACCTTCTTTTCCTGGTCTGGATGCGCAAAAAAAGGCATTGGCTTATGGCGCAAAATTGAGCGGTTGCACCGTTCATTTTGTAGATGAAGGCGTGGATAGCGGTCCGATTATAATTCAGGCAGCGGTCCCTATTCTTGAGAACGATACGGTAGAAACTCTTTCCGAAAGGATTTTAAAAGAAGAACACCGTATATATCCTGAAGCAATCAAAGCATTTGTAGAGGGCAAGCTGCTTTTAAGAGGAAGAAAAGTATTTTGGGAAAATGAATAAAAAAAATTACCCCACTTTTATAATTTTTGCTTGTCTATTTGTTTTGACCCTTTCCCCTCCTGCCAGCCAATCTGAGCCACTAAACAAAATCATTCAAGGGTTGCAAACCTATTTAAATGCATCAAATGATTTCACCGCGACTTTTGTGCAAGAATCAGAATTATACTCTTTTAATGAAAAACAAAGAGCTGAGGGCAAGGTCTATTTTATGAAACCGGGGAAAATGAAATGGGAATACCGAAAACCAGAACTTCAAACCATTGTGGTAAATAATAAGAAAGTTTGGATTTATTCACCAGAGGAGAATCAAGTAATCGAAACAAAAATTGACGCATTAGGCGCTGTCGCAATATATGACTTATTCCTCTCCGATAAAATTAATTTAATGAAATTATTCCGCGTATCTGCCATAAAACAAAAAGAAAAACCAAACAATAAGGAGCTATTTTTGGAACTTTTCCCCAAAAGCAACGAGGTCAATATAAAAAAAATAATACTGAAGTTAAATAAAATTCATTACCAGATAGAATCATTTATAATCCATGACAAAATGGGGAATATTACCGCCATCACATTTTCCGATATCCAAATAAACAAAGGACTCAATACATCAACTTTTGATTTTAAAATTCCTGAGGGAGTTGAACTATTAGTCCCATAGAAACTCAGGACCTCACCTTTACTTGATTTAACATGATCCTATCAGAGTTGTTCAAACAAAAAAATTTTATCATAACCGCGGAATTGCCCCCTCCCAAAGGAACCTCGATTCAAAAAATGATGGATATAGCCAGATCAATTAGAGGGATGGTCGATGGCATTAATGTGACGGATAACCAAAGATCCATAATGAGAATGAGCGCGCTTGCCTTTAGCCACTTGATTAAAGACACTGGAAATGAACCCATCTTGCAAATCTGCTGCCGTGATCGAAACCGTATCGCTTTGCAATCCGATATTCTTGGCGCAGCAGCCTTAAACATTAAGAACCTCTGTATTATGACAGGAGATCATACCTCTTTGGGGGATCATCCTGAAGCTAAACCTGTTTTTGATATAGATTCAATACAATTAATGCTTATGATTCGCAAGATGGAAAAAGGGAAAACTTTATCAGGAAAAGATTTGTCTTCAAAGCTTTCTTTTTCATTAGGAGGAGTAGCGAATCCCTCCGCTGAACCATTTGATCTTCAGTTAATCAAATTAAAAAAGAAAGTTCAGGCAGGAGTGGAATTTTTTCAAACCCAGCCTTTTTTTGATCTGGAATCAATTTTAAAGTTTTTAAAGGCCGTTGAAGGGATAAACGCAAAATTTCTAATTGGGATTACTCCTCTAAAATCCTTTAAAACGATTCAATTTTTAAATAAAAATGTCTTAACAAAACCGATCCCAGAATCTATATCAGAGAGAATAGCAAAATCAAATAACCCGGAAATGGAAGGGATTAAGATTGCGGCTGAATTAATTCATGAAGCAAAAAACAAAGCGGATAAAATTGACGGCATTCATATAATGCCCATTGGGGTAGAAAGGCGCTTGCCACATCTCTTAAAATTAATTTCCCATTAGGTTTCTATCGGAATAAATCATTTTGTAATTAATTTAACCCCCTCGGGTTTCAATCCAGGAAAAGTCTTAATAATTTTCTGCATGCCTAATTGTGTCAAAGCGTCACTGGTTAGCCAAACGCCTCCGGCCTTCTTAAATCGGTCCGCCAACAACAAATTGTCAGACAATACCTCCTGAGTTTCCGCAAAATGGGCGCTCCAGAGAATTTTGTTGTCCTTTATTCTAATTAAAAACACCTTAAAAGCAACAGAAGCTGGTTTTTTTACCGCTATTGGGCTCCCGATTTTATCATCATATCGCATAATAACTCCTGTCACTACGGCATCTAAAACAGGTATTTCCTTTATCGCTTTATTGCTTTTACTCTCCGGATAAATTTCAGGATTCTTTATCTTGTCAACTGGCGAAGGCAAACCAGGAATATCCTCTGGCGTCTTAACAAATTCCATTTTATAACCTTTACGGGACATTTCAGCAGGAGCAACTAATTCAAACTGGAGATACGAGGCAAGTTCTTTATAAAAAATATCCGCGACTTTTAAGCCGGCATCAGTGTCTATCGATTGATTTTTAAATTTAATAATCCCAATTTTTTTAATTTCTTCTTTTTTAAACTCAGGTTTAGACACAGTAACCAAATTGTTTGTTTGACCTAAACAACCTGAAAAAAATAAAAAAAGAATTCCGATAGTTTTTATAAAATAACTCGAGTTTTGGGATAATAATTTCATAATATACCCGTAGTATAAGATTTTGAAACTTCTCTGCTAGTTTTTATCAGGGCAATACATTGGATCCTGGTTTTATACATTTGTGTGGCCTCAAGGAAAACAAGCCGCGATCTCCCTTTTTAGCAGGTTTATTTCCAGCTATTATGAATATGCCAATTAAAATGTATTATCCTCCAAATATATAAATATTTATCACATATATTATGGCAATAGAATGTCTTCAATATCAACCCCTAAAATAAATAAGAAAATTTGTAATATTTCACCGCAAAGGCGCAAAGAAAAAATTAGAGATTATACTATTGCCTTGTAAAAACTTGTTTTTTTGCAAGTTTTTTCTTTTGTTCTCCAGGGCTGCAGCCCTATTTGATCGCGGCCCCTTGGCCACTTTATGAACTATTCTTTTAATACCGTCTTTCATCATAGCAACATTAAAGTTTAGTAAACCCCGTTAGAGAACTATGTTCTCTAACGATTATAGATGGTGGCATTGAACCACCATCTATTAAGGAATGATCTATGCCACCGGCAGGAGTCGGTGGCTTTCTCTAACGGGGTAAAATTCATTAGTTTAACTTAGACAACTTTAAATATGTCAAGAGTTGGGCTTCATGAATTAGTGGAATGCTATCAACTGCCTTTAACTCTAAAATAACCAGGTCTTCTACAACAATATCAAGGCGATAACCGCAATCCAATTTTACATCTTTGCACAAAACGGCAAGAGGCTTTTGCCTTTCAAAAGAGAGTCCATGTATATCAAGTTCCCGGCATAAACATTCTTCATAAGTTGATTCTAACAGGCCAGGCCCCAAATGCCGATGAACTTCAATAGCGGGTCCAATAATTTTTTTTGAACATTGATCTTCTCTTTTCAGAAATTGGTCCCTTTGCGCTCTTTGCGTCTTTGCGGTGGCTGAACTGTAACGATAATTTTTATTGTCCTAATAATTTCTAAAAGAAATTTTTGGGAATGAAAGCGAAAAAATCATTTTGCGCCCTTAATGGCCTTTTGGAATAGATTGTTTACTTTTATCTTCATTCTTTTCAGGTGCGTGCCTGGCCAATAAATTTTTTTGCAATTGGCGCATTCACTAAAGCAATGTTGAGTCTCCCGGATATAATCAGGAATTTTACCGTGCGCTTCATCTCTACCAATCTTTCTTAAAGTTGCATTGCACTCTACGCAACGAGTAAATAAACCCTTTGGATAAGGAATAATATTTTGATCTATCAATTCTTTTAACTGATCGTCAATATTATTCTGAGTTATAAAAAAAAAATCTTTTTCTTGAAGTTGTGATTTTATCTTTTCACTGCGGGTGAGAATCATGCGCTTTTCGAATGCGGCTTTTTCAAAAAACAATTTCTCCTTAAGCGGATTATTGAAATAAACTGCATCAAAACCAAGAATCCTAAGCCATTTGGCCAACCGCCCAAGAGATGGATCTACTATGATTTTTTGGTCTCCCTTGATGGACATCGCTTTAAAGGGCATAAACCACAATTAGGTTTAGGCTTGCAGTAATTTTTGCCAAGCATGACGATTAAGGCGTGGTATTCGTTAAATAAACCTTTATCACAAGGCAAGTTGTTCATAAAGTAAGACTGGACTTCATCATAAATGAGACTTTCTTCAATCATTTTTAACCTGAAAAATATTCTTCTTGTATAAGCGTCGACAACAAAAACAGGAATTCCTCCCGCATAGAGCATAAAGGAATCGGCGGTTTCGGGCCCAATTCCATAAATAGACAAAAGAGAATCGCGCACATCCCCCGATTTCCCATCGAAAAGAGAATCAAAATTTCCCTTGTGATGGTTGGAGAAATAATCAACGAATGATTTTAGCCGTTTTGCTTTAATGTTAAAATAACCCGCTGACTTAATAAGGGAAGCAAGTTTCTTAATTCCAACCTTCTCTAATCGATTTTGGTCTAAATATTTCTCTTTTTTTAAGTTTGAAATAGCTTTCTCCACGTTAGACCATGCGGTGTTTTGTGTCAAAATAGCTCCCACACATATTTCTAACTGGGTGTCGCCCGGCCACCAATGCTGCGGACCAAAATGATTTAAAAGCAGGTCATAAATATTTAATAATTTCTTCCGAACCCTTTGTTTCATTACATAAAATCTTACCATATAAGAGAAAAAATGAAAAATAGCATTGTTACGAGAGTTTTCACAAATTTGAGTTTTTTTCATTATTGTACTATTCTTAAAGTAAATATTTGACCAATAAACCAGTCTATAGTTAAATTTACTTTCTAAATAGGTTAGGAAACTTATGGATACATTTCACCAAGAAGGAATTGATAAAATCAAGAATTATTATAAATATACATTGCTCAGGCGACTTACCGCAGTACGTCGCTTACTGGACAGATCTTTAACCCTAACTGAAAAAATTTTATTTGCCCATTATGAAATAGGAAGTCAAGATTTGCCAGAGCGCGGAGTCACTACTGCTTTGCTTAATCCTGATCGCGTGGCCATGCAGGATGCCACAGCGCAAATGGCTCTGTTGCAATTCATTAGCATAGGCAACCCAAGTGTTGCCGTTCCAACCACAATTCATTGTGATCACCTGATTCGCGCCCAGGAGGGAGCAAAAAAGGATTTGTTGGTAGCGGAGAACAATAATCGCGAGGTGTACGATTTTTTAGAATCCGCGGCCGCTAAATACGGAATCGGCTTCTGGAAGCCTGGATCCGGCATTATTCACCAGGTAATTTTAGAGAATTACGCCTATCCAGGGGGTCTTATGATCGGAACTGACTCGCACACCCCAAATGCGGGGGGGTTGGGTATGATCGCCATCGGTGTTGGCGGCGCGGATGCTGCGGAAGTAATGGCAGACATGGCCTGGGAGGTAATATGGCCTAAAATCATTGGCGTCCGCCTAATTGGAAAATTAACGGGCTGGACAAGCGGAAAGGATGTTATCCTTAAGCTTGCGGGTATTTTAACCACAAACGGGGGAACAGGCAAAGTCATTGAATACTTTGGTCCCGGAACCCAGTCTTTGAGTTGCACTGCCAAAGCTACCATTACCAATATGGGGGCTGAACTCGGCGCCACCACTTCCATATTCCCTTTTGATGATAGGATGACCTGTTATTTGCGCGCCACCGGCCGGAACGAAATCGCTGATATGGCTGAGAAATATTCAAAACACCTGGTTGCAGACCCTGAAGTCATTGAACAGCCTGAGAAGTATTATGATCAGATTGTAGAAATGGACCTTTCTAAACTGGAACCGCATATTGTGGGCCCCCATTCTCCCGACTTAGCTCGACCTGTATCAAAAATGGCTGAAGATGCAAAAACAAAGAACTACCCAATGGCGCTCAGGGCCGCTCTTTTAGGAAGCTGTACTAATTCCTCCTATGAAGATATTGGACGCGCTGCTCATATAGCGCGACAGGCTAAGGCCCATGGTTTGAAAACACGGGTTCCTTTTTTAATTACTCCCGGCTCAGAGCAGGTGCGTGCCACCATTGAACGGGATGGTTTTTTAGGGGATCTGGAGGCCATTGGGGGCAAAGTACTTGCAAATGCCTGCGGGCCATGCATCGGGCAATGGGACCGGAAAGACTTAGCGGATAAAAACGAAAAAAACTCCATATTAACTTCCTATAATCGTAATTTCCCGCGTCGTAACGACGGCAACCCGAACACTCATTCCTTTATTGCCAGCCCAGAAGTAGTTACAGCCTACGCGTTAAATGGCAATTTGGAAATGGACCCGATTCATGAAGGCATTAAACTGGAAAATGGCGAAACAATAACACTCCAGCCACCCTCAGCAAAAGAGTTGCCAGAACAAGGCCTCATGCAAGATAAAAGCGGCTTTGTGCGCCCTTCCAGCAAACCTGAATCGGTCGTTTTAAACATTAATCCCGAAAGTGAGCGTCTCTCTTTCCTAAAACCCTTTGAGCCAGCGGACAAGAAAACAGGTTATTCTGAATTGCCCGTGCTGGTTAAAGCGCAGGGGAAATGCACTACCGACCATATTTCTCCGGCAGGCCCCTGGCTCAAATTCCGAGGACATCTTGATCGTATTAGTGACAACCTGTTTTCTGGTGTAAACAATGCCTTTTCCAATAAACCCGGAGCCGGCTTTAACCTCTTCACCGGCGAAGAAAATCAACCACTAAATGTTATTGCTCGTAGCTACACCGCCCGCCATCAGGGCTGGGTAGCCATTGGAGATAATAATTATGGCGAAGGAAGCTCACGGGAACATGCCGCAATGTCGCCACGTTATTTAAATTGCCTGGTTGTATTGGCGCGGAGTTTTGCCCGCATACATGAAACCAACCTCAAAAAACAGGGGATACTACCCCTGGTTTTTGTGGAGCCATCGGATTATGACCTTATCAAAAAAGATGATCGCATTTCTTTTCTCGATCTTGATGAATTAACGGAAGGCAATAATATACAGATAAACATACTCCATAAAGATGGATCCACCGATGCCATTTCTGTATCCCACAGCATGTCCTCGGAGCATATTATGTGGTTTAAGGCTGGTTCCTTCCTCAACATGGTGGCAAGATAGACTATTTTCACCAAGAACAGCGGCTAGCTAAATATGTGTTTAAGCGCTTAACCTCATGCCGATTGAGTTTGTTTAGGATTTAAATATTTTTGATTGAACCCCGTTAGAGATAGTGAGTCACCCAAAATAGTTTTAAAAGTAGGCGCATTATTTTACCAGTCCTTTCCGTAATCTCTAACAGGTTGAACAAAAGCGCAGGCTTAGTCGACTATATTGAGGATTTTGTGATTGAGAAAAATTAAAGGCGCATGGGAAATCTTGCTTCAAAAACCAAAACTCAACCGTATGAAGCATAACTAAAGTCCACACATTTTTTGAGTTCCCAGAGGACTCACGGCAAACCGAGAACGCATATTCCATTCCACTGCTCAAAACTATTACTTTAGCGGTCTTGGAATATCTTTCAAATTGAGAGCAATGAATTTATGAAGAAATTTTCGCGTTTATATTTGATAGATGGTTACTCTTACATTTTTAGGGCCTTCTACGGGATAAAACAATTTCTATCCAACTCCAAGGGGCTTCCTACCAATGCCGTTTACGGGTTTGCCACTATGCTTTTAAAGATAATCCGCGAGGAAAAACCGGAGTATCTGGCTGTCATTTTCGACTCGAAAGGCAAAACCTTTCGACATAAAATGTATAGCGAATATAAAGCCAACAGATCTGAAATGCCCGATGACCTAAAACCCCAGGTTCCTTACATTTTAGATCTTGCCCAGGCTTTTAATATCGTAACCTTACAAAAAGAAGGCTTTGAAGCAGATGACATTATAGGGACTTTATCCAAAAACGCGGAAAAAGAGGGATTTAAAGTTACCATCGTAAGCGGGGACAAAGATATGATGCAGCTGATCTCTCCCAACATTCAAATGCTGGATACTTTAAAAAGAAAAACTTTCGGAATCCATGAGGTAAAGGAAAAATTCGGGGTGGAGCCAAAAAGAGTGATAGAAGTCATGGGTTTAATGGGAGATAGCTCGGACAATATTCCGGGCGTGCCTGGAATAGGCCCTAAAACTGCCACAGCTTTAATTCAGGAGCACGGAAGCATCGAAGGACTTCTGAAAAACTTGGACCATATTAAAAAAATATCGCTAAAAAATAAACTTTCAGAGCACGCGGAGCAAGCGCGTCTGAGCAAAAGGCTCTGCGCCATCGATACCAACATGAACCTTTCCGTCTCAATGGAAGAGATGAAATCAAGGGAAGCGGATACTGAAGAAGTTATTTCCCTTTTTAAAAAATTAGAATTTGCTTCTTTGCTTAAGGAATTTTCACAAAAAAAATCTCTCGTTAAGAAAAATTATCAAACTGTCTTTAGTGAAACAAAATTAGATGAGATTATTGACCACATAAAAAATGCTGGATTCTTATCTATTGACCTGGAAACCACCAGCGCCTCGCCTACCAAAGCTGAAATTGTGGGAATTTCTATATCCATCGAAAAGGATAAGGCATTTTATATCCCTGTTAAACATAATTATCATGACGCTCCCGCTCAAATCGACAGGGAAATTGTGCTGGAAAAGCTTAAGACGGTTCTGGAAGATGGGAAAATAAAAAAAATCGGACAAAATATTAAATACGAAATCATCGTCTTTAAAAACGCCGGCATTGAGATAAAAAATATTACCTTTGATACCATGATTGCTTCTTACCTGATTAACCCATCAAAGCACAACCATAACCTGGAAGACATTGCGTTGGAATACTTGAATTACCCTATGACCACCTATAAGGAAGTTGCGGGATCAGGTTCCAAAGAACTTGGATTTAATGAAGTGGATATTAAAATAGCAACAAATTACTCCGGTGAGGATGCTGATATTACTTTGCAATTAAGCCAAAAACTATTGCCTGTCCTTGAAAAGGATTCCCTTCTACCTCTGTTAAATAACATTGAACTTCCTCTTGTGGAAACGCTGGCAGAAATAGAAATGAACGGAGTAAAGGTGGATAAAGACTTCTTAAATAAAATGTCCCTGGAATTGGAAAAGGAATTGTCTCTCTCCATTCAAAAAATTTACGAAATGGCTGGCGAGGAGTTTAACATTAATTCTCCAAAACAGTTATCGGAAATTTTGTTTGTTAAATTGAAACTGCCTGTTTTAAAAAAAACCAAGACAGGTTATTCAACAGATACAACTGTTTTGGAGCAACTTTCAGCTGACTATCCTCTTCCATCGGAAATTATCTCCTATCGGCAGTTTAAGAAACTAAAATCAACCTACGTGGATGCTCTCCCGCTTCTTATCGATAAAAGAACTGGCAGAATTCATACCTCATTTAATCAAACCGTTGCCGCAACGGGAAGGCTGAGTTCCAGCAATCCGAATTTACAAAATATTCCCATTAGAACCGATCTGGGCCGAAAAATCAGGAAAGCTTTCATAGCTGAAAAAAAACGCCTGTTGCTATCGGCGGATTATTCACAGATAGAACTTCGAATTCTCGCCCACCTTGCAGAAGACAAAATGCTTTTAAATTCCTTTCAAAAAGGAGAAGACATGCACGCGCAAACGGCGGAAAAAATATTTAACATCTCTCCCGATAAAGTGGACTCCGAAATGAGGAGAATGGCTAAAGCAGTTAATTTTGGAATTATTTATGGGATTAGCCCCTTCGGCCTTTCTAAAAATATTGGGGTCAGCCTGAAGGAAGCCAAAGAATTTATCGACCATTATTTTAACCTGTATAAAGGAGTAAAACCTTATTTAGAGCAAACAATCTCTGATGCACAAAAAAATGGCTACGTAACCACCCTATTTAATCGACGACGCTATCTGCCAGAATTGGCCAGCAAAAATAAGCAGGTAAAAGGTTTTGCTGAACGTATTGCCGTTAATACACCTATCCAGGGATCCGCGGCAGATTTAATAAAAATAGCCATGATCAATATTTCCAGAAAACTAAAAACAAAAAAGCTGAAATCAAAAATGATTATGCAGGTTCACGATGAGCTGGTCTTTGAAATACCCGAAGAGGAAAAGGAAATAATGGTTGAAATGGTTAAAAAAGAAATGGAGGGAGTCATGGAATTAAAAGCGCCTTTAAGGGTTGTAATCTCCACCGGGAAAAATTGGGATGAAGCTCATTAAGACAAAACTCCCTTGATCCATCCGCCTCCCAAAATAATATCATCCTTATATATCACCGCTGCCTGCC
>Ga0255058_10001053_pt1 | contig 15772 bp, 14 predicted proteins | sample Cases_109_9_MG_FD_188637 | JGI IMG/M metagenome (GOLD analysis project Ga0255058, IMG submission 188637) | Seawater microbial communities from Amundsen Gulf, Northwest Territories, Canada - Cases_109_9 | ecosystem: Environmental > Aquatic > Marine > Gulf | place: Canada: Northwest Territories... | reverse complement strand
GCACGGCCTGGATATCGATGCCAAGACCTGCGTTTTCCCGGGCAACGGCGCCAGGATGGATCACGCCATGGCGGTGGAGGAATTGCTCCACCGTGATGGCGCCTTGGAGCTGGATCCCGAGACCGGGCATTACCCCGCGCATTTTCCACCATGAAAAAAATTGCTGTTTTCGTCGATGTGCAGAACATCTATTACACTACCCGACAGGCATATGGCCGCCAATTTAACTACCGAAAACTATGGCAGCGTTTAAGTGCTGAAGGAGAAATTGTTTCAGCGATCGCCTATGCCACTCATCGAGGCGACGAGAAACAATACAAATTCCAAAACGCTCTCAGACAAATAGGCTTTACAGTAAAACTCAAACCCTTTATTCAGCGCAGCGATGGCTCTGCCAAGGGTGATTGGGATGTCGGCATTACCATCGATGTGATGGAAGCGGCAAGAGACGTTGATACCGTGGTATTGCTGTCCGGTGATGGAGACTTTGATTTGCTACTGAAAAAAATCAATATGGATTATGGCGTCAGCACTGAAGTCTATGGCGTGCCAGCACTTACAGCCAACTCGCTTATCGATTCCGCTGGTGTTTATTATCGTATTGAGGAGGATTTACTGCTGTAGGATCCCTTTTCGAGATACCGCTCGAAGTCCCTGGCCTGCTCCAGGGTATCGATCTCGATGTAGGGATCGTTGCAAACACCGACGGCAATGCGATAGCCGTGCTCGGTGGCGCGAAGCATCTCGAGCTTCTCGGCGGTCTCGAGATATCCAGGCGTCAGCGACGAAAAACGCTGCAGAAATTCTGCCGTGTAAGCGTAGAGGCCCAGGTGAATGAGTACCGGGGAGGCATCCGCCGAGGCAGCAACGTAGGTGCCGCCCGAATCGCGAAAGTACGGGATCGGTGCGCGGGAAAAGTAAATGGCGTTGCCGTTTCTGTCACAGATCAGCTTTACGTCCCCCGGATCCTTGTAGACGTCGTCGATGTCGCGCTTGTTGAATTCCGCGTAAGCGTCGATCGGAATTCCCAGGGTCGCCATATCGGCGTCCCCTTCGATGAGTTCCACCAGGTTGCGGATCTGTGCGCCGGTCACCAGCGCCTGGTCGCCCTGAACGTTGATGACGTTCTCTGCTCGAACGGTGCGATTGGCCTCGGCAATACGATCGGTCCCGCAAGAGTGCGCCGCGTCGGTCATGATCGCCTCGAAGCCGGACTGCGCGAGCAGTTCCCGAAGCCGCTCGTCGTCGACGGCAAAGTAGAGGGGGATCTCCGGCACCTCATCGCGTATCCGCTCGGCAACCCACTGCAACACGGGCTTTCCGTGTATCGCGTGCAGCATCTTTTCGTGCAGACGGGTGGAAGCGAGTCTGGCGGGGACGAGAATGGCGGTTTTCATGTGTGCCACGACGGCTGGGCCAGCGGACGTATCAGACGACACTCATGCGAGCACCGATTTCATTTTCTCCAGGCGCGCGGCGAGCGCCGCCTCGTCCCAGGAGAGCTTGATCAGCATACAGATCGTGCGGCCCATGACCGCGTCGGATTTGGACAAATCCCGGTCCGCCCAGTTTTCACCGTAGCCGAGCCTATCCGGCGCGAGCGCGCCCGGGCTCTTCATATGCTTCAAGTGCTCCCAGCGGCGATGGTAGTGCCAGTTGTTGTCGTACCAGTAGAAGCAGCCGTCGACGCCTGCCGCCGCCAGGTCCTTTGCGGCTTGCTGAGCTTCCTCCTCGGTGGGTAAGAAGAAACTCAAGAATGTCGCCGAGTCGCCCTCCGCGTCGGGCAGATCGCGAAAGGAGACGCGGTTGAGGCCGGTGAGGCCGTCTTTGATGTAAGCCTTGTTGGCACGCTGAATCTCGAGCATTCGATCGAGCTTCCGCAACTGCGCAATACCCACGGCAGCGTGCAGCTCGCTGATGCGGTAGTTGCTGCCGATATGGGGATGCCCTTCGGCGCCGCGATCGGCGCCCACATGGTCGTGGCCGTGGTCAGTGTAAGCCTGAATCACCTCATAGACGTCCCGGTCGTCGGTAATTATCCCACCGCCCTCGCCGCAGGTGATGGTCTTTACGTAGTCGAACGAAAAGCAGCCGACCTTGCCAAAGGTGCCGAGCGCCTTGCCCTTGAAGTGCGCACCCAGAGCCTGGGCCGCGTCTTCTATGAGCGCGACTCCGCGCTCCTTGCACAGCGCCGCCAGCGCATCGATGCGCGCCATGGATCCACACATGTGCACCACCAGCACGGCTTTCGTCTTGTCGGTGATGGCAGCCGCCACCGCCTCCGGATTCAAGCACAGTGTTTCGTCGATGTCGGCGAACACCGGCACCGCCCCGGCCATGAGAATCATCTCGATGTCGGCGACGAAGGTAAAGGGCGCGACGATGATCTCGTCACCGGCACCGACGCCGCAGGCCGCCAGGGCCGTAGCCACGGCCGCCGTGCCGCTGGAGCACACGTGGGCGTAACCGGAGCCCAGGCGTTCGGCGAGTTCCTTCTCCAGCGTCAGCGCCTTCCAATGGCCGTCGCGCGCGCCATCGAAGCCATAGCGCATGAGTACGCCGGAATCGAGGACATCCTGGACCTCGCGGCGCTCTTCTTCTCCAAATATTTCGAAACCTGGCATGCTGATCCCCGTTGCATGAAACCGAGCGCCCGCTCGCGCGAAGGCGGCTATTTTAGACGCGGCGCACCCCTGTTACTACGGTAACTTGAAGAACGGCGCCTCGACCATCAGCTTGTTTTCCTGGGACACCAGATTACCCGCTGCGGCGCTCATTCCCACATACTCGATCCACTCCGGATCCGCCTGCATGGCGGCACGCTTCTCGGCGCGATCGGCAGCATCCGCGTACATCCAGATGTGCACGAAGCTGTTCACCAGTCCGGTTTCCGTGATGCCGTAGAACAGCGGCTTGCCCAGGTGGCGCTGTTGCGCCGTCATGCCGTGTTTCTCATAGAGCGCCATTTGCTTGGGCAATGTTCCGGGTCTGCAGGTGTAGGTACGATGGTCGAACAGCATTCGGATTCTCCCTCAGGGTCTGGTTACTTTTGATAAACGCACCGCGATGCCGCCTACTTTATTCGGAAACGTTCCACGGCGCCCGGGTCGAAGGTGAAACCGAGGCCGTTACCCTCCGGCATCGCCATGCGGCCATCGACCAGCGTCATTCGCTCCCGGTACAGGCATTCGAACCACGGCATGTGCTCCAGATAGACACAGTTCGTCGCGGAGCCGGCGATGCTCAGGCTCTGCTCGGTGAAAATGTGCGTCGATATCGGTACGTCATAGGATGACGCCAGATTTGCGACGCGTCGGAATTCCGTGAGCCCGCCGATGCGCTGAAGATCGGGCATCAGTATGTCCGCCGCCTTCGCTTTCAACATGTCGCGCATGCCGTAACGTGTGTACTCGGTCTCGCCGGAAGCAATGGGTGTGTCCAGCGCCGCCGCGACCGCCGCGTGACCTTCCAGATCCCAGGCAGGCACAGGCTCTTCGAACCAGTCGAGTCGGAACTCTTCCAGGCGTCTGCCGAGGCGCACGGCGTGGCTCACGGTGAAGCCCTGATTGGCGTCGGCCATCAGCGCCACATCCGGACCGATGGCCTCGCGCACGGCCGCGACCCGCTCAACGTCCTCGTCCATGCGTTCCTTGCCGACCCGGATCTTCATGGCGCGGAAGCCGTCGGCGAGGAAAGCGCGCGCCTCCTCCACGAGCTCATCGATGGAGAGCGATAGCCACAGGCCGCCGCTGGCGTAAACGTCGATCGCGTCGCGACATGCGCCGAAGAGCTTGTAGAGTGGTTGACCGGCGGCTTTGCCGATGAGATCCCAGCACGCGGTGTCCAGACTCGAGATGGCGAAGATGCTCATGCCCTTGTGGCCGAAGAAGTTGATGTCCCGCCACATCGCGTCCCATATACCCTCCACATCGCGGGGGTCTCTGCCCAGCGCGTGGGGCGCCAGGCTCTCGATCATCGCCTGCAGTACGTCCAGGCGCGCCGCATTCATGGTGAAGTTATAAGCCTCACCGCTGAACCCTTCGTCGGTATCGAGATAAACCAGCACGCAGCCCACCGATCGCACGTCGTGGATGGCGGTTCGTATCGGCTTCTCCAGGGGGATTTCCACCTGGACACATCGCAGACCGGTGATCTTCATGAGCGGTCCTGTTGGCGAGGTAGAAAGCTACGTATCGGTGTGCGCAGGTATTCCCTCGACGCCTTCGTAGAGGATCTCCTGGCGCAACTTCATGACGCGAGCGTGCTCGTCGAGGGCACTGGCGTCCATATCGCGTTTGGGTGGCTTCTCGTGGACGAAGTTTCCGAAGCGATCCTCGCCGCGCACCAGCATGGCGCTGTCGCGCTCGCCGTTCAGTTGACGCACGTGGGGGGCGATGTAGCGCAGTGCAACGCCGATGCGCCGATCGTCGGCCTGATTGGGTTCGGACGCGTGCACGCTACGCACGTGGTGAAGTGAGATCTCGCCGGGGGCGAGCTCGATGTAAGCGGCTTTCGATTCGTCGACCTCTACTGCAACCTCTTGCCCACGGGTCAGGAGATTGTGCTCGGCGAGAGTGTCTCGGTGTGGAATCTGCTCCGAAGTGTGACTGCCAGGGATCATTTTCATGCAGCCGCTCGCCTGCGTCGTGGCGGACAGCGCTACCCAGGCTGTCACCACGTCGGGGCGATCCAGGCCCCAGTAGGTGGAGTCCTGGTGCCAGGACACGAAGTGCGGATCCCGGGGATCCTTGACGAACAGGCTCGTGCCCCAGCACAAGATGTCCGCACCCAGCACGTCCTGGACGGCGTCGAGGACGCGCTCGTTGCGCACCAGCTCCGCGACCCAGGTCTGGAGCAGGTGGATCTTCTGCCCCTTCGAGAGCGTGTACCAGCCGTCATGGTGTCGTTCGTAATCCTCGAATCGCTGCCGGTACGCCGCCGTCTCAACCGGCGACAGCACCCGAAGCGGTGCGACGAACCCGTCTCGATGAAAAGCGGCAACCTGTTCCGGCGTGAGCAGTTTCGGCATGATCTTGCGCGGCGTCCCTGATAACGGCAGTTGTCGTCGGCCCACAGGAGGCCATTCTAACAGGCGCGACCCGGCGCACGTATAATGCGGGCCTGACTTATCCTATCGGGTCCCGCGCCACGCCACGCCTGGCAACTTCAAAGGAGACGTGCATGTCGATCACAGGTTCAACTGCTTCCGTCCGCGCAATGGCGAAGTTGCTGGCGATCCCATTGCTGGCTGTGGCCGTCGCCGGCTGCCAGACCTCCGCCGGCAAAGGGGCCGCCCAGGGCGCAGGCACGGGTGCCATAGCGGGTGCCGTGGGTGGCGCCGTCACGGCGCTGGTGTTCGGTGGCGATCCGGTGGAGGCCGCTGCTCGCAGCGCCGTCTGGGGTGCTTCCGCCGGCGCCGCCACCGGCGCCATCGCCGGCAGCCAGGTGGACAAGAAGACGGACCAGCAGAAGGAGGCCAAGTTCGCCAAGCTGCGCGAGGAGATCGGCGACGAGAACTTCGCCGGCCTCGAGGCCCTCGCCGATTGCAAACACGACCAGTCCCTGGGTGCGGCAAAAAAAGGGCGGCAGTCGAAGAATCCCAACTACGCCCTGGCGGGGCTGTGGCTGGAGATTTTGAACTATGCGGACAAAGGTCAGGAGTCCAAGGCCCGCGACCTGTTCCCGACGTTGGTGAAGCAGGACTGGAATACCGACACCACCGCCCAGGCCGAGACCAAGATGCGCGAAGGCACCACCGCACTCGGAAATGTCCGCGAAGAGTACGGCCGCCCGCGCGTCTGTGCGGCATGAGCGCCACGTGAGCGGCCCATGAGCGGCGAAGGGCCTCGCACCCTCACCGGCCGCTCCGCCTTTCTCGAGCTGCTCGAGGATGAAGGCGTCACGCACTTGTTCGGCAATCCCGGCACCACGGAGCTGCCCATCATGGACGCACTGGTGGAGCATCCGGGAATGCGCTACGTGCTCGGGCTGCAGGAGTCCATCGTCGTCGCCATGGCCGATGGCTACTCGCGGGCATCGGGACATTTGTCAGCCTGCAACGTGCACGTGGCACCGGGGCTCGGCAATGCTCTCGGCTCGCTCTACAACGCCGCCTGGTACGGGTCGCCGGTCATCGTCACGGCGGGCCAGCAGCAGCTCGGCTTCGGTCTCACCGAGCCGCTGCTGTCCGGGCCCCTGGTGGCCATGGCCACGCCCCTGGTCAAGTGGGCCGTGGAGGTGACGCGGCTCGAAGACTTGCCGCTCATCGTTCGCCGCGCCGCCAAGATCGCGCTCACGCCGCCCACCGGACCGGTGTTCATCGCCCTTCCCGGCGACATTCTCAACGACGAGCTGCCGCTTGCGCTGGGAGAAGCGACGCGCGTGGAAACCACCACGCTGCCCACCCAATCCAGCCTCGAACGGCTCGCCGATCGCATGCTGGATGCGGCCAATCCCGTCATCGTCAGCGGTCACGAGATCGCGACCGGCGATGCCCTGGACGAGGCCGAGATCCTGGCCGAGCTTCTGGGTGCGCCGGTGTATCAGCAGACTGTTCCTTACGCCACGCACTTCCGCTCCGAGCACCCGGCCTTCATGGGCACTCTGGGCCGCGACCAGCCCCGGGTCAGAGAGCTTTTGGAACCCCACGATCTCATGATCTGCCTGGGCGCCGATGTGCTGCGCATGTCCGTCTGGCATTCCGCGGAGCCCATGCCGCCGCACATGAAGGTGATTCAAATCGGCCAGCGCGATTGGGAGTTCGGTAAGAACTACCCGGCGGAGATCGCTCTGCGCGCGGATGTCAGGAACACGCTGCAGGCACTGACGCCCGTGCTGGGCCCGCGCCGTAGCCCTGCGCGCGCCCAGCAGGCAGCGGCGCGACTTGCGGCACTCGCCGGGAACAATTGGTCGGCCCGCCGCGCGCGACTGCGGGAGCAAACCCTGGCATTACCCGCGTCGAGCCCCATCCGGCCCGAGCGCATCATGTTGCAGATCGCCGAGACGCTTCCCGAGGACGCGGTGGTGGTAGAGGAGGCTCTGGTCTCGGCGCGCCCGCTGCTCGACTTTCTCGCGCTGCGCGATCCGCGGAGCTTCTTCGGGCTGGCCAGCGGCGGCATCGGATTCGCCATCGCCGGGGCCATCGGCATCCAGCTCGCGCTGCCCCATCGCCCGCTGGTGGCCATCATCGGCGACGGCAGCGCCATGTACAGCATTCAGGCGCTCTGGACGGCGGCGCATCTCGCACTGCCCATCACTTACATCATCTGCAATAACCGCAGCTACCGGATACTCAAGGAACGGCTACTGGCCTTCAAAGGCGTCGCCGCCACCAACGAGTCGTTCACCGGCATGGATTTTCACGACCCGCCCATCGACTTCGTGGCTCTGGCGCAGTCCATGGGCGTCACGGCTCGGCGCATCACGGAGCTGGACGAATTCGTGCCGGCCCTGGAATCCGCGCTTACCCACGAGGGCCCCGACCTGCTCGACGTCGTGGTGCACGACGGCTTCCAAAGCTGATACGCGTCAATGGCGGCCGGCACCGCTGTGATATTCTGCCTACCCTTCGAAACGACCAGGAGCAGTTATCAATGTACGAAGAGCTCGCCATGTATATCGATGGCAAATGGTGCCAGGGTAGTGACGGTGCTGGTGAAGATGTCATCAACCCCGCCACCGAAGAAACCCTGGCGCGCCTTCCCCACGCATCGGCTGCGGATCTGGATCGCGCGCTGGCGGCCGCCGCCAGGGGCTTTGCCCAATGGCGCGCCACCTCCGCCTACGATCGCGGTGCAATACTTTACAAAGCCGGCGATCTGATCCGCGAACGCGCCGACACCATCGCCCGTGTACTCACCCTCGAGCAGGGCAAGGCGCTGGCCGAAGCGCGCATGGAAGTGCTGGTCTCGGCGGACATCTTCCAGTGGTACGCGGAGGAGGGAAGGCGCGCTTACGGGCGTATCATCCCGAGCCGCATACCCGGCGCGCGCCAGATGGTGGTGCGCGAGCCCGTGGGTCCGGTGGTGGCATTGACGCCCTGGAACTTTCCCGCGGTCACGCCGGCGCGCAAGATTGCCGGGGCCCTCGGTGCCGGTTGCTCCTGCATCATCAAACCCTCGGAGGAGACACCGGGCACCACCATCGCCATGGTGCGGGCGCTGGAGGACGCCGGCTTACCGGCGGGTGTCATCAACGTGGTGTTCGGTGTGCCGTCGGTGGTATCCGAGCACCTCATCGCCTCACCCGTTATTCGCAAAGTGACTTTCACGGGCTCGATCCCGGTGGGCAAGCTGCTTACCAAGCTGGCCGCCGATGGTATGAAGCGCACCACCATGGAGCTCGGCGGCCATGCGCCGGTCATCGTCTTCGACGACGTGGACGTGGACAAAGTGAGCAGCATTGCTGTGGCCGGCAAGTTTCGCAACGCCGGTCAGGTGTGTATTTCGCCGACGCGTTTCTTCGTGCAGGAAAAGATCTACAAGAGCTTCGTTACCCAGTTCACCGAGAAGGCTGCGGCGCTGGCCGTGGGCAACGGACTCGAAGACGGTACCCAGATGGGGCCGCTCGCCAACAAGCGCCGGGTGGAGGTCGTGGAAGACTTCGTATCCAACGCGGTGGAGTGTGGCGCGGGCCTCGCCACCGGTGGCGAGCGCATCGGCAACCAGGGCTTCTACTACGCGCCCACGGTGCTGGACGACGTGCCCGACGAGGCGCGCATCATGAATGAGGAACCCTTCGGACCCCTCGCACCCATGCAGCCCTTCAGCAACTTCGACGACGTCATGGAGAAAGCCAACGGCCTGCCATTCGGTCTCGCGGCCTATGCCTTCACCACGTCAAATGAACGCGCGAACGCCGTTTCCGATGCCCTGGAGAGTGGCCTGGTGGGCGTCAACCACTGCGCCATCTCCTTCGCCGAGACGCCCTTCGGCGGCGTCAAGGAAAGCGGCCACGGCGCGGAAGGCGGCATCGAGGGGCTGGAAGCCTACCTGACCACCAAGTTCATTACGCAGCTCAACAGCTGAACGCTTCGCCAACCTGCAAATTTGATTGGGTTCTATGATTCGATTATTCTAGAAATACCGTTGACTTCCCTCTTCGATAGCACTAACATCTCTGCCATGACCTTGGATCTCGACACCGCTGCGCTGTTGCTGGACGAGCTGGGTAACCAGACACGTCTGCGCATCGTTCGCCTGCTGGTGCGTGCCGGGGACGAGGGGCGCACGGTGGGGGACATCCAGCGCGACATCGGCATCCCCGCGTCGACGCTTTCCCATCACCTGAGTCATCTGCGCAACGCTGGCGTCGTATGGCAGGAACGGGAAGGCACGGTGCTGCACTGCTTCGTGGATTTCAAGATGATCTCGGAGCTGGTGAGCTTTCTGACCGCGGAGTGTTGCGTCGACACGCGGACAGCCGCGAGCCGCCGCCGCGCCGCCGGCTGAGATTTTTTTTCGCCGATGAATTCGATTATTCTAGAAACACCGCCGAGGAACAGGCCATGAGTGTGCCAACGGAACAACTGCGACGCCCCCGGTGGCCGGTACTGGTGACGGATCTACTGGGCGATCGCGTCGTCATTGCCCTGGGGCTCGGCATCCTCGTGCTGGCGGCCATCGACCCGCCCCAGGTGGTGCCGTCGTTGCGCTTCACCGGTGCGTCGTTGCTGTCCATGGCGCCCTTTTTGCTGCTGGCGGTGGGCATGGCCGCCTACGCTAAAGCCAGCGGTTCCGACAAGCTCATCGCCAGGGCCTTCTCGGGCAATCCGGTGAGGGCGGTGGTGGCTGCTGCCCTGGTGGGTGCCCTGTCGCCGTTCTGCTCCTGCGGTGTGATCCCGCTCATTGCCGCCATGTTGGTGGCCGGCGTGCCACTCGCACCGGTGATGGCATTCTGGATCGCGTCGCCCATCATGGACCCGGAGATGTTCGTGCTGACGGCCGCGGGGATCGGCCTGGGCTTTACCGTTGCCAAGACCATCGCCACGGTGGCCATGGGCTTGATGGCGGGCTTCGTGGTCCTCGCCGTCGAGCGCCGGGGCTGGCTGGGCGAGCCGATGAAGAACGCGCCGAGCTGCGGCGCCTGCAGGCCCAAGATCGACGTTTCGGCGCCGGTCACGGTGGCATGGAAGTTCTGGCGCGAGCCGCAACGGCGCGAGGATTTCACCGCGGAGATGCGCAACACCGGCTGGTTTCTCGGCAAGTGGCTGACCTTCGCGTTCTTCCTCGAAAGTCTGATGGTCGCCTACGTGCCCACGGAACTGATCGCCCGGGCCGTGGGTGACGGCAATGCCTTCGCCGTGCCCCTGGCGGCGCTGGTGGGGATCCCTTCTTATCTCAACGGCTATGCCGCCATACCCCTGGTGGCGGGACTTCTCGACATGGGCATGTCACCCGGTGCGGCGATGACCTTCATCACCTCCGGTGCGGTGTCTTCCATTCCCGCGGCGATTGCCGTGTACGCCCTGGTGAAAAAGTCGGTGTTCGCGCTTTACGCGCTGCTCGGGCTGACGGGTTCGATACTCGCGGGTTATGCCTACCAGCTCAGCCTGTCGCTGATGTAGTCGCCGTCAGGCAGTCATGCCCGGAGGTTGCGGGTAATCTTGCCTGCCACCATCTCCGCCGCCTCTAGTGCCCCCTCCAGGTAACCGCCAAAGCTCGGCGCCATCTCGGTTGATGCGAGCCGCAATTTCCCCTCCCATAGATGGGCCAGCGACGGCGGGGTGCCGTATGTGGGGTGTTGTAGAAGTTGCTCACTTTCGTCGGCAGCCGTGGCAGTAAATTCCTCTCTCGCCCAGTCCTGGACGAGAACATCAATTGGCTGTGCCGCGTTCGAACCGTACATGGCCACAAGCTGTTCGACGGCTAGCTGGCCTATATCGTAATCACCAGATTGGCGTATAGGTGCTGAAATTCCAACAAAACCGAAAAGAGCCCCGCTTGTGCTGTTCGCCGGCGACGCATCGTGAATTTCCACCAAGGGGCCACGCTGACTTATGCCGTCACCTGAGAGGCCGGCTTCTCGCCAGAACGGACTGTCATAGGTTGCGATAATTTTTGCATGCGTCGCCATCCAGGTCGGAATTGCACGCATCGCATTTATCGCGCCTCTTTCCAGCGCGGGCTGGAACGTGATTGCCTGTGCGGCCAGTCGCGGCGGCAGTGCCAGTGCGACCACTGATGATCCTATTTCTGCTTCGCTGTCATCGTGTTGAGTGGTGGCGCGAATGCCAGCGCGAGAGAGAGATAGCTTCGTCAACTTCTGTGCGCAAAGGACCTTGCCGGCGGGGATGCGTTGCGACAGTCTTTCGACCAGGCACCCAAGGCCGCCGGAAACGCGCAACGATCCTGCCATCGTCGAGTATTGGAGGTCGCGTTGGACGGTTCCACCCCGGTCCTGGAACACGAGATTCCCGTCAGAGTATTGTGGAAACACGCTGACGCCGAGTTCATTCAGCAAACCCATCAGCCGCGGTTGACCGGGCCAAAACCAGGCGGGTCCCAGATCATAGCGATCCGCTTGAGCATTGCGTCCTCGAGAGGGCGATGAAAGCACGCGGCCGCCGAGTCGATTACGAGCCTCGACCAGGAGATAGTCTATTCCGGCTTGTTCCAGTTGATAGGCCAGATAAAGACCGGCAAGACCGCCGCCCGCGATAAGAACATCTGTTTTCATCAGAACAGCTCTGCGGCAGCGAGAGTAAGCTTCGCTCAGCCCAACCTACCAAGCCTACGGTTTACGGAGCGTTTTCTTGTGGGCTTCGACGAAGGCCGCCATGCTGGGAAAGTGGAAGTCGATGCGCACTTCCTGCTGCGGCGGCACGGTAGCGCCGTAGCCCTCGACGTCCTGTCGCCGGTCGATCCAGTTGGTGGCGAGACCGAAGGCCGTCGCCTGAACGTGGTCGTGATGCAGGCTTTGCGCCGTATGCAGGATGTCGCTCTTGTCGACGCCGCGCCGATTCAAGTGCTCGAGCATGTACTCGAAATTCCGTGGGTCCGGCTTGTAGGAGCCGACGTCCTCGGCGGTATAAATGGCGTCGAATTCTACGCCTAGCTTCTCGTTGCTGGCGGCAAAGCTCGTTCGGTCGATGTTTGAGAGAATGACCAGCTGGTAGTGCTGCTTCAAGTAGGCGAGCGCTTCCACCGAGTCCGGAAATGCGGGCCAGTGCGCCACCGACTGGCCGAACTGCCGGTCCAGCTCGCCGTTTCCATCCACGCCCCAATGGGATCGCAACTGAGCGTGCACCGTGCTCAACAGCTCGGGGTACAGCTTATCCGGGGTGGCACGCTCCTGCGCGGTCTCGTATTGCGCGAAGATCTCCAGCGCGGCATCGCGTCCCGGCTTGTCCGGGACTTTCGCGAGAAGCGGCTTCAGCGCGTTAAAGATGCCGCTCTCCCAATCGATCAGCGTCCCGTAGCAGTCGAAGGTGAGAACCTTGTAGTCCGAGAGCTTCATACTCGTCATGACCTCAGTCGTTGGTTGTCAGGATCGTAGGCCGGACGGCCGAGCACCGTCGCGCGCCGGCGGCTGCCGAGGATGCTGATATCGAACGCGCTGCCGGGGCTCGCATAGTCCGGCTCCACGTAGGCGAAGGCGAGACTCCTGCCCACGGAGAAGCCGTAGGCGCCGCCGGTGGTGACGCCGATCAAGCGATCGCCGTCGAACACGGGCTCGTTGCCTGCCGGATCGGCGTCGTCGGTGTCAACCGATACGTACACCAGCTTGGTGTCGATCCCCTGTCTCTTTCGGGCAAGCGTCGCATCGCGGCCGATGAATTCGCCCTTGCCGAAATCCACGAAGCGATCCATGTCGGCCTCGATCATGGTTATCTCGGTAGTCAGCTCCGCACCCCAGGCCTTGTACGCTTTTTCCATACGCATGGCGTTGACGGCGTAGGTGCCGAAGTTCGCAATCCCGTATTCCTCGCCCGCTGCCATGACAGCGTCGTAGAGCGTCTCCATCTGAGCGATGGGATGATGCAGCTCCCAGCCGAGCTCGCCCACATAGGAGATACGCAGCGCGCGCACGGGGATGCCGGCCACGTCGATCTCCCTGCCGCGTAACCAGGGGAAGGATGCGTTGCTCAGATCCTCATTGCTGAGCTTTGCGAGCACATCCCGGGATCGCGGGCCGGCGAGCACCAGCACGCCGTAGTCGTGAGTCACGTTCTCCACGGTCACTGCTTCGCCGTCGGCCACGTGTTGCTCGAGCCAGTCGAGATCGTGAAGCTCCGCGACCGCCGCCGAGAGTATATAAAAGCGATCCGACGCCAGCCGCGTGATGGTGGCCTCGCACTCGATGCCGCCGAGCTCGGTGAGCATGTGGCTGAGCACGATGCCGCCGTCACGGCGCGGGATACGATTGGCGTTGAGACGGTTCAGATACGCTTCCGCATCCTTGCCGGTCACGTCGTACTTGGCGAAGCTGGTGAGATCCAGCAGCCCGACACGCTCGCGTACCGTCTCGCATTCCTTCGCCACCACGTCGAAGCAGTTGTTGCGCCGGAAGCTGTACTGCTCGGTCTCGCCGGGCGGCGCGAACCACTTGGCCCGCTCCCAGCCGAACACGTCGGCGAACTGCGCGCCGTCGGCGGCCAGCCTGGCGTAGACGGGTGTCTTTTTCACCGGCCTGCCGGCCTCGCGGTGCTCGCCGGGGTAATGCAGCTGGTACATCTGCTGGTACTCGTCGATGGACTTGTCCAGCAGGTACTTGCCCAGCGCCCACTTGCCGTAGCGGCGCGGGTCGAAGCCCGCCATGTTGACCTCGGTCTGGCCGTGCACCATCCATTGGGCCAGGTACTTGCCGGCGCCGGCGCCCTGGGTGATGCCGATGCTCGCGCCGCAGCACATCCAGTAGTTGACCAGCCCGGCCGCCGGGCCCAGCAGGAAGTTCCCGTCCGGCGTGTGGGTGATCGGGCCGCTGACGACACGCTTGATACCGGCATTGGCGAAGGCCGGAATGCGCTGCATGGCGAGCTCCAGGGATGTGCTCAGGCGATCGAGCTCCGGCGGCAGCAGCTCCATGTCGAAGCTCCAGTCGATGCCATCGAGGCCCCAGGCCTCGGCATCCGCCATCTCGTAGGGACCGACCACCAGGCCCTGCTGCTCCTGCCGGTAGTAGCAGGAGGCGCGCGGATCGCGGATGACCGGCGGCTCCCGGTCCAGCGCCTCCACTTCCGGAAGATTCTCCGTGACCAGGTACTGGTGAACCATGTTCACGACGGGTACGTCGACGCCCACCATGGCAGCCACCTGCTCGCCGAAGCTGCCGGCGGCGTTGACCACGTGCTCGGCGACAATGTTTCCCTTTTCGGTGAATACTTCCCACTCGCCCCCCGGCCGTCGCTCGACGTCCAGGACACGGTTGTGGCGCACGATGGTGGCGCCGCCGTTGCGCGCGCCGATGGCCAGCGAGTTGGTGGTGCTGGCGGGATCGGTGTGTCCATCGCCGGGTGTGTAGGCGCCCAGTATTACGCCGTCGAGATCGAGCAGAGGGTGCAGGGACGTGATCTCGTTGGGGCCGATGAGATGGCACTCGGCGCCCACGTAGTCGAGCACGCCCTTGACCTGGTGAAACCAGTCCACCTCGTCTTTGTTGGTGGCGAGCCGAATGGCGCCGCAGCCGTGCCAGCCGGTGGCCTGGCCGGTCTCCTGCTCCAACACCTTGTAGAGCTCGGTGCCGTGCAGGTGCACCTTGGCCATGTTGAGGTCGCCGATGAAGTGGGGGATCAGTCCGGCGGCGTGCCAGGTGGAGCCGGAAGTGAGCTCGCCCTTCTCCACGAGAATGACGTCCGACCAGCCCTCCTTGGTCAGGTGGTAGGCAAGTCCCACCCCCATCATGCCGCCGCCGATGATCACCACGCGAGCCTGGTTGTTCATCTTGACGGTCCTCTGTATGGGAGCACGTCGAAAGCGATACTGATGCGCCGGCCCGTCGTGCCGAAGGGAATCGTGCGGTGGTAAAAGTAGGACGGGAATAGAACCAGCAGCCCTTCCCGGGGTTTCTCGAGCACGAGCTCTGGCGGTGCCTTGCCGTGGTAGTGATCCGGTGGCTGTCCGAACTCGATCCAGCCGGCGGTGTCCTCGCTGGATGCCGCCACCGCATCGGGGAGCGCCACGTAATACACACCACTCAACCAGGCCGAGGGGTGGATATGGGGGATCTGATGCCCCTGGCGTTCCAGCACCACGCTCCACGCGGTCAGCCGGTAGCGTTCGGGTACGCTGTCGACGAAAGGATGTGACGGGGCGCGGGGCAACGCAGCCCTGTATTCTTCGATCGCTTCTCGCAGCGACGCTTCCCACCCGGCCATGGGTCCCTTCGGCTCGATGAGCAGCTCACCGGAATGTTTCCCCTGCCGAGTGGCGTTACTCGCGGGCGCGTCAACCAGCGAGGGATGTGCGCAGATGTGATCGGCGAGTGCCGTGTTGAACGCGTCGCGATCCACGAACGCTTTCGGTACCGTCAGCTCCGTCTTGTGCAGGAATCTTTCTGTATCTGCCAGTTCGCGCGCGCCGTCCACGTCGCCCGTCTCACGCAAGGCGATGGTCTTGAAGGCGAGCATTCCGGTGTCGCCGGCATGGCTCGAGAGGAATTCGTTACAAACGCCAAGGGCCGCAGCCGGCTCTTTGCGTGCTAGAAACAGATCCCCGAGATTCACTTGCGCTTGCGCGTTGTCGGGATCCAACTCGACGGCGCGCTCGTAGGACGCCCGCGCTTCGTCCAAGCGACCAAGCTGATGTAAGGTGTAACCGAGGTTCACATGGCATTC
>Ga0255058_10001052_pt1 | contig 15782 bp, 15 predicted proteins | sample Cases_109_9_MG_FD_188637 | JGI IMG/M metagenome (GOLD analysis project Ga0255058, IMG submission 188637) | Seawater microbial communities from Amundsen Gulf, Northwest Territories, Canada - Cases_109_9 | ecosystem: Environmental > Aquatic > Marine > Gulf | place: Canada: Northwest Territories... | reverse complement strand
ACCCTGTTTCAGGGCGCCTCGGCCGTGGCGCCCGCTCTGGAGGCGGCGCGGCTCGTCGGCATCGACGATACCATTCGCCATCTGCCGGAAGGGTATCAGATGGAGGTCGGCGACGGTGCGGCGACGGAAATCCCGACCGGTCTGCGCCAGGGCATCGCGATGGCGCGCGCCTTGGCGCGGGGGCCTCGAATCATTCTGTTCGACGAGGCCAACGGCGGCTTGGACAGTGCCAGCGACGCGCGCCTGAAAAAGGCGCTGAGCGCTCTCAAGGGGAAGGTCACCATCATCATGGTGAGCCACCGCCCCTCGCTTCTCGAGCTGGCGGACCGTCGCTACAAGTTGAGCGGCGGCCGGCTCCTGCCCGCGGACGAGACATCGCGCGGCCGGCCGACCGTTGAGGCGGGCGGACAGTCCAAGGAATTGCCGCACCAAACCGGCAAGACGGGGTCCTCGCAATGACGCACGCCACCGCCGAGACGAGCGCATCTTCGGCCTGGAGCGGGCCCGATGACGGCCTGGCGCATTTGCTCGACGGAAGCGCCGTATCGGCCTGCCTGATGCCCTTCTTGCGGGCCCTGGAATGGCGGGGCGAATTGCGCCATGTGGCGGAGGCCTTACCGCATTTCGACAAGGTCGAGGATCTGCATCGGCTGCGCGGGGTCCTGGCCAACCTGCACGTCGCGACCCGCGAAGCGAAGACCCGCCTCGCCGACATCGATCCGCGGCTTCTTCCCTGCCTGTTCGCGCCGCGTCGCGGCTCGCTCTTGGTACTGCTTGGCCGCGAAGGCGATCGCTTCACCGCCTTCGACGGTGGCGCGGTGGAATTTCGCGAGGTCGAGGCCGCCGGCACCGAAGGACTGGCTTACTTTGCCCGCCACGACGCGGAGGCCGCCGGAAAGACCCGCGACGCCGCGCGCGCCGGGCGCTGGTGCCAGGTGGTCGGCGAGCGCTTCCGCGGCCTGGTCCTTCAACTTCTCGGTATTTCCCTGGTTTCCAATCTCATGGCGCTGGCGGTGCCGATCTTCATCATGTCGGTCTACGACAAGGTGATCGGCTCCGGCGATCCGCGTACGCTCTATTTTCTCTTCGGTGGGGTTGTCTTGGCACTTTTCGCCGATGCCGGTGTGCGGTTGGTTCGCACGCGTATCTTGGCCTACGTTGCCGGGCGCATCGATTTGATCGTCGGAACGTCGACCTTTCAGCAGATCTTACACCTGCCGATGGTGGCCACGGAAAAGGCCACGATTGGCTCGCAGATCGCCCGATTGCGGCAGTTCGAATCGCTGCGGGAGTTCTTCTCGGGACCCTTGGCCGGTGCCTTTCTGGACCTGCCTTTCGTGCTGATCTTTCTTGTCGTTATTGCGGCGATAGCCGGTCAGCTGGTCTGGATACCGCTCGCTCTGGTGGGGGTCTTCGCGCTGGCCGCGATGATTTTCCTGCCTGCCCTGCGCCGCGTCACGGCCGAGGCGAGCCGCGCGCGCGCCGCAAAGGAAGGCTTCCTGATCGAGGCGCTGTCGCGCGTGCGGGCGATAAAGGCCTCGGCGGTGGAGGCGGTGTGGAGCCGCCGCTTTCGCGATATCTCCGCCGATGCAGCCTTGGCCAGCTATCGCGCCGCCCAACTCGCAACCTGGCTTAGGACGCTCGCGCAGGCGCTGATGCTGCTTGGTGGCATCGCCACGCTTGGCGCCGGGACGCTGATGGTCCTCGCCGGAGACATGACGGTGGGTGCGTTGGTTGCCAGCATGGCGCTCGTGTGGCGCATTCTCTCGCCGCTTCAACTGGCCTTCCTGTCCTTCACCCGGCTCGAGCAGGTCGGCCAGGGCCTAAGGCAGATCAATACCTTGATGCGCCAGAAGGTGGAGCGTGAGCCGGGAGCGATCGTCGAACGCCTGCGCACCTTTCAAGGCCGCATCCGTTTCGAGCGGGTCAGCCTGCGTTACAACCCCCGCGGCGAACCGGCCCTGTTAGCGGTCAATGCTGAGATCAACCCGGGGGAGATCGTGGCCATAACCGGCCCCAACGGATCGGGCAAATCGACCTTGATGAAGCTGATCGCCGGCCTCTACGAGCCGCAGTTCGGGGGCATTTTCATCGACGGGATGGATACCCGCCAACTGGACATCGACGAATTGCGTGGGGCCATTGCCTACGTCCCGCAGACCTGTGACCTGTTTCACGGCACCATCGCCCAGAACCTGCGGCTGGCCAATCCCACGGCCAGCGAGCGGGACCTGGCTCAGGCGGCGCTCGACGCCGGTCTGCTCGAAGAAATACTGGCCTTTCCGGAGGGATTCGATACCCGCCTGACCGACCAGCTTCAACGGCAGCTGCCGGGCGGCGTCAAGCAGCGCCTGATGCTGGCGCGGGCTTATGTCAAAGCGGCGCCGATCGTGTTGATGGACGAGCCGGCGAACGGCCTCGATCGCGAGGGTGACGAGCAGCTCATGCGCAAGCTGCAAAGCTTGCGCGGGCGTTCCACGGTGTTGCTGGTGACCCACAGACCAAGCCATATGCGCCTGGCCGACAAGATTTTCTACCTGGAAGGCGGACGGTTGATGCTAGCCGGGCCGCCGGGGCGCGTCTTGCCCCAACTGGGGATGGGGTGAAGCATGAGTGAAAAAGATAAATCTGACCGCCAAAAACGTAGCCTTGCGCTGTCTCTAGGCCAGGGCGGGCTGCGCCTGCGGCAAGGAAGCCCGCTGCGCCCACAGGGAACGGCAAGGCTGGCCCGGTTTCTCTCACGGCCGTTGATGCTGGAGGAGTCGGGACCGCCACGGGTGCTCGCCCAGCTCTTGGTAATCCTGAGCTTGACGATTGGCATTGGCGTCGTCTGGGCGGCGGTAACGGAGATCACCGAGACGGCCATCGCGCACGGGCAGATCATGCCGGCCGGCTCACTTTACCATGTCGAACACCTGGAGGGCGGGATCGTCGCCGAGGTGCTGGTCGAGGATGGGGAGGTCGTGGCGGCAGGCCAGCCGCTGATGCGCCTGCGTAGCGCCGAGGCGACGGCCGAGTTGAAACGCCAGCGGGCGCACGAGGCCGCTCTATCGTTGCGCGCCGAGCGACTGCGCGCGTTCGTGCTGGACCGTGCCGCCGATTTCGCAGCCGGGCGCGATTTCCCCGGACTGGTCGCCGACCAGCAGGCGATCCTCGATATACAGCGAGAGGCGCGGGCGAGCCAACGCCAGGTCCTGCTGTCGCGGATCGAGCAGCGCCAGGTGGAGATCGACGGGCTCGAGGAGCGCAAGCACAATCAGGAAGCACAGATCGAGATCACCGCCGAACAGGTCGCCATACGCCGCGGCCTGGTAAGCAAGGGCCTCGATTCGCGCGTCAATCTGCTCGATTCGGAACGCAAGCTGACCGAGATAAGAGGCGACCTGCTGGGCATCATGGGCGAGATTGCGAGCAAGCGCGAAGCGCTACACGAGGCGCAAGGGTCCCTGGCCGAGCTGGATGCGAGCATCCGCAACGATGCGCTGAACGAGATGGGCGATGTCACCAGCGAGCTGGCCGAGGTCCGCCAGACGCTGGCACGGCTCGAAGATCGCGTCGCGCGGCTCGAGGTTTCGGCCCCGGTGAGCGGCGTCGTCAACGGTCTGAGCACCCGCACCGTCGGCGGTGTGGTGGCGCCCGGCGAGGTACTTTTGGAGATCGTTCCCATCGAGGAAAACCTGATCGCGGAGGTACAGATCCTGCCGCGCGACATCGGTCATCTGTCCATCGGCCAAGCGGCACGGGTCAAGGTCACCTCATACGACGTGGCGCAATTCGGTGCCGTCGAGGGTAAGCTCAGCCACATCTCGGCCTCGACCTTCCAGGACGAGGCGGGAGACCCCTTCTTCAAGGGCGTGGTTGAGCTGAGCCAGGGCTACGTCGGCGGAGATGCGGACCGTCATCCGGTGCTGCCGGGGATGGTCGTCGACGTCGACATCAACACCGGCCGCAAGACGCTGCTGCAGTATTTGCTGAAACCTGTTTATCGGGCTTTCGATGGGTCCTTCAGCGAGCGCTGAGGGCACCGCGGGGGCCTCTCACCGGCCAGCGCTTTAACACCCCCCCTGTCGCCAAGGGGGCTTGATCGGGGAACCGTCAGGCCCCACATCCCTTTTCACGGCGCCGAACTTTCGGGCCGACCGGCTTCCTTGGCTGCGCACAGGCGAACCATGGTGGCGAAGGAAAAAGCTGTTCTTGCTCGCATTCAGAGGAGGACGCTCAGGAGATGTCTCGTATTTCGCTCTTCAACAGCCCGCTGTTGCTCGGTTTCGAGCATTTCGAGCAGGCCCTCGATCGTATCAGCAAAACGGCCTCGGACGGCTATCCGCCGTATGACGTCGAGCAGATCGGCGCGAACCGCTTGCGCATAACGCTCGCGGTCGCCGGCTTCACCCTGGACGATCTGCAAGTTCAAATCGAAGACAACCAACTGGTCATCCACGGGCGCCGGCACGAAGAAGCGCAACGGGCTTTCCTGCATCGCGGAATCGCGGCGCGGCAGTTTCACCGCAACTTCGTTCTGGCGGAAGGGATCGAGGTTTCGGGGGCAAGCCTGGTCAACGGCCTGCTCCACATAGACCTCGAGCGGCCGATCAGCGAACCGACGGTCAAAAAGATCGAGGTCGTCGCGGGTCCGGGCGAGTCGACCGGCGCGGCCAGGATCGATGGCATGGAAAAGGAAGAGCGATGAACAAGCAAACCGGTCATCGAATGATCACGCCCCACGATCTTGCACAGATCGGCGCGCCGAACCTGGTGTATGTGAAGCGCCGCCAGCTCGAAGAGCAGCAGCTCTTCGCGGTTCATGCGGCCGACGGTACCGAGTTATTGCTGGCCGATAGCCGGGAGATCGCCTTCGCCGCGGCCCGCCAGCAAGGGCTGGCGCCCGTCGACGTCCAGTAGACGAACGCCGCCGCCGGCGCGCGTAGTTAGGCCGCGTGCGATGCGGTCGAGTTGGTCAGCAGGGCGTGAATGGCTTCGGCCTTGTCGCTACCGCGAATTTTCTCACAGACGTTTTGGTCGCGCAGCAGCCGGGAGACCCGTGCCAAAGCCTTCAGGTGGTCGGCGCCGGCCGTCTCGGGGGCCAGCAGCACGCAAATCAGGTCGACGGGCTGTTCGTCGATGGAGTCGAAGTCTATGGGGTGCTCCAGCCGGGCAAAGAGGCCGTAAAGGCGGTCGAGTTCGGAGAGCTTGCCGTGCGGAATACCGATTCCGTGGCCAACGCCCGTGGTTCCCAATCGCTCACGCTGGATCAACACCTCGAAGATCTTGCGCTCCGACAGCCCGGTTAGTTCCGCGGCGCGCTTGGAGAGCTCCTGAAGAGCCTGTTTCTTGCTCGACACGCGCAGGTTCGCGACGATGCTGCTCGGCTGAATCATTTCGCCGATGTTGTCCATATCAGACCTCTCGCCGATTCAAACCGCTAATCACCCTGGTTTCCAAAGGGATCGATCCAGCCGATGTTCCCATCCGGGCGCCGATAGATCATGTTGAGCCCACCGTGTGCCGAATTGCGGAACATGAGCGCCGCCAAACTCGCCAGATCCATTTGCATGACCGCCTCGCTGACCGTGAGGGTCAAGATCTGTGTCGACATCTCGGCGACAATGACCGGCTGATCGTCGCCGCCATGGTCCCCTGGATCTTCGACGTCCGGCGCGCCGCTGTCGTCCTCGTCAAATCCGGCGGCGAGAATGTACTGCTGCGCCGGCTGCGTCTCGATGTTGCCTGCCCCCTCCTTGTGGTGGTGTCTGATCCGCCGCTTATGACGGCGCAGGCGCTTGGCAAGATGGTCGCAAGCAAGATCGAATGCCGGATAGGGCTCCTCGGCCTCGCCGTGTGCCTCCATATGAATACCGCGTCCGACATGGGCGGCGATCACCGTTTTGTAACGGTGCGCTTCACGGCTTACCGTAACGTTAACCTCTAGTGCATCGCCGAAATATTTATCGAGCGTGCGCCTCAATCGATCGTCGATATGGTCGCGCAGCGCGTCGCCTACGTCGAGCTGCTTTCCCTGCACGGATAGCTGCATGAGCTTCAATCGACTTTCAGGGCCAGGAGGCTAGCCGTTTTTAAGGGCATAGTCAGCATGGTTGAAGGCGCGCAACATAGTGGCCGCTCGAAGGGGTGTCAATAGTTCTTGAACCACCTTGCAGAGCATCGGAAACATCCACTCCATATCGTGAAATACGCATGTTTTCAGAATGTTACAGGTGAACTCGTTTGTCGCGCCGGCGATGAACCGATGAGGGGATTCGCATCGTTTCCCGATATTTGGCGACCGTTCGACGGGCGATTTCCACACCGTCGATGCGCAATATCTCCACGATCCGGTCATCGGAGAGAATGTTTTTGTGGCACTCCTTTTCTATCAGAGCCCTGATCCTGTGACGGACCGCCTCGGCGGAGTGTACGTTACCATCCGAGCCCGCTATGGCTGCGGTGAAGAAGTACTTCATCTCGAAAATTCCACGCGGCGTGGCAATGTACTTGTTCGAGGTCACGCGGCTGACGGTCGACTCGTGGAGCTCGACGGTCTCTGCGATATCCTTAAGCGTGAGCGGGCGCAGGTATTGGACGCCCTTGCGGAAGAAGGCGTCTTGTTGGCGCACGATCTCGCGCGCCACCTTGAGGATCGTCGTTGCGCGCTGATGCAGCGCCTTGACCAGCCAGCTCGCCCGTTGCATGTGCTCGCTGATATATTCGCGCTCCTCCTTGCCGCGTGCATGGCCGACAACCTCACTGTAGTAGCTTTGGTTAACCAGCACGCGCGGCAGGGTCTCGCTGTTCAACTCGATCATCCACGCGCCGCTGGGAAGCGCGCGCATCAGCACGTCCGGGATCAGCGTTTGCACGGGCTCTTGCTCGAAATCGGAGGCTGGCTTGGGGTTCAGCTCTCTGATCTCGGCGAGCATGTCGGCCAGGTCTTCATCGTCCACCCCGCACAGGCGCTTGAGGGTGCCCAGCTCGCCCTTGCCCAGAAGGTCGAGATGATCGAGCAGCGTGCGCATCGCCGGATCGAGGCGGTTGCGTTCAGCCAGCTGGAGAGCGAGGCATTCGCTAAGCGAGCGGGCGAAGACGCCGGTTGGCTCTAAGTCTTGCAGAAGCGTCAAGGTCGCCTCTATGCGCTCAGGCGTACAGCCCAACTGCTGGGCCAATTGCAGGGCCAGCGTATCGAAATCCGGCCTCAGATAGCCGGCCTCGTCCAGGAGGTCGATCAGATGGTGACCGATCAGACGGTCGACGGGGTCGGTTTTCGTGATCTGCAACTGGTCGCTCAGATATTGGCGCAGGCTCGGCGCCTGGCTCAGCCCCTGCTCGTATTCCTCGTTGCCTTCCGGCGCCAGCCCGCGCCCCGTGGTCGACCAGGCGGAGAGGCCGCTGTCGACTTCGGGAGCCGGCATGTCGGCTGGGCTGTCATGGTTGTAGGTGTTCTCGTAATCGGCATCGAGCGGCCCCTCATCGCGCGCGTCCTGGCGCGGCGGGTCGCTCAAGTGGGTGAGGCTGTCCGCCTCGCCTGTCGTTTCGTGTTGTTGCGGTGGATCGTCGGGCCGGGTCTCCGCGCCCTCGGCATGGGTTGCCTCTACGCCGTCTTGCTCGAGCAGCGGATTGCGCTCCAGTTCTCCGTCCACGTACGCCGCCAGTTCCAGATTGGAAAGCTGCAGCAGCTTGATCGCCTGCTGCAATTGCGGCGTCATGACCAGAGACTGGCTTTGACGTAGCTCTAATCGTTGTGTTGACGCCATTTTTAGAAAAGTTAAAGGGAAAATCTTTCGCCCAAGTAAACGCGGCGGACCTCCTGGTGAGAAACGATTTCCTTCGGCTCCCCTTCCATCAGAACGGACCCGTCATGGATGATATAGGCCCGGTCGACAATGTCGAGCGTATCGCGGACGTTGTGGTCGGTGATCAGCAGGCCGATACCCCGGTCTTTGAGGTGGCCTATGAGTTCGCGAATTTCACCGAGGGCTATCGGATCGATTCCGGCGAGAGGTTCGTCCAGGAGGACGAACTTGGGAGCGCTGGCGAGCGCCCGGGCGATTTCGACCCGCCGCCGCTCGCCGCCGGACAGTGCGATGGCCGGAGAGCGGCGCAGGTGGGTTATCGAGAACTCCGCCATCAATTCCTCGAGCCGGGTCTCCCGGCGGGTCCGGTCGGGCTCCACGATCTCCAAGACACCGCGAATGTTCTGTTCGACGGAAAGCCCGCGGAAGATCGAGGCCTCCTGCGGCAGATAACCTATTCCCAAGCGGGCCCGGCGATACATCGGCAAATCGGTGATGTCGTGACCGTCGAGCATCACGCAGCCGCCGTCGGGCACCAGGAGCCCGGTGATGATATAAAAGCAGGTCGTTTTGCCGGCGCCGTTCGGCCCCAACAGACCGACCACCTCGCCGCGTTGCAGCGTCAAGCTCACGCCGCGCAGGATGGGTTTTCTCTTGAAACCTTTCGCCAGGTTAATCGCTACAAGGCCTTCATTTTCTGCGATCAGCCGGGGCCCGCCACCTTGCCCGCCGTCCAAACCCGGTGTCGTAAGGTCCGACAAAACTACATCCCCCATTCACTATTGAGCCCCATTCACTATTGAGACGGACTTTGGTCGTCGCCGTCATTCGAGACGGCGCGCGGCAGGATCAGCCCCTTAACCCTCTCCTTTTTGCCGTCGCCGGAGGTGGCGCCGGTAAGCCGGCTCATCCCTGTGGCAAGGTTCACCTCTCCGAGGCCCCCGGTCAACTGATGGTCGCCGCGGGTGATCTTCACGTTGCCACGGATCGTTGCTCGTTCGTCGCGCACATAATAGACCGCCTCGTCGCCCGTGGCATAGTCCCCTTTGCTGTGGATCTGCACGCGTCCCTCGGCTTCGACGCGCTCGATGCCGAGCTCGCCTTGCGCTCCGGGGCTGAAGTAGGCGATCAGCAGGTCGGCGCTTACATCGCGGCCCTCTCTGAATATCCTGGCGTTTCCGCGGGCAATGGCGAGGCGTTCTTTTTGGTGATACTCGAGCGCATCTCGCGCGGTCAGCCGGTCGGGGCCGCTGTTGCTTTCCAGGCGCAGGCTGTCCCCGGTCAGCACCAGGATCTCCTCCTCCAACGTATAGCTGGCATGATCACCGTAGGCCGTCTCATCGGGCGTCTTCAGCCGGACATTGCCATCCAGCTCGATGAGATGGATTTCGTTGCCGCCTTGGTCGGATCGATAGTGCGCCTTCATTATATCGGCGAAGACCTCGAGGTCGCCGGAGATCGCATGCGCGTCACCACGGGCGATGTAGACCTTCTCATCGCGCAGCCACTCGATCCCCTCGGTGGCTTCGATCTCGATCGTGCCGCTTTTCCGATCGAGGCCGCCGGCGATCTGTGCGCCGGCCGGGCCGGTGCCGGCAAGGGTGGCCAGAGCCAGGGCGAGAAACCATGTCCTGGAGCGGCGGTACAAACGATTTTCACGCAACACAGTCATTTCGTCTCCCGGTGGACGATGAGCCGGGACCGGCCGGTGAAGAGTACGCGCTCACCGCGCTCGCGGACCTCCAGGCCCTCGGCATGAAGTGTACCCTGCGGACCGGTTCCTTCGACCGGCGAATGGCTCCAGGCAATCCCGTTCTTGAGATCGACGCTCGCCTCGTCGGTACGCAATTCAAAACCCCCGTCGTGGAAAAGATCCACCGATCCGCTTAGCTGCAGCACATCGGTCTTGCGGTTGAAGTGACCACTGTCCGCACTGGCCGCCAGCCAAACTCCATCATTTAAAGTAATGTCCGCGGACGGCCCTTCCAAGACCACGGTATCGCCGCCGGGATCTTCCTGAATGGCCTGGCTGGCGGTGATGGTAAAGGGCTGGTCATGTCGGTCGAAGCCGCTGATGGAGAGATTGCGCGCCCGCGCCTCGTCGGTGAAGCCGCTCTCGCCGCGCGGCAGCGGCGGGATATCGGAGCCTTGCCGCGCCATGAACTTCGGCCAGGTCAGGACCAAGGCCAGAAGGGCGACGGCGACTATCGGTAAGACGATCTTCATCCAGCCGACGAATCGGCCGTAGGTTTTCTCGCCAGGCGCGGGGATATATGTGCGCCGCGGCGCCGGTTGCTTGAGATAGCCTGGCGAGTCCTCAACCATCAGACAGCTGCGCGTAGACAATCGTGCAGGCGCACGATGCCCATCGGGCGGCCTCCCTCGACGACGAACAAGCTGGTGATCGAGTTGGCATTCATGACCCCCACCGCCTCGGCCGCCAGCGCCTGCGGCCGGATGGTCTTAGGTGAGGGCGTCATGACCTCGCCGGCCGCATTCTCCAACAGGCGCGGCTCCATATGACGTCTGAGGTCGCCGTCGGTGACGATACCGAGAAGGCCGCCGTCATCGCCGACCACGCCGATGCAGCCAAAGGTCCGCTGGGTCATGATCAAGATGACCTCGGACATCTCGGTCGTCGGCTCGCAGAGCGGCAGCTCCTCGGCGCCATGCATCAGGTCGGCGACCCTGAGCAGCTTGTTCCCCAGGGTGCCGCCCGGATGGAAGTCACGGAAGTGGCTCGACGTGAAGCCATTGCGCTCGAGCAAGGCGACCGCCAGAGCGTCGCCCAGGGCGAGCATCATGGTGGTGGAGGTGGTCGGGGCAAGGCCCATGGGACAGGCCTCCCCGACATCGGGCAGCACGAGCGTGACGTCGGCCGCATCGTCGAGGTGGCTGCGCGCGCGCGCGGTAATGGCGATGAGCGGGATGGTGCGCCGGCGCGTATAAGCGATGATGTCGCCGAGCTCGGGCGTCTTGCCGGAATTCGACAGCGCGATGACCGCATCTCCGGGAGCCACCATGCCAAGGTCGCCATGGCTGGCCTCGGCGGGATGGACGAATTGAGCCGGCATTCCGGTCGAGGCCAAGGTGGAGGCGATCTTACGTGCGACATGGCCGCTTTTGCCCATGCCGGTGACGATCACCCGGCCGGTGACCTGGGCGAGCAAGTCGAGGGCGGCGACAAAGCGCTCGTCCAGACATCGGGCCAGGGCGACGAGGGCATCACCTTCGCTGATCAGCACGCGACGGGCCGAGTCCAGATCGCGCTGTTCGGCGTTTGCCCGGTCTTGCGGCGCAAGGTTGTTCTCGGTCATGTACTCAATGAACCTCTTTTCATGTTCGGCTCGTCCCTCGGCCCTGTCCTGCTGCGACCCGGGTCCTGCGGCGATCCGGGCCGCTGGACGGGGACCGGCCGACCTTGCCGTCCCGCCTGTCAGGCCCATCCCGCCTGTCAGGCCTACCCCGCCTGTCAGGAATGGGCGAAGATGTCGACTTCGCCCCAGCCGGCCAGGTCCAACTGAGCGCGTGCCGACAGGAACTCGAAGCAGGCCGCGGCCCATTCGCCGCGCCCCTCGCGCTTTAGGATTCGGTCCAGCTTGTCGCGCAGAGCATGCAGATAGAGGACGTCGGAGGCCGCATAGGCGAGCTGCTCCTTGGTTAGTTTCCTCGCCCCCCAATCCGACGACTGCTGCTGCTTGGAGAGGTCGACGCCGAGCAGCTCCTTGCAGACGTCCTTCAGACCGTGCTTGTCGGTATAGGTGCGCGCCAGCTTGGAGGCGATCTTGGTACAATAGACCGGCCCACAGGTTATGCCCAGATGATGCTGAAGCACGGCGAGATCGAAGCGTGCGAAATGAAAAATCTTGGTAATCGATGGATCGCTCAGCAGCGCCTTCAGGTTCGGCGCCTCGTAGCCGCCGGCCTCGAATTGCACGAGATGACAGACCCGGTCGCCGGCCGATAGCTGCACCAGGCAAAGGCGGTCACGCCCGACCTGCAGACCCATGGTCTCGCAGTCGACCGCGACGCTCTTTCCAAAGACGGTGCCCTCGGGCAGGTCGCCCGAATGCAGGTGAATATCCGGTGGTGTCAAGGAACCGCCTTCCCATGCGTGCCAGCGACCGATCCGCCAGCGTCTCCGGTCCAAGATAGGAGGTCAATTGGGGCTGTCAACTCGAACCGGCTTCGGGCAAAATACCAGGGGGCGACGGCGCGGTCGAACGGGACCCATGATATGGCTCCTTTTCGATTTCGGTCCGCTCTAGTATGAACCGCACGAATCAGGCGGTGCGCGGCGGGAGGTAGGGTCAAGGCATGGCGCGGCTGGTTACGATTTTCGGAGGATCCGGCTTCATCGGCCGGTCGCTGGTACAACACCTGGCCCGTCGCGATTGGCGCATTCGGGTCGCCGTGCGCCGCCCCGGGCAGGCGCGCTCGCTGCAGCCTTTGGGCGATGTCGGCCAGATCACCCCGATACCGGCGAAGGTGCAGGACCCGGCAACTGTCCGCGCCGCCGTCGCGGGTGCCGATGCGGTGGTGAACTTAACCGGGCTGCTTTACGAAAAGGGCACTCAGACCTTCGAGGCCGTGCACGTGCAAGGGGCGGCCGATGTCGCCCGGGCCGCGGCCGAGGCGAACGTGCGCGCCCTCGTCCAGATGTCCGCCCTGGGCGCCGATGCGGGTTCGCCCTCCGCCTATGCCAGCAGCAAAGGGCGCGGCGAGGCGTCGGTGCATCAACTCTTCGCGCCGGCGACGGTGGTTCGGCCGAGCGTCGTCTTCGGCCCCGACGACGAGTTCTTCAACCGTTTTGCACGCCTGGCGCTGATCTCGCCCCTGTTGCCGTTGATCGGCGGTGGGAGCACGCACTTCCAGCCGGTTTTCGTCGGCGATGTGGCCGAGGCGATTGCCCGGTGTCTCTCGGAGCGCGGCACACAGGGCCGGATCTACGAGTTGGGTGGGCCCGGCGTCTATACCTTCCGCGAGCTCTTGACCATGATGCTGCGGGAGATCGGCCGCCGGCGGCTGCTGGTCCCGGTATCCTCCGGTCTGGCCGCGCTTCCGGCCGCTCTCCTGGAGCTGCTGCCGGTGCCGCCGCTGACCCGCGATCAGGTGAAGCTGCTGCGGTACGACAATGTGGTAAGCGCGGACGCTTTGCGTCTCGAGGACCTTGGCATCACGCCCACGGCGCTCGAGCTTATCTTGCCCACCTATATGGATTGCTATCGGCGCGGTGGGCGCTATCTGACGCCGCGCGCGGATAGCCGGCACACGCTTTAAGAACCGAACACGCCGTAGATCCAGCCGAGCAGCGCCACCCCCAACAAGATCCGATATACGACGAAGGGCGTGAAGCCGGACCGCTGCAGCCAGCTTATCAAGACAGAGATGGCGATCAGCGCAAAAACGAAGGCCAGGCCGACGGCGATGAGCGCGTCGACGCCGAGCGAGACATCGCCCGAGTCGATCAGATCGAGCGACACCAGCAGGCCCGCGCCGGAAATCGCCGGGATCGCCATCAGCATCGAAAACCGGGCGGCTTCGGCGCGCTCGAAACCGAGTATTCTGGCCATCGACATGGTAATGCCGGCCCGGCTGGTACCCGGTATCAAGGACAGCACCTGAGCCACGCCGATCAACAGGGCGCTCAGCAGGGTCATGTGCTCGATGCGGCGCAGCGTCATGCCGGCCCTGTCGGAGAGATAGAGCACGATGCCGAAGCCGATCGTCGCCCAGGCGACCACCTCGATGTCATGCAGATTGAGCGCGATGGCATCTTTGAAAAACCCGCCGACAAGGGCCAGCGGTATGGTGGAGGCGATGATGAAGAAGGCAAGGCGGGCCCCGGCGTCGAGCCGGCCGGTGGTAAGTTTCCCCAGGCCGACGATCATCGCCCAGACATCCCGGCGAAAGTAGACGCAGACAGCTAGAAGCGTGCCGACATGAACCGCGACGTCCAAGGTCAACTGCTGGTTCATCGTCTGCTCGGGAACCTGCATGCCGCTCGCTTGGATGCCCTCCCACACCAGCACCAGGTGTCCGGAAGACGATACCGGCAGGAACTCCGTAATACCTTGAACGATGGCCAGGATAACGACGTGAAGCAAAGGCAAGGAAACAACTCCTGTAATAAGGGCCTGCGCCCCTGGAAAAACGATCCCCCGCAAGGTGTTGCCAGCCCTTCGCCGCGCTTATAGCATTGGTGCGCGCGGACTTACAGTGCGCAAAAAGGCCCGAATCGGCACTAAAAATTAAGAGCTAACGATTGAAAATGTTAATTTTACGACCGTGCGTCAGGGCGTAATCATAAAAAGGACAAAATTGCTGACCTTGTTTTTGTGAATCTGTTGGATTCCCTTGCCGGCATGCGTTATAGAGGTCGGACCGCGGCGATGCCTTGCGCGTGAGATGCCCTGCGCGTGAGGCGATCATTGGTCGGAAGGGGCGCTGGCAGGGGAGGACGATCATGGCGAAAGATATGCTCCAGTTCGTCACCACGGCCATGGAGATGCCGGTAAAGCGCGAAGCGGTTGGCCGGCGCGAGGATTTCGGCGAGATCTACCGCGAGTTCGCGGCCGACACGGCGGCGGTGCAGGCAAGCCGCTGTTCCCAATGCGGTGTCCCCTTCTGCCAAGTGCACTGCCCCCTTCATAACAACATCCCCGACTGGCTGATGCTGACCGCCGAGGGGCGCTTGGAGGAGGCCTACGAGCTGGCGCAGGCGACCAACACCTTTCCCGAGATTTGCGGCCGGATCTGCCCGCAGGATCGGCTCTGCGAGGGCAATTGTGTGATCGAGCAGGCCGGCCATGGCACCGTTACCATCGGCGCGGTCGAGAAGTACATCACCGAGACCGCCTGGGAGAGAGGCTGGGTCGAGACCGTCAGGCCGCGCCAGGAGAGGGAGGGCTCGGTCGGCATCATCGGCGCGGGGCCGGCGGGACTGGCCGCCGCCGACCGGCTGCGCCGGCGCGGTTACCAGGTTGTCGTCTACGACCGTTACGACCGCGCCGGCGGGCTGCTGGTTTATGGCATTCCCAACTTCAAGCTGGAAAAGCATGTGGTCGAGCGACGGACACGGTGGCTCGAGAGTTCGGGCGTGGAATTCAAGCTCAACTTCGAGGTCGGGCGCGATGCTTCCTTCGAGGCGATCCGGGCCCAACACGACGCGCTGCTGATCGCCACCGGCGTCTATCAGGCGCGCGACGTGTCTCTGCCCGGCTCCGGGCTCGCCAACCAATTTCAGGCCATGACCTACCTCACCGCCTCCAACCGCAAAGGTCTGGGCGATGCGGTGCCGCGTTTCGACGATGGAACGCTGAACGCGGCGGGCAAGCGGGTAGTCGTGATCGGCGGCGGCGATACCGCCATGGACTGCGTGCGCACGGCGGTGCGCCAGGGGGCCGCCTCGGTGCGCTGCCTTTATCGCCGTGATCGCGAGAACATGCCGGGCTCGCGGCGCGAGGTCACCAATGCCGAGGAGGAAGGGGTGGAGTTCGTCTGGTTGGCGACGCCCGAGGCCTTTCTCGGCGACGAGCGCGTATCGGCGGTGCGCGTTGCCAGGATCCATCTCGGCATGCCGGACGCCACGGGCCGTCAGGCGCCGCAGATCGTCGAGGGGTCGTCTTATGCCATCGAGGCCGACATCGTCATCAAGGCGCTGGGTTTCGATCCCGAGGACCTGCCGCGCTGTTTCGAGAACGAGGATCTCTCGCTCACGCGCTGGGGCACCGTACGCATCGGCCATCGCAGCAAGATGACGAGCCTCGACGGCGTCTTCGCCGCGGGCGACATCGTGCGCGGCGCGTCGCTGGTCGTCTGGGCGATTCGTGACGGCCGCGACGCGGCCGACGCCATCGACGCCTATATCGAAGAAAAAACCCGTGCCGCCGAGCCGAAAAATCGGGCGGTGGCGTGAGGGCCGTGGCGTAAGGAGGGCAAGCCGATGACCGATGGTCGATGCCGGCGCGGGCCGGATCTGGGGTTCGTTGCCCG
>Ga0255058_10001050_pt1 | contig 15787 bp, 13 predicted proteins | sample Cases_109_9_MG_FD_188637 | JGI IMG/M metagenome (GOLD analysis project Ga0255058, IMG submission 188637) | Seawater microbial communities from Amundsen Gulf, Northwest Territories, Canada - Cases_109_9 | ecosystem: Environmental > Aquatic > Marine > Gulf | place: Canada: Northwest Territories... | reverse complement strand
CGACAATAAGTATTTTGTCGTTTAGATCATAAACATCCCTAACTTTTCCCTGACGAAAGAGTTTTAAGTTAGAAATCAGGGTTTGTTGTATAGTTTTCAAAATATCGGTCTCTATTTTTTAATAGCCCAAAAGATTCTCTGGAATTTATACCCATTACTATTTAGTTTTAGGTTTTTATAACATGATTTCACCTAAGTTTTAAATTTTCTCAATCACAAAATCCTCAACTTAGTTCACTAAGCCAACGGTTTTGTTCAGTCGAAAATTTTAAATCATAAGCAAACTCAAGTCCCAAAATTCCTAAAACTAAATCGTAATGGGTATAATGAAGAGTCTCTGCGGAAAATATTCAAAAGAATGATTCCTAATAAATTATAGTTATTAGTGATTATTTGTTTTCTATAGTAAATTCTATAACATACAACACAGGCATATTTCTATTTTTTTCGAAACAGTATTTCCATTTTGAACAATTTTTACGAACACATAAGCGGCCAGAAGTTGTTTCCTGTAAATATTGATAAATGGTTTTCCCCGGCAAAATTATTTATACTATTACACTGTAAAAACTTTTTTTAAAATTTTTTTTTGTTTGTTCTCCAGGGAGGTAGGCCTATTTGGTGCTGCTCTCAGCCTTTTTATGCAATATCAAATGTAGTTTCATTTGCGCTAAATAGCGGCATAAAATTTTTTTACTTGCCAATAAAATGATATAATCTGTTCAATTAAATTCTACAGAAATGTTCTGTCTGCCCAATTAGAGCATAAACTACGCGAGTGTATCATAAATGTTTCAATATAATCAAAATAGGGCTTAAGGAAAATGAAGGCGAAAGTCTATATAACTCTAAAAAATGGCATTCTGGATCCTCAGGGAAAGGCAATCCAGAATTCTTTAAATACTCTCGGGCATAATGAGATCCAGGAAGTGCGTGTTGGCAAAATAATTGAAATAACAATGGACACTCTAAGCAAAGGGGAAGGGGAAATTAAATTAAAAGCAATGTGCGAAAAACTTCTGGCCAATACGGTTATTGAAGATTATAGGTTTGAAATTGAAAATGGCGCTAAAAGTGAAAAATAAGCCCATCTCACAATGGTCTTCCACTTTTATTTCTCAGTTTTATTATAAACTTAATAATGTCTCTTCTACTTATGATCCCCGCTAGCTTGCCTTCTGCCAATATTGGAACTCTTCGAAACTTATTCTCGATAAGGCATTCGCATATATCGAAAAGATCGTCCGATTCGTTAAAATGGACCACATCGCGGGTCATAACTTCCGAAACAAGTTTGGGTTTTTTGGATTGAGGTTTATACAAAAGACTTAACATATCCTTTTCAGACACAATACCGAGCAAACGCATATCTTCAGTTACTACAGGCAGACCGGCTATATTATTATCCACGAGGATGTTCATCGCTTCCTGTATAGAAGTGTTCTCCCTAACTGTAACTAAACTTCTGGTCATAATTTTGCTGGCTTTAAACATTCTTCAACATCCTTTCCTTATGTGAGGAATTGCTCATGACTAACGAGGACCCATAGGGAAATTCTTTATAAAATCAGCCCTCGGTGAGGACAGGTTTGCCCTAATGTGAACTAAAATCTTCCTTGAAGCTGTCTAAAAGAGATGCGCTAAAGACTTCCTCACAAAAATATCATGGCCATTCAAGCACAACCGGGGCAAGTAGTCAATTATAAAGGCGGTCTTGTTCAAGTTTAAACAATTACGCATTGCTATTTTTCTTAGCCTGTGAGCTTTCTGCTTAAAAGGGAGATAAGAAAACAATCCTTTCATTTGATCTGGCCTTCCCCTGTCTTGTTCCATTTGGCAAGCCAGCAATATTGCCATTTTTCTGAGGGGGGGGAAGTGACGATGTTATCAATCTTAAATCGTTATATGCATTAAGTCTTCCGCTAAAACAACGTCCCCACTAAAGGTTTTTCGGCACTCTCCGATTAAATCGTATTGTTCGCATATGGGGTAAAAGTGTGTGAGTATAAGTTTTTTGCATTTTGCCTTTGTGGCAATTTTACCCGCAAAAGAAGGCGAAAGATGTCCATTGACCTTAAATTCATCGGGAAATGAGCATTCTAGGACAAGGATATCAGCCTCTTGGCCAAGAGCAATTAGACTCTCGCAATAATCTGTATCGCCTGAAAAAACAATGCATTTCCCCTCGGATGACTCAATTCTATAACTCACGCTTTCTTTGATGTGAGCCGGTTGCCTGGTGGTAATCTTGAAATTTCCAAGAGATAAAGTGTCATTGACAATTTCTTTTAATGTAAGGCTATATTTATCGGCATCTATCCACACTCCAAATGCTAGTTTCAAGCGGTTAAAGAAATCAATAAAGCCTTCCCCTCCTGTGATTAGCAAATCCTTTATTCGAGGGAGTTCACCATATCTGCATGTAAAAAGGAAAGGGACCAGATCCGCTATATGGTCCGGGTGAATATGAGTGTATGAGATAATGTCCACATCTCGATAAGTAATTCCTATTTTTAAAAGTTTTTCTAAGGTTCCAGAACCGCTATCCACTAAAATTATTTTTTCATCGGTTTTTACAACCAAACCAGAGGGCCCCCTTCTCAGAGAAGGAACGCAAGTCCCCGAACCAAGAATTGTTAACTCCATAATAATTAATCCCTATTATTGGATTGATAAAAGTATGAGTGGATAAAGATAATATAATTTGTCTGAGGGATGGTTGCAACAATATAAAGCGGCCAGGGGGCCGCTTTATTATTTCGTCTAAATATTTGGAATAACATTTAATATTTAAGATCCTTAAGAAAAGAAATCAAAAGATTAAAGCTTTTAATTTTTGACTATATTTCCTTGTTAGATATATAATTAGAAACAGATGGGTATAAGAATTCTTTTAAATTAGTCAGGAGGAAAAAATGAATTTTAACACCGGTTTTTCTGGAAGATCCACTACTTTGTCAAGATCGCCTCAAGCTGTTGCGCAGGAACAAGGGCGTTTTTTGGTCCGTGTTTATAATTGGATGACCTCTGGTTTATTGTTAACAGGGGGGATAGCTTATTGGGCTTCAAACACCCCTGCCTTTATGGAAATGATTTTCCGAAATCCCTTATTGTTTTATGGATTAATATTAGGAGAATTAGCTTTGGTTTTTACTTTGGCAGGAAGAGTAATGAAAATGAAAGTAAAGACCGCCAGCCTTGTTTTCTGGGGGTATTCAGCGCTAAATGGTTTAACTTTTTCAATTATATTTTTGATGTATACCTCTTCCTCCATCGTTTCCACATTTTTGGTCACCGCAGGGACTTTTGGGGCAATGTCTTTTTATGGCGCCACCACCAAGAAGGATCTGACATCCTGGGGGAGTTTTTTAATCATGGGATTAGTGGGAATTATAATAGCCTCATTAGTAAATTTCTTTTTCCATAGTTCCATGATTTACTGGGTAGTTACCTATGCAGGCATACTAATCTTTGTTGGTCTTACAGCTTATGATACACAAAAAATATTGGAAATGAATATTTTAGGAAATGAAGGGACCGATGAAGACACTAAGGAAGCAATTCGTGGCGCGCTTACCCTTTATTTAGATTTTATAAACCTTTTCCTAATGCTGCTTAGATTGTTGGGAAATCGTCGTTAATTAAATCGTATAGGGGTTCCCATTTTTTATTTTTTTTTAGACAGGATAAGAAGGATTTTTTTAATTTTCTGTCCACCAATTTTTTCCTGAACATTAAGCGTTTTTACTTAATTTTCTATTTTTGAGTTATTAGGAAATGTTTTTTTACTAATCATCAGTACTCGAATATTTTTTTTAGGATAGGATTTTCTACTATTACTCTGAAAAAACTTGTTTTTTTGGCAAGTTTTTTCTTTTAGCTTACCGGAGCGGTAGCTCCTTTTGGTTGCTGCGCCTCGCCCTTTACGATTTACAAGATTTCATACCAATTAATCCTGTTAATCCCGTCCAAAAAGTCCCGTCGAAGGCGGCTAATTGAAATGGGGTAAAATGGGAGAAAGAAGTAGTTTGGGCTGATATTTAAGTTTGATCGAAATTCAGCGCGACCTATCCTCCTTTTAAAGTTGCAGGAAATAAGGGGAAAATGTTGGTTGTTGTTTGCCTAAGGGCTAATGGGGTTTTTCAAATAAGCTGCCACCTTTTCTTCAAAATTAATTTTTTCTATCAATTTTTGCGCCGATTCTCTATCTGCAACTCCTGTTAAAAGGATAATCCGGCTCCATAAACCTTTGTTGGGAATATCCACTTCCTCAATGGACACTTGATATCCCTTTTTTTCCAACCTTTTTCTTAATCTCTCTGCCCGGGAGTTATCTCTAAAAGAAGCCACCTGGATAATAAATTGAAAATCCTCGTTGGATTTTTGCGTTTCCAACTCCATAATTTCATTGGGAATGGGTTGGTCGCTGTTTTGTTCATCTAGACCCAAAGAGGTAAATGGCGTCTCATTTTCCTTTTGATCAGCTGCTGGGATAGGTTTTTTTGTTTTAGTAAGGGTCTCAAAAAAAGTAAAATCTATTTTACTGCGGGCTTCTTTCTTTGGTGGGGAAGATTTGCTGGTTTTTACCTGCGATTTTTCTTGGGGTTTTTTTATTTTATCCTTATTTTTGGTGTCTGTTGTATAGGGGGTTGAAAAATATATCCAACCGGAAACAAAAATGGAAAAAGCCGCAATGAGGGGAAAAAGGAAAAATAGTGATAATTTAGATTTTATTAAAGATCTTTTCTTGGTTTTCGAGGAACGCTTTTTAGATTGCATTGCTACATTCTTTCCGGGGCTCTAATTCCAATTAATTCTAAAGCATTCCTAAGAACAATTTTGACGCAGATTATCAGAGCTAACCTTGCTTTTGATAATTGAGCGTCGTCAGATATAACGCGGTATTTATTATAATAGCTGTGGAATAGAGAAGCTAATTCCTGGAGGTAAAAAGGGATTAAATGGGTCTCAAGAGCGCGCGCGCTTTTAAGAGCCACCTCCGGAAATTGAGAAAGCGCTTTGATTATAGTTAATTCCTCTGGTAGCTCTAAGAGATTTATATCCACATTATCAATAGAAAATTTGCCCACCCCTTTTTCTTTTGCCTCGCCTAGTATACTGCAAATGCGGGCATGGGCATATTGGATATAGTAAACAGGATTTTCCGGGGATTGTTTTTTGGCGAGTTCCAGATCAAAATCTAAATGGCTGTTTGAACTTCTCATCAGAAAAAAATACCGGGCGGCATCGCGCCCAACTTCTTTTATAACGTCACTCAGGGTAACAAACTGTCCCGCTCTTGTGGACATGGGTAATTTTTCCTTTCCTCTGCGTAAATGCGCGAATTGCACTAATATGACTTTGAAGAAACCTTCTGAGCAACCAAGAGCTTTTATTATTGCTTCTATTCGGGGAACATACCCATGATGGTCAGCTCCCCACACGTCTATTATCATGTTAAAGTTTCTTAAAGATTTGTTGCGATGGTAGGCGATATCAGAGGCAAAATATGTATAAGAGCCATTTTCTTTAACTACGACGCGGTCTTTTTCATCTCCGAGCTGACTGGTTCTGAGCCAGGAGGCGCCGTCTTGTTCATAAACATGTCCTTCCTTTTTTAACCATTCCAATGTTTTCTGAACTTCTTTTTTTTCGTAAAGAGATTTTTCACTAAACCATAAATCAAAATCTACGTTAAACTCCGAGAGATCCAATTTAATTTCGTCAAGAATCTTATTGGAGGAATAATCAATGAAGAAGGGAAGGGCATCCTTTTCCTGCATTTCCATAAAGGTGTCCTTTTTCCCCTTAATTATTTCACGGGCAATATCCTTTACATAATCCCCTTGATAAGCATCCTCTGGAAATTCCACCTTTTCCCCAAGAAGTTCTAAATATCTGAGAAAAGTAGATTTACCAAGTATTTTCATTTGGTTTCCAACATCATTAACATAATATTCCTTTTGGACATCGAACCCTGTGAATTTAAGAATCCGTGCGATGGTGTCGCCTATCGCCGCGCCTCTTCCGTGCCCCACATGAAGCGGTCCCGTTGGGTTGGCGCTGACAAACTCAACTTGAACCTTTTTGCCTTTTCCGTAAGTGGAACCCCCGAATTGCGAATTTTTTAAATAGATATCTTTGACTTCATCCAGCCATGTGGACGGAGAAATAAAAATATTTATAAAACCGGGGCCTGCTATTTCTACTTTGTCGATAAAAGAGGAGTCCCGGTTGAGGTTGGCAATAAGGGAAGCGCTTATTTTTCTCGGGCTCATGCGCGTTTGGGACGCAAGAATCATGGCTATGTTAGTGGAAAAGTCGCCATTGGCCTTTTCTTTGGGACGCTCAATAATTATTTCAGGAGGGGAATTTATTTGCCAATTTTCTTTGGCGATACATTTATCTAAAGCTTCTAATATTGTTTTTTGTAAAGCATTTATAATCATTATTTTTAAAATATTTCATCTTCCTGACCCTAATATTTGATCAAAAAGAAAAATAACAAAGAACTCAATCTGGAGGGAACAAACTCCGCTCATTATATTTAATTACATTTTTTTAGTAAGGTCGTGAGTAATGCCCATATATTACCCAACCTTTTAATTAATCTCAAGAGACTTTTTATGGACAAATATTTTTTAAAAGATATTAAAGCAATTCGGCAAAGCTAGACCACATGTGGGGCTAAAATGAAAAAAACAACCTTTTTTATAAGAAATCTATGGCGTCCATGGAAATTAAAGTTTTGCCACAAAAAAAAGTTTTTCTTAACGTCTTTGAGTATTTGCGGCAAAAAATATAAGGGTGCCCTAATGTTTAGGCATTAGTTTGGGCGGCCCTATTAGAAATTATCAAGCAAATGAAAAAACCTTGTGGCTTCTAAAGGTGTGTTGAATAAATGAGGAGAAAGGCGTAATCCCTTGCCTCTTAAAGACAGGATTACTTTATTTTTTATAAGATGATTAAACATTAATTTATCTTTAATTTTACTTCCCGTTGTGAATGAAATAATGGAAGATCGGTATTCCTGAAGGGTTGAGCTCAATATTTTATTCCCCCTATCTTTTAGTCCTTCTAATAATATATCCGTCAGATAAAGGTTCCATTGGTTAATTCTTTCAATTCCAATTGAGCGCAAAAGTTTAATCGATGCCGCGAGGGCATGAATTCCTATAAGATTGTGGCTTCCCTCTTCAAAACGCTGTGAAGTATTTTTGGGCCGAAAATTTATTTTGTGGTAATTGGAAGCATTTTGCACCGTATTCCATCCCACCAAAGTTAACTTCAATTTTTTTAGCCTTGATTTCCTGCAATAAAATATTCCGGCTCCTTCTGGCGCAACAAGCCATTTATGCCCATCCGCGGCAAGGAAATCTATTTTGTGTCTTTTGACATCCATAGGGATGGATCCCAGGCTTTGAATCCCATCCACACAAAAGAGAATCCTGTGTTTTTGGCAAAGCTGTCCTATAGATGTTAAATTGTTTCGAAAACCCGTGGCATATTCCACAGAACTCAAAGAAATAAGTTTAGTCCTTGGAGTTAAAGCATTATTAATCTGATCAATTTCTAATCTGCTATTTTTGCTCCTGATTGTGACGACTTTTACGCCCTTTTTTTTAAGGTTCAGCCACGGATATACGTTTGCTGGAAACTCCTGGTCGCTAATAATTACTTCGTCCCCGGGTTGCCATTCTATGCCCTCCGCAACAAGCGATAATCCGTGGGATGTATTTTTTACAAAAGCGATTTCCTCGGGAGAAGAATTTATTAATGCCGCGGCCTCTTCGCGGGCTATTGGGATTTTGGCATTCCATTCCTTAAGTTTATAATAGCCAATTTTGCATAAGTCTTCTGATAGGGCGCGAATAATTTTCTGGGAGGGTAAACTGATAGGCGCAACACCAGCAGTGTTAAAAAATATGTATTGGTTGGTAATTGGAAAATTCCGTTGAATTTCACGAAGTTCTGTTTTGCTAAAAATCATGCTATAGCAATCTGAAATAAAAATTTAGTTATTTGATAAAAATGGATGACTATTTGCTAATTTTAGGATCCAGTTTTAAACCTTTCTAAAACGGGTTCTTTTGGCGCTTGGTTTTGTTATTAAACTAGGACAACCTTCATTTGCGACATTTATGCTTTAATCGGATAGGAATTTCCATTTTTACATAAAATAAATCGTACCTGTTCAGCATTCGGTAATTATCAACGAAATGAGCGAGGCTAAAGGCTCATGCTAAGTAGGGCGAAGCTTTAGCCTCGCTTTTGTCTATGGACAATGCAAAATACGCTGAATAGTTACAATAAATCAAACCTGTCTGCGTGAGGTTGATAGTTCCAGATTCTCATTAATGAGAATAATTTTTTATTCAGGCTAATTTAACCTTGACGGACGGTCATCCATATGAGGATGAACTGGATTATTAATTCCTGTTGATCTTTCACTATTTCCATTGTTTTCATCTTTTCAATTACGCCTTGAGTCTATAGAAATAAAATAAGGTAAAAAATAATATCCTTTTCGACTTCTATAGTGAATAATTTTATAGCCTCCAAAAATGGATTCCGGCTTTTTTTACTTCCTGAGGATTAAGAATGGACTTTACGTCGATTAGACATCCCTTTGGTTGTATCTTCTGTATAAATGTTTCTATGCGCATGCTTCTATATTTCTTATGAGGAACCGCGATGATGAGACCACCCAACCCGGCCATTTCCTCCCATTTGCTGAGTGTTATATCGAAATGGCTTTTTGCATCCTCTGGGCTTACAATGGGGTCATGTGCGAGGACCTCAATCCCATATGATTCTAACTCCCTTATAATGTCTATTGCCTTTGAGTTCCTCAGGTCTGGGCAATCTTCTTTGAAGGTAATACCCAGGACGCCTACTCTAAGTTGGCTGGTATTTTTAAATGTGTTCAGCATAATCTTAATTGTTTTTTTTGCTATAAACTTCCCCATACTATCGTTAATCATTCGTCCTGCAAGAATTACTTGAGGATGATAGCCAACGGTTTCAGCTTTATAGGTCAGGTAATAGGGATCCACTCCTATGCAATGACCTCCCACAATCCCAGGTTTAAAGGGAAGAAAATTCCATTTTGTGCCTGCGGCTTTTAAAACATTTTTCGTGTCAATATCCAATTTGTCAAAAATAATAGCTAGTTCATTCATTAATGCGATATTTAAATCTCTCTGTGTATTCTCAATAACTTTGGCTGCTTCAGCCTCTTTTATGGTGGAGGTCCGGTATACACCTGCCAATATAATGGATTCATAAAGAGTCGCCACTTTTTTAAGGGTCTCTTCATCATCCGCAGAAACAACTTTAAGGATTTTGGGTAGAGTATGTTCTTTATCACCGGGGTTAATGCGCTCAGGTGAATAGCCCACATGAAAGTCTCGTTTCCAGATAAAACCCGATGCTTTTTCCAAGATAGGAACACAAACATCCTCAGTGACACCTGGATAAACAGTAGATTCAAAAATAACAGTCGCGCCTTTAATTATATGTTTTCCTACAGTTTCCGTGGCCTTTACGAGGGGGCTTAAATTAGGCTGACAGGCTGTGTCAATGGGTGTGGGAACTGAAACAATAATATAATTTGCTTCACTCAATTGTGAGGGGTTTGATGAACACACTAGGCAACTTGCCTCGTCAAATTCAGTTTTTTTAACTTCCCCCGTTGGGTCTATATGCTGTTTATAGCAATTTATCAGATTTAGGTTAGTGTCATACCCAATGGTTTTAAATTTTTTACCAAAATGTACGGCCAAGGGCAAACCCACATAACCTAGACCTACAACTGCAACAGTTGGATTAAAATTTGATTCCATAATATTTCCTACAAAAGCTTAAATCCATTTCAAAATACTTGCCTGAATATTTTAAACCTTTTACTAATTTGTTTTCCTTATTCTGATTTACTCTGAGAGGTAATTAAAGCCTCTGACGCAGATTATTATATTTGGATTCAAGAATAATCACCAGGATTTCTAAGCAGAAATGAGGTCTTCACTAATTTAAAATTGGGTCAGGCGGATAAGTGGAAAGCAAAGCATATTGACCACCCATTGAGCGAAGAATCTCCTGCCATACCTTTTCCGGATGAGAGTGAAAAACGAAGCTTTCTTCGGCTGGGCTGATAATCCAGGAATTTATTTTCAATTCTTCATCCAGTTGCCCAGCGCCCCAACCGGCGCTTCCAAGATATAGCCGGTAGGAAATCTTTTCAGAGTCTTCAATGGATAACAATTTATTTAAGCAATCGGCTTCCCCGCCAAGGTAGACCCCCTCGCATATTTTTTTTGAATTGTTTTTTTGCCTATTGTCGCTATGCAAATAAAATAAATGATTTGTTTGAACCGGGCCACCATTGAATGCTTTGCTTTTGTTTCCCGGTGGAGGGGAGGGGGCCTTAAGTAATTCTATAACGGGAATATTTAAAGCTCTATTGACAATTAATCCAAAGGCCCCATCTTCGTTGTATTCGCAGATTAATACCACCGTCCTATTGAAATTGGGGTCTTGTAACCGAGGATTAGCTATAAGGAACGACCCTTTCTGAGGCATATTTTGCATGAGACCATTCTCCTACTGATATTACAAGGCTAAATTTTATTTATACTTGAATCTTGCATAGTGGAATTTTAAAAAAGCAATTAATTCAGGTTTGTTTAGATATTGCCAATACTTCCGAAAAAATTAACAGAACATGGACCTAACCTAATTGGTTAACCCTAATCTTTATTTAATTTTAAAAAATCCATCAGCCAAAGGCGCAAAATTCCGGGTATAGTTTTTTTTCCTCGGACGAATAGATATTAAAGATTGCCGAAAAGTCCTTTAGAAAGCAAGCGCCACTCTGTAAAATTTCCTATACCAGCTAAAAAAGAATAAATCTTTATTATAGAGTATAGGCATTATAAAATATTTCCTCAAATAGTACTATACAAATTTATTTATTCTGTCTAAAACATTGGCAAAAAGATGGATTTTTGTTTATGATGATTAGTAGTATCATATCTTTTTGCTAAAACCTGATGCGCTTATTTTTTCAAAACTCCGTTAAGAAAAAAAAGGCTCAAAAATCTCGTTCTTTTAGTAAACCCCATTAGAGAAAGCCACCGACAGAAGTCAGTGGCTTTCTCTAATGGGGTAAAAAAAGGCGCAGGTTTTTTGGTTCCAACATTAAGCAATTGTGCATGGTTTAAATAACTTAATACTAAAATAATTACGGTAAATAGTTGGTTTGTTTTAAGGAGGAAATATTCTAATGAAGCTTAGATTGGTCATAAGCGGCTTAACTTTGGCAAGTTTTATCTTAACGGGCGCATTTTTTGCGGCTTGTGGTAAAACAAGCGAGTCTTTCGAGGATGGTCCTGAAAATAAGTCAAAATCTTTAAATTCAGAAGAAAAATTTAAGGTAGCAGAGAATCAATTAAATCCGAAAAATGCTTCGGAATTGATTGATGAAGTTTCAAATTCATTACCTGAAACAGTTGCTATTGTGAATGGAATTAATATTTCAAACTGGCGTGTAAAAAAAAGCTTAAACAGGTTAAAAGGTCTTGCGGGCCATACAAAGAAAACTTTAAACAAAGGACAAATACAGAATAGTATTAATAAAATTTTAGATATAGAAATTATGCGCGAGGTAGCTATACAGAAAGGACAGGAATTAAAAATTGATGTCTCAGATATAGAAATTGACAAAAGGTTAACACAGCTTAAAAGTAGGCATAGCTCCGATGAAGAATTTTTTAAGGAGTTGTCTAAATCAGGAAACACTCTGGAAAGGATCAAAAAGGAAATTAAGCGCGATATCATGATATTCAAACTTATAAAAACAGACATTCATAATAAGATAAAAATTAGCGACCAACAAGCACAGGACTATTATGAGAAAAATAAGGATATTTTTAAAAATTCTGAAAGGGTCCGCGCTTCTCATATTTTGACTCAAGTTACTTCGGATATGAATGATTCCGACAAAAAAAACGCAAAGAAGAAAATGGAGGACGTTTTACAAAAGGCTAAAGCAGGAGAAGACTTTGCTGAGCTTGCAAAAAAATATTCTGAAGGACCCAGCGCTTCAAGAGGAGGAGATTTAAATTATATCGAAAAAGGACAAATGGTTAAAAATTTCGAGGATGTTGTGTTTAAGCTAAAGGTGGGAGAAATAAGTGGTATTGTGGAAACTCAGTTTGGTTATCACATTATTAAAGTATTTGATAAAAAAGAAGCCAGTGGATTTCGTCCATTTAATGAGGTGAAAAAAAGGATCGTGAACAATTTGAAAAAAAAAGAAGCTGAGAAAAGGACCAAATCCTATATTGATATGATTATGAAAGAAGCTGATATTAAAAGGCTTATTTAAATAAGATCAGCTAAAAAACTTGTTCCCTTCAGTTCTGATGCTTCTGATTTTTTATCATCTTGATTTCCTGTTAATAGATCAAAATTCTCCGCAATAGTGGCTCCCAGATCAGCAAAGGTTGGGCGTGTTCCAAGGTTGCCGCAATGAGTGAATTGAGGATTATAAACTAAGAGGGGAACATATTCCCGATTGTGGTCAGTTCCAGTGAAGGTGGGATCATTCCCATGATCTGCTGAAATTATTAATAAATCTTCATCCTTTATTTTTTTTAACAAGTTCAAAAGCCAGTGGTCGAAATTTTTGAGAGCTAAAGCATAACCTCTTGAGTCATTTCGATGTCCATATAGCATATCGAAATCAATTAAGTTGGCAAAAATCAAGTCTTCTTTTTCTTTGTCCAGTAGATCAAGGATCTTCAACATGGTTAAATTATTCCCTTTGGTTGGATATGATTTTGTCAGTCCCTTTCCGGCGAATATATCTTTAATTTTTCCTACTCCAATAACCTGATGGCCGGCTTTTTTTAACTTGCACAAATAAGTTTCACCTGGTGGAGGTAGTGAATAATCTCTCCTCTCATCCGTGCGCGTGAACGATCCTGGTTCTCCAATAAAAGGGCGGGCAATGACGCGGCAGACATTATGGGGAATTTGTAAAATTTGACGGGCGATTAAGCAAATTTCGTAAAGTTTTTCCAGGGAGTAAATGGATTTATGCGCCGCAATTTGAAATACAGAGTCAGCCGATGTGTAAATAATAGGATATCCGAATTCCAAATGCTTTGCTCCTAATTTATCTATTATTTCTGTTCCAGAAGCTGCGTAATTGCCGATAATTTTTTGGGAAATTTTCTTTTCGAAAAGCTTAATAATTTCAGGAGGAAAGCCATTTGGATAAGTTGGAAATGGTTTTTTCAAATGTATTCCCATCATTTCCCAGTGTCCGGTGGTTGTGTCTTTACCTTTAGATTCTTCTTTCATTTTCCCAAAAAATGCCTTGGGTTTTTCGATCCTGGAAACACTTTTTAATTTCACAATATTGCCTATTCCCATTTGTTCGAGATTTGGCAACTGGAACTCCTCTGCGGTTTCAGAAATATGTTGCAGAGTAGAAGCGCCTTGGTCGCCATATTCAGAAGCGTCCGGGAGTTCTCCAGCGCCAAGACTATCTAATATAATAAGAAGGATTCGATTGAATCGAGGAGACATGTTATTTTAGAAAAAACTGAGTGAAATATATTTTATTCACTTTGCCATTTTGGAGAGAACGATTTATGACGTTGCGAATCTCAAGGCTGAGTTTTTTTTTGCCAGAAATGGATTCTAGGTCGCTCAAGCGCTTTTTATTGAGCAAAAAAGAGATGTCAGCTCTTAATGGAACAACAATTTTCTCAATCTTTTTAATAACTTTTTCGTGGCTAAGCTCAAGGGAAAATGAAACTTTTAGAAAAACATCTTGCCCATTTTTAGTATCAATGGGTATAAAAAACGGAGCGAATTGGTATTGTGGATACTTTTTAAAAGCAACTTGTTTTTTAGTGGAAGATTTATTGGACTCTGGGGTTTTTGTGGTGGGCAAAAAATATATGATTCCGCTAAATAATATGACAATGAGCAAAATAGTTATAGAAATTAAATGAAGTTTTTTAGTTCTATAGGGTTTTTCTTTTTTTTTCTTTTCTTCAAGAGGATTTTTTATCTCTTTATTTGTAATATCTCCTTCCATTTCAAATCCAAAATCGATATCCATTTTTGTTTTGCTCTTCTTAGCCATAATTGTCACTGAAATCCTCTTGCATTGTACTTGAATTGAAACCTAATGCTTGCTGAAGCAATCCGGAATAAGGAACAAAAGCAATAATAATTTGCGGGTCTTTCAATGTTTTGTGGAAATTTATTTATAAGAAAGCGCTGGATTCTTATTTCTCACAGCTTTTGATTCAAAATGAAGCTTTCCGTGGAAAGCTGCGAAGAACCCTCATTTCAAGGTGTGTAATAAAATTAAAGTTTATTCGCTAACTTAGCGGTAGATCGCGAGGAAAACTCGCAAAAGGTTTTCAACAATCCAAAAACCCTAAGGGTTAGCTTCCAATTGTTCCAAAATATTTTTTGCATCTTTGAAGCCCGGGTCTACTTCGAGTGTCTTCTTAAAAAACTGGAGAGCCTTTTTCTTCTCATTTGATTCAAAATATGCTCGGCCAATATTAAAATATAATGCGGCGTCGTCTGGGTCTATCAAAAGCGCTTTATTAAATTCGCTAATTGCCTCAAAGGCTTTTCCACTCCGCTCGAGGACAATGCCAAGTAGCTTATACACTGCAACTTCTTTCTTAAGGTTTAAAGATTCTTTGAATGCGGAAGCTGCTTTACCAATATGGCCTTCTTCCAGGTAAATTTCACCAATTGTTTTTTGAACTAGAGCATCCTTAGACCCAACTTGAAGAGCTTTTTTAAAGACCTTACCAGCCTCTTTAATTTTGCCTTTAGTAAGGTAAATTTTGCCTAAAGCTATTTGCCTAAAAACGTTGTTAGGGCTTATTTTTATGGCTTTTTCAAGGGCAACAAAGGCTTTCTCATCCTCGCCAGTTTTTTGATAAAGCTCGCCTAAGCTGTGGTGTACTTTAACGTAAAGGGGATTATTTTTAGCGGCTTCCTGAAAATATTTTTCCGCTTTTTTCATTTCGCCTTTTATTTGAAATGTTTCACCAATAAGGTGCCAGACTCTGGCGCTCTTGCCGGTTAATTTTAAAGCTTCCTCAAATTTTGCCATTGCGTTTTCATATTGTTTCTCCTTTCTTAAATTAATTCCTTCTATAATTAATTGATCAAATTCAGTGGGCGACTTTCTTTTTTCTATAATGCTGTTTATCTTTGTTTGAAGCGTTTTGGCCACAAATGGTTTTATGATGTAACCATCTATGTCGCTTTCCGCGGCTTGGACTATGTGGGATTCCTGGACTTCAGCGGTTACCATAAGAAACGGAGTGTTAGAAAATTGCTCATTTTCTCTTGCTTTCCGGATAAGGTCAATCCCAGGCATTCGAGGCATGTTCCAGTCAGTGATGACAAAGTCCGGGGGATTTTTCATCATCATTTGTAAAGCTATATCACCGTCGCTAGCTTCTTCTATAAAGATGTATCCAATATAACGAAGCATGTTGTTAAGGGTTCGCCTCATGTTCATCATATCATCAACGATAAGTAATTTCAGATTTTTATCTGAGGTTGTCATTTTGCAGGTCCTTTATGTTGACACAGGTATTGTAAAACGGAGCGCGCTCCCTTCCCCTTCCCTGCTTTCCACCCAAATCTGACCATTGTGCGCTTCGATTGCCATTTTACAAAAAGTCAACCCAAGTCCGGAGCTGTATTTCTGCCGAGTTCCATTTTTATTTTTTTG
>Ga0255058_10001049_pt1 | contig 15794 bp, 14 predicted proteins | sample Cases_109_9_MG_FD_188637 | JGI IMG/M metagenome (GOLD analysis project Ga0255058, IMG submission 188637) | Seawater microbial communities from Amundsen Gulf, Northwest Territories, Canada - Cases_109_9 | ecosystem: Environmental > Aquatic > Marine > Gulf | place: Canada: Northwest Territories... | reverse complement strand
CGCCCGCGAGCCGCTGCATGGCCCGGCGCCAATCGGCCAGTCCCTCGCCGGATCGATCGGAAGGCAGGCCGGTGTGGTTGAGGATAATTTGAATCTGCGGGAAATCACAGGCGAGCTCGTACGCTTCGCACAGGTGCCAGTACGGGGTCTGGAGATCGAACGCCAGCCCGTGATCTTCGAGCAGAGCGTAGCCGCGTCTCCACTTCGCGTCACCCATCGAGCCCTTTGCCCCCGGCTGCAGGTTGCCCGGGATCAGCGCGGCGCTCGGCTTGTGGCGAATGCCGCGCACACGCGAGAACGAGCTTTGCGCGCACAGCACCTCTTCGACGTCGTCACGGTCCAGCCAGGCCTGCGCGACGACTACGCTCGGAAATCCGTACTGTTCGGCGATTCCGTCGACCCATCGAGTTTCCCCGCTGGGATCATCCGGGTCCCATTCCGCCTCCACATAGACCGACGCCACCAGGTCGAAAGACGACGTATCACGAGAATAATCGCCGGGCAAATAACTTTGCCGCAACCGGCGATAGTCACCGTAGCGAAACGGGATGGGCGGCTCGTCACACAGCCACGGATGGTAGTTGCGCTCAAGGTCCCAGAAGTGCTGGTGCGCATCGACGATGGGGATGGACCTGACGCTCGCGGATCGATCCATCGGGTGACGCTAGATTTTTCGTTCGTCCGGCGGACGTACGCTCGCGTCCTGTCGATTCACGCGATCTTCGATATCGCGAATGTGACTGAGGTCGACGCTGCGCAACCGCATATCGTCGGTGCGCTCCTGCACCCACGATTCGTCGACGGTAACGGACTTGTAGTAGAAGAAATGGAACGCAAGCCCGATACCCCAGGCACACATGGGCCAGAAGGACCACCAACCGCCACCGATGACGATATTGACGGCGGTCAGTACGCCTATGATCACGCTGTATGCGAGAAAATGCCATCGAAACACCTTTCTGACCAGCGCATGCTGCTCATGGCCGCCGTGTCTCGCCCCGTCAGCCGTCATCCGATTGTTTTCCGGGCTCGGGCATGTCCTCGTAATGTTTTCCGATGGTGATCACACGCCACGAGTAGCGCAGCCACAACCCGACGATGACCAGGATCACGACGTGATCGACGGCGCCCGAGTTCGGGTGGAAGCCGAACAGGTAGAAGTAGACGAGCGCGGCTACCGGTGCGAGGCCACAGTACCAGGCCGCAAAATAGTGCTTCGTGAAACCGAACACTATGGCGGCGCAAACCATGGTGAAGGCATACAGGGCTACCGCGAAGCTGCGTCCATGTGGAAGCGCGCCGGTATTGGCGAGCACCGCGACCACACAGAACAAGGTCCCGATGAACAGCGCGTAGATGGTGATCTCGTTGCCGGCCTGGCTGCGGTTGAGCTTGGCGACCGAGGTAAAATACGGCGTCTTGTCGTCGTCCCAGACGTACTTCTTGAAGTGCTTTTCCCAATCCATCGACCGGTCCGCCGAATCCTAGAGGGCTCCGCTGACCCCTTTACGATTCCCGCGACGGGCCGGGCGGCGTCTGCGCCTCCGCCTCCCGCCGTTCGCGATCGCGTCGCTGGAACTCGTCCTCCACGTCGTCGAGCTCCAAACGCGTCTTGCCTTCGATCTTCGATCCGGCCTCTTCGGGCCACTCGATGGTCATCAGCGGGAACCTCAGGTCCTGAGGGCCCCACAGCACGATCGCGACCTGGAGCCACACCGCGACGCCAGCGATGATCACCATGACCAATCCAGCAACCAGCACGGTCTTGATGATCCAGCGGTGGGTCAGCCCCACGGTGGAAGCCGAGATTTCGTTCATCATATACGAGTCGTAAGCGTAGACGACCGCAAACCAGAGCACGACGGAGCAGAATGGGATCAAAAAGAAGGTCAACCCCAGGAACTCGAGCCAAGCTTTCTTGCGAAAGTGGAGATGCTCGCGGATGAGATCCACCCGAACATGCGTGTTCCAGACGTATCCGTAACCCAACACCAAAGCGAACAGTCCGGTGTGAAAGTGCCACTCGAGCTCTTGCAGCACCGTCGAGTCGAAGGCTCTGCCGAGGTGGGTAATCAACCAGTACTGGACGCCGATTTTTCGCAACACGACGTCCATGACGGTGATCAGCACGACAGGAATGAACAGCCACGAGCCCGCCCGGCCGACCATGTCCACGAACTTTCTCAACGCCTCGCTGATGCGGATGGCCCGAGGGATGTCGTGGCTGACAGACTCGCGCTCCCTGCCGTGTCCGGTGGTGGCTTGCGCGTCGCCTGGGGTCACCCTGGTATCGTTCATGATTCGGTTCTATTGGTAAACGGAGCGTGGTAGCCAGAGGGTGATGTCGGGGTGCCACATGATCATGATGAGACCGATGAGCTGCAGAAGCACGAAGGGAATGATGCCCTTGTAGATGCTGGTAATCTTGATCTCTTTTGGCGCGATGCCTTTGAGATAGAAAAGTGCGAAGCCGAACGGCGGGGTCAGGAACGAGGTCTGCAGATTGACCGCCATCAGGATAATGAACCACAGCTTGATCTCGCTCGCCATCACATGGTCACCGAAATCGAGACCCACGATCAGCGGTGCGAACACCGGCAGCACGATCAGCGTAATCTCGATCCAGTCGAGGAAGAATCCCAGGACGAAGGTGATCGCCATGATCAGGATCAGCAGGCCCCAGGATCCCAATCCCGCCTCGGTGATTATTTGCTCGACGATGTCGTCGCCGCCCAGCGAGCGGTAAACGTAGGCGAAGCAAGTGGCGCTGATGATGATGAAGAAAATCATCGCCACCGTGCGCGCCGCCGTGTGGCACACGCCCTGCAGCACCGGGAAGTTGAGCCGGCCGGCCATCATCGCGAGCACGATGGCGCCGAAGGCGCCCACTGCGCCCGCCTCGCTAGGCGTGGCCCAGCCGAACAGGATCGATCCCTTGATCATTGAAATCAACAGCACCGGCGGCAGGAAGGCGCTGCGCGTCAGCGGCCCGGCGTAGAGAAAAATCAACACCACCGCAAGCAGCACCGCGATCGCCAGGGAAAGCGGTGGCGTCAGGTGAAACGTGAAACCGAGGTCGATCACCATGTCCACGCCGAACCACCATACGAGCGCCATGCCGAGGGTCCCGGCGGCGACGATCAGCAAATCCTTATCCCAGCGGAACTTGCGTATCAGCTCTTCTCGCGGGACGTTGAGCAAATCCGCTGGCAGTGGCGGTGCCACCGACGGCTTCAGCCACGCTATCAACCAGACGAACAATAGGTAGAACATGGCGAGGATCAATCCCGGCACGATCGCCGCCATGAATACGTTTCCGACCGAAACCTGAAGCAGGTCAGCCATGATGATGAGCATGATGCTGGGCGGAATCAGAATGCCCAGGGTGCCGGATGCGGCGATGGTTCCGCAGGCGAGCGCGTGACTGTATCCCTGGCGCATCATGGTCGGCAGGGCGAGCGCCGTCATCATGGTCACCGAAGCGCCGATGATACCGGTCATGGCTGCGAGCACCGTGCCCATGATCGTCACCGCCAGCGCGAGGGCGCCGGGCACACGCTTCAACAGTACCTGGACGCAGTACAGGAGATCGTTGGCGACGCCGCTTCGCTCCATCATCACGCCCATGAAGACGAAGGCGGGTACCGCCACCAGCACCAGGTTCTCCGCTGCCTGTCCCCAGATGCGCGGCAGGAAATTGAAGAATTCGATCAGGGAGAAGATACCCAGGAAGTAGCCGATGAGACCGTAGAGGAGCGCGAGGCCGCCGAGGATGAACGCCACCGGAAATCCGGTGAACAAGAGAATGGCCAAGGTCAGGAACATGAAGATCGGCAGGTAGTCCTGCACGGTCCAGAGAAGCTCTTCCTGCTGCTCAGGGGTGAGATCCGATATGTGCGCGAAGGCGAACCCGACGGCCACCAGGATGACGATCAGGACGACCGCTTTCCCGTTACGGATCCCCAGCTTGAGTAGTTGCTCCATCGCGCGCACCTGCTGAATTCAGCAGCCCCAAACCGAGAACCGGAGCCCGCATGCACGGGCTCCGATCTCGTCGTTCAACGGGTCATTGGCTGCATCGCCAACGAGCCATGGCTACTTGAGGTAAGTAGACTTCATAGCCTGCGCTTCACCCCAGCCGCGATACTCGTCCCGGAAGGCGTAGAAGCTCTCTGCGATCTCCTTGAACCACGGATCCTTCGCGGACTCTTCCTTCACGACCTCTTGCCAGGCCGCCTCGAACTTCGCGAGCGTCGCGTCGGGCCAGCGGTGATTGGTGACACCGTACTTGGAGAGCATATTGTTCATCGCCGCGGGATTCTTGGCCTCGGTGTCGGCGTAGGTCTCAATGACTTGGGCTCTGGCGGCTATCTCGATCATCGCCTTGTAGTTGTCCGGCAGCTTGTTGAACGCGTCGCGGTTCATCAGGAACTCACTGCACGAGACCTGCTGGTGCCAGCCCGGGTAGTAATTGTTCTTGGCGATCTGGTAGAAGCCGAGATTCTGGTCGATGTCCGGCATCGAGAACTCGGTCGCGTCGATGACGCCCTTCTCGAGCGCGGGATAGATGTCCGCCCCCGCGAGGAGCTGGGTCGACACGCCCATCTTCTGCATGACCCGGGCGCCCAGGCCGAAGAAGCGCATCTTCATGCCTTTGAGCTCATCCAGGTTGTTGATCGGCTTCTTGAACCAGCCGGAGGTCTCCGGTCCGATACAGAACATGTCAACGGCCACGAGGCCGAACTCCGCGTACTTCTTGGCACGGATTGCGTTGCCACCGCCATGCCATTTCCAGGCGAGGAACTCACCGATCGGCGGACCGAAGGGGACGGCGGTGAAGAACGAGACGCCCGCTCCCAGCTTGCCCGTGTGGTAGCCGGGCGTGGTCCAGCAGGACTCCACCGAGCCCTTGGAGGCCGAATCGAAACACTCGAGCGCCGGCACCAGCGCGCCCGGCTCGAAGAACTTGATCTGGAACTTGCCTGAGGACAAACGCTTGACGTCATTCGAGAAGCGTACTCCCGATGTCCCCAGATGCACGAGCTGACTTCCGAAGGCGCTCTGCATCTTCCATTTAACCCGCCCTTGTGCCTGTACTGTGGTGACGGCGGCGACGCTCATCGCCGCGGCGACGCCGGCGACCGAAAGGATTTTTAAATAGTTATTGAGTCTCATAGCTCTTAGCCCTCCTCGATTGAGTGATCTGGGTCGAGCCACGAAGACACCCGACCACAAACTTCGGTGTTCCTTCGACTGAATATCGTGGGCGCCTGAAACTACGCCGCCACCGAAATCCTGCTGGAAAATGTACCCGGCTGAAGACCGGACACCTGCAGAAACTGGTTGATAGTGAATCTACTCTTTCTGAACGGCCCCACCGGTGGGATCGGGGGCCCTACCCTCCGCGTAATTATTCTAATACCGGGGCCATGGCGCACGCGCCAGCACCAAAGGCCCACATCTGCGTGGCATCATAGCCCTGACTCCGGGACTCTGCAACGCGCCCCTGGCGGCCGCCGCGAGACCGCCAATCGGCTGATCAGCCAACCGGAATGCGGGTTGCGAGCGGGTGGGGAGCGGGGCGGGGGGGCTGACGATGTGCTGCCACCCGAGCTTCTGCGATGAACCAAAAAAGAGGCGCCGTTGCGGCGCCTCTTTTCAATCGGTCGCGATGGACCTCAGTTGGGCTGCGGTACGATTCGGATATAGGGCTTCGGCGATTCCCAGCCGCCAGGATACTTCTCTTTCGCTTCCTCGTTGGAAACGGCCGGGATGATGATCACGTCGTCGCCGCTCTTCCAGTTCACCGGTGTCGCGACCTTGTGCTTCGCGGTCAACTGAATCGAGTCCAGAACCCGCAGCACTTCGTCGAAGTTTCTGCCGGTGCTCATGGGGTAGGTGAGCATCAGCTTGATTTTCTTGTCCGGTCCGATGACGAATACCGTGCGCACCGTGGCGTTATCCATCGCTGTACGACCCTTCGCGTCCCCTTCCTCGCTTACCGGTAGCATATCGTAGAGCTTTGCAATCTTCAGATCGGTATCGCCGATGAGCGGGTAGTTGGGAGCATGGCCCTGGGTCTCTTCGATGTCCTTCGCCCATCGGTCGTGATCGCCGGTGGAATCGACACTGAGACCAAGAATTTTACAATTGCGCTTGTCAAATTCAGGCTTGAGCCCCGCCATATAGCCAAGCTCGGTAGTGCAGACGGGCGTAAAGTCCTTCGGGTGTGAAAACAGAACCGCCCAGCCGTCACCGATCCATTCATGGAAGTTGATGGTGCCGTGCGTAGTCTCTGCAGTGAAATCAGGTGCTTCGTTGTTAATGTGCAATGACATGACTCTCCTCCGTCGGTCGTCCGTTAACAGCTCGCGCCGGATTGCGAATATCCGGTGCGCCGTGGGAGTTTTGGTAACATTATTTTTCTAGTATGAGACTTTCCCATGGCGAGACGCTGCTCGCGGAAGGGCTGATCAGTCTACGCCCGCCTCCGGCCGATTGCACGAGGCCGTCGCCAGGAGTGCTTTTCCGGATGGTTCCCGTAGGCAGACCGAGATTACGCGTCGCGGGTCCGGTAGCTCTCGATAACGTCCGCATCCGGCTCCACGCCGAGTCCGGGACCGTCCGGCACGCGGAAGCTTCCGTCCACGGCGTCGATGAGATCGCCGTAGAGACTCGCCTCCAGATCGACAAACAGCCGCTCGATCAGCGCGCCGTCGGGCAGCGCCGCGCCAAGCTGCAGGGACGCGGGGAAACCCGGACCGAAGTACGGGCAGTGGGGCATGACTTCGACGCCGTGGGTCCTCGCAAGCGCCGCGACTTTGAGAAACTCGCTGATGCCACCCACCTTGGTAACACTGGGTTGCGCGTAGGTAACGGCGCCGGCCGAGAACATCTTCTGGAAGTCGAAGGACGTGCAGGCATTCTCCCCCGCCGCCAGGGGGATCCCGGTATCCTTCTGCAAACGTGCCAGGGAGGCGAAATCCTCAGGAGGAAATATCGGCTCCTCCAGCCAGTGAATGTCATAGGGCTTGAACGCGAGGGCGTGGCGCCGGGCTTCCGCCGGCGTCCAGGGACAGTTCGTATCCACCATGATGGGGACGTCGTTACCGAGAACCTCGCGCGCGGCAGCCACCTCGGGCTCGGTAATTTCGTGCAGCTTGATCCATCGATAGCCCTGCCCGCTCGCCGCCTGGCATCGTTCGGCCACGACTTCGGCGTCGCGGTAACGGTAAAGGCTTGCATAGCCGGGTAGCGATTTGCCGCCGGCGGCGCCCAACAGGCGATGCAGGGGCAGGCCGGCAGCCTTTCCAGCGATATCCCAGAGTGCGATGTCCAGCCCCGAGAGGGCGAAGATGGTCAACCCATGGCGGCCCTGAAGATGCAGCTCCCGCTGCAGCCGCAGGTTGAGAGCAAGGATGTCACGCGCGTCGCAGCCGATCGCCAGCGGCGCGATCATGTCCTCCACCGCCGCCTGAACCGCTCGGCGGCAAGTGTAGCTGAAGGCTTCGCCATAGCCCACCAGACCGCTCTCGGTCTCCACCCGCACCAGCAGAATACTCAGGCGCGTCCAGATCTGGCCGCCCCAACCGAAGGGTTTGCCACCGTGGCCAAAGGGGATCTCCAGCGGGATGGCTTCCACGGTAGCGATTTTCATGGCGTTCCTCGAGGCGATTGTTGCGGCGAATCCCATGGGCACCGCACAATGCGGCACTGACGACACGGGTGGCCACACCCTAGCACACCCGGACGGCACGACCGTGAAACAGGAGCTCCACCCTCATCGTGAGTGACTCGAAGCATCGCCGCATCACCCTCGCGGCCCGCCCGCGGGGTGCACCGCAAGCCAGCGATTTCGCCCTCGTCGAGGACGCGGTGCCGGTGCCGGGATCCGGTGAGCTGTTGCTGAGAACCATCTACCTGTCGCTGGATCCCTATATGCGCGGACGGATGAACGCGGTCAAATCCTACGTTCCCTGCGTGGAGATCGGCGAGACCATGGTCGGCGGCGCGGTGAGCGAGGTGGTGAGCTCCAATGTCGATGGATTCGCCGCGGGCAATCTGGTGTTCGGTCATACGGGCTGGCAGACCCACACCATCGACAATGGCAAGGGCTTACGCAAGCTCGACCGGGATGCTGCGCCCATCTCGACGGCGCTTGGAATACTCGGCATGCCCGGGCATACGGCCTATGTGGGCCTGCTGGACATCGGCCGCCCCCAGCGCGGCGAAACCGTGCTGGTGTCCGCCGCTTCCGGCGCCGTCGGGTCCGCCGTAGGTCAGATTGCGCGCATCAGGGGATGTCGGGTCGTGGGCGTCGCCGGCGCACCCGAGAAATGCCGCTACGCGGTGGACGAGCTCGGCTTCGACGCTTGTGTGAGTCACCACGACCCGGACCTGCCGGCGCGGCTCACCGAAGCCTGCCCGCGGGGCATCGACATCTACTACGACAACGTCGGTGGCAAGGTGCTCGCCGCCGCCTTCGAGTTGCTCAACGTTGCCGCGCGCGTCCCCGTATGTGGAATGATCTCTCACTATAACGACACGACTCCACCGCCGGGCCCGGATGGGTTGCCGAAGTTCATGCGCGGGATCCTCACCAGACGTTTGACTATTCAGGGATTCATCATCTTCGATCACCAGCACCGCTGGAAAGACTTCCATGACGACATGGCCGGATGGATTCGCGATGGCCGCGTCAAGTATCGTGAGGACTTCGTGGACGGACTCGAGAACGCTGCCGTTGCGTTCCAGGGTCTGCTGGAAGGCCGCAATTTCGGAAAGCTGATCGTGCGGATTGGCGAAGATCCGACGCTTTGAGCTTACGCAGGAGCCAACGAATGCCCGGGACAAAAATCAAGATACTCGTCACACGCCGCCTGCCACCCAACGTCGAGTCGCGGCTTGCCCGCGACTACCAGGCGACGCTGAATAGCGACGACAGAGTTTACTCCTCCGCTGAGATTATCGACGCGGCTGGCGGACACGATGGCATCCTCTGCTGCAGTACGGAGAAGTTCTCCGCCGATGTCATCTCCTTGCTTCCGCAGAGCGTGAAGATTCTCGCGACCTTCTCCGTGGGCTACGAGCACATCGACGTTCCTGCCGCGGCAAAGCGCGGACTCAAGGTGACCAATACACCCGACGTGCTCACCGACGCCACCGCGGACATCGCCATGCTCTGCCTGCTGGCTGCCGCCAGACGCGGTTCCGAAGGGGATCGATTGGTTCGGGCCGACCAGTGGAAGGGCTGGCATACCACCATGATGCTCGGTACCCACATGACCGGTAAACGCCTGGGTGTCTTCGGCATGGGACGCATCGGCCGGGCGGTGGCGCAGCGCGGACGCGGCTTCGGTATGCACATCCACTATCACAACCGCTCGCGCTTGAACGACGAGTTGGAGCAGGGAGCGACATTTCACCAAACGCCGGAGTCGCTGCTGGCAGTCAGCGACTTCTTCTCCATCAACGCGCCCTCGTCACCGGAGACGCTGAAGTTCCTGAATGCGGAGCGCATTGCGCTGCTGCCCGACGGCGCGGTGGTGGCGAACACGGCGCGCGGAAATATGGTGGACGACGATGCCCTCATCGCCGCTCTCGAGTCGGGAAAGGTGGCGGCGGCGGGCCTCGACGTCTTCGACGGCGAGCCGAACATTCATCCAGGCTACCGATCGCTGGACAATGTCTTTCTGCTTCCGCACCTGGGTAGCGCCACCCACGAAACCCGCGACGCCATGGGTTTCTGCTGCCTGGACAATCTGGACGCCTTTTTCTCCGGCAAGCCCTGTCCGACGCCGTTGACGTGACCGCCATGGGTAACGGCGCACTGGACGGCATATTGGTGGTGTCACTGGAGCAGGCGGTGGCGGCACCGTTCTGCACGTCGCGTCTCGCCGATTCTGGTGCCCGGATCATCAAGGTCGAGCGCGAAGGCGGGGACTTCGCGCGCAACTACGACCACGCCATCAGTGGCGAGAGCGCGTACTTCGTATGGCTCAATCGGGGCAAGGAGTCCCTGGTGCTGGATATCAAGGACGCGGACGACGCGGCGCTGCTGGAGCGCATCACCGCCAGGGCCGATGTGTTCATTCAAAACCTGGCGCCGGGTGCCGCGCAACGGGCGGGCTTCGCAGCCGCCGTTCTGCGAAAACGCTATCCGCGACTGATTACCTGTGACATCAGTGGCTATGGCGAAGCAGGTGACTATGCCGGCATGAAAGCCTACGACATGCTGGTGCAGGCGGAGAGCGGCTTGTGTTCGATCACCGGATCCCCGGAGCAGAACGGGCGCATCGGTGTATCGGCCTGCGACATCGGCACGGGGCTCTATGCCCATGGGGCGATCTTGGAAGCACTGTACGCCCGCGAGCGCAGCGGCGAGGGCCGCGCCGTTACGCTCTCCATGTTCGGCGCCATGTCGGACTGGATGGCGGTGCCACTGCTGCGCTTCGACTACGGCGGTGTGAAGCTACCGCGCACGGGCCTCAGCCATCCGCTGATTCAACCCTACGGCGCTTACACCACCCGCGACGGGCCGCCGATACTCATCGCTATTCAGAACCAACGGGAGTATCTGCGTTTCTGCAATGAGGTTCTCGAGATGCCTGAGCTTATCGCCGACCCACGCTTCCACGACAATCCTTCCCGGTGCGAGAACGTGAAGGAACTGAAGGCAATTATCGATGAGCACTTTCTCGGCATGGAGCGAGGCGATCTGATCGCGCGTCTGCGGGAGGGCAGAATCGCTTTCGGCGAGGTGAACGATGTCGCCGGTCTGTCCGAGCATCCGGCACTCAAGCGGATCGAGGTAGGCACGGCCGGCGGACGGATCAACATGGTCTCACCTCCGGCATCCGTTATCGGTGAAGATCACGCACTTCGCCCGGTGCCTGCGCTGGGCGAGCACAGCGACGTCATACGCGCAGAATTCGGATAACCAATCTGTCGGGGAGCGATTTGCGGGTTGGGTATCGCCGCAATCCTGACCGCTCGTGCGTTTTTTTGGTCCCAAGCCGGAATATTCCTGACCGGTCCCCTGTCACAATTCGACGGCAGCGGGCACCTTCATGTAGCTTCTCCGAATCCCGTTTGAGGATGGCGCTATGGATCTCGTCTCGATCGCCCTGGTTTCGGGCGCGTTGCTTGCGTTTGCGCTGGTTTCGGGGCGCCTGCAAGGGACGATAGTTACCCCACCCCTGGTTTTCATCGTCTTCGGATATCTGATCGGTCAGGGCGTGCTCGGAATTGCCAACGTGGACCCCGGTCACGGCGCCATTCACGTGATCGCCGGGCTGACCCTCATTCTGGTGTTGTTTTCAGACGCGGCACGGATCAACCTCGCGCAGCTACGCCGTGACCACGATCTGCCCCTGCGAATGCTGCTCATCGGGCTTCCGCTGACCATGGCCGGCGGTGCGTGGCTTGCCTTGATGCTGTTTCCGCAGCTCGACTTCTGGGAGGCGGTCCTGCTGGCGGCGCTCCTCGCCCCTACCGATGCGGCGCTCGGCCAGTCCGTCGTATCGGCCAAAGCGGTACCCGTGCGCATCCGCCAGGCCATCAACGTGGAGAGCGGGCTCAACGACGGAATTGCCCTGCCGGCGGTGCTGCTTTTCGCGGCCCTGGCGAGTGCACAGCAGGAGTCGGCCCAAGCGGCGGAATGGCTGAGCTTCGCGCTGTTTCAGGTAACGCTTGGACCCCTCGCCGGTGCCCTGGTGGGGTTTGTTGGCGCCCGATTGCTCGATTCGGCTGCCCATCGCGGCTGGACGGACACCGCGTTCCAGGGTATCGGCATACTGTCCCTGGCGGTCTTTGCCTTCGCCGTCGCGGAGCTGATAGGCGGTAACGGCTTCATCGCCGCCTTTATCGGCGGCATGGTGCTCGGCGCCACGGTTCGCCATCCGTGCACTTTCCTGTTCGAGTTCATGGAAGCCGAAGGCCTGCTTCTGATGCTGATCACATTCCTCGTATTCGGCGCTGCTCTTCTGCCCGAGGGGCTCGAGCACATCAGCGCGGCGACGATCGTGTATGCGGTGCTGAGCTTGACGGTCGTTCGCATGTTGCCTGTCGCGATTTCGCTTATGGGCACCGGACTGCGGCTGCGCTCCGTGATGTTCCTCGGCTGGTTCGGGCCCCGCGGGCTCGCATCGATTCTTTTCGTCTTGCTCATCCTCGAGAAGGTGGAACTGGTGCATCGCACCGAATTGCTGTCCATCACCGTCATTACGGTAGGACTGAGCGCACTCTTACATGGCCTCAGCGCGGCTCCGCTGGCAAAGCTTTATGGCCGTCACGCGGCTCGCATGGGCGAGTGCCAGGAAAATATGCCTGTCTCGGAGATGCCGCTTCGAGAAGGCTTGAACGTTCAACGGTAATCCAGTGGAGATATTCAAGAGATGAACAGGATTTCAGTGGGAATCTGGGATGAATTACAGGATCGCAAACCAGCTTATGCGCTGGTGGCCGATGTGGACCTCGTGGTGGTGCGCTTCGATGAGGAGATCAGCGTCTTGTACGGCCGTTGTGCTCACCGGGGCGCTCTGATGTCGGATGGCCATGTGCAAGGCGGCAATCTCATCTGTGGCGTGCACGGCTGGGACTATCGCCTGGATACCGGCATCAGCGAGTACAACAACAGTGAAACCCTCGCCCGATTCGACGCCTGGATAGAAGACGGGCAGGTCTGGGTGGATGAGGACGCGATCCGCGCCTGGGCGAGCCTGCATCCCCAACCCTACAACCGGGACAGCTACCAGGGTCTCTATCAGGACCACACCGGTACCGAGGACGAGCCGTATGTGAAGTCCATTCGCTCACTGGCCAGCGACGGACTGTCAAAAGTAGGACACCACGGCCCGGCGGCGGCCATGGGTGTGCCGCGCGGAGCCTTGCCCAGGTGGGATGACCTTCAGTTCATAGTGGCGCAGCTGCACAGGTTGCCGTTGTTGGATGAGGAGCCCGTCGGCACCGACATCGTCATCGGGCCGCGGGCCAACAAGCCGTTGAAGTTGGAAATCCCGTTGTTCGTATCCGACATGAGCTTCGGTGCGCTGTCCGAGGAGGCCAAGGTGGCGCTCGCCAGGGGCGCGGAGCTTGCGGGCACCGGTATCTGTTCCGGGGAGGGCGGCATGTTGCCCGAGGAGCAGGCCGCCAATTCCCGTTATTTTTATGAGCTCGCTTCGGCCCGGTTCGGCTTCTCCTGGGACAAGGTCCAGCGAACCCAGGCTTTCCATTTCAAGGGTGGGCAGGGCGCAAAAACCGGCACCGGTGGCCATCTGCCCGGCAGCAAAGTCAAAGGCAGGATTGCCCAGGTGCGATCCCTTGCCGAGGGTGAAGCCGCCATTTCACCCGCACGATTTCCGGAATGGACCGAGTTCGGTCAGTTTCGCGATTTCGCCGCCGAGGTGCGCGAAAAGACCGGCGGCATCCCGGTAGGATTCAAGCTGTCGGCGCAGCACATCGAAAAAGACATCGACGCGGCCTTGGGAGTCGGGGTCGACTACATCATCCTCGACGGGCGAGGTGGCGGTACAGGTGCGGCGCCGCTCATATTCAGGGACAACATCTCCGTGCCGACGATTCCGGCGCTGGCGAGAGCCCGCAGGCATCTCGACTCTTGCGCCGCGTCCGACGTCACGCTCATCATTACCGGCGGGCTGCGTGGGCCTGCCGATTTTGCCAAGGCGATGGCGTTGGGGGCCAACGGCATCGCCGTTTCCAACGCGGCCATCCAGGCCATCGGTTGCTTAGGCATGCGCGCCTGCCACACCAACAATTGCCCCGTTGGTATTGCGACCCAGCAGCCCCACCTGCGTGCCCGATTGCCGGTGGATGCGGCGGCCGCCCGTCTGGCGCGATTTCTTACCGCTTCTGTGGAGCTCATGTCCGTGCTCGCACGCGCCGCGGGTCACCGGCGCCTCGACCAATTCTCACCCGAGGATCTGACCACTTTCAAAATGGACATGGCACAGCTGACGGGCGTCGCCTACGGGGGCGTGGCAGCGGTGATATGATCTCGACGGAGACGGGCTGCTGGCGGCGGGTCGCGAGCAAAGCGCTTCTCAGAACCGCAGCTCGAGAAAATTCCAGGTGATGCTCGCGTTCCCATGCGGGCACTTTCGACGGAGTAGCGCGTCGGGGGAGTCGACTCCCGGGTTTTCCTGATATATTCCCGCATGCGACGCGAACAGGGAGAAGATATGAACATACGTACCGCGCTGGCACTCGCACTGGTCATGCTCACCACGTCGGTCTACGCCGCCGAGCAATTGTCAACCCTCGAAATGATCGAGAAGTCGGGAAAGATAAGGATCGGATATCGCGAATCCGAGCCACCGATGTCATATCTCGGCGACAACGGCAAACCGATAGGCTACTCCATCGATTTATGTGCTCGTATCGTAACCGGCGTCAAAGCAAAGCTGGGCAGATCCAAGATCTCGGTGGAATACGTCCCCGTCAGCTCGACGAGTCGCTTCACGGCGTTGTCCGATAACAAGATCGATATTCTCTGCGGCTCCACCACCAAGACCCTGTCCCGTGGGGAACTCGTCGACTTCACCCAGCTGACATTCGTCACGGGCGCGTCCCTTTTGAGTCTGGAGTCGAATCCCATCGACAATGTGTCGGATTTGCAGGGTAAGAAGGTGGCGGTCGTGAAGGACACGACCACTATCGTGGCGTTGAAAGACGCTCTCAAGAATGCCCTTACCGAAGCCGAGGTTGTACCGGTGGACTCGGCAGCGGCGGGAGTGAAAGCGCTACAGGAAGGCAAAGTGGACGCCTATTCGTCGGACCAAGTAGTCCTGATCGGCCTTATCCTGATGAGCGACGACCCGGCACGCTTCGTCGTTGCGCGTCAATTGTTCTCCTTCGAGCCATTCGCTCTCGCGGTCAGGCGCAATGATGCGGATTTCCGGCTGGTGGCCGACCGGGTGTTGTCACATCTCTACAGGCGTGGACAGATTGGCCAGATATACGTGCGTTGGTTTGGACGATTTTCCAAAGAGGTGCCTACAGCGGTTCAGGCGGTATACGCGATCAATTCCACGCCGGAATAGGCCGCTCCAGCAAGAAGAGGGACGAATCGGCTTTTGTCACCTTCCGGATCGAGAAGAAAGTTCGTCCCTTTTCCGTGCGCAACTCAGGTTCCGGTCCATGGTATTGACTCCGTGCCGAAAGTCCGGATCATGGAGCAAATGATGGGATTTTGACCGAATATGTGAGCAGCACGCTGATCGAGTGGGAAACCAAAATGATTAGAAGCACTGAACGAACAATCTGGAGCAGGTGGGGCACACAAGTGATTCGGCGTATATCGACCGCCTCGGTAGTGTTAGTTGTGGGCCTGCTCGCAGGCTGCGACACGATGCGCCCAACGGATGACGATGTCGCACTCAACGGCGAAGAGCTCACCAAGCTCATCAGCGGCAACACCTTCCGGGGCGCATGGGAAGGCCAACAGCTCACTATGGTCTTTTACGAAAACGGCGTGGCGGGCGGTTCCCAGGGGCTTACCAGCAGTGATCGTGGCACCTGGACGGTGGACGAAGACATCTACTGCCATCGCTGGACCCGCCTCTTCGGTTCAACTCGCCGCTGCTTCAAGTGGTGGCGACGCAAGAGCGACTATCTGCTCCAGAATGTGGATGCGTTTCGTATCAATAATCTGACCGGCACCGTCGAGCCCGGAAAGCCGCCCGGATTCTGAAGTCGACGGAGTTTACTCGGCGCCGACCACCAGAGTGGCGGAATCCGATCGAAACCTCAACAGCGGCAGGATGGTGATAACCTCC
>Ga0255058_10001048_pt1 | contig 15805 bp, 12 predicted proteins | sample Cases_109_9_MG_FD_188637 | JGI IMG/M metagenome (GOLD analysis project Ga0255058, IMG submission 188637) | Seawater microbial communities from Amundsen Gulf, Northwest Territories, Canada - Cases_109_9 | ecosystem: Environmental > Aquatic > Marine > Gulf | place: Canada: Northwest Territories... | reverse complement strand
CGCACTTCCGCGTCCGGGTTGAACATCGGCGCAAAGAATCCTAGCCCCTGAATGTGGTCCATGTGAAAGTGCGTCAAGAGGATGTCAAGGCGCTCGTAGGTATCCGCGATAGACACTCCAAGCCGCCGCGTTCCGGTACCGGCGTCCAGCACCAGCCGCGTCCCGTCGCTGCCCAGCACCTCGACGCACGAAGTGTTCCCCCCGTACCGCACCAGCTCCGGCCCGGCATCCGGAAGCGATCCGCGTGCGCCCCAGACCTTGACCTTCACTCCGCATCCACCGCCCAGAATATCGCCACCGTACCAAGGTAGGTTCCGCCTTGTGCCTTCAACGGGAACGCCGTGATATCAAGCACCCGGATCACTCCGTCCAGGCCCTTGATCTGAACACGCCGGTGCGCAGGCCGCCGCTCTCGGTGTGCGATTCCTATCGGCAGGTCCTCCGCCGCGATCGGCTCGCCCCCTACGTTCGTAGTGTTGAAGAGCCCCGGAAGCTCCTCCACCGGCATCTCCTGCGCCTCTTCGAATTTACGCCCCAGCAGCGCCTCTGCGGCCTCGTTGTAGTACAGGAGTTCGCCCTGCGCGCCCGCGATCCATACCGGCATCGCCATGTAGCTGGCCCACTGCCGGAGAAGGATGATCTCGATGGCCTGCTGAGACATGATCCTGACCCGGAGTTATCCTCTCTCGCCCCGCGGCTTGAATACGATCACCGGAATGTGCCGGTCCGTTCGCGTCTCGTACACGCTGTAACCTGCGTACACCTCCACGAATCGCTCCCACAGCCGCGCGCGCTCCTCCCCCTCAGACTCCTCCGCTACCATCGGCACCCGGTCGCCCCTCTTCTCGACGGCCACGTTCGGATCCGCTTTCAGGTTCAGATACCACGCCGGGTGGTGACCGTGCCCGAAGTTCGACGCCGCCGCGACCAAGCTCTCGCCATCTTCGATAAATAGGAGCGGTTGCGCCCGCTCCTTCCCGCTCTTCCGCCCAATCGTGATCAGCAGATAGACCGGCGTACCCGCGAAGCTACCTCCTATGCGCCCGCCGCTGAGTCGGTAGATCGCCCGGTTCGTCACCGTCAGAAACCGGTTCAGCGGCGTCAGCGCCGGAAATACAAGTTGTGGCATAACTACTTCCTCGCCGGCCCCGACATCGCGTTCTGGTACCACTTCACCGCCGGATCGTCCAGCCACGCCTGCATCTCCGGCTCCTCCGCCCGTTCCGGCAGCGCCTTCAGCATGTCCGCGACGTGGACCGGGTCGTGCCGCGCCAGCCCAAACAGGAACATCTTGAACTTCACGTCCGTTGGGCCACGCTTCTTGTCCCCGCGGAAGTGCACCACCTGTTCGACCTGCTCGTCCGTAAGCTGCCCCAACGCCTTCAGCAAACGCTCCCGGTTCTCCTCCGCCTCCGCGAAGATCTGGTCCACCGTCCGCTCCCGCCGTTCGGCGACGATCTTATCGTTGAACTCGTCGATGTCGAACTGCGTCCCATCCTCGTACTCGGTAGGATCTTTCGCGCCCTTCGCCAGCGCCTCGAACCAGCGCACGCTCTCCGTATCCAGCGTCGCCAGGTGGCTGATGAAGTCCTTCACCTGCCACGTGCTGTTCGGCACCGGCCGCGCCAACTCCTCATCGTCTAGCGATCGCGCGAACGCCTCGAACTTCTCCCGGTTCTCTCGGAACGTGCCGATGATCTGCTCGATATCATTGCTCGGCATAGCTTTCCCTCCTACGGTGGTGAGACAGTATACACCTCCGCGCCCAATTCCCGTCCCAGTAGCCGGTGCACAACCCTACGCTGTCGTGGCGCTCCGTGCGCTTACCGCACTACGTAGTTAATCTAACTACAACACGCCCCATACATCCCATGACTTCCCCTAACTCACGTCCCTCGTTCCTCTTCGACCGCTGGCCCCGGTTCGCCTATCGGCGTCCGCGGCTCGTCCTCGCTGTCGCCGCCGCCTTCCTCGTCTCTCTCGCCGTGCTCTGGGGCTTCGTCGGCGAGCCCTTCTCTGACTCCTTCTCGATCCCCGGCAGCGAGTCCCAAGAGCTCTTCACCCTCCTCGAGGACCGCTTTCCTGACGAAGCCGGCGACAGCGCAACCGTCGTCGTGCAGGCCGAGGACGGCCTCCGCAACCCTGCCGTCGCCACGAAAATCGATGTTCTCTTAGCGGGACTCGCGGAACTGCCGGACGTCGTCTCCGTCAGCTCGCCGTATGAGGCGATCGGCGCCATCTCAGCCGACGACACGATCGCCCGCATCGACGTCGAGTACAGCGGCCAGTCCAACGACGTGTCCGACTCCAGCGCCAAAGCACTCCTGCACTTCCGCGAAGAACAATCGCAGCCCGGTTTCGTCGTCGAAGCCGGCGGCAACATCCCGCGCTTCGCCGAACGTGAGCCGCCCGGCACCACGGAAGCGATCGGTGGCCTCGCCGCGATATTCATTCTGCTTGTCGCCTTCGGTTCGGTCGTTGCCATGGGCCTCCCCCTGATCGCCGCCCTCTTCGCGCTCGCCTGTGGCTTCTTCCTTATCGGCATCGGCTCCGCCTTCTTCGATATGCCCGACTTCACCGCCCAATTCGCCGCGATGATCGGCATCGGTGTCGGTATCGACTACGCCCTCCTCATCGTCACGCGCTTCCGCGAGGGCCGTGCCCGCGGCCTCAATACGGAAGACGCCATCGCCAAGGCCGCCGCCACCTCCGGCCGCGCTGTCGTCTTCGCCGGCGCGACGGTCATCGTCGCCCTTCTCGGACTTTGGGCTGCCGGTCTCCCCTTCATGGGCTGGGTCGGCACCGCCGCCTCGGTCGTGGTCCTCTTCGCCGTTATCGCTGCGATTTTCGTACTCCCGGCAATCCTCGCTCTCGTGGGCGACTACATTGACCGCTGGCGTCTCCCATTCCTCGCCGCCCCGGCATTCGAAAGCGAGACCGGCCTCGGCTATCGCCTCTCCCGCATCGTTCAGCGTGCTCCGCTACTCTGGCTCGGCCTGTCCCTCGGTATTCTCCTCCTCCTCGCTGCTCCAGTTATCGACCTCGACATCGGTACCACCGATGCCGGCAACGACCCCAAATCGCACACCGCCCGCCGTGCGTACGACCTCCTCTCCGAGGGCTTCGGCCCGGGCTTCAACGGTCCGCTCCTCATCGGCTTTCGAGTCGATGGCCCCGGTGCCCCGGAGGCCGTCGCCGAGACCGCGGCGCTCATCGAGCAAACCGACGGCATCTTGGCCGTCTCACCGCTGATCTTTAACGACGCCGGTAACGCAGCCGTACTGACGGCTGTCCCCGCGACCTCGCCGCAAGATCCAGCGACCACGGACCTCGTGCACGAACTCCGCGAAGCCGTTGACGCGCCGTTCATCGGCACCGACGGTGCTGCCTTCGTCGGCGGCTCGACAGCCGCTTTCGTAGACGTCGACGACAAGGTTAGCGACTCGCTGCCGATCTTCTTCACCGCGATCATCGGTCTCAGCTTCCTCTTGCTGATGGTCCTCTTCCGCTCCATCGTCGTCCCCATCAAAGCCGCGCTCATGAACCTTCTCTCCATCGGCGCTTCGTACGGGCTGCTCGTCGCCGTCTTCCAGTGGGGCTGGTTCGCTGGCCCCCTCGGCGTCTCCAGCCAGGGCCCGCTCGAGTCGTTCCTGCCGATGATGATGTTCGCCGTCCTCTTCGGCCTCTCCATGGACTACGAAGTCTTCCTCGTCAGCCGCATACGAGAGGAGTACCTGCGCTCGGGCGACAACACAGAAGCAGTCGCTCGCGGCCTCTCCGTCACCACTCGCGTCATCACCGCTGCCGCCGCGATCATGGTCGCCGTCTTCCTCAGCTTTGCCGTCAGCGAAGAGCGTGTCGTTAAACAGGCCGGCATGGGCCTCGCCACCGCCATATTCCTCGACGCCACCCTCGTCCGTCTCATCCTCGTGCCCTCCGCCATGCAGGTGATGGGGCGCATCAATTGGTGGTTCCCCCCTTGGCTCGACCGCATCGTCCCCCGCATTTCGATCGAGGCCGATGAGACTCCACCGCCGGACAAAGGCACCTTCGTCCCCGCCGGCGACTAATCCACAGCGACCTCTTCTATACTTAGAGCGCGATGACCCCGCCGCCCTCTCCCATGCAACGCGCACTCGATCTCGCACGCGAGACCGCTGACTTCACGTCCCCGAACCCCACCGTCGGCGCCGTCGTCGTCAACAACGGTGAGATCGTCGGCGAGGGTGTCACCCAGCCCCCACCCGGTGCTCACGCCGAGGTGACCGCGCTTCAACAGGCGGGTGACCGTGCCTCCGGCGCCACCATGTACGTCACCCTCGAACCCTGCTCGCACGAGGGACGCACTCCCCCCTGCACGAAAGCGATCATCGACGCCGGTATCGCCGAGGTCCACTACTCGATCCTCGACCCCGATCCCAACGTCAACGGTGGCGGACACGCCGCGCTCGAGGCCGCCGGCATAGCCACCGTCGCCGGCGAAGGCGAGGACGAAGCGCGTCTCATCAACGAGGCCTTCCTCAAGCATCGCACCACAGGCATGCCCTTTGTCATCGCCAAGTTCGCCGCCTCTATCGACGGTCGCATCGCTGCCGCCTCCGGCGATTCGCGCTGGATCTCCGGACCCGAGGCCCGTGCCTGGGCGCACGAGCGCCGGACCCGCATCGACGCCATCCTCGTCGGCTCTTCCACCATCGTCGTCGACGACGCGCTCCTCACCGCTAGACCCAACGACGTCGAAGCCGAACGCCAGCCCCTGCGGATCGTCGTCGATACGCGCGGCCGTATTCCGCCGATGGCGCGCGTCTTCACTGGCCCCGCGAAAACGCTGGTCGCTACAGTCGAAGACGCACCAGCGCAATGGCTCGCCGCGATCGAAGCCGCTGGCGCCGAGATCGTCAAGCTCCCGCGCTACGATGATCGCGTCGACCTCAAGCAGCTGCTCCAGGAGCTCGGCCGCCGTGATATCGTCCACCTCCTCGTCGAGGGCGGTGGCATGGTCCTCGGCTCCTTCTTTGACCGCAACCTCGTTGACAAGGTGCAGGCCATCATCGCCCCCCTCATCGTCGGCGCTGCCGACGCCCACACCGCCATCTCCGGCAAGGGCGCCTATCGCATGGCCGACGCCCTCCGCCTCCGTGACATAACCGTCGATCGCCTCGGCGAAGACATCCTCGTCACCGGTTACCCCAACTACGACACCGCCTCCTCAGGCTAGCCTCCGTTCGTCCTGAGGAATCGAAGGACCGAGCGCTTCAGCGCAGGCTGAACTCGTCGAAGCCGGAGCGCGTCGGTGGAAATACCTTGCTTTTCGCTCATCGCGCCCGTCCCCGGTTCGAAGCCGCGCACTTCAGTGCGCGGTCGACGCAACTCCTGACCCTCGCACCCCTTGACCCGTGACCCAACACCCGCGACCCTACCCCCATGAACCCCCTCCCGCCCGTCGCCACCGTCCACCTCTTCCCCGAAGAACGTGCCGCGCTCCTGACGCTCCTCCAATCACTCACCGATGAGCAGTGGCAGACGCCGGACGTCTACCCCGGCTGGGACGTCAAAGACATCGCCCAGCACCTCCTCGCCGATGACCTCGGCCGCCTCTCCCGCGGCCGCGACGACTACGCCCCCGCCCTCTTCCGCCCGTCCAAGCCCGCCACCTTCGAGGCCGATCTCCTCGAATTCATCAACCGCCAGAACGAGCTCTGGGTACAGGCCACCCGCCGCCTCAGCCCCGGCGTCATCATCGAACTCCTGCGCACCACCGGCGAGATGACACAGGCCTTCTGGGAGTCGCTCGACCTCGACGCCGTCGGCGAGCCTGTCTCCTGGGCCGGACCCGACTCCGCGCCCGTCTGGCTGGACGTCGCCCGAGAGTTCACCGAACGCTGGCTCCACCACCAACACATCCGCGATGCCGTAAGCGCCTCGCCGCTCACCGAATCACGGTTCTTCGTCCCCGTACTCGATACCTTCGGCCGCGCTCTCCCGCACACGTACCGCGCCGTCATCGCTCCCGAGGGCGCCCACGTTCGCCTCACGATCACTGGCGTAGGGGCGAGGCACGCCTCGCCCCCTCCTTCCGTGGCTCAGGGCCCCAGCCCTGAGCAGCCCGGCGCCCAGAATGCTGATGTGGCTCAGGGTTCCGGCCTTGAGGATCGCCACTACGACCTCATCCGCCGTGAATCCCACTGGCAACTGTGCGCTGACGTCGACACCGGTCCCACCGCCACCGCCACCCTCGACGCCGACACCGCCTGGCGCCTCTTCACAAAGAGCATCACCTCCGAAGACGCCCGCCCCCTCTGCACCCTCGACGGCGACGCCGCCCTCGCCGAAAAGGTCCTCGACACCGTATCCATCATCGCCTGACCCCCGGCGTTCCGTAGTTGCCGCAATCCCGCCCGTTCCGGTCATGGTGAGGCTCTCGAACCAATGAGCGGCGGGGCCACGCCTCGCCCTTGGGCGTATGACCCTCGGCTCCCACACCTCTTGACCCCGTGGCCCCAACCCCCGACTCTAACCCCATGCCCGACATCGTCCGTATTTACGCCAAGCAGGAGTACCTCACCCCCGGCGCCGCTCACACCGTCGAGCTCATCGCCGAAACCGTCGACCCGGACGAGAACACCGTCCTCCTCGACCTCGCCTCCGGCAAAGGCGAAGCCGCCGCAACACTCGCCGGCCGTTTCGCCTGCCGTGTCATCGCCATCGATGGCTACGATCCCCACGTCAACATCGCCGCCGCCAAATTCTGGTTCTACAACCTCCGCGACCTCGCCTTCGCCGTGCGCGCTAACGGCAGGCGCCTCCCCATTCGCGATGGATCGATCGACGCCGCCTATTGCATCGGCGCCCCCTCTATCGTCGGTCTCGAACCAGCGCTCAGCGAGTTGGCGCGCGTTACCAAGCCGGGTGGCCACGTCATCGTCTCCGACGTCGTCTGGCGCCAGAAGCCGGGCCCTCTTGGCCCCGAGTGGGAGTGGATGGCCGAAGCCGACCAGACATCCGTCGAGGAATACTCCGCCGCTCTCGCTGCTGCCGGCCTCACGGTTGAGCGCACCCACATCCACCCCCGCTCCGACTGGGAGGACTACTTCGCACCAATGCTCGCCGTCGCCAGCGAAGCCAAGACCGGCGAGACCGCCGATCCCTTCTTCGCCGATGACGTCGAATCCAAAGTCGAACTCGAACGCCGCGCCGTCGACCTCTACCTCGACTACGCTACCTTCATCACGCGTAAGATCGCACCATGATCGAATCCAAGCTCCCACACCTCCTCCTCGACGCCTTCGATGACCTCGACCGCGTCCTCCATAACCTCTCGCCCGAAGACGCCGTCCGCCACACCGACGGCAGCTCCTTCGCTTGGACCCACGCCCACATCGCCAACACGATCGACACCTGGCTCAACGTCCGCTTTCAGAAGCTCGACCCGCACACGCTCATCGGCCAGCAGCGCTTCCGCTTTGGCGGCACCGGCGAGGCAGAGGACTGGCACGAGATTCAGGTTGGCGTCCTCGCAGTCCGCGTGTCGGCCCGCACTTACCTCGAGCATGTGACTGAGGCCGACCTCGACGTGGTTCACCCTTACGACGGGTCGATAGAGCCCCTCAGGGAGACTGGCATCACCCTCCGCTACGCTCTGTCAAAGTTCATCACGCATCACTACTTCCACATCGGCGAGATCGCCACCAAACGCGACCACCTCGGCCACTCCGTAGGTGACTACCCCGGCATCCTCTCGAACTCGATCCCACGTCCCTGATCCGCCGCTCGATCGCCTAAACTGGACGCATCATGCCACCCGGTCGCCGAACACGCCGCAAGATCGCCCGCCGCGCCCTCAAGCGCGGCCCGCCACCGCGCATCTCCCTCGGCATAATCGCTCTCCTCGCCCTGGTCGCCGCCGCCATCGGCCTCTCGCGCGCCCTCCCGTAGGTTCCGGCCCCTCCAATCCGTTCATCCTGAGCCTGTCGAAGGACCGAACTCGTCAGCGAAGGCTGAGGTACCGAAGCCGGAGCGCGATTACCCGATTGGGGCTTTCCGCGCCTGGTTGAGGTGCCCCTGACCCTTGACCCCCCCCCCCCAACCCCCGACCCTGTAACCCACCATGTTCACAGGCATCATCGAAGAGATCGGCACCGTCAAAGCCGCCGAAGGCGGCCACCTCGAAATCGCCTGCAAGACCATCCTCGACGACGCCAACCTCGGCGACTCCATCGCCATCAACGGCGTCGACCTCACCATCGCCCGTGTCGAAGGCGACGTTCTGACCTTCGACTGCATGCCAGAGACCTACCGTCGCTCCAACCTCGGCGAGCTGTCGCCCGGCGACGTCGTCAACCTCGAACGCTCCGTCCGCGCCGAGACCCGCCTCTCCGGGCACATCGTCCGCGGCGTCGTCGAAGAAACCGGCACCATCGAGTCCCTCACGCCCGAACGCGACGAATACGGCGGCGAGGCCGTCATCGCCCGCTTCAACTCCCCGCCCGACATCCTTCGCCACGTCGTCGTCAAAGGCCCCATCACCGTCGATGGCATCTCCCTCACCGTCATCGCCAAAGACCAGGGCACCTTCTCCGTCTCCTTGGTCCAGTACACGCTCGAGCACACCAACCTCGGTCGCAAACAGCCCGGCGACACCGTCAACCTCGAGTCCGACATCCTCGCGAGGTATGTCGACGAGTTGTTGCGCGAACGCGGCGTCTGATTCCAGATAACGCTTATTTCCCTGATTGACAATCGGCTCTGGCAGCGCTAGATTGGCTGCGACTCGCCATGCTTATCTGAACGTAAGGAGACCCCCATGGCCCTTCACTTCGCACATCTACGACTGTCGATCGTTGTTGTTCTCTCCGTGTCGTTGGCGCTCGCCCTTGCGCTTGCCCTGCTTACGTTCACTGATCATGGGCCGGCCTCAGCCGCTTCCATCGTCGTCAACGAGACTTCGGATGATCTGACCCCGGATGGCAATTGCTCGTTACGCGAAGCGATCATCGCCGCAAACACGGACGCCGCGGTCGATGGCTGCTCGGCGGGTCTCGGAACCGACACCATCTCGCTCTCCGGCGGGCCTTACGTCCTCACGATCCCCGGCACTGATGAGGATGACGCAGCGGATGGCGACCTCGACGTTCTGGAGAACCTCACCATCGTTGCCCCCGGCTCCAACGTAATTATTGACGGCAACAGGGGTGTTACCGGTGAGCGGGTCTTTCACATCGATCCAAACGCGACCGGCATCACCGTGAACCTGACTGGCCTTACGATACAGAATGGCGGTGACCCGGGTGAAGACGGTGGCGCCGTTCACCACGCTGGCGAGCTGATTATTACGGACTCGACCATCAGGGACAACGTCGCCTTCGGCGGCGGCGGCGTCTATAGCGCCGGTCTCCTCGTCGTCGTTGACAGCACGTTCAGCGGGAACAGCACCTCACTTAGCGATGGGGGCGCCATCAGCAATAACGCGGCGCTGAACGTGACGAACAGCACCTTCGTCAACAACACTGCCGTCGCTGAAGGCGGCGCCATCTACAACGTATCGCAGCCTGATTCGGCGGTGTTGAACTTCGCTACGATCGTTAAGAACGAAGCGGGCGCTGGCGGAGGCGGTATTAGCAACGTCAGCGGCAGCACGATTCAGCTGAACAGCACCATCCTCGCTATGAACGAAATTACGGGTGGCAGCGGTCCTGACTGCCTCGGGGACATCTCTTCGCTGGGCTACAACCTCCTCGGCGACACCGTCGGCTGCACCTTCGTGGCGTCCACCGGTGACCTGACCGCCGCTGACCCCGATCTCGACAACTTTGGCGACAACGGCGGTCTCACGTTCACCTACTCGATAACGTCGGACAGCCCCGCCATCGACGCCGCCAGCCCGGCCTGCCCGCCGCCCTCCGCCGACCAACGCGGAGTCGCCCGCCCCGCGGGAGTTGGCTGTGACATCGGCGCCTACGAGTTGGTGCCGACGCCCACTCCTTCGCCAACGCTAACCGCAACCCCAACCCCAACTCCGACCTCGACCCCTTCACCAACCCCCACCCCAACCGCAACGCCGGAGCCGACCGACAAGCCCGAACTCACCCAGGGCGACAACGACTGCGACGGTGACACCGACTCCGTAGACGCCCTCGCCGGCCTCCGGCACCTTGTCGCACTTCCCGTCAACCAGGAGCCCGGCTGCCCCGCCCTTGGCGGCGCCGTACCGGCCGCGGCCCCAGCCGGCGACCCGCCCAACCTCTTCGGCGACGTGGACTGCGACAACGATGTCGACTCCGTCGACGCCCTCAAGATCCTCCGCAACCTCGTCGCCCTCCCCGTCTCCCAGACCGAACCCTGCGCGGACATCGGCGAGTCCCTCTGACTCCTCCTGTCATCCTGAGCCGTACCACGCTCGCAAGCAGCCGCACGCTCGCACGAAGGATCTGGGGGGACGGGCAAACACGCGAACCCTAGCTATCGCCAGCCCTGCCAACACACGCTTCCGCGTTTGACAGCCGGTGTTCCCCGCAGGTACGGTGTTCGCCATCCAACTGCTCGTTGTCTGAGAGGGATTCATGACACTCATTCGCCTGTCGACTGCATTGCTTCTGCTGACCGTTCTCGCTGCCTTAGCGCTTACCGCCGAACGCGGTCATCCCGGTCCGGCCGTCCAGGCCAGCGTCGGTGGCATCGTCTCCGTTGACAGCACCGACGATTCCAACGCCCGTGACGGCAAGATCACCCTGAGGGAAGCGATGCTGCTGGTCACCGGCGGCCTCGCCGTCGGCGCCTTGGACGCCGATGAATGCGATAACGTGTTGGGCGCTGCCTTCGGCGCTATCTGCGTCGCTGCCAACCCACCCAGCGCAGCCAACGCCGATAAGATCAGCTTCAACGTTTTCGTCTTCTCGCCCGAGAACCCCGAAACTATCTTGATCGCCAGCCCGCTACCCACCCTCAGCACCGGCAACGACCTCATCGAAGGCTCCTTCGCCGAAGTCGTCGTCGATCGGCAGACGACCGGCGGCGGGGACAATGACGACTGTTTTCTCATCACTTCGAACGGGAACACGATCAGGGGGCTCGAGATCAAGCGCTGCCGCATCGGTATCAGGATCATGGACGCAGCGCAGAACAACATGATTGGCGGTGATGGCGAAGGTCAGCGGAACGTCCTCTACGATACCGGCATCGGTGCCATCACCCTCAGCGGTCCGGGGACCCTCGGCAACAGCATCATCGGCAACTACATAGGCACGGACGCTTCCGGCAACGTCGCAATGGGACACCAGGGCGGCATACGCGTTAACTCCGGAGCGCAGAGCAACACCATCGTTGGCAACGTTATAGCCGGCGGCGCGAACGTCGCGATCACGATCCGAGACGCCGGCACTGAAGACAACGTCGTCCAGGCCAACTACCTCGGCACGAACGCGAGCGGCGACGCAGCCTTGCCCAACATCATTGGCATAGAGGTATCGACCGGTGCGTCAAACAACATCATCGGTGGTTCATCAGAAGGAGAAGGTAACGTCATCTCTGGTAACACCTTCGCAGGCCTGAATATCAGCTCCGGCGCCGAAGGAAATTCGGTCATCGGTAACTTCATCGGCACGGACGCCAGCGGGGAGAACCCGATCCCGAACCTGACCGGCGTACAGTTCTTCAACAACGGTGCCAACAACAATACGATTGGTGGTGTCGCGGAGGGAGAGAGCAACCTCATCGCCTACAACGATGAGGAAGGCGTACTCATGAACGGTGTCGATTCCACCGGAAACACGATCCGCGGTAACTCGATTCACTCGAACGGAGGCAAAGGCATCGCCCTCGTCAACGGCGCCAACACCGAACTCGCCCCACCCGCGATCACCGGCTTCGGCTCCGTCACCGGTACCGCCTGTCCGAACTGCACCATCGATGTCTACTCTGACAGCGAAGACGAAGGTGAGGTCTACGAAGGCACAACAGAGTCGGACGGCAACGGCGACTGGACCCTCGACGCTGTTCCCCAGGGCCCGTTCGTCACCGCCACCGCCACCGACGCCGACGGCAACACCTCCGAGTTCTCCGCGCCCGCTGACCTGCTAGCAACCCCGGCTCCAACCCCCACCCTCGCCCCCGGCGAGACCCCGGGCCCCACACCCGTACCGACGCCAACCCCTACCCCCGTACCCGTCGACGAACTCGCCCAGGGCGACAACGACTGCGACGGTGACACCGACTCCGTAGACGCCCTCGCCGGCCTCCGGCACCTTGTCGCACTTCCCGTCAACCAGGAGCCCGGCTGCCCCGCCCTCGGCGGCGCCGTACCGGCCGCCGCACCCGCTGGCGACCCACCGGACCTATTCGGGGACGTGGACTGCGACAACGACGTCGACTCAGTCGACGCCCTCAAAATCCTTCGCAACCTTGTCGCACTCGCCGTCTCCCAGACCGAGCCCTGCGCGGACATCGGCCAGCCCTTCTGACCTTCAAAGGCCCTCGCCAAAGGTTGACCCGCATATGCACTTAACCTAAACTGTCCTCAATCCACGGTCTCATATGAATCGTGCACTGACCGCTTTCCAAATGGCGCTCCGCATCGCCGGCGCTTCCTCACCAGTTCTACTCATCGCCGCCCTCGTTGCAGTACTCGCCCTCGTACCCGTGTCGCACCCGGCCACCGCCTCCGTCGTTGCCAACGTCGTCAACTCTCTCGACGACGACGAGGACGAGGACGATGCCGAGTGCACCCTTCGCGAGGCCATCGTCTCTGCCAACACAAACACAGCCTCTGGCCCTGGCGTTGGCGAGTGCATCGGCGGCATCACCAACGAGATTGACTTCGATATCGACGGCTGCCCCCCTGCATGCACCATCCAACCCACGGTACCCCTCCCCAATATCACCCGAGACTCCACGCAGATCGATGGCACCAGTGAACCCGACTACGACGGTACGCCCCTCGTCACCGTCGACGGCAGCGTCATCTCTGGGACCATTGGCCTCCGGTTCGATGGAAATGATGGTTTGCTGGACTCGCTGGTCGTTCAGAACTTCCCCCACTGGGGTGTCTGGGTCACCGGCGCAGGGGTTGAGATCACCGATAACGTGATCGATGGCAACGGCACCGTCAACAACGGTGGTGGCATTATCGCTCAGACCGCAGGACCAGGCCTCACCGTCACGGGCAACACCATTAGCAACAACACCACCCACGGGATCGACTCATGGAGCGACAACGCCGTCGTCTCTGATAACACGTTCGACAACAACGGCGCTTGGGGCGTCAACCTAACGGTGCAGAACCCGGCAGCTACCCTCACCGTGCAGAACAACGTGGTCACCGGTAGCGGCGTCTTTGGCATGCTTATCTTGGATGGCGCCAGCCCGACGATCACCGGGAACACAATCGACGACACTCACTTTCTTGGAATGTCCGTTGCCGCTGATGGGGCCATCGTCAGCGGCAACACCGTGACCAACAGCGGCGCGGACGTCGACTCGACCACGGGCGTCGGAATCAATCTCCGGGGCGACAACATTACAGTGACGAACAACGTGGCCTCGAATAACCTCGGTAGCGGTATAGCCGTCCGTGGCATTGACGTTCAGGTCGGCGGTACTGGCCCCGGTGATGGCAACACCCTCACGGCCAACGGCGATGCGGGTGTCCTCGTTCGAGACGATGATCCACAGACACTCGGTGTATCCATCCTCGGCAACTCCATCTTCGGCAACGGCGGTCTCGGTATCGAACACGAACCGGACGGCGTGGAGGTCAACGACGATCTAGACGCCGATACCGGGCCCAACCGCCTCCAGAACTTCCCCGAACTCACCGAAGCCACCACCGAGAACGGCCTCACCGTGGCCGGCGTCATCAACACCGTCCCCGATACACCACTCCGCATCGAGCTCTTCGGCAGTGACGAGTGCGACCCCTCGGACCACGGCGAAGGCCAGTTCTACCTCGGCTTCGTCGTGGCCACCACCGACGGAGCCGGCGACGCCGCCTTCGAGACGAGTAACCTCGGCCTGCCAGATCCGGGCTCGTTCATCACCAGCACCGCCACCAACCTCGGCACCGGAGACACCTCCGAGTTCTCCGCTTGCCTCCTCTTTGGCGCCGTGACCAGCCCCACCGCCACACCCACACCTGGCCCAACTTCGACCGGCACGCCGGCCCCGACTGCTACGCCAACCCCCGTCCCAACCGGCGAACCGCAGCTCGCCCAGGGCGACAACGACTGCGACGGTGACACCGACTCCGTGGACGCCCTCAAGGGCCTTCAGCACCTGGCCGCTATCAACTTCTCGCAAGAACCAGGCTGCCCCGCCCTCGGTGGCGCCCTCCCGGCCGCCGCCCCCGCTGGCGACCCACCCGACGTCTTCGGCGACGTCGACTGCGATAACGACATCGACGCCGTAGACGCCCTCAAGATCCTCCGCAACCTCGCCGCCCTCTCCGTCTCCCAGAACGAGCCCTGCACCAACATCGGTGAGCCGCTATAGTTCCCATCACGGGGTTCTAAGTAGCCTCGCTGTATTCTGGAGGTCAACCGAATGCGTCTGAGTGTCACTCTCTCCATTCTGGTCGCGGCGCTCGTCGGTGCGGCGCTATTCCTGTTCGATAACCCTGAAACCGGACAGACCGCCTTCTCCGGCTCCAACGGCAAGATCGTCTTCACGTCCCAGGTTAACGACGCGGACGACGAGATCTACGTCATGAATCCGGACGGCGCCGGCCAGACGCGCCTGACGGTGAACGTGGGGAGTGACAACGGTGGTGTATGGTCTCCTGATGGCACCAAGATCGCATTTAGCAGCAGTCGCGGTGGCCAGACGGATCTGTACGTAATGAACGCCGATGGCAGTGATCAGATGAAGCTAACTGACGATGAGCACTTCGACGGCGGTCCCAGTTGGTCTCCTGACGGTTCCCAGATAGCGTTTCTCAGTAACCGGGCCGCCAACCTGGACATCTACCGGATCAACGTTGACGGCACTAACGAAGTCCGTCTGACCGACGACCCGGCCCTTGACTTTGGCCCGGTCTGGTCACCGAGCGGCGACCAAATCGCTTTCGGGAGCGCACGCGACGGTGGCAATGAGATATACAGTATGGACACGTCCGGAGACAACGAAACACGGTTGACTCTGACGCTCAACAACTCTGACGCGACCTGGCTGCCGGACGGATCGCGGATCGGCTTCGAGACCACACGCGACGGCAACCGGGAAATCTACACGATGATGCCTAACGGCAGCGATCTAGCCCGGCTTACCGACGACCCGCGGTCAGATAGCGATCCCGCTTGGTCGCCAGATGGTACGAAGATTGTGTTCTCCGTCGCGGACGGCGACCCGACCGACGCCAACATCTACGTGATGGACTCTGATGGCAATAATCGTGTTCGCATTACGGACGATGAAGAGGACGAATACGATCCCGACTGGCAACCGATATTCCCTACTCCCACGCCTTCTCCAACACCCACACCGAGTCTCACTCCGACTCCGACAGCCACTCCTGTCCCTACCGCCACCCCGACTCCGACAGCCACTCCCGGTCCCAAACTCGCCCAGGGCGACAACGACTGCGACAGTGACACAGACTCCGTGGACGCCCTCAAGGGCCTTCAGCACCTGGCCGCTATCAACTTCTCGCAAGAACCAGGCTGCCCCGCCCTCGGCGGCGTCCTCCCGGTCGCCGCTCCCGCTGGCGACCCACCCGACCTCTTCGGCGACGTCGACTGCGACAATGACATCGACGCCGTAGACGCCCTCAAGATCCTCCGCACGGTTGCGGCTCTTCCCGTAACGCAGAACGAACCCT
>Ga0255058_10001047_pt1 | contig 15807 bp, 20 predicted proteins | sample Cases_109_9_MG_FD_188637 | JGI IMG/M metagenome (GOLD analysis project Ga0255058, IMG submission 188637) | Seawater microbial communities from Amundsen Gulf, Northwest Territories, Canada - Cases_109_9 | ecosystem: Environmental > Aquatic > Marine > Gulf | place: Canada: Northwest Territories... | reverse complement strand
ATGGCGGTGATGGCCATCATTATGGGAGGCAAGGCCCAGGAAGAAATGCCGGCAAAACGCCCGGCGAGGAGGCACGCCTGATGGGCCTGGTCATTCGCGGCGGCCATATCATAGACCCAGCCAATAAAGTCGACGGCAAGCATGACATTTTTGTTGACGACAAAGGCTTCGTTGCGGCCGTCGGCAATGCCCCACCAGGTTTGGAGGTCACGCAGACGCTGGATGCCACGGGCAAAATCGTATGTCCGGGCCTGGTCGATCTGCGCGCGCGCCTGCGTGAACCCGGTCTTGAGTACAAGGCGACTATCGAGAGCGAGGTCCGAGCGGCAGTCGCGGCCGGTATCACCACGCTGTGTTGTCCCCCTGATACCGATCCCGTGATCGACACGCCGGCGATGGCGCAGATGATCCAGCAACGCGCCTGGCGCTTCGGGCTGGCTTTTATTCATCCCTTGGGCGCGCTCACGCGCGGGCTCGAGGGCGAACGCCTGACCGACATGGAGGCGCTCGACGATGCTGGCTGCGTCGGCCTCAGCAATGCCTTGAAACCTGTCACCGACACGCTCGTAATGCGTCGCGCCTTGGAGTACGCCGCCAGTTTCGATTTGACGGTGTTTCTGCAATCGGAAGACCCGTGGCTGCACGGCAGCGGCTGCGTGCATGAAGGAGAAGTCGGCACACGTCTCGGGTTACCCGGGATCCCGGAGGCGGCGGAGACCGTCGGGGTGGCACGAGATCTCGCGCTGATCGAGCAGACCGGCGTGCGCGCACACTTTTGTCAGCTGTCGAGCGCGCGCGCAGTAGCCATGGTCACCGAGGCGCAAGGCCGGAGGCTGCCGGTGACGGCCGACGTCACCGCACATCATCTGCATTTGACCGAGCATGATATCGGCTTCTTTAACACCCAGTGCCATGTCTTGCCGCCGCTTCGCAGCGTACGGGACCGTGAGGCTTTACGCGAGGCGCTCAAGAGCGGTGCCCTTGCAGCGATCTGTTCCGACCACCAGCCCCATGAGCCCGATGCCAAGCTCGCGCCGTTTGGCGACTCGGCGCCGGGCATCTCAGGGCTGGAGACTTTATTTCCGCTGACACTGAAACTGGTGGACGACAATGTTCTGAGCTTGAACGACGCGATTGCGTGCGTGACTTGCAAACCTGCGAATATTCTCGGTATCGACAGCGGACATCTTAGCGTCGGCGCTACGGCCGACATCTGCGTCTTTGACCCGCAGGAATGGTGGGCCTTGAGCGAGGACAAGCTCGTCAGCCGCGGCCACAACACCCCGTTCCTGGGCTGGGAGTTGCGCGGGCGCGTGACGCACACCCTGGTGGGGGGGCAAATGGTGTTCGAACTGGACCAGAAAGCCGAAAGTTAAGAATGCCGAAGGTGTCAGTTCCCTAGATTTTGCCCGGCCGGTGCAGGAAAGTGCAATCGTTGCGCTATTCCACCGGACCACTAGTCCCACTTGAGCACCCTGGCTGCCGAAAGCTATTCACGCAGACGCAGATTGATGGAAGGTATGTCATCGTCTTCAAAAAAAGTTATCTATGCGGCTCTCGCCGGCAACACGCTAATTACAATAACCAAATTTATTGCGGCTGCGATTACGGGCAGCTCGGCGATGCTGTCCGAGGGCATTCATTCCCTGGTTGATACCGGTAACCAGGGTCTGCTGCTCTACGGTATTCGCCAATCCAAAAAACCGCCCGACCGCGAGTTCCCGTTCGGCCATGGCAAAGAGATCTACTTCTGGAGCTTCGTCGTTGCGATATTGATATTTGCGGTTGGCGCCGGCGTGTCAATCTACGAAGGGGTCCGACATATCCTCCATCCCGAGCCCATCACGAACGTCATGGTGAACTACCTGGTGCTCGCGATGGCGATGTTATTCGAAGGGGCTGCATGGTTTTTCGCCATATCCGAGTTCTCGAAAGCCAAGGGCAAGTGGGGATATCTCGAGGCCGTTCACAGAGGCAAGGATCCAACGATGTTCGTCGTGTTGTTCGAAGACTCGGCTGCCATGCTCGGATTGCTGGCTGCGTTCATCGGCATACTGCTTACGCAGGTAACCGGAGCTCTCTACTTTGATGGAGCTGCATCGATCGTCATTGGCCTGATTCTCGGCGGAACGGCGATCTGGCTCGCCTATGAAACGAAAGGTCTCTTGATCGGCGAAAGCGCCAACGAGAAGGTCGTGCGTGGTATCCGGGAGATCGTTCGATCACAAAAAAGCGTGGAGCATGTCAACGAGGTACTGACCATGCATATGGGACCGGACTTCATTCTCGTGAACCTGAGCGTCGACTTTGCCGATGCGATCCCGGCTTCGGAGATGGAGGAGACGGTCGCGCACTTGGACCAGGAGATAAAAACCGCCTTTCCCGAAGTCAAGCGGATATTCGTCGAGGCCGAGGCCAGGCGCGTGAAGCGTGCCGGGAAGTCCGCGCCGTCCAGTAGTTAGCAGGCTGTCCTTGCGGGCGGCCCCCGAGCAGGGGGATATGTAAGCTAACTGGATCGGGCTTTGCGCAGGTTTTGGCCAGACAGTGAATAACTGAGAATGGTTTCGCCGGACCAGCCCAGCAGGAAGAGCCTTTCGAAATCCAGATCCATGGGCAGAATCTCGGCGTTGATGAACTCCTCGAGCGTGGCAACATCGTCCCGAGCCCTAAAAGTGGCGTAGTCGTCGAATACGATGACGAGCGACGTGTCGCGGCCGTAGACCTTACCGGACTTTGTTCGCGCCGCCTTGACGAAAAGCTCGAGCCCTTTGTTCAGCAATACGACGTGGGGAACGGCCTCGTCGCTGGCGTGGGCGCTTTTCTTTTCCTTGCCGCCCAGCTTGCCAAACGTGAACACTGGGGCCTTCTGTTGGAGGTAAAGCCTGTGTAGAAACTCTTCGTAACATAGAATTGCGTGGACGAATTCGATTTTTTGAACTCGCAGGGGCGGATCACGGTAATCGATGACGATTGCGTCGAATTCATCATCCTCCAGATTGGGCTTACACACGACATCCAGGCGCTCGCCGAAAAGGTGATTCACGAGAAGACTCAATGGGTACATTTCATCCAGAAACTTCCGCGCCAGGCCCATGCAAGGCAGCAGCTGGCTGTCTCCGCCACTTATGCTTCTGAGCAGCCGTGTTTTCTCTTCGACCCACTCGAGCAGTTCCGCCGGCGTTCGCTCCGTCTCGCAATCCGTGAGTGAAAAGATTTCTTCTGGATCCATGGTAACCATAGCAAACTCGCGACAGGCCAGTTCAGCCTGATGTCCGGCGGGCGTACCCCGCGCTACTGCCGGCGCCTATGGCGCACAACAGTGTCAGCTTGTCCCTGGATGGCCCACGGCCACCCAGAAGTATTCGCGAAGAAGATTGTGCGCTAATCCCGCGAGTACTCGGGAACGAGTACGGGCGCGGTATCTGGTATGGTTATTTCCGAGCCCGTCGTATCACTCAACCTGGCGGGATCATTGGCGGAACACTGCTTCGCTGCAACGCGGGTCACGTAAATCATCACACCTATGGCCAGCACGAGCCCCGCGATTTTCAATGTGTCCTGTAACGGCGCGAACTCGCTTGCGCCGCCGGCTATCGCGGCAACATCCGTTGCGACATAACCGAAGTAAACGGTAAGAATCCAGCCCGGAATCATGCAACAACTCGCAAGCAAGTACGGTCCTATCCCGATCTTGGTTGTCGCTAGCGCGTAACTCATGATCGCCGGGTTAAGCGGAAGCAGCCGCAACAAGCAAAGTAGTCGCAGGCCACTGTCACTGACTGTCGTTTCGATCGCTTGCAGTTTCGGGCGACGTGCCAAAAAGCTCTGAATGGGTCCTTGCAGATATCTCCTCGCAAGGACGAATACCAGTAACGTGGACAGCAATCCGGATACCGTGAACCAGATGCTGCCCCACATGAAACCGAACAGCGATCCTGCGGCCACGCCCAATACCGCCTCGGGAATCACGATTGCCATCAATATGGTACAGGCCAGCACAAACCCGATGACGCCCAGGTTGCGTTGGTCGATGACCCACAGCTGGGTGGCTTTGGCGGCTTCCCCGAGGTTGACCGGCTCAACCAGCGCGGCCGCCATCAAGACCAGCGCCACGATCACGATCGGCCAGCGAAACGAGGTCATCCCAGTGGAGCGTATGTTGCGATAAATCTTTCCTAGCATTTGTGATGTATTCCTTGGTCCTTAACTCTTGTAGTCTCACGGCCCTGGCCTGAGCCGGTTAAGTAAGTATAGACACTGAAAAACGCCTGTTTTTGGTGCCAGTAAGCCCTCGCGGCGGTGGCGGAAGCCCCTTACTAATCAACAATATATGGAAGTGCGAGGTCTCTGGGCGGCAAGCACGAAGGCGCCTCGGGACAACTCGCCGTCGGCACGCACACGCGTCCGAAACCGCCGTCAGCGCCCGGGGGCCGGTGCCACCCTACGCTAGCGGGTGATGGCGTAATAAATCACGTAAATCCAGGAAAAAAGGCCGTGGACGATGGCCCAGAGGATGGACTTGTTCACCGACCACGAGATCGCGATAGCCATGGCTGAACCAAAACTGATACCGAATCGGGCGCCTTCGGTTCTGTAAACATATATTCCTGTACCGTTCATGTGATCTCCCGTCGCGCAAGAATTCGTAAATTGAAAACACGCCCCGACCGCTCGTTATACCATGGCACAACAGCTCACCTTGCGCCGGAAACCAGCGCTCCAGGCGCTGCGCGAAGCGTTACATCGAAACCGCGGTATCACAAGACCCGCCGGCACACCGAAGATTATGTTGGAAAAGTCCGCTCGGCCACAGTCCCATGAACTTCCATCGTAGCCCAGAAATTGCACGAACTCACCGCAAAGATCGCGGAGAAAACAAACAGCCAGACACTCACGGATGACCCCCGAGCAAGGGCACAAACTGTTTCACCGTATCCGCTTCGACGGCAGCCCGATTTCTTCGCCCTCCCCGACAAGCGCGCGGGTTGGGGTGGATTTGTTTTGCTTTTAATCCCCCTTACCCAAGCCGAGCGAGGGGCGCAGCCGCAGCCCGGGCCCGCCCCACCCCAGCCCTCCCCGGCCAGCGGGGAGGGGGAATTGGAGCATGAGAGGGGTGAAGCGGAATAAGCCAAAGGTTCGGGGGTGAACCAAATATAGACGAGGGTCCGGGGGACGCTCGTCCCGGCGAACGCCTAAGCCATGGGTGAACCGGGGCATTGCAAAGGGTCCAGTGGACCCGTTGCCCGGTGAACGGGCGTGCCACGGACGGCACGCCCCAGGCTTTCGAGCTTAGCAGGGACAGCGACAGCGAAGAAAGGCTTGGGCCGGTGCCCAAGCGACGCAGAGAGTGCGCAGCGCAGGGATTGCCCCGCCAAGCGGCTTCGGCCAACGCCTGGGTCACTCGGCATATGGTCTTATACGCGTAACGACTTTACGATTTGATGGATTTTCTGCTGGTTCAACACGCCGATCTCTACTTTCATCTGTTCCAGGCCCCGCTTCATGTTGGCCTGAAACCGTACGCGATCTTTACGTTTTGTCAGCAGCTTGTCCAGTCGCGTGCACTCGCCGTAATAGTAGTGACCGGCCACACCGCCCCATCGCCAATCAAAGTTAGCATCAACACCAAATATCATGCCCGTCGTCGAGTTGACGTAATGGCCCTGCTTTTTGACCATCTCAAAAAATAGCCGCTCTGACTCCAGCGTTTTTCGCGCTAGCAACAGGCTCAGTACACCGGGTAGCTTCGCTAAATCTGATGAGTGTGACATGCCCTTGATCAAGGCGCGTCTATAGACTTTTCGAACCAAGGCCCTGGGCACGACCACAAGCCAGCCGGTGTTGTTGCTGGCACCCAGCGTTCTCGGGCCGACTCTCTCTATGCGCGCCGAAGCAGCGCCAATCAGCGCGGGGAGCTTTGCCAGACCGGCTTGCAGCCGCTCGCGCAGCGGATGGCTATCATTAACCGACGTGGACAAGCTGAGAAAAATCTTCTGCCTGGCCCTGTACCCGCCGAGAAACCAGCTTGCTGGAAACCGGTCGACCGTGTTTTGAAACGCCTTGTGACCCCTGCTCCGCAGCCACGCTTCCATATCCTCGCGCGTCATGACGGGGCCTGACAGGCGCACTCCCTTGGCGGTCCATTTGATAACACTCACTGGGGATCCCTCCCTCAACCCTGGCTGATGAGCCAATCCGATGAACGCGACGCAGGTTTCGGTCACCAGGATCGGTAGCAAAGTCTATTTGACCAGCATAGCTCGCAAGAAACACCGATGGAAGGAAACCGCGCCTCGATACGATGCGACAGCCATATGCAAGTACCAGCACGGGGCAGCGTGGGCGGTCCGCTAGGCAATGCGAATCCCGCGCTCATTGACTCTGGCGTTCCATTGCTCGGCGTTTTTCTTCTGCTGCGTCCTGGAGCATTTGCTCAACTCCGCGTGCTTTCTCCAACGCGTCGGTTTGTGCTTTCCATACGTGGTTTTCAGGAGGCTCGCCAGCCGAGCATGCGGCCAGCAGCAAAAAACAACCGGCCAGTAGTGGCCGGATCAGAGCATTCATAATCAGAGCATTCATAATATGTACTCCATAATCGAGATACAGCGCCGAACGGCGAATATGCGCGTTATCGGAAAGTATAGTAGCTGACATACGCATTGCTTCCGGCGGTGGAGGCCCACACATGGAATGCGGCGCTAATCGAAAGCCGGGCTTATGCCGAAAAGCAGTGCAACGCACAGCACCAGGCCGGCCCCCAGGAGACACCCTGCCATCTTGCCCAGTGCGGTCGTTACCGGTTCGCGCCTGGACTCAAAACCTTTTTCCTGCAGCCACTGCGCCACCGATCCTTCGAAGAAGCCTGCGATCGCATCGGTAAGCGCGTCGCCGATCACTCCGCCTGCGATCGCCCCGGGCACTCCGAACAAAGCGCCGCCCCATAGCGCCGGGATGGTCAGAAGACCGGTATCGATCGACCCGAATACCAGATCCGGGATCGCTCCCCGCAAAGGCCGTCGCGCCAACCCGAGGCCAAGCAGTACGAGCACGCCCAACGCGATGAGTAACGGACCCATCGCAAGGCGGTATTGCAGCGCGGCGACGCCACTGACGGCGACGGCCGATCCGAACAGGCTGACATAGAGCAGCTTCTTTAACATGATCGTCCCCTTCTTTTTACAAGGCTTTGCGCCCAACCATAGTTGGAGCTCCCCACCCAGGGCCGGCCGAAGATATTCGTGCGTGGTCCGGACAGGCGGTGGACACCCGTCTGCGAATTAATGCCCTGGAAGGATATGCGCGAAAGAAGTACAGATGCGAATCGCACTCACAATCAGAACAGCCGAAGCCCGTCACGGGCAGTAAACCGCCGGGCCAGACATTTAACGCCACCGCCCACGCATGCTCACGCCGGACCGGATCGTAGGTCAACCAAGCCTCGCGGAGCTCCAGGACGGCTCTCAGGTAATCGATATGCCAATGCGGTTGCGGCGTTAGCTTTTGATGGTGCGCAACCCGTGCGCGCACCCCGCCGGGCCCATGCGCGCTGCCCACGTACACGTAGAATTCCGGCTGCGTCTCGAGCTTCCCCGTGCGCCCGATGCGCACATGCATAATGCGCCGCGATACCAGCACCAGCGCATAGGTGCCGGTACGGGGCTTAATCCTGAGTGTCGTCCCGGTATCGACGAAGGGCATGTCGTCGCTCGGGCGACGTCGATACTCGGCATGTCTCGCACTGAACTCAACGCTAGCCGGGTGACCTCACCCTGGCAGATGACTGTCCACCGCACGCGCAGTGTCCGCGCAGCTCGTGACGTGAGCGCTTTATGCTGTCGAAAAATCCCTCGATGGCGGCGCGTATGGCCACCTGCCCGTGCACAGCGGGGGCGTTTCCGGAACGGAAAAGCGTATCGTGCGTAAGGTACGAAAGGAATTTTTCCGTGTCGTTGACATCGATACATTGGAAAAGCTCACCAATCCATTTAGCAGGCGTCATCCCGTGTTGCCTCGTTTTGCGCTGATTTGCGGTTCGGCAGCAACACCAGGCCTGCCCGTTACGCCGGCGGATGTGGCCAACGGAGAATGTTCAGGCGTGCCGATTGGTTGGTGCGAAGCCCAGAAGCATCCTGCCGGACCACCCAAGCAGAAACAGCTTGGAAAAGCGCAATGCCATGGGCAGTACTTCCGCCTCGACGAACTCCGCCATTATCGACAGCTGCTCGGGCAATAGGCAGCAACTGTGGTCGTCGAATATGATGACCAGCGAGGTATCGCTACCACAACTCCTGGCGGAGGCGGTTTGTGCCGTTTGCGCAATAAGCCGTAGCCCCCGCTCCAGCAAGTCGTTCCCTTCGGCGATCGCGAGTTCGTCGTTGACCGTGGGGCCATTGCACCGCCGCGCCGCTTTCGAGCGTTTCCCCGCCTCGGGATTCGTTCCGAACTCTGACCAATACGCCTGGCGCAGGTAATCTTGATAATCGTCGATGGCGTGACGGAACACCAACTTGTGGACCCGTACTGGCCGATCGCGATAGTCCACGACCGCCGCATGAAACTCCTCGTCGTCAAAATTGAGTTTACAGACAACATCCTTACGTCGGTGGAACAGGTGTTTTGTCAGAAAGCTCAACGGACAGATCTCGTCCGTGAATCTTCTTGCCAGCCCCTGGCGCGATGTAAGGTAGCTCCTGCCCACCTTGCTATGGGCGAACGAGGCGTTTGTCGTCTGCACCCACTCGGCAAGCTCGCCGGGCGTTCGCTCCTGCACGCACGCGGCAGTAGTGAGAATACTCTGCGGGCTCGTGGCAACCAGCATGGGTCAACCGGAAAGAGGAAAACAACAGATGTTGCTAGCAAAAGATAAGGGAATGCCGATATGGCAGGCCCCACCCCGATGACCGTAATATATACCGGATTCCGGCCTTTACAGCGAGCGCAGTCGCCGGGCGATTCTTAACTTGCTGGAGTTAAATTCTGTTCGTCGATCTCGCACGTGCGTGCCACAGCCACGGGGTTCAAGAGCGCAGGTAGGACGCACCATTGACATCAACGATCGCCCCGGTCAAGAACTCCGAGCCCTCGGCGGCCAGGAACAACACCGTGCGCGCGACCTCCTCCGGGCGTGCCACACGACCGAGCGGGCTTTGATTTCGTATCTCATCGCCACGCGGTCCGGCCAGCAAGGATGTCGCCATATCCGTTTCGACAAAGCCCGGCGCCACCGCGTACACGAAGATGTTGTGCGCTGCCAGCGCTTTCGCCATGGACTGGCTCATCGCGTTGAGTCCGGCCTTGCTCGCCCCGTAAGCAGGTGCATCGGGCTCGCCGCGGAAGGCACCCCGTGAGGACACATTGACTATGCGCCCGCCGCCGCTCTCGAGCATATGCGCGACGACACAAAACGAGAGCCATGCCGGTCCCAGCAGGTTAACTCGCAACGTCTGCAACCAGGTATCCTGCCATTCCCCATAAGACGTCTGCGGCAACGGATGCTCCTTATAGATTCCCGCATTGTTGACCAGAATATCCACACCGCCCATGTCCTTGACCACTCGATCCACGAGTGTATGCGCGGCATCCGGTTCGATCACATTGGCCTGTACCAGGAGATGACCGTCGCCCGACAATAGACGCAACGTCTCGCGCGCCTTGGCTTCCTCGCGGTGGTAGTGCACCGCCACACACGCACCTTGCTGTGCGAATTGTACGGCGATGCTGCGTCCAATTCCCCCGGACGCGCCGGTGACAATTACAATCTTGTTGGCAAAGCTCATGAACCGGTCCTTTTCCATGCGATGGCATCAGGCTGATGCGCGAATCCTGGCCCAGGTTAGTGCAGCTGCCGCGGGCGGCCGCGCCGGTACTTCACGGGTATGCAACCCGGGCTGACAGCAGCCACCTTTTTATACTCCGATTCTGCATCCTGCATTCTATCGACAGCCTCATAGACCCCGGCCAGGCGAAGACGGGCACTCAGATTGTGCGGTTGCAGCTCCAGCTGTTTCGTAAACGCCTTGATGGCCTCATCATAGCGCTTTTGGCGCCGAAGAAACTGACCGTAAGCACCGTAGAATACGCTGGCATCGGCGAAAGTCGTGTACTGTTTTTCGAGTTTTTGGTACAGAGAAAACGCCCGTGCGGTTTCTTTCCCCTGCTCGTCAATACGGGCATAAAGCAGCTTACCCCTAAGCGCGTCCAACTCCGTAAGGACCTTGGCCTGCGCGCGCGCCTTCTTTGTGCCACCCCCCATGAACGATGGTGCCTGCACATAAAAATTTCCCAACGCATTGCGCGTATCGATATTCCCCGGCTCGAGCGCAATAGCCCGCTCGAACTCCTTTCGGATCTTTCCAGCCAGCGAGGCCTGTTTGAACGGGTTAGCGCGCTTTGCCTTCTCGCCATAAGCCCGGCCCAGCCAGAAATGATACAGCGCCTTGTCCTGCGCCAACCACACGGCCTGCTTCATATGCTCGATGGCATCGTCGTACGTGCACAGCGCGAGGTAGGTTCTGCCCAGATAGTACCGTGCCGCGGCATCGTTTCCGTTAGCACGCACGGCTTTTTCAAGGACTTCCTTCGCCTCTCGATAGCGCTGATCCGCCAGCAGTTGGGCCGCACGTGGAGGGCCTTCGTCGGCCATCGCCGGCGGCACGCCTGCTACGAGGATGAAAATCAGCAATGGCGACACCACAAGGTGGCCCATTTCTTTGCGCTTTGTTATTACGCACCATCGACACACAGCCGAATTCCTCCCCACCTTTGTCGGTGTATTACCCGGGCTCACCTGCCTGTAGGCGCTTGTTCCGCAACCAAGGTGCAACGATCGCGGCCAGCTCCCGATTATTTGATCGCCTGCGCGATCCACATAATCTGATGCACTACGGTTTCCGGTTTTATGTCGCCCGCCTCTTGCGCGGCGAGCTGCAGGTCCCGCTCCGAGATCGCTCCCTGCTCCAGCAGCTTATCCGAGACTCTTGCGATAATCTGCAGCCAGTTCTGCAAGAAATCCCGGCAGCGTCCGGTTTCGTGGCCGTAGACCGTAATCACGTGCGGCGTGACCCCGACATCCCGCAAGCCCCGCCGATGCAACAGCGGATACAGGTTCAATGCAACGTCGCGAGAACCCCGGCCCTCTCCATAGGCATACTGGCCGCGGGCACGGAAGCATTTCATGAGATGCGGTTTGTCCGGTCCGCAATAGTAACTTGTGTCGTGCGGCTCGATTACGACGATGCGACCGCCGGCGCGCGTGATGCGGCACATCTCCTGCAGCAGTGGTTGCGGATCGGGTTGATGAACCAGTACACATCGGCAAAAGCTCACGTCCACAGCATCGCTGGGAAGCCCGGTGTCGTCAGCGTTCGCCGTGTGAAACTCGACATTAGTCAGGCCGAGTTCGCGCGCATATTTTGCTGCGGCTTCGTTCTGTCCGGGCTCAACGTCCACGCCGATGTAACGTCCGCGCGTGAGCTGCCGGGCGATCCAGAGATTGGCGCCGGCGCCGGCGCCAATCTCACACACGGTGTCGGTCGCACCAAATTTCAGATCGGCAGTATCACCATAGATCTCGCGCTGGCGGTGAAGCCGCTGCTGCTCGTCGGGACTTATGCCTAGGGAGTATATTCTCGTGCTCACGGTTCTAGAGATCGGGATAAAGGCGCGGCATTTTTCCGCATCCTCGTAGTGTCTCAACACAAGCTCGAAGAGGTCAATTTCGCTGTGGGCGGACTACGGTCCGGTCCACTCGCGCTTACTCCAGGCCTGACGGCAACCTCGGCTGAATTTGCCTGTCAAACATGAACATTGACCGCCGGTTTGTTCTTAGGGGATCACGATAGCGTGATGCGTCCCGGTCCGCGTATGAACGCCGAGTCTACATCGTCGGGTGGCGCCATGGCCCGACTCGTGCTGGTCGGCGGCCTGTTTCTGGGCAGCGCCCACGCCGTGCAGGCGCAACCCCCGGTTGCGGTCCCCGCCCTCGACCGATCGCGCCACAGCGTCGCACTCGATACCATCTACTTCGACACCTTCCAGCCCGGCAACCGGGCCGTGCCCTTGACGCTGGCATCGCCAGCGCTGATCGAGCGTCTGCGCGACGCCATCCCGCCGCTGCACCGGCCTCGCTACGAGCCGGGCACAACGGCGCGATGGCTGAGCGACAATGACATGGTGATGGGGTACGCCAGCGGCGACGAGGCGTGGGCCTTCCCGCTACGAATCCTGAACTACCACGAGATCGTCAACGATACGCTCGCGCGCGAACCGGTACTCATCGCCTACTGCCCGTTATGCGCGGGCGGCGTCGTTTTCAGCCGGCGCCTGCGCGGGCGCGTGCTCACGTTCGGTAATACCAGCGCGTTATATGAATCGGATATGGTGATGCTGGATTACGACACCGGAAGCTATTGGTGGCATGTTGCGGGCACGGCGATCGTCGGCACACTCACCGGCCAACGCTTGCAGGTGCTGCCGAGCATGACCACAACCTGGCGCGAGTGGCGCGAAGCGTACCCGGACTCCAAGGTACTCTCGCGAAATACCGGCTATCGGCGCCCGTATGCACGCGACCCGTTTCGTGGTTACGCCAGTGCCCTTAATCGCGGTCGATTCGCGTTTCCGGTCAGTGACTATGCAAAGGACGGCCGACTACCGCCGGCGACGCGGATCCTGGCCATCAAGGTCGGTAATGACAGCAGGGCCTATCCACTGGACCGCGCAGGCTCGGCCATCATCATGGATGTGGTCGCACACAAGCGGATTGTGGTGTTTATCGGCGCGGGCGGTACAACGGGCAGTGCCTACGAACCAGTAGCAGGCGGGCGCCGGCTGACGTTCCGCATGCGATCCGGCGGTTACGTGGATGCCGAGACAAACAGTGTCTGGGACGTCTCGGGCAAGGCCGTGGCAGGACCGTTAACAGGCACCCGGCTGGTGCCGATACCTTCCACGACCTCGTTCTGGTTCGCCGTTGTCGCCGCGATTCCCACCATAACCGTATACGCAGACGCGAGCCGTTGAAGGTTCAACGCCCGTGCTTAGATCCTGCACTACGGAGATCCGGCTTTGGCGAAAACGACCCGCTAGTTAAGTGCCCGTCGTCGGGTACCCGTTCCCAACGGTCGCGCGCCCAGACTATTGGGGCGGCGCCTCTGACTTCCAGCAATGGTGATCACCAAACCGAGGAGGCTGATGCCAAGAGCGATGTTGACGCTCCAGCGATAACGCTGGCTGTACGGAATGAAGTCCGCACGCTCGGTAAAGCTGCACATCATGGTGGTGTAGTTGAACGAGCCACCGGCGTCGATGCATTGATCCACAGCGACCATCTCGCTGCTGTAATGGATCCAAAACACCAGCAACGGCGCAATGATAAGTATGAGACCGATTCGATTCATAGCAAAATCTTCGTCCTAATAACTCTATGCAGACGCTAGGCGTCTTGTGATCGCTCGCTGGGCTTACGTGCGGCCAAGCCCGTTGCGTACACAATTTATAGACCATTGTGCGGCGAATGCCAGAAAGAACCGGCACCGGGCGCAAATGCTGCCGGCGCGTAGGGTAGCCCGTTCAGCGCGGCCCACCGGGCACCACTCAGACCCGGCCGTGAGGACAGGAAATCAAGTACATTCAGCAGCTTGCGGGTGTAATCGGGCTGCGCGTGCGGAACTTAAACGCTGCCGGTCAACGCTAGGACACGCCTACATCCATAACCGGTCACTTGCGGTTTTCCCACCAAATGCCCCCGATAAGAATCAGCGCGATGCCCATAGCCACCCCACTCGCCCACATCGGAATCGCCACGCCGCCCACGAGCACTTCCCAGCCCAAGAGCAGCCGCAGGAACTGGACGAACCCAATCACCATGAGCAGAACAACGACGGCAGTTGTGAACGGTCTTACCACTACGCTTCCTTTTGAACACCCGGCGACAGGAACACCAACGAGACCGACGAACGGCGGTTTCTGTCAGTTTAGCATCCGTCCTTTGTTTCGAGGAAGATGACGCTCCTGGAGCATTGGGCCGGGAAAGCGTCGTAGATCCGGGCACTCGGATGCCCGGGTCGACGACCTTTTGGTGCGTGAATTCGGCGCTCCGATCAGGCTAGCTCCCCTTATCGCCGGCCTTATGTTTAGGTATCGTGCTGAGGGAATTACCTCGCCTGCTGGGAAAGCTCCGTAAGAGCTGAGACGATCTCGCCGCCAACCACGGAGACAGCCACACCGGTGGCAAGCACGATCAGCGCACCGCCACAAAGCGCATAGCCACGCAACTTTGCCTTATCGCCTCTGACGATGCGCGTATCCTTGATAACCCACATGCCCTGCCAGGGAAACTGGTCCTGTAGCACAACCCTGATGCCGGCCCACGCCAAGTACGCGCTGGTGGCGAGGGTACCCACGGCTAAAGCGACGCCACAGAAATAGATGAACACGATCAGCTTGTCGATCGCCTGCATGGGATCGGCCTGCGACAGGGATTCGAGGCTACGAAGGTAGATTTGCGTAAGCGCGAGCGCAAGAAGCCCCGCGATCGCTACTGCCGCCAGCGCGATCACCAGCCTTCGTCTGACCTCTCGATTGGCACGAATGATTTTGTCAGGCATCAAGCTAGAGTCTAGCCGGTGGTCCAGCGCAATCCCAACAAATCAGCGGGTCTATGACAGGCGGTTCGTGGCGCCGCGCCGGGCGTGATTGCGCACGCCCGGTGCGGGCCTGGGCATGAAGTAACGAACGGTGGCACTGATCCCGATGCGCGCTACAGATAATTCGATAGCTCGATCAGGTTGCGATCCGGATCACGGATATAAACAGATTGGATCGGACCCGTCGCCCCGGTCCGCTCGACCGGCCCCTCTAAGATCTCGATACCGCAGTCGTGCAGGTGCGCAGTCACCTGCGCCAGCGGCGTGGCGGCGATAAAGCACAGGTCCGCCGAGCCCGCCGTCGGTGCGAGCGCTTTCGGCTCGAACTCCTTGCCCGCCTGATGCAGATTGAGCTTCTGGTTGCCGAAGCTCAGCGCCTTCCTGCCGCCAGCAAAGATCACCACTTCCATTCCCAGCACCTTGGTGTAGAACTCGCATGTCGCTTCGATGTCCTTGACGGTAAGAACCACGTGATCGAGCCTGTCGATTTTCATACCCGTCTCCTAGCAGGGTGTTGAAAAAGTCCGTCCCTGGCTTTTCAGCTCGTAGAGCAAAAAGCGCGATTTTTGCTCTGCTCCACTTTTCAAACACTTACGTGTTTGAAAAGTGTGCGGTGCTTTCCGGCACCGCTCTAGCAAACTGCTAGTAGCTGGCAGCAATAATGCCGGAATTGTAGCGTAAATTGACACTACGGGTCGTTTTTGCCATAGAATCCAACATTGCGCCGCAACCAGCTTTGAGGCAGCGCACTTTGAAACCGGAAAAATGAATATGCCTACTGTCGGAATCGTCGGAGCCAGCGGTTACATGGGCGGCGAGGCGCTGCGCGTTTTGCTCGATCACCCCGAGGTCGAGATCGCCTGGGCCACCAGCCGCACCGAGGCCGCTATCGAGGACTATCATCCGAACCTTTATGGGACTGGCGTGCGGCTGATCCATCCGGATCACACGACGCCTTGTGACGTGGTGTTTCTCGCGCTGCCCACGGATGCGTCGATTCGCGAAGCCGCACGCTTCCTGGATCAAGGCGCCAAGGTCATCGATCTCGGCGCCGCCTTTCGCCTCTCCGACCGCAAGCTCTGGGAGACCGTGTACCGGCAAACCCATGGCAACTGGCCACTGGCCGAGGAGGCGGTCTACGGCATGGCCGAGCTCCACAAGG
>Ga0255058_10001046_pt1 | contig 15813 bp, 15 predicted proteins | sample Cases_109_9_MG_FD_188637 | JGI IMG/M metagenome (GOLD analysis project Ga0255058, IMG submission 188637) | Seawater microbial communities from Amundsen Gulf, Northwest Territories, Canada - Cases_109_9 | ecosystem: Environmental > Aquatic > Marine > Gulf | place: Canada: Northwest Territories... | reverse complement strand
CGCAAGATGTGCGCGGAACCATTGATGGTTCAGGAGCAGCGCTTCCTGAAAGCTCTGTCCGAAGCCAAACGGCTCGACCTCACCCACGAAGGGCAGATACTTCTGATCTACGCCGACGGCACCGAGCCCGTGTTACGATTCAGCAGGATAGTCGACAAGTAATCGGGGGACAGTATACCTAATTCGATGCGCTAGCTTGTTTACAAGGAGGAAATGAAATGGCCAGGATGGCTCGCATTGTAGTACCGTTTTATCCGCACCACGTTACCCAACGGGGTAACCGTCGCCAGCCGACGTTTTTCGGCGACGCTGACTACTCTACCTATCTCAAACTCATGTCGGAGTTCTGCCGCAAGGCGGGGACGCGGGTATGGGCGTATTGCCTGATGCCCAACCACGTGCACTTGGTGATGGTGCCTTCGCACGTGGACGGACTACGCGCGGCACTGGGAGAGGCCCACCGACGGTATACCCGGGAGGTCAATCGCCGCAAGGAGTGGCGCGGTCACCTGTGGCAGGAACGATTTCACTCCTTTCCGATGGACGAGGCCTATCTCCTGGCCACTGTGCGGTATGTGGAACGTAACCCGGTGGCGGCGCGGTTGTGCCGATGCGCCGAAGACTGGCCGTGGTCGAGCGCAGCGGCGCATTTACGGGCGCAGGACGATGGGCTGGTGGAAGTTCAGCCGATGTTGTCGCGTATTGACGACTGGGCCGCGTATCTATCGGATGCCGAAGACCGGGGTATCGGGGTACAGATCTCCGCGAATTCCCGCACCGGACGACCGCTGGGTGACGCGCTGTTCGTTCGCACGCTCGAACGAATCACGGGCCGGAGGTTGGCCTGCCGAGCACCTGGGCGAAAAAGGAAGCCTGAGGGGAAATAGGTATACTGTCCCCAAATAAAGCTGGGAGGGGAAATAGGTATACTGTCCCCAGATAAAGACGCGATCCGTTCGATTGCGCTGATGGTCATCGCCTCGGGCCTGCTCACGGTCAACGACGGGATCGTGAAATGGCTCACCCAGAGCTACCCCGTGGGCCAGGTCGTGACCTTGCGCGGCGTATTCGTGATCGTGGTCGTCGTCTCATGGGCCGCGGCGCGCCACCGCACCAGTCAGTTGCGCGTTTCCAACTGGCGCCTTCAGCTTACCCGCGGCGCGCTGATGACGGTTTCCACCTTCCTGTTCGTTACCGCCCTTTCCCTGATGCCCATCGCGGATGCCATCGCCATAGCCTTCGCCGGTCCCGTGATCGCGACGGCGCTTGCCGCGCTCCTGCTGCACGAGCCCGTGGGTTGGCGCCGCTGGAGCGCGATTGGAGTCGGCTTCACCGGTGTCGTCATAATGGTGCGCCCGACGCCCGACCTGATACGCCTCGTTGCAATCGTGCCTCTGCTTGCAGCGCTCGTTGGCGCCTTTCGTGACATCGTTACCCGCAAGATGGGGACGGGGGGCGAATCGACTCTCGCCATCATGTTGATTTCCACGTCGGTGGTGACCGTGGCGGGGCTTGCGACCATCCCGCTGGGTTGGTCGCCGCTGCGAGTTGCCGATCTCGGATTGTTTGTCGGCAGCGCGCTGCTGGTCGCCTTGGCGCAGGCGCTCATGATCGAGTCGTTCCGGCTCGGTGCGGTGGGCCTGGTGGGCCCATTCAAATACACGAGCCTCGTCTGGGCGGTGTTGCTCGGATTGCTGGTATGGGGCGATCTCCCCGACCCGTGGACGTGGGTCGGGTCCACTCTCGTGGTCGGTAGCGGTCTCTATATCTGGCGCCGGGAGCTGGCGCTGGCGAAGTTGCGACGCGCTCCAGTGACTGGACCGCGACAGGTCTAGACTTAAGCGAACACACGGGGATTTGCCCTTGCCGGCACATGACGGGATCAATGTCTGAAAGCACTCTTTCCGCTTCTCCACGCCGCTTGCGGCCAAGACGCACGAAGATCATCGCCACCATCGGTCCCGCCAGCGATGCGCCGGAAATCATCGAGGAGATGATCCGGGTTGGCATGAACGTGGCGCGATTCAACCTCTCCCACGGATCTTTCCCGGAGCACGCCGAGCGCATACGGCGCGTGCGCGCCGCCGCCGCGCGGGCCGGCGCCTTCACGGCAATTCTGGTCGACACCAAGGGCAGCGAGATACGCACTGGGCGCTTGCGCGGTGGAAAGGCCAGCCTGGCGGCCGGCGATCACTTCGAGCTTTATTTCCAGCCACGCACGGGGGACGCCTCCGGGGTTTCCGTATCCAACGCGAACCTGGGGGACGCCCTGGGGGCTGGAGATTCGGTCCTGCTCGATGACGGCACCATCGAGCTGCGTGTGGAAAGCGTGGGACGCGAGAGCGTGCGCTGCGCGATCATCCGTGGCGGCCTGCTTCGAGACAGCAAGGGTGTGAACCTTCCGGACTCCCGGCTGCAGTTCGCCGCAGAGGATCGACTCACCCGCGAAGAGCTTGCGTTCGCTGTCGAGCAGGATGTCGACTACATCGCCGCTTCCTTCGTACACGACGAGAAAGACATCGACGCCATACGGGGAATCCTCGAAGAGCTGGGTGCGAAAATTCCGATTATCGCTAAAGTCGAAAACCGGGCCGCCGTCACCAATCTCGACAGCATCGTCAACGCCGCCAACGGCACCATGGTGGCGCGCGGTGATCTGGGAGTGGAATTTCCGCTGGCAGAAGTTCCGGCTATTCAGAAGATCGTCATCCGCACGACGGTCACGAACGGCAAACCCGTAATCACCGCCACACAAATGCTCGATTCCATGGAGCGCAATTCCCGGCCGACGCGCGCAGAGGTAAGCGACGTGGCGAACGCCATTCTCGATGGCAGCTCCGCCGTCATGCTCTCCGGCGAAACCGCGATGGGGAAATACCCCGTCGAGTCGGTTCGAACGATGTCGGCGCTCGCCGTTCGAGCGGAGGCTTCGCTGAAGGAGTTCGGCCAACTGCAGAAGATTCTTCCGAATCCTTCCAATGTCATTACCGAGGCTGTGAGCCAGGCCGCCATCGCCATGGCTGATCATCTGAAGGCGGCGGCCATCATCTCGTTGACGGAGACTGGTTTTACCTCGCGTCTCATTTCGAAATACCGCCCCAACTGTCCCATTGTCGCGGTCACGACTTCGGTGGAAGTCGTGCGCCGATTCTCCATGAACTGGGGTGTCCATGCCCTGCACTACACCGGTAAGGCATCGGACCAGGACAAAGTCCAGTTCGCCATTCGCAGGGCAAAAGAGCTTGGCTGGGTTCAGGTCGGGGATATCGTCGTAGCCACGTCCGGTCAGGCTCTTCAGGCAGGCAGCACCAATCTCATCAGGGTTGTCGTCGTTGAGTAGGCCCGCGTCTTTCGTCCTGATTCATGGCCAGCGCCTCGAAGACGGGGGGGCCGGCATCGAGGGCATTGTATGCAGTCGTGACGGCGCGCCGGGCCCGGAATGAACACAGGACCCGGCGCGACCGGATTTCCGGCTGGCTAGAAGCGGTTCGGGTCGGAGCTACCCGGCGAGCCCGCAGAGCCGCTCTCTCCTGCCGATCCGCGGGGCCCCGGCGATCCGTCCATTCCGCGAGGCCCCATGGAGCCTGGAGGACCCGCGGGTCCTGCGGGTCCGCGTGGTCCCGGCGGCCCGGCAGTCGCCGAAGCCCCCGAGAGTTGCCGCGTCAGCTGACGGACTTGGGCCTCGAGCTTCTTCATGCGGTCGGCGGTCGATCCGCCCCTGGCGACCTTCTTCTTGGCTTTGGATTTCTTAGCCTTTTTCTTGGCTTTCCTTTTGGCCTTCTTTTCGGCCTTCTTTTTTACCTTAGCCTTGCGCTTGGCGACCTTCTTTCTCCCGACCTTCTTCTTGGCCTTGGTCTTGCGCCTGGCCACCTTTTTCCTGGCCGTGCGCTTCTTCGCTGTCTTCTTCGCTACGCGCTTCTTTGCGGATTTCTTCTTGGTACGCTTCTTCGCCTTCGACTTTTTTGCTGCTCGAGCCACGTCTCGCTCCTCCTGTTGATTCCCCGGCGGGAATTGGAAACACTATGAAAGAATAGTACGCGCTCCGAGCTTCTGCTCTTCAGATACGTCATGACACGAAAATTCAAGGGAGAAACTGATGAAGCAACCCGGATACTCGTTCAAGACCAACTTCTTCTACGGGCTCGTGGTTATCGTTCCTCTCGCCGTTCTGGTCTTGCTGATCGCAAAGGTGGTGGAAATACTGCAGACGGTGGCGCTGTCCCTGGAACTGGAGTCGACAGTGGGCGCGGGGTTGGCAATCGTGATTGCGCTTCTGCTTCTGCTCCTGGTTTGCCTTGGGATCGGCACCATCGTGCGTACAAAGATCGGCACCTGGTCCTTCAAGAAACTCGAGCAAGCGATTCTGCGACATGTGCCAGGCTACGAGTTGCTGGGAAATATCCTCAAGGGTTTCGCGAAAGAAAAGGCCGCCTACCCGGCGGTGATGGTGCAGCTGCACGGCCCGGGATCCGCGGTCTTCGGTCTGGTGATGGAGGAGAACCCCAACGGCGTGCTGACGGTGTTCCTTCCCTCTGCACCGGCATTGACGGTGGGCAGCCTGCACATCGTCGAACGCGACCGAGTCACCTTTCTCGACGCCAGCACCGTCGACGTGGCGCAGTGCATCTCCCAATGGGGGGTCGGCTCAGAGAAAGTTCTGGGTAATTTTCGTCCCTAGACGAGCAAGAGCCCCAGCTGGTCCCCATGGATGAGTAGGGCCGGGCTGCCGAATTCTGCCATCCAGACGGCCGGTGCCGCCCGGCCCGGGCTGACAGGGGCCCTGGCAGGGTCAACCCGGCTTGTAGGCCTCGAGATCTCGCCTACACTCTAACAATGCCGCGTTAACCCCTTGAATATGTTCTTGTTGGAGGACAGTCACGATGATCGTGCGATTGCTGCGAATTCTCATGGCGGTGGCGATTTTCCTATTCGCCACCGGCGTTCAGGCCCAGGGGCAGGATCCGAAACTCTGGTACGTCGCCATTGGTGCCGGCGGTGCATGGTACCAGGACGTGGAATTCGGCACCGGTGCGAGTGCCAGCATGAGCCCCGGTTTCACGTTGAATGGCGCCTTCGGACGATACATCGACGATATACGGGTGATTCGGCTGGAAGGGGAAGTTCTGTACGACAGGAGCAATATCGGTGATCTGAGCGGAGTGTCGGCATCGGGCACCGTCTCCAACGGGGCCGTGATGTTCAACGCGATTTACGACATTAGATTCGATTCGCCCTGGGTACCCTATCTCGGTGGAGGCCTCGGTTACGCTATCGTCGATTTTGACAGTTTCTCTTCAGGGGGCGTGACCTTGCTCGACGACTCCGCTGCTGCGTTCGCCTGGCAGTTCAAGGGTGGGGTCGCATATGAATTCAGCCCATCCTGGGTGATCAACGTCGGCTATCGCTACTATCAAACCGACAACCTGGAGTTCACGAATCCCACCGGTGCACGGGTGAGCAGCGGAGGCACACGGATCCAAAGTGCAGAGGTTGGACTTCGCGTTCTCTTCTAGGGGCTGATACAGGCCCTTGCCGGGCCCCACTCAGTCAGTCGGGCCACCAGGCGGGATCACCTCTACGCGCGCCTTCAATCGCTTGAAGCGCACGCCCAGAAATATAAAACCGACGGCCATCAGCAAGGCAGCCGCGGCAATGATCCAGGATACGGTCACGACGGCCGCGCCGGGCCAGACGAGCAGAATCACGCCCAGCGCCGCGGCGACGATGCCGACGGTGGCCATCAGTCGGCGATCCATCCCAGCGACGCCGTATCGGCGCGCCGTGACCAGGTAGCTGATGCCGATAAACAGGGCGCCCGCGCCCAGGACCATGAACAGAGTGCGCGCACTCTGGCTGGGCCAGAAAACGAGAACAAGCCCGACAACCGCGCTGACGACGGGCTGAAGCAGCCCGCCCGATGCTCCCGGCCGGCGGAAGCTTACTACCAGACCCATCACGCCGTCGGCAATCAAGTACGCGCCGACGAACAACACGAGAATCTCCAGCGTCAGCGTCGGCCAGATCAACGCGGAAATTCCCAGTGCCGCGGCGAGCACACCCCGCAGCATAAAAACCCACCAGATCTGACCCGTCAGCGATTGTTGCCGGCCTTTATTCATGGCGATCGTCTCCCGTGCAGGTCCCTGCCGCAAGATACCGGTTCAGGCATGCACCGGTCGACACCTTCAGAGCAAAGCCCTATTCTCCCGCCAGCCGATCACTGAAGGAGCCGCTGGCATGAAGCTACTCACGACTACCATCGGCGCTTACCCCAAACCTGAATGCATCGAGCTACCGGACTGGTTCGGCGCCGCCGCCGGCCCCGATACGGAAACTCCCACCGAAGACTGGGCCGGGGCGCTGGCGAGAATGGGCGACGACGCCGAGGAGATCCTCGCTCGCGCCACCAAGGAAGTCGTCGACGATCAGGTCGCCTGCGGCATCGACATCCCCTCGGACGGCGAAGTCCGCCGCGAAAACTACATCCACTATCACTGCCGGCACCTGAACGGCATCGATTTCGAGCAGCTCGCCCGAAAGTCGCTGCGGCAGGGCGCTTACAGTGCACGCCTGCCCACCATCACCGGACCGGTATCGGCCCGCGATCACTTCCTGCCCCACGACTGGAAGATCGCCCAGAGCTTTACGGATCGCCCGGTGAAGATCACCATGCCCGGCCCCATGACCATCACCGACACGACGGCAAACGAACACTACGACGATCCCGCCAAGCTGGGCGCCGATCTTGCCGACGCCCTCAACCACGAAGTCAAGGCCCTGGCGGATGCCGGCTGCAAGCACATCCAGATCGACGAGCCGGTGTTCGCCCGCAAAGTGCCGGAGGCCCTCGACTACGGTCTGGAGAACCTCGAGCGGGCTTTCCACGGCTGCCCCGATGAGGTGGTACGCAGCATGCACATGTGTTGCGGTTACCCGGACGCGCTTGACAACCCGGACTATCCCAAGGCGCCCAAGGAAGCGTACTTCGACTTGGCCCGGGCCGTGGATCGATCCTCGGTCATGGCGGTCTCGCTGGAAGACGCCCATCGCAGAAACGACCTCTCGTTGCTGGAACGCTTTGCCTCGACGACGGTTATTCTCGGTGTCATCGCCATCGCCAAGAGCCACGTGGAGAGCACCGACGAGGTCCGTACCCACCTCGCCGAGGCCCTCGAGCACATCGACGCCGAGCGCCTGATTGCAGCCCCCGACTGCGGCCTCGGTCTCCTCGGGCGCGAGCTCACACTGGCCAAGCTTCGAATTCTTTGTGAAGCAGCCCATTCAATGTAGGTACATGCCGATAATCACCGGGTCCACACCCGTCGCGTTCTCAGACCCACTGCCTGAAGCCGTCGACGTCGTCGTTATCGGAGCCGGCGTCATCGGAGCGTCCACGGCCTACTTCCTGGCGAAACACGGCGCGAAAGTATTGCTCTGCGAGAAGGGCCGGGTCGCGGGCGAGCAGTCGAGCCGTAACTGGGGCTGGGTGCGCCAACAGGGCCGCGACCGGGCGGAGCTCCCGATCATGATGGAGTCGAATCGGATCTGGCGGGATCTGGCGCGCAGCACAGGCGAGAAAGATCTCGGCTTTACGCCATCGGGTTGCATCTATCTGGCGGAGACCGAGGGCCAGTTGGCCGAGTATGAGAGCTGGCACGCCCTCGCCAGGCAGCACCAGCTCGACACCAGACTGCTTTCCCGGAGCGAGGCGTCGTCGCTCGCGCCGGACATCAGCGGACGGTGGCTGGGCGGAATGCTCACGGCAAGCGACGGCCGCGCGGAGCCCTTTGTTGCCGTTCCTGCGCTGGCGCGGGCCGCCAGCAAGTTGGGAGCCAGGATAGTCGAGGACTGCGCGGTTCGTACCGTAGAAGCGCAAGCGGGGCGGGTTGCTGCCGCCGTCACGGAAAAGGGCAGGGTCAAAACCGGTTGCGTGCTTCTCGCGGGGGGCGCCTGGTCGAGCCACTTTGCGACCAATGTCGGTCTCGACTTGCCACAATTGATGGTGCGCTCGACGGCAGGGCGGACCCGTTCGGTAGCGGGCAAAGAAATGCCGAACATCTCGACAGAGGGTTTTGGCATTCGCAGCCGCCGGGACGGTGGCTACACCATCGCTACAGGGGATGTGGCAGAGCACTACATCTCGCCGAAGTCCTTCAAGTACTTCACGAAGTTTTTCAAGCTCATGAAGATTTCGGCGAAGGATGTGCATGTGAGGCTCGGCCCGCCGGCCGGGTATCCAGGTGCGTGGGCGTCGAAAAGACGCTGGTCCGGTGACGAGATCAGTCCCTTCGAGCAGATGCGTGTACTCGATCCACCGCCCTCGGAAAAGATGCGGCGCAGACTCGAGGACTGTCTATCCACACGCACCCCCTGGCTCGCAGACGTGGGCGTCGAGGAGCTCTGGGCCGGCATGATCGATGTGAGCCCGGATGCGGTGCCCTACATCTGCGAGGCACCCTCACCGGTCGGATTGTTTATCGGCACGGGATTGAGCGGCCACGGCTTCGGCATCGGACCCGCTGTGGGGCGAATACTTTCGGATCTCATACGGGGGCGACCCCCGGGACACGATCTCTCTCGCTTCCGCTTTGACCGCTTCAGCGATGGCAGCCCGATTGTTCCGGGGCCATATTGACGCACAAGCGCATGCGTCAGCCCACCAGCGCGCGGCGGCGCGCGAGACTTTCTTCCGGCCAGACTTCGTTGCGATTGTAAAAATCTTCGACCGCAGGTGTGTCGGGCGGTAATACTACCCAGGGTTGCTTCGACGCCGTAAATATGTGGATGTCGGGAGGCAGGCGGTCCGGTTCATCGAGGCTGCCGACGCGGACAAAACGCAGCGCATCACCTGCCCCCGCATAGTTGCCCCACAGGGCGACTCGGCAGCTTGGACAGCGGGCGATCTTCTGACCCTTGCCACTTTGCGAAGGCGTGTCCACGAGCTCGGGCGAGCCGCTCAGCAGCACTACGCGATCGGCTTCGATAATTGCGTTGAGCGCGAAGGACGCCCCTGTTTCGCGCTGACACCAGCGACAATGGCAACAATTAACGAACATGGGTCGGCTGGTCATGCGATAACGCACGGCGCCACAGGCACAACCGCCCTGCAACGAGAAATCTTTTTCATCAGTCATTGAGTACTTCTCCAGCGTCCGCCGCAAAAAGGATGATACATTTCGCAGACCGCCATGGCACTTCAATCAGACCAACCCACCGCGACGCGACCCGCGCTCGGCAGCTTCGGAACGCTGCGCCGTTTCCTGCCCTATCTGTGGCCCGAGAACGAGTGGGGACTGCGCGCCCGGGTGGTGCTCGCCCTCGCCAGCCTGGTGGCGGCCAAGGTAGCGGTGGTCTACCTGCCACTCTTCTATCGTGATGCCATCGATGCCCTGGACATCGGGCAGCGCTCGGTCGCGCTGGTGCTCCCCGTCGGGCTGATTCTCGCCTACGGCGCCGCCCGGGTACTGTCGCTCGCTTTCGGGGAGCTTCGCGATGCACTGTTTGCCAAGGTCGGCCAGCGCGCCGTTCGCACCATCGCGCTGCAGGTGTTTCGCCATCTGCACTTCCTGTCGCTCGAGTTTCACTTGTCCCGCCAGACCGGAGGGCTCTCGCGATCCATAGAGCGCGGCACGAGAGCCATCGAGATTCTGCTCCGCTTCAGCCTCTTCAGTATCGTGCCGACCGTGCTCGAGCTGACTCTGGTGTTCGTTATCCTATGGAAGGCGCTGGACGTCTGGGTGGCGCTCGTTACGGTAGTCACGGTAGTGATTTACATCACATACACGATGCTTGTTACGGAATGGCGCATCAAGTTTCGAAGGATGATGAACGAGGAGGACAACCGCGCCAACACCCGCGCCATCGACAGCCTGCTCAACTACGAAACCGTCAAATACTTCGGCAACGAAGAGCATGAGGCACGACGTTATGATTCCGCCATGCGAGGGTACGAGAAAGCGTCGATTCAAAGTCAGACGTCGCTCGCGTTACTGAACGTCGGCCAGGCGGTGATTATTTCCTTGGGTCTTACCGCGGTGATGCTGATGACTGCCAGCGGAATCGTCTCGGGCGCGCTCACCATCGGTACCTTCGTGATGGCAAATACCTATTTGATGCAGCTTTATCAGCCACTCGGATTCTTCGGCTTCGTATACCGCGAGATCAAGCAAGCTTTGATCGACATGGAGAAGATGTTCGACCTCATGGGCGAGGATCCCCAGGTAGCCGATAGGCCGGATGCCAAGCCGCTGACGGCAAGCGGCGGTGAGGTCGGCTTCGAGGACGTCCGTTTCGGCTACGACCGGCGTCGACCGATTCTCAAGGGAGTGTCCTTTCGAATACCCGCGGGCAAGACTGTTGCGGTCGTCGGACCGTCCGGTTCGGGTAAATCGACCATCGGCAGACTTCTTTACAGATTCTACGACGCGGAACAAGGCTCGGTTCGTATAGATGGTCAAGACATCCGCGAGGTAACTCAAGATTCGCTTCGCGCTTGTATCGGCGTGGTCCCCCAGGACACCGTTCTGTTCAACGAGACCATCTACTACAACATCGCTTATGGAAAACCAAATGCTACCCCTGCGGAGATCGAGCACGCGGCGAGAACGGCCCACGTGCACGACTTCATCATGGCAATGCCTGACGGCTACCAGACGCTGGTCGGCGAGCGCGGGCTGAAGCTATCGGGAGGAGAGAAGCAACGGGTCGCCATCGCGCGCACTGTGATCAAGGATCCCGCCATCCTGCTATTGGACGAGGCAACTTCGGCCCTCGATTCGCATACCGAGCAGGAGATCCAGAAGAATCTTCGGGAAATTTCCCGCGGGCGTACGACGCTGTGCATCGCCCACAGGCTCTCGACGGTGGTGGATGCGGACGAGATCCTGGTGCTCGACGATGGAACCGTGGTCGAACGGGGCCGCCACGCCGAGCTCCTCGCCATGGACGGACGCTATGCCGAGATGTGGCGCCGGCAGCAGGAAACGCGGGAGCACGACGGGGATTTTCCCGAGGAAGTGCTGGCGACTTGATGATGACCGGGGTTGAGGTGGACTGAAGCAACATTTTGACAGAACTTGGTTGACCTGCCGGCAAGATGCCCATATGTTTCTTTAAAGCAACATATATCGTTTATAAGTGGCTTCAAATCAACATGGCAAGGATCAGCAAGATATCAGAATCGCCACCCGCCGCCGTCCAGGAGGCCCTGGGCCGTTTGGGGCGTAACATCCGTACCGCTCGCCTGCGCCGTAAGCTCTCCCGGGAGGCCCTCGCCAGGCGCATTGGCCTTTCCCGCTATGTGCTGGCCGACATCGAGAAGGGCAAGGCGACAACCGCTATCGCCGCCTATTTGGGCGCGCTGTGGGCGCTTGGCCTACTGAGGCAACTCCACGATGTTGCCGATCCGGACCATGATGAGGAAGGCAAGATTCTGGAGTCGGCCGGACGCCCGAAAACGGCCCCGAAGCGAGGGCAGCTGGACGATGACTTCTGAGCGTGAATGCTATGTATACGTCGTCCTGCCCGGCGCGACGGAATTTGTCACGGCGGGACGCTTTCGCGTGTCTCCAACCCCCGATGGTGATCCGGTTGGTCAGTTCGTGTACGGGCGGCGCTACCTCGAACGCGATGATGCGGTCGAGCTCGACCCTGTGGAGCTACGGCTTCGCAGAGGCCCCTACGAGACCGCCCGTATGCAGGGATTCTTTGGCGCGATCCGCGATTCCATGCCGGACTATTGGGGACGGCGGGTCATTGAAAAGAACACCGGTCAGGCACAGCTCGAAGAATTCGATTACCTGATGCAGGGCGCGGATGACCGCGCCGGCGCGCTGGGCTTCGGGCTGAATGTGGAGCCGCCTGCCCCAGAACGCCGCTTCAACCCCACGATTGACCTGCAGCGCCTGCAAGCTACAGCCGACGCCGTTATCAGGGACGACCCGGACTTGGCGGGTTCTATTGCCGGGCCGGTGGAAGAGCTCATGCTTCTTGGCACCTCCATGGGCGGCGCCCGCCCCAAGACGGTGGTGGAAAACGAGCGGGATCTCTGGCTTGCAAAATTCTCCCGGCAAGACGACCGCTGGAACCATCCGCGCACCGAACATGGATTACTCGAGCTGGCCCAAGCCTGCGGGCTTACCGTTGCTGACAGTGAGATCACGACCGTTGGCGGGCGGGACGTATTGCTCGTGCGCCGGTTCGACCGCGACCGGGTCGGGGATAGCTACCGGCGGCACCGGATGGTGAGCGCGCTCACATTGCTGCAAAGCGATGATGACCCGGCAGCCCGCAGGGACTGGTCCTATATCCTTTTGGCCGATGAGATTCGGCGCGTGAGTGTAGAACCAGAGGAGGACCTGCGCGAGCTGTTCGGAAGAGTGTGCTTTAACGCCGCTGTCTCCAATCTGGATGACCATCCGCGCAATCATGCGGTGCTGGCGAAAGAGCGTGGCTGGCGGCTCAGCCCTGCCTTTGACCTTACCCCTTGGTCCGTGATCGCTGCGGACAGGCGTGATTTGGCCATGACCTGCGGAAATGCCGGGCGCTATGCCAACCGGGAGAACCTCCTGAGCCAGCATGGCCGCTTTCTGCTCTCACGAAAAGACGCCACCCGAATCGTGGATCACATCGTGGAAACGGTGCGCGCGCAGTGGCGGCCCACCATGCGGCGCGCGGGCGTGAGCGAGGGTGACTGCGACGCGATCGCCAGCGCTTTCCTTTATGAAGGCTTCTTCTATGAGCAAGCAGCCTGATACGTATCAAGGCTTCACCGAGAAATGATAGACCGCCCTGAGCGCAACCCGCACGTACTCATTGTGCTCCTGCAGCGCCCAGGATGAACTCCTTAATGGATCGAGCTGCCATGTAACGCGTCGAATCGGCGGCTCGGAATCGGTACTGATCGCCGGTGCCGGCCACGACATCATGGGACACCCACAAACCAAATCGACTATCAGGGACTTCCTGCGCAACTGCTGTCAGTGACGCGATCACTCCTCGCCATGGACGGTCGCCACGCCGAGAGACGTCCGGATCTCTCGATGACGAATCGAGGGATCCGGTCCTTCGTGTTATCGCTGCTCAGCTGGTCAGTACACCGATCGCGGCCAGCACGATGAAGGCGGCCACGAGATACATCCAGCTTCTGTTCTTGGGTGCGTCTTTGGTTTCGACGGCATTCGACATCTTTTCAATCTCCCTAGTCGGTAATCTCGTTATTCGGGTCCGGCGCGGAACCTGACCCGCATTTCAAATCTGTTGCGCCCACCGAGAGCGAGAGGCTAGGCGGGTGGGCGATTGTTGCGGTGCAACTAACGTGCCAGTGCTTCCTGTTCCGGCACCAGCACATCGGCCGGCCGACGGCCAGGCTAGCGGTGCGGCCAGGCGCGACATGCATAAGGGGTTGTTTCAGTGAGGGATTCGAACCTGGCTCGCGATCATCAGGGCCATAGGGAAGCCGATCGATATTTCTGATGCAGAAGGCCGCCGCCGATCGCGGAGAATAGACTTGTTGCAGTGCAGTAACGAAAGGTAACGCCCGCAACTTCCGATCGTAACGAATCGAGACACGTGCCATCGCCCAGGTTGGGCATCGCTATGCGATGCGCAACCTGACGGAGGGTCAATCTCTTCGGTAACCGATATCGGCCAAAGTGCCCGCATTCAGCTCGCGAAGGTCGCCGATGCGAAGAGCGGAGTCCAAAGCACGGTGCAAAGGTACCACCACGGACCTTCTCCACAGTCGGGGCAGCGTTCCAGCGACTGAGTGTGCTCGTTTTCGATCCTGGGCCGGGAAGCTGGCAATCGCCGATGTCAAAGTCGTGTCAATCATAATTCACCTATAGAGTAAGCTGACTCACGTATTCGAGACCCATGAATCAGCTCCAACTACGTAAACCCTGGTGCAAAATTAGCAGTGAATTCCCCAATCGACAAACGATAGTTTTTCAGCAGACACATGAATGTCCTTCATCTATACTTCAACCATGCGGCACCTCCCTCCCCTGCACGCGATTCGGGCTTTCGAGGCCGCTGCCCGGCATCTGAGCTTCCATCGGGCGGCCGAGGAGCTGCACGTCACGCCGTCGGCGGTCAGCCACCAGATCCGCGCCCTCGAGGAGCATCTGGGCGTCAAGCTGTTCGACCGGCTCACCCGCCGCGTCATCCTCACCCGGGACGGCCAGGCGTTCCTGCCGCCGGTGCAGACTGCCCTCGATCAAATCGATGCGGCCGCCGAGCGTCTCCGCGGCAATCGCGACGACGGGTCGCTCACCCTGCAGGCGTCACCCAACTTCGCCACCGAGTGGCTCGTGCCAAGACTCTTGGGGTTCCAGGCCGAGCACCCGGAGATCGAGGTCAAGCTCATGACGACCCTCGGCCATCACGGGGTGCGCTTGGACTTCGAGCAGGTCGACCTCGCCATTTGGCACGGCAATGGACACTGGCCGGACGTGGATTGTGAGCGGCTGATGAGCGAAGAGCTGGTACCGGTGTGCAGTCCCGATTTCCTGCGGGGCGAGCACCCGCTCTCCTCGCCCGAGGATCTGCGCCACGCGACCTTGATTCACGTGCTCATTCGCATTGGACAATGGCGCAACTGGCTGGACGCGGCGGGAATCGAAGACATCGATCCCGAGCGCGGACCGAAGTTTCAGAATACGCCTCTCGCCCTGGAGGCCGCGATGGCCGGCATGGGTGTCGCCATTGCCAACCGGACCTTCGTCGCCGACCACCTGCGCGACGGGCGCTTAGTCATCCCCTTTGACCAGGATCTGCCGTCCGAAAGCGCTTACTACTTGATCTATCCCAAGCAGGGACTGCGGCGCAGGAGCGCCCTGGCGTTTCGAGAGTGGATTCAGGATGTCCTGGAATCCGAGCGCGAAGGCGGCCTCGCCTTGCACGAGCATCTTCCCGGCCGACGGCCAGGCAGGTCTTGATTGCGCTCGTCAAGCAGCGCGGCGGCCGGAACTTCGGCATCTTCACGGCGCCTGTTCTTCCAGGCTCTCGAGGGCAGACCGATCGTATCCGCGGCTCGCCCGCAGCAACTGCTTGGTGTAGGGGTGGGTGGGCGTATTGTCGCGAAGCTGGGCCACCGTCATGGTCTCCACTACCTCGCCGTGCTGCATGACCGCGAGGCCTTCGCACATGTGGCCCACCACCGCGAGGTTGTGGCTGACCAGAATGTAGGTGAGCCCGCGTTCACGCTGCAGCCGGGTCAGCAGATTCAGCACCTCGGCCTGCACGGATACGTCGAGGGCCGAGGTGGGCTCGTCCAGCAGCACGATCTCGGGCTCGGTGATCAACGCACGGGCCACGGCCACGCGCTGGCGCTGGCCGCCGGATATCTGGTGCGGGTAGCGAAAACGAAAGGACGCGTCCAGGCCCACCTCCTCCAGGGCGCGCAGCACCCGTGACTCGATGTCACTCATCCCATGGATGCGCGCCGGCTCGCTCATGATCTGATCCACCGTGTGGCGCGGATGCAGCGAGCCATAAGGATCCTGAAACACCATCTGCACCGATCGTCGAAAACGCCGGGAGCGCTTGTGGCCCTGTTGCTCTCCGGCGACGGTCATACTGCCGTCCACGTGTGCGACATGCTCCAGCAGGCCCGTGATAGCCCGCAGCACCGTGGACTTTCCCGAACCGGACTCACCGACGAGTCCGAAGCTTTCGCCTTCCTCCACGTGGAAAGACACATCCCTGACGGCGTGCACGCCGCGTCTTCCGTGCCCGAAGGTCACGTTCAGTGTGTCGACGTCAATCACCACTGTCTTCCTGATACTCGGCCCAGGCCGGGTCGCGTTCGAGCAC
>Ga0255058_10001045_pt1 | contig 15824 bp, 14 predicted proteins | sample Cases_109_9_MG_FD_188637 | JGI IMG/M metagenome (GOLD analysis project Ga0255058, IMG submission 188637) | Seawater microbial communities from Amundsen Gulf, Northwest Territories, Canada - Cases_109_9 | ecosystem: Environmental > Aquatic > Marine > Gulf | place: Canada: Northwest Territories... | reverse complement strand
GACATAAGTACCAGCCAAAACTATTAGAACAATAAATAACGACACATACGCTAAAAGCCCGAGCAAGCCTCTGGTTGCTGCAAGCTGATAATATTCATTATTAGCTTTATCAAATCGTACTTGCCAAAACAGCTTTTCGTTTACATCAGTTGGTCGAAACTTTGAGTAATCGAAGGCGAAAGTCTCCGGTCCGGAGCCAAAAAACAGGTTACCTGTTAAAGTGGAGTTAACAATGGTCTTAGCTGTTGCTTTGTCAAGCTGGCCCCCTTGGGGAAGACCTAGCCCGAATGAGCTGGAGTAAAGCATAATAAAAGCCGTAATCAGAACAAAAGCCGGTATGGCTAAAAGCTTGTAGTCAGTTTTATTTATCGAAAAAGCGGCTATTCCAAGCATTGCTACCAGGCTTACAATTAATCCATACCAGATGTAAGTAGTATTTAGTCCCAACAAAAGAATAAAAGATAAGGCTCCAAGTAAACTAGCCGAGATCTTCATCTTAGCCCCATTGTTTATAATTAATGCTATCGAAAAAATTAGCGCAACTGTTAGAACGGCAGAGAGAACATTTACTCCACCAACCAGGTTAAATATCTTTGACTTAGTCATTTCAAAAGGGAGAATAAAAACCCCAAATACTTGAAAGAGGGCATGAAAGGCTACCAGACCCATAGATAAAAGAAATGTCCCGGCCATCTTTCTTAAATCGCTTCTAGTGTTTATGGAATTTGCTGAAACAAAGAAAAAAAGAACAAGCATTATGATGACGAGAAAACTATCGTTACCACGGGCATAGAAGCCTAGAAAACTGGTAACCGGACTTACTGATCCTATGGTTGATATTGCGGAAGAGATCAGAAAGACAATAACGGCGATATTTAAGACTGATCTATTGAATTTGAATTGCGATAATATAACTGTCTTGGTCAGCCAAAAGAAAATGCTTAAAGTAACCAAAGATCCAAGAAGTATCTGTTTTGGAAGTTCCAATATATTAAAGGTCTGATTAGAAAAAATAAGGGGGACGAGGAATATCGTTGCAAGGACAGTATAAAAATCCAATCTACCGAAAAAAGAAATCACCCGTTTATTTTTTTCTCCCTTGACCTCTTCTCCTTCATCCGAAGTTTTTAGTTCATTTTTTTCTCCAATGTCATCTGGCTCATTTAGAACAGCTGATTTTTTTTGGAGATCTTCTCTAAATGTTTCCATACCACTCCTTTAGATGTTGCGGCTTTTTACCTTTTCATCGAAGAGCTTATCCGAGTTTTAAGCCGACGATTCTTTAGCCTGTTAGCGCTAAATATATAACCCTTATGAACTTCATATAAACAAGACAGCAATGTTTTTATTTTTAGTCAGTTACGGGTACATGCTCAAGTAATCTCTAGAAGATGGATTAAATATTCTAGAGTAGCATAGACCACAAAAAATGAAGATTTCCCATTAATTTTTTCACTTCTTATTTGTCAAAACTTTTTTCTATAGACTGCCCGTACGGCTATCATCCGACGATCCCTTTTATGTTCGGGAATAATAACAGTTAATATAGGTAACTGATCAGCCCCTATTTAATTGCATGGCCTGCGTCCTTTTGCCAGACATTTAAGAGGCTTCTTAAATATTGTTTAATAGTTTGCTGACTCGGCAATAAAGGTAAATATCTGTATTAATAAAAAAGGGGGTACGAGTCAAAGGACAGCATGAAGTAAGTCAGTAATTCATCCAAAAGTAATTCATCCAAAGTTGAACAAAAAAGACTAATTTGATTTTAAAGGGGGAAATTTATGAATTCAATTTTATCAAAAAGAAGTGCGATTATCCTACTTATCCTACTTCTTTCATTGTTTTATATGGCTGCAACGTCAAAAGAAGCAAGCGCGGCGCGACAGACTAAAGAATGGATATTTCTCTCAGACACCTCAACTGTCCCGCCTGCCTCCTTTATCCCGCCTGCCATGTGGTGGGATTCGGGACCTAATAACTGGGACTGGCCCGGGTCGAAAGTCACAAGCGGTGATTTTAATGGTGACGGCCTTACAGATGTAGCCGTACTTTATGGCTATAAGACTACTCGGCAGTCACGCCTTTGGGTTTTTATTTCCGGCGGTTCTTTCGAAGCACCTACCATGTGGTGGGATTCCGGACCTAACAACTGGGACTGGGAAGGATCCATGCTGACCAGTGGAGATTATGATGACGATGGTGTAGACGATGTTGGTGTGCTCTACGGCTATACTTCTACTAGACAGACAAGGGCATTTGTATTTACCTCAAACGGCGCCACCGCATTCAATCCTCCGACAGCGTGGTGGGATTCTGGACCTAATAACTGGGACCAGCACGGATCAAAATTGACCAGTGCAGATTTTACTGGTGATGGTGCGGACGATATGGGTGTGCTCTACGGTTACCAGACTACCCGCCAGTCAAAGGCATGGATATTTAATTCAGATACCGCTACCGCCTCCTTTAATCCACCGACACAGTGGTGGGACTCCGGTGCGAATAACTGGGACTGGGATGGGTCAAAGCTGACCAGTGGAAATTATGATGGTACTAGTACGGCCGATATGGCAGTACTGTACGGATATGCGACCACCAGACAGACAAAGGCATGGGTATTTACCGCGGACACCGCAACTGTCCCGCCTACCGCTTTTAACACTCCAGCAGAGTGGTGGGATTCAGGCCCTAATAACTGGGACTGGCCCGGAAACAAGCTGACCAGTGGAGATTTTACTGGTGATGGTACGGACGATATGGGTGTGTTGTACGGTTACAAGACTACCCGCCAGTCAAAAGCGTGGATATTTACTTCAGATTCGACCGACACCTTTAACCCGCCAACACAGTGGTGGGACTCCGGTGCCAATAACTGGGACTGGGACGGGTCAAAGCTGACCAGTGGAGATTATAACGGTGACGGAGCTTCTGATTTCAATACGTTATATGGATATCAATAACATACTTCATGGAGGAAGTAGTGGCTTAAACAGATAATTGCTTCCATGAAAATGTAAAAGCATTAAGATCTCAAATAAGATTATTTAAATATTTTAAGATGGACTAATAACGTTAGTTGTTAGTCCATCTTCTTTATAATTCCGATTATCCACCGGACTGAAGTTGCTTCAAGACTTCCTCGAGCTCTTCGATCTTTTCACCATACTCCGACCAATCACCGTTTCCGGCAGCCTCTTGTGCTTTGTTGAAATGATCCGCTGCTTCGTCTATTAGTTCATCTACAGATTTATCCTTGCTTTCTTCCCCTTCATCCTCATCTTCTTTATCTTCCGCGGCATCAGCCCGATCAGGAGACTCAAAGATCTTTGCCAGCGCCTCTTCCAGAGTCTCCTCCATTGCTACGCTATTACCGTAGCCGACTAAGACTCTTTTAAGTTCGGGCAAGTCACTTTTTTCTGATTGAAGATATAAGGGTTGGACGTATATGATCGATTCCTCGATGGGGATGACGAGAAGATTTCCTCTTACTACTTTCGATCCTCTCTGATTCCATAAGCTAAGCTGCCTGGAGATATCGGGATTCTGATCGATCCTTGCCTCGATCTGCATCGGTCCGAAAACCAATTTATCTTTTGGAAAATTATAGACTCTCATCTCACCGTAGTGGGGGATATCGTTTCTTGCCGCCAGCCAAGCGATCATATTGTTTTTGTTTCTCGGCGTAAACGGCTGCAACAATAGAAACTCTTCACTCTTCTCACCCGGAAGCTTCATTATCACAAAATAAGGCTGTATCTGGGCTTTCCCAGTGTCACCCATCTCTTCTGGAAGTGACCACAGATCTTCTTTGTTATAAAAGACCTGCGTATCTTTCATATGAAAGGTGGTATACATGTTTGCCTGTACCGAGAATAGAGTTTCGGGATAACGGATATGCTCTCGAAAAGACTCCGGCATATCGTCAAATGGTTTAAAGAGGCTGGGAAAGATCTTATCGTATGTCGCGATCACCGGATCATCCTTGTCTACTACGTAGAAATCCGTTGTCCCGTTATATGCATCCACAATTACTTTTACGCTGTTTCTAATATAGTTGTCCCTGCCGTTAAAAGGTTTTGAGTATGGATATCGGCTGCTTGAAGTGAAGGCGTCTATAAACCAGTAAAGCTTGCCGTCGACGATGACAAGATAGGGATCGCTGTCATATTGTAGGAACGGCGCTATTCGCTCGACCCGGTCCATTATATTTCTTCGAAAATGTATACGGCTTTTTGAATTGACTTCATCGCTAAAAAGCAGTTTGAGACTGGAAAATCTAAGAGTAAAAGCAGCTTTTGTCAGTCCGGTGGCCTTTATGCCGCCCGTTCCTTCATAGGTCGTATACTCGTTTTTATCGCCTTTGGGAAAGTCGAATTCCCTCGTCTTCGTATTTGTAATAATGTAATCATCAGTTTTCTCACCATAATATATGGCGGGCTGGGTTATCTTGATATTAGTAGAAGACACAGGTGGGATATTTTTTATAAAAAGTTTTGGAAGACCTTCGGGACTTACCTCATTTACGGGACTCATAACGGCTCCGTAACCATGAGTGAAGACCAGATGCTCGTTTATCCAGGTCTTTGCCGTCTCAGGTAATTTCTCAGTTGAAAGTTCTCTAGCTGAAAGAGTTACTTGCCGGTAGTTATCGTCTATCGTATACCTATCGAGATCGACATCGGCAAACTCATAATACAAACGTATCTCCTGGATCTGGCTGTATGTCCTCTTCAGCGGCTGCCAGTCCCAAAGCCTTACATTTCCAAGAGTATCCTGGTTAGCCGCTAGATCGGCAACGTCAAGGTTAGCGAGTGCCGGGAATTTATGTTCGCTTATCTCGTCAAGATTATAGGCTTTCCTGGTAAAGGAGATATTATTCTTTATATATGGCTTTTCGCGGCTCAGTTCGTTAGGAGCAACTCTGTAAGCTTGGACAACTGCCGGATATATGTTTACCGCTAATAACCAAGTAGCGCCTACCAGGCCAACGGCGATCAAGGGAAGGCGCCAACCCCTAAAGTATATGTTTATCAAAAACAGAATAGCGGCGATGATGCTGATAACGATAAGTATCCTAAGGGCCGGCATCGTCGCATTTACATCGGTATAACTGGCGCCAAATACGACATTTCCCGTCGGAGAGTACAGAAGATTATATATTTTAAGCGTCCAATAACCCGCTAGGTTAAGTATGAGTAGCGCTGCCAACCAGGAAAGATGTGCTTTTACATGGGGGGCGAACATATCGCTTCCACCGTCGGGAATTATCGCGCCGTCTAAAAAATGGATGGCGACCGATATGATCGTCGTCAGTACTATCACTGTAAAGAAATAGGCAATAAGGCTTTCAAGCGCCGGTAGAGAGAAGAGGTAAAAACTTATATCTTGCTTGAAGATCGGATCACTTAAACCTGCGGAAACCTGATTGAAGTATCTAAGCCATAACTCCCACTGGCTGCTCATCGCGCCGCCGATGATAAAGGCTAAGACCACGGAAGTTAAGATAAAGATAGCGGCAAAATACTTATCTACATAAGGCTTAACCTGCTGGATCACCGCTCTAAAGCTTAGCTTTGGTGCGAGATAGTAAATTTTTGGAGCCAGACGCCTGGCAACGATTATATTTACTGTCAGAAAGATCCAAAAAAATCCTCCAAAAACAACCCCGGTCACTATCTTAGTAAGAACGGTTTTGGTAAAGACACTTTCATAACCAACGTCATTGAACCAGAGAAAGTCCGTATATATTGTAACTATCGAGGTCAGGCTAATAAATAATACAATGACAAGGGCGATCAAAAAAGTTCTAAAGTTGGACATCAAGGTTTCCTTTATCGGCAATAAACAGATTCTAGCATCTTAAGTGTAAAACGGCTAGAAGCATAGGGTTTAATCGAATCTTCTACGATTAAACAACCTTTGGTTTGATGTTGTCTGCTTTGATATACTGTTTACTGATCTTTAGGAGGTTTTTTGATAATTGCGATAGATGGTCCGGCCGGGTCGGGAAAGAGTACTGTTGCCAAGCGGCTTGCTAAGCATTTAAGGATCGCATATCTAGATACCGGAGCAATGTATAGGGCTGTTGCCTTTTTGGCGCTTAAAAAAGGGATAAGCGTTGAAGATGAGGAAGCGGTAACAAAACTGGCAAAGGAAGCCGTGATTGATATAAAATATGATAATGTGAGCATATATTCAGATATCATCATTAACGAGGAGATCGTCACTGGATCTATCAGATCTCCGGAGGTAGATGCAGCGGTATCACAAGTCTCGCAAATTCAAGGTGTCAGGGAGAAATTGGTCGAGGTCCAAAGATCATTCTCTTCGATGGATGCGGTCGTAGAAGGCCGTGATATTGGGACGGTGGTTTTTCCCGATTCCAAAGTAAAGATATACCTGACGGCATCAGAAGAAATTCGAGCAGACAGGCGAATAATCGATCTAAGAAAAAAAGGACACATAATAAAAAAGGATGAGGTGGAATCCTCAATTAGGAATAGAGATAGTATAGACAGCTCTAGAGCGGCCAGCCCCCTTGCGGTTGCTGATGACGCGATAAAGATAGATACGACAAAGATGTCGATCGATGAAGTGGTTGAGAAGATATCGCTGCTGGTAGAAGATGTTATATAAAATCGCTTATATTCTTGTCTGGCCAATTTTTAAGATCTTCTATCGTATCCGTTTTGTCGGCAAGGAGAATCTTCCCGGCGAAGGGCCGGTACTTATCGTATCCAATCATGCCAGTTATGTTGATCCTATCTGCCTGGGACTTGCGTTTCCTAAAAGGCAGATACATTTTATGGCAAAGGACGATCTGTTTAGAATGCCAATGTTAAAACAGTTGCTTCCCCGTGTTAATGCTTTTCCGGTAAAACGGGAATCTTCCGACAGAAAAGCGCTAAAAGAGGCTCTCAAACGGTTGAAGGCGGGGGAAGTCGTCGCCATCTTTCCGGAAGGTACAAGGATAAAAGAGGACGAACTCGGAGCGGGCCAGATGGGCTCGGCGCTGATAGCTCTAAAAAGTGGGGCAGTTGTCCTTCCGGCTGCGGTTATCGGTTCTAACAAGGTCATAAAAGGTGTGCTGCCGCGGTTTCCGCAGATCACCGTCGCTTTTGGGCGCCCCTTTAAAGTAGAGGAAGATGAAAAAGATAAAAAGGTCATTATGGAAGAGGCGACCGTTATGATGATGAGATCGATCGATAGTCTTATCGTAAAAGAAGAAGGCAGTCGTGGGTAGATTGAAAGTAGAGAGGGCTGATTACGCCGGCTATTGTTATGGCGTCGAGAGGGCGCTAAAGATGGCATCGACCGCGGTCAAGTCCCACGAAAAACCGATATACACGCTGGGACCGATAATACACAACCCTCAAGTGGTCGAACTCTTTAAAAAATCCGGAGTCAATCCAATTGACGACATAAAAGATGTTAAGAAAGGGACCGTTATAATTCGGACTCACGGGATCGATCCGAAAGTGACGGATAAAGCGATCGATCGGGGACTTCGGATCGTCGATGCTACGTGCCCATTTGTCGCTAAAGCGCAAAATTGCGCTGAGGAACTGATGAGAGGCGGATATGAGGTGATTGTCATCGGTGAACGGGATCACCCTGAGGTGGTAGGTATCTTAGCTCATACTGACGGGTTGGCCCGAGTCGTCGAGGAAGTGAGCGACATAGCGGAGATAGACAGCGCTAAAAAATTAGGTGTGGTTGTCCAGACTACGCAATCACTTACCAAGTTAAGGGAGATAATAGCGGAGCTAGCTTCACTTGCCGGTGAAATAAAGATCTATAATACAATATGCAACGCTACCACCCAAAGGCAGGAAGCGGCACGGGACCTTGCTACTAAGGCCGATATAATGATCGTTGTCGGCGGCAAGAATAGCGCTAATACGAGTCGGCTGGCCTCAATATGCGAGGAGGCGGGGACCAAGACACATCACATCGAGACCGCTGATGAGATCGATGAAACTTGGTTTGAGGGATATGAGTGTGTCGGTGTAACGGCGGGTGCCTCAACTCCCGAGTGGTTGCTCGATGAAGTTGTAGATAATATCAGCAAGATCGATAAAGGTACTGATAATTGATATGGCTGCTCAGATAATATCGGTCCAGCGGGGAAGTCTGGCCGAGTCGAGTGGGATCAAGACAGGAGACGTGCTCGTTTCGATCAATGGAAAAAAATTGAAAGACGTCTTAGATTATCAATATCTCTGCCAAGATGAACATCTTGACTTAAAAGTTAAAAGAGACGGCGAGTTCTATTCGACTTCGATCGACAATGACGCAGACCGGGGGCTGGGGCTAAAGTTTAGTTCATCAGTTTTCGATAAGATAATGACCTGCAATAATAGCTGCCAATTCTGTTTTATCGATCAGCTGCCAAGAGGTCTAAGGCCGTCGTTATATCTAAAAGATGACGATTATCGATTATCTTTTTTATACGGAAATTTTATAACTCTTACCAATATGGGCGATGGCGACATAAAGAGGATTATCGACCAACGACTATCCCCCATCTATGTATCGCTACATTCTTCCGATATTCTGACCCGTAAAGAGCTTATCAGACCAAAAGATGATGATATAGTTTTGGAGATGCTGAATAATCTGATCGCCGGTGGGATTGAGGCTCATATCCAGATAGTCCTCTGCCCTGGCATCAATGATGGGCCGCCTCTTACCAAGACTATTTTAGAACTTCAAAAGATGGGGGTTGCCTCCATCGGCATCGTCCCGGCCGGGCTAACCGGGTATAGGGATAAGTTGGAGACAATAAGACCGGTCAGCGGAGATGAGGCAAAGGAGCTGATCCGGGCGGTATCAAAGACCCAAGACGCTAATATGAAAAGTATAGGCAGGCGAGTGGTATTTCTTGCCGATGAGTTCTATCTGATATCGGGGACGAAGTTGCCTGATGGCGAGTATTACGAGGACTACCCTCAATTGGAAAACGGTATTGGTTTGTCCAGACTTTTTCTTGATGAGATCGAGACAAAAATGAATGATGAAGATTTAATTATAGGCAAAAAGGAACATGCGGTGCTGACATCCACGATGGCCGCTCCCGTACTAACTGCTGCCATAGAGTCAATCAACCGGAGAACGGGTGCAATGCTTCGAATAGTCGAGATAAAAAACTCCTTTTTTGCTGGCCACATATCAGTCGCCGGCCTGCTGGCCGGCGCCGACATCAAAGCTAACGAGAATCTATTTGAACAAGGAGAATCGGTTTTGGCTCCCGACATATCTTTAAATCAGGACAGACTTTTTTTAGACGGTATCAGCGAGGAAGAGATAAAAGGGGATGTCTTTTTCGACCTACAGTTCGTTTCCACTACCGGGAGCGCGTTTATTGATTTTTTAATGGAAAAGGCGGGGTAATGGCAAATCCATTGGTAGCGATCGTCGGGCGCCCTAATGTCGGCAAATCGACTTTGATAAATCGGTTGGCGAGGGGCCGCCAAGCAATTGTCCACTCGACGCCCGGCGTGACCCGGGACCGCAATTATATCGACGCCGATTGGGCCGGTAGGAGTTTTACTTTGGTCGATACCGGTGGCATAGGGGTGGGCGAAGAGCAACCCATGCAGAGCGCCATAAAGGACCAGGCCATGGAGGCAATATCCGAGTCTGATGTCATCATCTTCATGGTAGATGGCAGAAGCGGGGTCGTATCCGGAGACGATGTCGTCGCCGACAAATTACGAAGAAGCAAAAAACCGGTAATCCTTGTCGCCAACAAAGTCGATGAGCCCGATGATGTCGGCCTAAAGTATGATTTTTTCTCTCTCGGGCTGGGGGAGCCAATGGTCATCTCGTCGACACACGGTTTGGGAGTAGGTGATCTTTTGGATGAGATCGTCAAGTCGCTTCCCGCTGCTAAAGAAGAAAAAAAGCCATCCGAACCGGGCATTGCCATCGTCGGACGGCCTAATGTCGGTAAATCTTCGATCTTTAACCGGCTTGTAAGAGAAGATAGGGTCGTAGTGAGTGATATCCCTGGGACGACGCGGGACTCTATTGACGTTGTTGCTAAATGGAGTGGTCAAGACTACAGGTTTATTGATACAGCCGGCCTTAGAAAGATATCGAAGCTATCGGGAGACGTTGAATATTACGGAACGCTTAGAGCGGTTAAAGCCCTGGAGAGAGCGGAGATTGCCTTGATAATCATCGATGCCGATGAGGGCGTTACCGAGCAGGACCAAAAGATAGCCGCCATATCGCAAGAGAAGAAATGCGCATCGATCATCATCTTGAATAAATGGGACTTGATCGAAGATGAAGGCAGCGTAGATAAATTAATGGGCCAAGTAGGGCGTAAACTATCATTTATTAATTGGGCTATCCTTGCAAAAGTGTCAGCGATCAGCGGCAAGGGAATTAATAAGCTTCCGGAAATGATCAATACGGCCCTCGATAACTATCGAATGGAGTTTACGACAAAGTCACTTAATAGTTTCCTTGCTGATCTATCAAAAGGCCATATCCCTACCAAAAAAGGGAAGGCTTTAAAGTTAAAATATATTACTCAAACCAATCATTCCCCTCCTACCTTCCTATTTTTTGTAAATGATCTTCGAATAGTGGATAATGCCTACAAGCGGTATTTAGACAAGCAGTTTAGAGAGAGATTTCACATTAAAGGAACACCCATCATTCTTAATTTTCGACAAGAAAAGAAATAACAGATAAATATGGATCTAGCCGTAGCCTTGCTCTTTGTCATCGCAGGATATTTTATCGGCGCTATCCCGACAGGTCTGGTCGTCGGCGCCTTCGGATATAATGTCGATATAAGAAGCAAGGGAAGCGGTAACATCGGCTTTACCAATACATTAAGGGTGCTTGGTCCGTTAGCCGCCGCTATCGTTTTGACTATAGACGTTGCTAAAGGGCTTGCGGCTGTCGGTGTTACAAGTCTTGTCTTCTCGGGTGCACCCACTTTGCTTTCTTCGCCTACTTCAGTATCCATAGATGACTCACTGGTAGTAGTCTTTGTCGCGGCAGCGGCATTAATTGGTAATAATTTTTCAATTTACCTTCGTTTTCAAGGAGGAAAAGGGATCGGCGTCGCGTCAGGGATAATAATCGGATTCTCGCCGATCATCGCTATCATCCTTTTAGCCATCTGGATCTTAGTCATAGCTACTACGCGGTACGTATCGCTTGCATCTATTACCATCGCCGCCGGTTTTCCAATACTGATGTTCTTTTTTTATGATATATGGCCATATCAGGTCTTTAGCCTACTTGCAGCGGTACTAGCTATCTCAAGGCATAAAGCTAATATCAAGCGTATTCTCGATGGGACGGAGCTTAAATTCGGAGAAGAATCGGGAAAGACTTCTAGCGACAACTGAAACCCTTAAAAAAAAAGCTATTTAGTCTATAATGGTCGGCATGGTCATCAACCAAGGGAGCTAATGAAGGCCGCGATTATTGGATCAGGCAGCTGGGGTACGGCAATAGCTAATCTTTTGGCCGAAAAGGGTTCTAAGGTGACTCTTTGGGCAAGGGACTCGTATATTGCCGAAACTATCAACAAAGACCATGTAAACCCGCGTTATCTCAAAGACATACTTCTTAAAGAAGACATAGCTTCCACGACAGACCTCTCTTTTGCTATAGATAATGCCGAAATGATCGTTTTGGCGGTGCCATCTCATTCTATGAGAGACATTGTTGAGAAGATCAGGCCCAATATCAGGGATGATCAATTGCTAGTAAGTGTTGTAAAAGGCCTTGAGATAGATTCGACAAAAAGGATGAGCCAGGTGATCGAAGAACTGATCCCCGGTAGATCAGGAGGGATCGGAGTCCTTTCCGGCCCCAATCACGCGGAAGAAGTAAGCGAACATATTCCCAGCGCTACGGTGGTAAGTTCGAAAGAGAGTAACATATCAACAAAACTCCAAGAAATATTTATGACATCTTACTTTAGGGTCTACATAAATAATGACCTTATCGGGGTAGAACTTGGAGCTGTAACAAAGAATGTGATCGCCATCGCCGTCGGCATCTCTGATGGACTTGACTATGGCGACAATACAAAAGCCTCGCTTATGACCAGAGGCCTGGCGGAGATGGCCAGGCTCGGCAGTGCCGCCGGAGCTGATCAACGGACTTTTTCCGGATTATCGGGAATCGGTGATCTTATCGCAACCTGTACCAGCAAGCACAGTAGAAATAGAGCGGTCGGGGAGATGCTGGCAAGGGGTGTCCACGTAGATAATATTCACAAAGAGATGAAGATGGTTGCCGAAGGAATAAGGTCCTGTAAAGGGATCTGTAATATGGCAAGCAAACTTAACGTTGAGATGCCGATCAGCCGGGCTGTCTATGAAGTCATATACAAAGGAAAAGACCCCAGGGAGTATGTCCATGATCTGATGAAAAGGGGGGCGGCTAACGAAGCGGAAGAGTTGTAAGCGTCAATCATTTTTACTTTTCTTATCCCCAGCTCCCGTTTTCTCCGGCTTATTTTTTTCTTTCGGTTTTTCTTTCTCTTTTTCCGCCGGCTTTTCCGTCTCTGAGCCGTTTTTTTGATCTTTTTTCTTATTATCAGTCGAGTAAAAACCACTGCCTTTAAAGATAATACCTACAGGATGAAAGACTCTTTTTACCTCTTTTCCGCAGAGCTCGCACTTCTTAATGTGTTCGTCGTTTACTTTTTGAGTTACGTCGAACTCGTGTCCGCATTCAGTGCATCTATAGGTATATATGGGCATAGATTACCTCTTGTTTCCTGAAGATGGATTTTCTCAATCGATTATTCATATTTTACAAAGTAAGCCAAATAAATTCAAATATTGTTTGTATGGCCTATGGTTAGTAATAAATGGACCTAATAAAAAAAGCAAGCTTCTAATGGAAATATTCAAGATGCCGATTATAATAAAGTAAAATAGCATTAGATGAAGGAGTAGTCGTGGTTGAATTTAAGACAGACAGGGTCCCAGTCAGGATCTTTACTTCAAGTTTTGAGATCGAGGGAAATGTCCATATCAAGCTTGGCGGTTATCTCGATCGAATATCTGATGTATTAAACCTCGGAAAGACAAAATATCTTCCGATCACCGAGACTAAATATCGGATCCGTTCCGATAATGATGGTGAATTTGCGCAGACCGATTGTCTGATCATTAATATCGGAAATGTCGAGATGATCGACGTTATGGAGCCCTAGGTTCAATTTCGTGTTAAAGCGAACTAGATCAGACGGTCTAGACTTACTTCTCTCTTACGATCTTAAGGAAAGTTCCGGCATCTTAGTTGCGTTCACCGCTCGTCTTGGAGGGGCCAGTGTTGGTAGATATTCATCTCTCAACCTGGGATTCGATAAAGGCGATGATGATAAACGGGTTAGAGAGAATCGCGTGATCCTTGCTAGAACCCTCGGTTTTGAAGTCTCCAAATTGACTCTTGGAGAGCAGGTCCATGGCGACAAAATAGTGACTGTCGATGATGGCTTGGCCGGCTCCGGCTCTACCTCGGCCAAAAGCGCGATTGAAGATACGGATGCTCTTATAACCTCAAAAGAAGATGTCCCGATTGCCGTTCTTACGGCTGACTGTGTACCGATTGTGATCGTCGATCCGGTTAAGAGGGTGGTGGCGACGGTACATGCCGGATGGCGTGGGACGATCAAAGAGATCACTCCAAAGACCGTGAAACGTATGGAAAGCGAATTTTCCGTCTCAAGAAATGATCTTCTAGTTTTTATAGGCCCGTCCATAAGAGCTTGTTCATATGGCGTCGGCGACGAACTTCACGCGTCTTTTAAAGAATCGTTTCCCAATATAATCGGAGATGAAAAGGTGCTTGATCTGCCGATAATCAACATATATCAGCTTTTAGGTGCCGGATTAAAAAGCGACAACATCCATGACTCATCGATCTGTACTTTCTGCGAAAGTGACCATTTTTTCTCCTTTAGAAAACATGATGTGACCGGCCGCCAGGGATCGATCGCTATGCTTGGCAGCTAGGCAATCGACTAGCATTTATATCGAGTAAACGCTAAAATAATCCAAGGTGAGTCTATGCGAAAAACTTTTCATGAAGAACTTGACGGTTTAAGAAGTGAGATCCTGCGGATGGGAGAGCTAGTCGATGAGGCTATAAGCAGCTCCGTGAGATCTCTAATTGATGGCGACATCGATCTTGCGTCTCAAGTGATCAAAGGGGACGATGCCATCGATGAGATCAATCTGGCGGTCGAAGAGCAGTCGATGTATATTATCGCCAGGCAGTGCCCTGTCGCCGGAGATCTTCGGCTTATCCATTCCATACTTTTTATCAGTATTCATCTGGAACGGATGGGAGACCTTGCTCTAAATATGGCTAAGACCACCAGGAGGGCTCAGGGTGATGAAAGTCTGCCCGGCTTATTGACTCTACTGGCCGAAATGGGAGAGAAGACCAAGGGAGTCGTAAGGACCAGCCTAAAGGCATTCGATGAGAACGATGTCGGTTTGGCAAGGACGTTACCGGAGATGGACGATCCCATCGATCAGCTTTTTAAGGAATTTTTCAAGGAGCTTGCGAGTACCGCGGCAGAGAAAGGCACCTTTGAATGGGCAAGCAATATGGTACTTGCCAGCAGATATCTTGAGAGGATCGCCGACCACGCAGTCGATATCGGCGAGCGAGTCACATATCTGGTAACCGGTGTCATGGAAGATTGGGAATGATAACTCGAAGTAAAACACTTCGAGAATTGTCTGAGATTACGACGTCGTCCAAGAACAGGACTTCTCGTAACGACGATAAAACTGTCGATTGTAAATATTAAATTGAAAATTTTGACCGGTTGTGAAGGTGCAAGGTCGTAATGTGAGTCAAAAGCTTATAGGTTCTTACTCTTAATGCCTTATGTGATCAGGTGTGTGCGACTAAGGGTGGAAAACAGATTCTACAGGAAAGTCAGATCGAGAAAAATATCGTTTTGATAAAAAACCGGGTGAAAGCGGCCTGCAAAAGAGCCGGTCGAGATAGTGACGATGTCACTATTGTGGCCGTATCTAAAAGTGTAGACATTGAAACTGCCTCACGGGTCGTCGAAGGTGGAATAAGAGATCTTGGTGAAAACAGGGCCAAGGAGATAGTTAATAAATTTAATGCTATACAGGAAGAAATTCGCTGGCATTTCGTCGGCCATCTGCAAAGAAATAAAGTAAAAGATTTAATCGAGTTTGTCGATCTGATCCATTCCTTGGAAAGTATTCCCCTGGCTGAAGAGATAAATAAACGGGCAAAGGAGATCGGTAAGATCCAAGATGTCCTAGTCGAAGTCAATGTTTCTGGAGAAAAAAGCAAGTATGGCTTGCATCCGGACCAAGTTTTTGGTTTTATTAAACAGGTTAAGGACTTTGATAACTTAAGAATCAAGGGCTTAATGACCATGGCACCGTATGGCGCCATGGAAGAAAGAGTCCGCAGCGTGTTTTCCCATCTAAGAAACATAAGAGAGACGCTTGCTGCCGATGGGATCTTGCTTGATCACCTCTCAATGGGTATGACAGATGATTTTGAACTAGCGATCGAGGAGGGTGCGGACATAGTTCGAATAGGGCGAGCCTTTTTTATTGATGTTGATGGAAAATATGCATAGAGATAGCAGCAGTTTTGATGGGGAAGACTATCACTACAAGGAGGACTTAATGAAGGACATGTGGCAAAAGACCTTAGCTTACTTTGGTTTAGCCGATGAAGACCATTATGAGGAGGAAGAATACGAGGAGATTAACGAAGACAGGTTATACACAAACAATTCTTCAGCAGTAAGGAAGATAGATAGATCCCCT
>Ga0255058_10001044_pt1 | contig 15834 bp, 28 predicted proteins | sample Cases_109_9_MG_FD_188637 | JGI IMG/M metagenome (GOLD analysis project Ga0255058, IMG submission 188637) | Seawater microbial communities from Amundsen Gulf, Northwest Territories, Canada - Cases_109_9 | ecosystem: Environmental > Aquatic > Marine > Gulf | place: Canada: Northwest Territories... | reverse complement strand
GTCTATGCGCGGCGGATCTGTAGCGATTTGACCCGCCCTACCCCGGCCGAGCCTTGGTCGTGTTCCACTTGAACCATTCTCGCAGGCATTCGCCGTGCGTCATCTGTTCGACGGTGCCGCGCATGACGGCCCGCGCGTCGGCGCGTGACAGGTCGCGCGCCTCTTCGAACCACTCGCCGGCGTCGGTGACCAGCATGTCGCAGGCGTTGAAGCTGCCGTAGCGCGCCCAACCCGCGACCAGCGCGGCGGCCAGTCCCAGCACGATCAACCAACCGAGCGCCCTTTCCGGCCCCGATCTTCGCGCGCGGTTTTCCTGCTGTGACAACTCTTGCAAAGCCCTTGGAGGTTCTCCGGATCGTCGGTCCCGCCGCCGCGCTTGGCGACGATGTGATCGACCTCGGTCGCTTCTTGGCTACAACCTTCGGCCTCGCAAGTCCAGTGACACCGCGCCAGCACCACGCGGCGCAACGCCGCCCACGCCTTGCCGCCGTAGCCGCGCTGGTGCGCCGAGCCGCGCGCCCGATCGTAGGCGCCGCCGTCTTCCTTCGCGTGGCGGACGCAATAGCGCGCCTTGGTCAGCGCCGCGCATCGCGGGTTGCCGCACGGATGTAGTGGTTTGTATGGCATCTAATCGAGGGACGGCGGCCGGTTGGGCACCGACCGCCGCGGAGTTCGAGGGAGGATTGAGCCGCTCGGGGTCTCGCCTCGACCCTTTCGTGGCTGCGTGTACCGTGTCAAGTTAACGGCGCCTTTGTCAAGTCGCGCCCAAAACCGGCGGAAATCCGCGCCGTGCTAATCGATAGGTCCGAACTTAACCGAGCGAATCGCATTTCACTCGCGGCATCGACGCGCCGCCATCGGCCGCGCCCAGTCCGTCCACGGGAAGGCCGGCGCCAGCGGCGCCACGACCTCGATCCCATCAAGCCCACCGCCCTTGAACGCATCCGCCAGCGCGCACAGCCCACCCCGCCAGGTAGACCACGCGCGCCGCTGCGCCGCCACGCGCTCGGCCGAGGCGTCGAGGATCACGGGACAGAACATCGCTTCCGCGCCGAAGTCCATGGCGAAGGCCTGGCCGGTCACGGCGTCGCGGCCGGGGAACCGCATCGCCTGGGCGAAGTCGCGGTCCATGACCCGGCCTTCCCTGTTGCGCCGCGGCCGCACGCGCGGCACCGGGGCCAAGGCGGCGGGCCGCGTGCCGGAACGCGCGTAGACTATCACCAACACGCGCTGGCGCGCCGGCAACACCGACACCGCTTCGTGAATACGCAGCGCGTCGTCGGCCAGCGAGGTCCCAGCCGACAACCGCGCTCCGGCGCCGGGCACGTCGACCAGCGCGCCCAACTCAAGCACCCGCGCCACGCCGGCCGTGGCCGTGCGCCCGAGGCCCATCGGCGCGTCGTTCATGTAGTCAAGCACGCAACTATCGCGATAAGCCCAAACGGCCGCGGCTTCCGCGTCCAACACCCGCTTGATGCTCATGCGAAGTCCCCCGCCCCCTCTTGGCTGACCTCTGATGCCTGATCCCCGACCCCTGGAACCCCCACCACGATCTCGATGCGCCGCTTGCCGTGCGCGCGAATGCGGTCGCCGTAGCGCGGCGCGATCCACTCGCGCTTGAAGCGCGACGGCGCCGCGATGGTCCAGGCGTCCGCGTCGCCCTCGATCAAGGCCAGGTCGGAAAACCAGGTCTCCCAAAGCGCGAAGCCGAATTCCTGCAGCAACATCTGCATGACATGGGCGAAGCGCGCCTGTTCCGCCGGCCCCGCCGTGACTTGCAGAACCGTGACCTTCTCGACCGTCCGCGCCGCCGGTTGGGGATCGCCCAAGTGCCCAGCGCCCCCCTTGCCGAGCCAAAATCGTTCCCACAACAACGTCGCCGGCTCCTTGAGACCCTTCGGGTCGTCTTCGGCGTGTTCCCGCGCGAAATCCTTGATCGCCTCTTCCAAGGTCTCGTAGTCGGTTTCAGCCAACGCGACCGCGAAATTGGCCCGCGCTTCCTTCTTGTGTGTCTTGCGCAACACATTCGGCCACCACCGCTCGAACACCGCGTCAATGGTCTTGCCATCGAGCGATGCCGAAGGTTCCTTGACGGTTCTTGACGTATTGGGTGACGCCGGCGTCACCCCCCCGACGACGCCGGCGTCACCCCCCCCCGACGCCGGTGCCGGGGTGACGCCGGTGCCGGGGTGACGCCCATGCCGGGTGGCACCGGCGTCACCTGTTACCGAAATGTCACGCGGATCGGCGTCGCTGTTGCCCGCAAACAACGTCTCGGAGGCGCCCGGATCGGGCAGTTGGATGGCGTAGATATTGGCCCCGTGCGGGCCGGCCTTGTAGGCGATCGTCAGTTCGCCGGCGTCCAGCAAATGGCCGATCATGCGCTGACAATTGCGCTCGCTCATGCGCGCTTTTCGCGCCAGGGTGCCGATCGAGGGATAGGCGCCGCCGCCATTGTCCTTGGCGTAATCGGCGATCGCCAGCATCAACAACAGCCGCGATCCCGCCTGCGCCGAGCGCTCCCAAACCATGCTGATCGCGCGAACGCTCATGGCGTCACCGTCCCCGAAGCGACACTTCGGCCTCGTATAGTGTCACGTCGATCTTGCGCATTCGCGCCGCGTTGTGCGCAAAGCACCACAGCGCCGACCACCACGTCCCCGCCGGCCCGCCGCAACCCTCGACGATACACGCCTTGCCCGTGCGATAGCGCGGCGCGTTCTTTGGGTGATTCCGGTCATAGCATGGCAACAATTTCCCCGTGAAGCGGTCGCGCTCAATGTCGGTCATTCGGACCCTCGGGTCATCTTTTCCATGCAAACCGTGTGCGGGTTCTTGTCCAGCGCGCGCTCGTAATGCCGCACGATGCGCCAGCCCTTGGCCTCGTATTGCGCGATATCGGCGATCGGCACGTTGTAGAAAATCCGCTCGCGCTCGCGCGGCGGCGGCGTCCAGGGCGCTCGCCAGCGCCGCCAAAAGGCGCGCAAACGCTCGATCAGGCGCACGGCGCCACGTCCCACCAGATCAACAGCCCGTCGAACGGCAGGCCATGGGTTTTGTCGAACCAATCGATCATGTCTTGGCCGCTCTTAAAGCCGTCCTTGTGCGCGATGTATCGCAAATCACCCACGCCCAAGACGATGGAATCCACCGCGACGATCGCCACCCCCGGCGCCGCGTAGCGTATCGACACCGCCGCCGTGGCCGCGCAAACCGGGTCCGGGCTGATCAGCTTGCGGCACGCCTTGGTTCGCATCGCGGTATAGATTTGCAGCCGCCCGCCGGGCTTCGGATCGCGCCCGTCGCGCCGCCGCTTGCGAATGGTCTGGCGCTTCTTGCCCGACACAATGTCCGCCACGAAACGCGCCTGAAAATTCAACGCAACCATGCGATTACTTCACAGCCATAAGATTGCCGGTTCGGTCGTATTTTTTGAATTGCTTCACCGCGTCAAGCGGCCCCCAACCCGCGCGAATTAGTTCCGCGCAAGCGACCGAACAGTAATCAACCGAAACATCGCACAGAGCTTCGCGGACGGCTTTCGGCAGCCCGTCAAATGCGTCCATATGTTCTTTCTTGTTGTGACCGACACAACCGGGTGTCTCGTCCAACACGCTGTTTACTCTCCCCGCCATCACCCACCTTTACTGACGAATACTGTCATCTGACCTCTGATTACTGTCATCTGACTTCTGAAACCTCATCCCCCCAAACCGTCCAACCGCTTCGCGGCGCGCGCGCAAAGACGTCAATCTTGCGCGCGCCCGGCACCAGGCGCTCGACCTTGTCGTAGAATTCCACCGGCTTGACCGAATGGGCGCCCATGGCCCCGTCCACGATGGTTTCCAAAAGCCCGCGCTCGCGGCGCCCGTCCAAGCCCGCCCGGCCGATCGCCCCGACAAAGATCGGCTCCGAACACTCGCGCACAAGGTGGCCCGGCCCGAACGCGCGCTTGCCGCGCACCGTCCGCTTGATCCACGGAAACCCGGTCTTGTAGACAAACCCCCAGCCCTCCAAAATCCGCATTTGCCGGTTCAACATCGGCCACGTGCCCCACATGAACAGCGCGCAGTCCGGCCGCGCCAACTGGCGCACCGGCAGGCCCGCTATATCTTCGATAGTCATGCAACGGTAATGCGCCTGCGGCGACTTTTTCAGCCCCTTCGCCGAATAGGTCACGTATTCCCACGGACAATCGATCACGATCACGTCGAACGCATAAAACGGCGCCGGCGCGAAAAACCAGTCGGTGGCCGACCGCCGGTCCGTGGCGGACAGCCGGTTGTTCACGGCGCCGGCCCATACGCCACCGCGACGGGCCATTCCGGGTCGCGCAGCCAGCCATCGCCGTCGCACGCGTCACAGTCGCCGCCGTCCCGGTCACCGGTCCCGCTGCAATCCCGGCAGTATTTCGGGTTGCAGGGGCCGGGCGGATAAACAACGTCTGTTTGCCAACCCTCGTAATGTTCGTCGCAATCCATCAAAACGCCGTCGAAACATTCTATGTCCGAGGGAAACACGCGCCCGCAATTGCACTTACCCATTATTCAAGCCTCATGATTCCTCGAATACGCCGGAGCGCAAATAGCCGTGCCAATGGTAATAGCCGTCTACCGGCCTCTCTCCTTGGCCATCGAACCGAATGCCGATCGACGGGCTCAACGTCACGTTCGGCCAGTCGCCGGTGACGTGCCATTCCGCCCGCCCGCGTCCATAACCCGCGAACCAAAGCACGCTGCGCCCGCCGCACCCGCACGGACAGCCATGCAACATGCCAGCGGCCGTTTCCTGGTCGTCCGGGTAGGTCAGAAAATAGTATTCGCCGGCGTTCAACCCGTCATTGTCGCGCCGATCGACTAGAACGGCGTTCGCGTTTCTCGGCATCGCGTCGACTCCCTTACGCCGACGCCGGCACGTCCAAGATGCCCGTCACGATGGCCGCGCCCACGGGCCGGCCGTTCGCGATATCCGCCAAGACCGCCGGTTTATCGACCCCCAGACAAGCCAGTTCGGCGATGATCGCGCGGGCTTGCGCGTCCAGCAGGTCGGCCACGCCGGGCGTTTCGGCCGTGGCCGGCGCGGCGACGCGCGCGCGCAAGTCGATCAGTTCGCGCTGGGCGCGTTCCAGCACCAGGAACGCCGCCGCCATGGCGCCCAGCGCGCCCAGCAGCTTGTCGTGCACCGCGGCCGGCATGTCGGCGCCCAAAATCGCGTGGTGGAAATCGTGGTGCATGTGGGAGAACCCGCGCACCGCGTCGCGCAACATCTTGTCGACCTCGACAATCCCGGCCATCATTCGCCCCCTTCGTCGTCGAACATTTTCGGGAATCGCGATTCGTCCGTCCGGTCGTTCCATTCGACGGCGGCGACCGCCAGCGCCGCGACGCGGATCATTGCCTTGCGGAACCTCTCCGGGCTGGTTGTCCGGCAATAAGCGGTCAGGGCAGTTCGCAAATGTCGGCGCCCCACGGCGCTTCCAAACCCCTGGGAACTTGGGCTCACTCCGATATCGAGGCCGAACACCTTGCAGCCATGCCGCACGATGAACCACAGCCAATCGCGCGCGTGGTGCCCGTCGTCATGCCCCGCCCCGCCCCACTTTTCATCCTGCCGCGCGCGTTCCGCCGCGACCTCATCGAGAACCGTTGCCGTGCTCATGGTTCGTCCCCGTCATCCGATCCCTGATCCCCGTCATCCGATCCCTGATCCCCGTTATCCGATCCCTGCCCCCCGTCGGCCTCGCCGATCACGCCGTCCTCGTCAAACATTTCGGGTTCGTCCGGTTGCGGCAGCGCCGCGTTGGTCTCGCCGGTGTAGGCGGACGCGTCGGCGATCACGACTTGCACCGTTCCATTGAGCGCGCCGTTCAGCGCCACCAGCGTGTCGTCGTCGGACGCAAAGCGCAGCTTCGCCTCGACGCCTTTCTTGACGCCGAATTGAACCAGGGTGCCCGACAACGCGCGCTTGCCGTCGGCGGCGACCAGCCGCACGATCCGCTCGACGGCCAGGTTCGCCGCCCGCTCCGCGGCCTCGATCATTTCGCGCTGTTCAAGCTCCGTCCGCATGTTCCACGGCAACGGGTTCTTGTCGTGCTTGAGCCGGTCAAGCAGAAAATCGCGCAAGTCGCCGGTACACGTCTCCCGCTTGATCCGCTCGACCAGGTCGTCGACCGCCAACCCCTCGCCCGCCCAAGCCTCGACCGCCTCGGCGACTTCCGCCTCGACCTTTTTGCGTGCCTTGCTCATTGTTCACCCTCTTTTGTTAGCGCACGCGGCTTTATTTGTCGGCAACGGGCTTTCACAACGGAACCTTTTCGTGAATGCGCTCTAATATCGACCACATCTTTTCGCTGACAGTCAGCATGAAGCCTTGCTTTTCCCGTCGCTCGACCAGCTCGCGGATAAAGCCGTTTTCCCATTCGCTCAACTTGTCCTCCGCGTCCACCGCGCAAGACAAAATCCAATCCAGTCTTTTTTCCTGTGTCTGATCCAACACGATTATTTACACCGCCCCTCTGATCCCCGGTCCCTGACCTCTGGTATCTGTAACCACTCCCGCCCGTCCAGCATCACGCGCCCGGCCGCCTTGACGCCGACCTTGATCATGTTGATCCGGTCTTTTTCAGAGCCGCCCAGCTCGGCGATTATTTCGCGCGGCCCGAACGCCAGCTTGACGATGCGCACCGGCTTGCCGTCATCGCCCGGCGCGGCGTAAAGCATCGGTTTCCACGATCCCCATTGCTTGAAAAAGAACGGCGTGCCCGCCGCGACGGCCTGATCGCGCAAGGCTTCGGGCCAACTGGGATGCATCCACCGCGCCCCGCCGCCGCTTTCGCCGCCGCAAACGATCCCGTCGAGGCGCGGGCCTGGCGCCTGGCCCTTGCCGCCGCACTGTTCGCATGGCGCCATTCCATCATCGGCAAAGTAATGCCCAGCCGTCTCGCCCGCGCCGCCGCATTCCGCGCAGCTATCCCAGCCGGCCCGCGCCAAATCCACCGGCCCCAACATCGGCTCGACGCTGGCCCAGCGCACCGCCGCCGGCGTGTCCAGCAGGATCGGGATGCGTTCATCGGCCGTCGCCTGGTCCTCGACGCTCACGCCGATCTGGACATTCGCCAGCGGCAACGCGGCATTCATAACGTCGGCCCATACCGCGCCACCGTCGGCCCACCAACCGAACCTCTCGGCTTGCTCGGCAATATCCTTCAAGCTCAGTTGATCCAAGAAAATACGCAGATTGTCCGGCCGCTTGGTCAAGATCATAAAAGTGTGTTCTGGGCATACCGCCATCACGGCAAAAATCTTGACCGCCCATTCGTACATCACGTCCGGGTGCGCGAAATCGGACATGGAATTGACGAACACCCGTTGCGGCTTGCGCCACTTGAGCGGCTGTTCCAAGTCTTTCTCGACGAAGCGCAGCTTCCCGGTCCAGCGCGGCCCCTTCGGCCCGGCCTCGACCAGGCCCTCATAGGCCTTGCCCGGCCCGGCCATGCGCATGGCGAAGCGCTCGGCATAGCAGTTCATGCACCCGGCCGAGACCCGCGAGCACCCGCGCAACGGATTCCAGACCTTGTCCGCCCAAGCGATCCCGGTGTCCCCGGCCATGGTCAGTTATCCAACTCGTAGGCAACGTTGTCGGATATCGCGGCGACAACGCGCCATTGGTTTTCGCTTGTCACGATCCCGACCTCTTCCGCGAACTCCCGCGCCATCGCTTGTTGTGCCGTCTCTCCCGCCTCGATCTTGCCGCCAACGCCGTTGAGGCGGCCCGCCTGCCACGGCGGTTTCGCCTCTCGGAGCAACAGCACCCAGCTGTAGTCGGGGCTGAAAGCGAAGCCCACCACGTAGCGCGTCATCTGGGTTTCCGTGCCGTCCATCGTCACGCGCCCCTTTTCTGACCTCTGACCCCTGACCTCTGAGCCCTGCTCACCGGATCCCCGCCACCGCGATCAACCCGAGCAGCGCGCCGCCGATCGCCACGGCGACGCCAAAACGCGCGGCCAGCCGCATGGCCCGCCGCGCGATTCGGATTTCGGTTGTGGATTGGATCGCCCGCATTTTAAGCCCCCGCCAGCACCGCCACCGCCCGCCGGATCGGGCGACCGAAACCCGAAGGGTCCGGCCGCCCCGCCTGGCGAGAGGCGCGCCACAACATGTAGCCATGGCGGCTTACCCCTACTACAACATATTGCCAGTTGTCAACGGCTAGTGGCGGCCATAGAATGCGCCCCCTACATCTGGCGCGATCACCGCGCCGGCCTGGCGAGAGGTAGACCGATGCCGACGTTGATCGAATACATCGAACGCGCCAAGGCGCGCCAAGGCTTCAAGTCCACAAATCATCTGAATTTCGAAATGGGGTTTCGCGGCCCGACCGTTTTCCATTGGCAAAAAGGCCGCTTCTTGCCCGACGACGAATCGATGATCGCGCTGGCCGAACTGGCCGGCATGGACCCCGAAGCGGCGCTTCTCGACCTTGCGGTTTGGCGCGCCGAAGGCAAGCACCAGGCGCCGGTCGCCGCCGCCTGGCGCGCCATCCGCAAACGCGCGACGAGCGCGATAATCATTGCCCTGACAACGGCCGGACTCGCCACCACCGGAACAAATCACGCACAGGGTCGGATCGTTAGCGACCTAGATATATCTTATGCGACAAACAATCAGACTAGATGGCGGTGGGCGTGGCGGTGGTTGAGGTTGTGGCGATTGGCGGTTTGTCGCGCCACCGTCGCCGTTGACGCGCGAATTTCTCACGCTATTTCTCTTTCTGCTTGGTATTTTAACCTTTCAAGCGGCGCTGGACGCCCAGCGTATTTAGGGAAAGTTCGGTGACGCGGCCGGCGCGGGAACCGGCCAATCATGGACCTGGCGCCCGACACACTGGCCGGACTGGAACCCGAATCGGCGCGCGCGCTGGCGCGGGACTATCGCGCCTTGGCCGACAAGCTCGACAGCCACGCCACTATTCAGGATCGCCGCGCCGCCATGCGCGCCGACAACGCCACCGCCTTGGAGCGTCACCAGGCACGCATGGCCGACGCCGGCGGCCTCATGTTGCGCCTCACCGACGGCGGCATGCCCTACACGGACGCCCGAATTCAGGCCGCCCACGCGGCCGGCCTTTCGCCGGTGTTCATGGACCTGGCCTGGAAAAGCGCGCGCAAGCGCCAACGCGAGACCCGGCGCATCGCGCGCGACGCCAAGATCATGCGCCTAGTGCGCGAGCGCCCGCGGCTGACCAATCTGGAAATCGCCACGCGGGTCTTTTGCTGCCGCGACACGGTGTGCCGCGTCATCGCCACGGCGCGCGACCGCGACGAACTGTTTCCCAAGCGAGGCGCCGCGACCCGCTGACAAGGCGGCTCCGGCCCCTGCCCCGTTCCACGACATCGCCCGGCGCAACCGTTTCGCCGGGCGCTTTTTCACGTCAACCGAAAGGACCAGACGATGACCGATATTACCCCCACCGCCGAGGCCACCGAACCCGGCCCCGCCGCACACGCGCGCGGTCATGCGCCCGGCCCGCTTTTCTCCGACGGCGGCGCCATCGCGCAAATCCCGTTCGGCCAACTTGTCGAATGGCCGCACAACCCGCGCAAAAGCCGCGCGCCGGCGGCCGTCCCGGACATGGCCGATTCCATCGCGGCCAACGGCATGTTGCATAACTTGGTTGTTCGTGAGCTAACGGCCGAGACCTATCAAGTTCTGATCGGCGAGACGCGCCGCCGCGCCTTCGCCTTTCTTGTCGATCAAAACATGCGCGTCGCCGCCGACCCGATACCGTGTCGCGTCGTCGAGGCCAACGACTTGCAAGCGTTGACGCTCGCCATGGCCGAAAACCTCGATCGCGCGGATATGCACCCGCTTGACGAGGCCGCCGCGTTCGGCGAAATGATCAAGCTGGGCGCCAACACGGCGTCGATCGCGGCCGGTTGCACGCGCTCGCGGCGCTGGGTTCAAGACCGCCTGGCCTTCGTCGAAAAGCTGTCGGCGAAAGTCCAGGCCAAGTTTCGCGACGGCGCCATAAACGGCCGCCAGGCCCGCGCGCTCACGATGGGAACACCCGACAAACAAGACGCGCTGTTGCTCGACATTGAGCGCGGCAACCTGACCGACCCCAGGGGAATCAAGGACTTGCTGGCGCGCGAAGGCTATCCGCTCGACTATGCCTTGTTCACTGTCGAGGAATACACGGCCGCCGGCGGCACGATGTTGAGCGACCCCGACGACCCCGGCGACCAATTTTTCGGCGACGAAAAGTTGTTCCGCAAGATGCAGAAATCTTGCGTCAAGGCGAAGAAAGCCGAACTCGACGCCAAGTTCTCTTTCGTCCACGTCATCGGCGAAACCGAAGACGCGCAAGGCTATGAGGCGTGCGACGATCCAGCCCACGCCGGCGCCATCATCAAGCTATTCGCTGACGGCCAGGTCGATATCCGCGAAGGCGTCGCGAAGGTCACGACGCCGGCCGGCGCCGTGCGCGGCGGCGAAGCGGACGCCGCCGCCGGCCGCCCCGGATCGGCTGGCCGCGCGCCGGCCCCCGCGCGCGGCACCAAGGGAAAGGCGCCGGCCCCCGCGCGCGGCACCAAGGGAAAGGCGCCGGCGCCCGCCAAACACACGATCGAGCACCTAGTCTATTCGCACGCGGTCAAAACGGCCGCGCTTCAGACCGCCGTCGCCGGCGATCCGCGCATGGCGACGATCTTCGCCTGCCTCGGTCTGCTGGGCGCCCGCGGCTTCACCAAGATCACCACAAGCCACCTTGAGCCCACCGACCCGCGCGAGCTCCCCGACGCCGTCGTGGACGGCCTCAAACCGCTGCGCGGCGCCTTGAAAAAAGCCAAGGCCCTGGCGCCCTACGCCCACGCCAAGGGCGGCGTCGCGTTGGATTACGGCCACGACGACGACGAGCCCACTTCGTTGGCCGCTTACAAATATCTCGCCGGCCTCGACAAGGACGGCCTGGCCGATTGTTTCGCCTCGATCGTGACCGGCTTCGTCGGCTCCTATCCCGGCTTCGATCCCGCGCTCGGCGATCACCCGGTGATAGGCCAAGCCGCCGTCGACATGGCCCTGGACCACAACAAAACGTGGGATATCGACGAGTCCTACCTAAAAACCGCGCGCGCCCAGCGGCTCAAGGAACTCGTGGTCGCGCACGGCTTGCAAGACATGATCCCCGGCGCCGACAAAATGAGCCGCGCCGACTTGGCCGCGGCGTTCGCGGAAATGACCACGCCGGTCACGCCGGCCGAAATGCAGTTCGGCGCTAAGCAGGCAATCGCGCGCCAGTTGAAAAAGGAATTCGAGGCCTGGCAAAAGGCCGCCACGCCCCTGGCCACGACCGGCGCCGCGCCGAAAAAAGCCGCGGGATCTAAAAATAAAAAAGCCGCGCAAGCCAAGGCCAAGCCGAAGGCCAAGAAACCCCGCGCCGCCAAGCCCACCGCGCCGATGGCGTGACCGGCGCGCGCGGCCGGCGCGGCCCCTCCCCCGCGCCGGCCGCGATCTCGGGTGACAGGAATCAGAGAACAGGAATCCCGATGATGAACTTGATTATGATCCGGCGCGATCCGCCCAGCATCAAGACGCCGATCGCCCGCAACGCCGATATCGGCACGGTCCACCTGGACGACAGCGATCCGGCCGCCACGCGCTTGCGCCTGCGCGTCGCCGGCGGAGGGCCTTACGATTACGAAATGGATTTCGCGTACGACGAATGGCGCCGCCTGGTCGGGCGTATCGAGGACATCGCCGGCGCCCTCGACCGCCACCGCCCGGCCCCGTGTCCAGCGCCGGCAAAGGTGGTCCCGATCCGCCCGATCCACGCCGACGCGCCAAGCGAGTGTTGACAGGGATCAGGAATCGGGGATCAGCAGTCGATGCCGCTGGGCGCTTGATCCCTGTCTCCTGACCCCCTGATCCCTGATATCCGACGCCCGCCCGCCCACGGGCCGCCTACCCCCCGCCGCGCCACCTTCTAACCTGATCCCGGACCTCTGACCCCCCGCCCCCTGAAACAAAAAAAGGGCCGCCCAATCCAACCGGATCGGGCGGCCCTTGCTGTTCGCGGCGAACTGTTGGCCAAGCGATTAAGGCGGCGCGGCGGGGTCCAGTTCGGCGTCCGGCGCCGGCGTCGCCGGCGGCGGCGCGGTGATCAAGGTCGGCGCCGCCGGCCGGCCGAAGTCCATGGTATAGACCGGCTCGTTCGCCAAGACGCGTTGCACGACCGCCAGCAAGTTGCGCACGTCGGGACACGCGTAAAAGATAGCGCGGCACATATCGTCCGACTCCTGGCACCGTCTCAGCAAGGCGTCGGGCGGCCCGTGGCATCCGACCTTGACGCCCAGTTCGGCGATCGAGTCGAACTCCGCCGCCGCCGCCGCGTGCGCCCGTTCGATTTGCGCGCCCCACCGATCGGCGCACCCGCCCGCCAGCATGGCGATCGCCACCGCGCCGGCGGCCGATAGGATGATTCGCATAGCGCCCCCTTTCATCGTCAAGTCGTTCGCTTATGATTGCCCGGACGCGGCAAGTAGCTCACGATCCACGCGAACACCGCGCCGCACGCCGCCATCATCAACGCCGACTCTTCGCCGGACCAGGTGATGGCCGAGACTTTCGGTATCATCACAACCGCGATCACGCCGAACCCGCCGCCGACACCGCCGGCGACCATGTTTGCTCTCGCCGCCGACTTTTTCTCCGCCATGTGCGTTCCTTTCAATAAGTCCAGCCGGTCGGGCGCGGCCAGGCGCCTTCGGGCAAGTCGTCGAGATGCAGATAGCGCCCGCCGATCGGCCCCTTTTGGTGCGCGCCGAACCCGGTCATGCCGAGTTGTTCCGCGAGCGAGAAAACTTTTATGTAGGCGCCGCCCCAAACACGAAGGTCCACCGCGTGGCCCGTGGTATGCGGCCCCGTGCGCCCGGTCTTGCCGCGGCTCACGCGCGCGTTATGGGCCGGCGTGCGGTAGCCGGAATTGACGATCAGCGAACCGCCGAACGCCCAGCGGATCGCCTGCAAGCGATCCATGAAACCGCGCGACACGATCAGCGCGCCGGTAACGCGGTCGGCCATTTCCCTTGGCGAGAAGTTCAGCCACGGCCAGGTGGCCCGATCGACCTGGTCGAAGTGATCGGCGCGGACAAGGTCACTCACGGCGGCGGACTTCGGCCGTCAGTTCCTTGACCGCGTCCACGAGCCCGCCGATATCGCGCTGGATCAACCCGACCGCTTTTTCATTTTCGACGATGCGTTCTTGGTATTTATCGTCGAACGTCGCCATGTCGGCGCGGTGGCGATCGGCCTGCTTTTCGATCGCGGCCTCGTTCTGGCCGATGACGCGGCCGTGCTGGCGCACTTCCTGGCCTTGCACGCCGGCCGAATAGATGCCGCCGGCGACGGCGCACAGCAACGCCAGTACCGACGCCGCCGTGGCCAGGGTCGCGCGGCCGTTGCCGCCGGCGGCGCTCACCGGCCGCCGATTTCCGGATCGGTTATCGCGGTCCAATCCTGTCCCTTGGAAAGAACGCAAGCCAAGCCGTCCGGCAATGTATGAAAGACGCTGTAGGCGCCCGTCGGTGCCGCCCAGACTTCCAACACCACTTGGCCCGCGCCGCCCCTGGCGAGCGCCATCGGCCTTTCGCCATCGGCGCGCAATTGCGCGACGATATCGTCGCGCGGCCAGCACAGGAAATGTGCGCGCGCCGGCGCCGTGATCGCCGCCGTGATGGCGAGGACCGCAAGCACCATTAAAAAAGCCGCCATCGCGGCGGCGGTCAGCAAGGCTCGCATGGCGGGCTCCTATGGTGTCAAGACGCCGGAAATAGTCAGAGCGTTTTCAGAAGCGCCAGCGACGCGTCGCGATACTGGGCCTTGGTGATCGCCGGCTTGCCTTCGATAACCCGCAACCGCGCTTCTTGGTCGAATTCGATCTCGAACAACAAGCGCCTGATCGCTGAGAATTCGAACTCCGCAACCAGGGCACGTTCGGCGATTACGTCGGGGTCCGCATCATTAGCGCGAGCCGCCGCGTGCGCTGTCGCATCGGCGTCGCGCTCGGCAATCTCGGCGGCCGTAAGCGCGTGCAGCCCGTCGCTTTCTTGACGAACCGGCGTATCGTCGGGAACTTCAGTCTCATCGAACAACGTTCTGCTCATGCTTTCTTGATCCCGAATAAGTCAAAGTCGCCGATGTTGATGTTGCCGCTTGACATCAGAAAGCGGAAGCCATCAACGGCGCCGGTGACTGATTTGAGGGCACCACCTGCGTTTGGCGCCGAAGCGTCTCCTGTGCCTCGGTCAACAAACATGTGACTGTGGCAGTTCTTGTGAAGCGTCGTAGAGGCTGGTTTGGAGAAATAAACGACCAAAGACGCATGGTCGGCAGCGGCATTACCAAGACCGTTGCCCGCGCTGTTCGGGTTGAGCACGATCTTAACGTCGCTAGTGCTCCCAGAGACGGCGCTAACCGCCCCAGAGACGGCACCGCCAGCCGCCCATGAATAGTCGCCTGCTGTCGCACGAAAAACAGCAGCAACCCGCATGCGGACCCAAAGGTCTGAGTCGTCGATGATTGGTTGCAGGCCGGTGATCACGACCGCGTACATATCGTAGGTGCCGTCGATCCCGGTGGTTAAGTCGATCGATGCGACGTTGGCCGCCGTCTGGCTTTCAATCAGGGTCCAGCCACCAGCGCTTGACAGCGCGTTAATCGCCTGCTTGACCCGCTGCGCCGTCCATACCCTGTCAAGCGTCGCCGTGCCCGCCTCGGCCTCGGCCTGCGACGGCTTTTTCAAACCGGCCAACGCGACATGCCGCTCGTCGGTAATGTCCGCGTTGACGATCGTGGTTTGCGAAACAACAAGCGCCACTTGAGCGACGGGCAGCTTGGCCGCCGTGATCGCCGGAGGGACGGGACTGGCGTCCTCGACGCCTCCTACCACGCTGACGACGCCAGTGGCGCGGTCGATCACCAAACGATCGATGCGCGGATTTGTTGACGGCGCGGTTATCGTACCCGTAACCTGCGCCGCCTTTTCGGTCAGCGTCGTGCCGTCGAACAAGTGACCAGCATCAAGGTCAACCGTCATCGCCGCCGGCGAGGATGCGTGCGGGGCGAAGGCGTCGCCGTCACGCGCAACCACGTTCACGGAGTCGTCGATCGAGGTTTTGTAAACCGTGCCGGTCTGCGCGCCGGCGTTTGGCTGTACGAATGTTGAAACCATTGTTCCTCAGACCCCGGTTGCGACCCAATCGACGGTCCCGCCGACATCGGTGCCGCTGCTGTTGAAAACCTGCACGGTAAATCCGGTTACGCTGACCGCCGACTTGATCGGGAATAGCGCCGTCGTGCCGTCAGCAGTCACTTGGATATTCGGCTTTGTGTGAAAGCGCTGGGCGAACACAATCGCCGTCCCGCCGACCGCGACCACGACATCCTCGCCGCGTTCCTCGCGCTCCTGTGAATCAGCGACCGGTTTGAACTGCTCAAGATAGGCCAGCCCGGTTGCTGTCAGGATTATTGCGCGGTTCTTGATAAACCGGGCATTGATCGCGCCGATCGTCCAGGGCTCAAAGCCGTCGTAACTGTCCGCGTTCAGGCGGAAATCGATCTCAAGGCCAGGGTCAGCGACGCCCACGGTCTCGCTAGGACCGAGCGCGGATGTAAACTCAGCGAACACGCGCAAGCTGCTCGCATCGAATCCCACGTCGATCTCGGGTGCTTCGTAAGTCAACATCGCTTCCGGGTTCAACACGAAGTTATCGAACACATCGAAATTGTTGCCGGACGCGAGATCCTGGCTGTCTGGCAATAGACGCCCCGAGACATCGTG
>Ga0255058_10001043_pt1 | contig 15838 bp, 14 predicted proteins | sample Cases_109_9_MG_FD_188637 | JGI IMG/M metagenome (GOLD analysis project Ga0255058, IMG submission 188637) | Seawater microbial communities from Amundsen Gulf, Northwest Territories, Canada - Cases_109_9 | ecosystem: Environmental > Aquatic > Marine > Gulf | place: Canada: Northwest Territories... | reverse complement strand
GCGCGGATGCGTTCTAATCAACGGAATGGCAACAGCATAGAGGGCGATTGAGCGCCCGGTTCGTCAGGTCTTCCAGGACGAAGTAGCTGAATCTAGATTGGCTTCCCTCAAAGCTCAGTTGGTTTAGAGCGCTCGGTTTACACCCGAGAGGTCGGTGGTTCGAGTCCTCCATCGCCCACCACTTTTTCAGCTATCGTGCGAGGGCGTCTGGATTTACTACGTTCGGACACGGATCGCCCTTCAGACAGGCGATGAGGTTGCGGACGGCGAGGCCTGCCATTGCGGAGCGGGTCTCGTGGGTGGCGCTACCGATGTGCGGGGTGATGATCACGTTGGGCAGGCTCAAGATGGGATCGTCCGGCGATGGAGGTTCGTCCTCGAGCACGTCGAGCGCTGCGCCCGCGATCCCGCCGTCGGACAGAGCGCGGCAGAGCGCAGCCTGATCGACGATCGATCCACGGGCGGTGTTGATGAGGTACGCCGTCGGCTTCATGAGGGCCAGCTCGGCGTCGCCGATGAGGTGGCGGGAATCTGGAGTCAGGTTGGTGTGGAGCGACACGAAGTCAGCTTGGCGTAGCGCGTCCTGCAGGCTCGGCGTCTGATCGAGAGGGAGATCCGAGTCAACCGCGCCCTGCACGTCGTAGCAGACGATCCGCATGCCGAACGCCAGGGCGCGTTCGGCGACGATTTGGCCTATGCGCCCCATCCCAACGATCGAGAGGGTCTTACCCTTGAGATCGATGCCCAGATCCAGAGTCTCCCCACGCTTGCCCCAGCGCTGGTCTCGAACGAACCGGTCGGCCTCCGGTAGGCGGCGCGAGAGCTGGAGCATCAGGGCCATCGTGAGGTCGGCTACGGCGTCGCTGAGGACGCCGGGGGTGTTCGTGATGAGTACGCCGCGCTTCGTGGCCGCAGCCAGGTCGACGTTGTCGTAACCGACGGCAATGTTGCTGACGACGCGGAGCTTCGGCGCGGCGTTCAGCAACTCGGCGTCGATGGTCGCGCGACCCAAAAGACCGTCAACATCGCTCAGCGATCGCAGCAGCTCAGCGCGTGGGACAAGGGCATCGCCGTCGAACTCGGTCACGTCGAAGTCGGGAGTGAGTGCTTCGATGTGCCGATGGTGTATGCGGTGCGTGACGTAGATCTTTTGACGACCGGAAGACATGTTCGGATTGTACTCGTTCGGTCGTCAGGCTTCGCGTGGAGTGGTCTGGTCGGGAATCGCCCCGGGTTCCGAGAGCACGGCCGGCGCCCAGCGCGCGAAGAGCGTGTACCGTAGCACCAGCCCGAGAAGGATGACGCCGCCACCGATCGCGGTTGCGATAGTCGGCGTCTCGGAAACGATGAGCGCCACCCAGATCGGATTGAGGACGGGCTCGATCAAGGCGATCAGACTTGCTTCGGCGCTGGCTACGACGCGGAGACCGTAGGTGAAGAGGACGTACGGTATCGCGAACTGGACGGCGGCCATGAGAGCCAGCAGACCAACATCGCGCCAACTGACGTCGAAGACGCCGGGAATGACGGCGAAGATGATCGCAACGCCGGCGCAGTTGAGGAAGGTCAAGAGAACAGAGTTGGCGTAGTTCATCCGCCGCAGCCAGAGCATGAACGTCCCGAAGCAGGCGCCGCTGCCGAGTCCCATTAGCATGCCAACCAAGCCGCCGGAGCCGGCGTTCCCGCCGAAGAGGATCGCGACGCCGCCAAGGCAGACGGCGAGTGCGAGGATATCGATCTTCCGCAGGTGCTCCTTCAGTAGGAGGGGAGCTAATGCGATGACGTAGAACGGCGCTGTGTACTGGAGGAAGATCGCGTTGGCGGCTGTTGTCTCTTTGGTCGCACCGACGAACAGCCCGAGGAGGGCGGCGAAGATGATCACGCTGATGCCGAGGTCGAACAGCTTCGGGGGAGCTTTGAAGCGCACGAGCGGGATCAGGAAGGCGGCCGCGAAGAAGCAGCGGAAGAACGTGATCGCCGGGGCGCTGGCGTCGATCTCCTTGATGAACACGCCGTTCATACTCCACAGCGCCGCGGCGGCGAGGATGTAGAAGCGACCCGCGGTGAGGGAATTCGGATTGAGTGAAAGCGCCGGGATCACGTCGATCAGAATACGCGCGCAGCACTTGAAGAGCGATACGCCTTAGTCAGTGCGATTGCTCGCACGAGAAGGCGGTTGATACACTCCCTCGGGGGCAGGGTAGCTCAGTGGTTAGAGCAGGGGCTTCATAAGCCCTGTGTCGGGGGTTCAAATCCCCCCCCTGCCACCAGCCAGGGTACCCGCCTTCGGCCGGAGGGGCTTCATAGGCCCTGTGTCGGGGGTTTCCGGCAGAGGCGGACCTGTCCGGGAAAATCCCCGTGCCACCAGTTGCAGCCCTGGGGAACACATGCCCCGCGCATTGCCGAAACAGAGGTTGGATCCCGTGCGCACGGCGCGCGGCGTCCGGATCAGCGAGACTGTAGCCAGATGTGGATTGCATACGGGGTTCTGGGAATGCTTGCCGTGGGAGCGGCGGACTTTGGCGCGGTGCTGGCGGGGCGGCGGACCGTGGAACAGAGGGAGATCTTCTCCGTAACGTGGCTCCTTCATGCGGTGGGCGTGCTGCCGGTTATCGTCGCTGTGATAGCGTTCGATCCTGGCTCCCCGGCGACGAGCGACTTTCTCTGGGCAGCGGCTGCGGGCGTTTCGCTAGGCTTGATCCGCCCGCTGATCTACAGCGGCTTGTCGTTCGGCAGCATCGCAACGTTCGTGCCGATCGTGGCGATTGTGAGCATCCTGCTGCCGTTCGCGGTGTCTGTTGGGCGCGGCGAAGACCCCGGCATCTTGCCCCTGATAGGGATAGGTCTGGCGATACCGGCGGTGGCCGTTGTTGGGACGCGAGAAGGGGAAGGCTCCGGAGCAGTGTGGTCGCGGCCGTTAGTGATCGCGGCGGGGGCGGCATGCGGATTCTTGATCGGGGTATCGTCGCTGATCCTGGGGGAGATGGGAGAGGACGCCGGCCTCAAGCCGACGCTGGTGATCGTGCTGGTGGCGTTTGTTCCGATTACGACCGCGACCCGGTTGGTTCGCGTGCCCGTAATCCCGAGGCCTGCGGTCGCAGTTCCCGCCGCCTTCGCAGGTCTTCTTGATGGCGTCGGTCTAGCGTTCGTGATCCTGGCGTTTCAGCAAGGACTCGTGAGTGTGGTCGCCGCGCTGATAGCGATGGCGCCGGTCATACCCGTGCTGCTGGCGTGGGCGATCCTCCGCGAGCGGGTGCAGCCTATACACGCGATCGCGGTGGGCGTTGCGTTCGTTGCCGTCGTGCTGATAGTCGTCGGCTGAGACGGAGCAACTACGTCTTCCGGAGTTGCTCAATGACAGCGAGAATGCGCGCGACGTCCGCGAGTGGGAGATCGTCCAGCTCATCGAAGCGATTCTCCAGCAAGGCGCGAGCACGGGCGCGCATGGCCTCCTGCTTGCGAACTGCTGAGCGTCCGACGCCGGCATCACGCAGCCAGCGGTTGATGGTCGAATAACTGGGTACTTTGTCGCGGGAGAACGCGGCTCGAAGCTGGCGCTCGATCTGGCGACCGCTATGGCCGGCAGCTCCAAGCTCAAGAGCCTTTGCCCGAACCCGGGTTGGCGTCCGATAAGGCCGCATCGCGGGTCTGGCAGCCGGATCGGGGTTACCGCGCTGCGGCTCGATAGCCGTCACCTCTACGTCATCCGGGATCGGGTCGACGACGTCTGGCTCGATTGGTGAATCTGTCGGATCGGGAACATTAACTGGAGGCGCCGCCACATCTGGGTCGTCCAGCTGCGGTGCCTGCTCCTGTAGTACTTCCACTTCGACCTCGGCCTCCGGCTCAGGCTCGGCGGCAAATACCTCGAGTTCGACCACAGGCGGCGGATCATAGACGACTGGTGTTGCGGTGCACGGTGGTGTCGACGGCTCGATCCTGACTTCGCCGGACGGATTGGCGGCGATGGAGACCGTCGCCGACCAGTAGACGAGGAAGTTGTGAAGAGACTCGCCGTTCTCGTCGATACGGAACCGTACGTACGACAGTGCAGTGTCGAGATCGACGAATGCGTAGGCGTGGACGAGCGCTTGATCCGAGTCGGTGCGAACCAACACCGCACACTCAGCGTCGGCCACACCTGGGGGAGCCTTGTGCAGCGCCCAGAACGCTATCACGCCTTCTCTATAGAAGGACGATGGCGGGCTAGCCTCGAAGAACGCCGCAGCCCCGTGCGCATCGTCGAAGCTACGGAGGTTGTAGGTGGTGACGCCAGCGAACGCTGGAAGCAAAGCCACAAGCGGTGGTTCCTGCTCCGTGACGATCGCGGAGGCTGTTTCCCGTTCAATCTCAGGCGCCGGTGTTTCCGTCTCCGATCGGACAAACAGCCGCCTGAGGAGTACCCCGATTCCTCGTTCCGACATCAGATGCCTCCAAAAGCACGGTATGCACGCACGCGATTCAGGTATGCGCTCGTACCTTTGAGACTAGTGTCGGCGATCGCTCTCGCCGAACTCTCGCCGCGATAGACGGCTGCGCTTATGCGTACTCGGGCGGCAGCAGCGGTGGGGCGCCGACGGGGGGAGCCGGTATGTCTACGGGCTGGTTGTACTCCAAAAAGTCCATCGACACGATGGTGATGATGGAGTCGCCTTCTATCTCCATGGCCATCGTCATGACATAGCGACGTGGGAGCAGCGTATCGGGATCTAGCCACAGCTCCATCGACATTTCACCAAAAATGTCGAGCGCTTGATCGATCTGCGAGTCGTCGACGAATTCGTCCGGGAATTCTGAGAGGACGCTCTCCAAGTCTAGGTCTCCAACATAGTGATGGTATGCGACGCCGTCGATCTCCTCGTCCGCCAACTGCTCAAGGTTGGCAAGATCACTCAGTTGCTGTCCATAGTCAACGACACCTCGATTATCGAGGTAGTCGTTGTATGCGTCAGAATCTAATCCGGGGATGTCCTGGCTAACGGTGCGCCACCCGAGACCGGGAAGGTTCATGTACATTTCAGATCCGTCAAGTAAGATCTCGAGCCTGTCGCCGAGCACCTCCATCACCATGTACATTGAGCCAGGCGCCTCAAACAGCATCTCGCCAGTCATTCCTACCCCGAACTCACCTACCTTCGTCTCGATGTCGAAGACGCCCCGAAACGATTGGACTTCAGTCTCGAGCTTCGAAGCGGAGGCGGCGACAGCGGCCTGCGCAACGAGTGGGACCGGGCTAGGAGCGGGCGATTGAGCCACGGGCGGCAGCAGCGTTGGCTCGGGTTCAGGTTGCAACGTGGGTGCAATTGTTGGCGCCGTTGTTGACCGATCGGTCGAAGGAGTTGCGGTTGCTGTTGATACCGGTGACGGCGACGACGACGGCAAGGGATCCGGTGTAGGGGTGCCGGCCTGAGCGACGATGGAATCACCCGCGGGCGGGGTGCCGGCCTGGCTGGTGCCAAAGGCGCCGAAGTCATCGGCGTTGAAGACGACGAGCCAGACGACGATGAGTGCAGCGGCTAGGGAACCCAAGACTGCGATGTCGAACTGCCACCCGGCTAGACCAAGGTATCGATCCGCATTCTTATCCTTTTTAGGTTGCCAATTCATAGTCTGACTCGCTTCTTGCCGATTCAACCGCCGAGCGGGCGGCTATCGTTCGATTTTGATCGAGTGTGCGCCCATGGAAACGGTATCCCCATCACCTAGCGCCGACCATGTGACTGGCTCGCCGTTGACCAGAAGAGAAGGGCTTTCCGCCAAGCCATAAAGAACGAGGCTCTCTCCACGAGCAAGCAGCCGTAGTTGTTGCGGGGCGATTTCTGGAAGAACAATATCGCACTCAAGTGCGGAGCCGATGCTGATTGGCCAGCGGCTTACTTCGAACGTCGCACCTTTCTCAGGTCCGTCGGTGACGACGACGTGAGCCACAACGCCGTGCGAGAGAGGGGGGTCGTCGTCTCCAACCTGAGCACTGGCCGTTGACTCTGAGATTCGGGCGACTAGGGCGGCCTCCTCGTCGGGCCACACCCTTCGAACCGCGCCGGCCGGCGCCGGGTCTGGATCGGCGATTAGCGCGGTCACCAGACCAACGATGAACTGACCCAGACCGAATATGCCTCGCGGCACGAATAGCACCACCAGAACTGCGGCCTTTGCGATGCTTGGAGTTGCACGTGCGAGGCCAGCCAGGGCACCAGCGATCGTGCGTAGGATGGATCGCAGGAGCGGACGGGCACCCGAGCGAGCAGTGGCCTGGGCCCCGCCTGAAGCGACGGTCACGGCTGGTGGCGCACCGGGAAAGATGGTGGTCTCCGGGCCCGGTTGCGGCTGAGCGGGCTCATGGCTCGCGGGCTCCGTCGTCGGTGGTGGCACCGAGGGTGGGGATTCGCGCTCGAGTGGTTGGTGAGTCTTCGCTGGCGTTGTGCCGACGGAGCCATTCGCTGGCTTGGCGATGCGGGATTTGGACGAGCCGTTGCGCCCAGTGTCGTATTTGCGGCGCAGGTCCGGATCTGAGGTAACGGAATACGCTTCCTCAAGGACGTCCAATAGGCGCACGGGCTCATCCCCGAGTTGGACCAATCGCAGATAGATGGTGCGCATCGCCCCGTAGCCCTCTGCAACTATCTTCGGGTCTGCGCTGGGATGTACGCGAATTACTTCGTAGAAGTCGATCGAGGACCGGTTCCTACGCCAAGGGAGGAGCCTTGGCAAGAGGGCTCGGCGTCCGTTGAGTTTCGGCACAAGCGGCTGCGGCAGTAGCGAGATCGAGCGATCGTACCCGGCTCGGGCGGTGGGGTCGGCCAGCACTCCGTAAGCGGTTGAGAGTTCGTGTACCACCTCCGGGTGGGAGCCGTTCGACGTTTTGGAGCTGGTCGCGCTAACGAGGTGCCAATAGGCGGCCGTGATCAGATCGAGCGGCGCCGCCGGATGGACCTGCAGCCTCTCGTAGTGGGTGAGGGAAGAAGGTTGCATGGGCATTCGTCACTCACTCAGGTATCTCAAGAGACTGACCACGATCGGACCCAGTGTGACGATGAAGAAGGTGGGCATGATGAAGAAGACGAGGGGGAATACCATCTTCACGGGAGCGCGGCGAGCCATCTCCTCAGCCCGCTGCCGGCGGCGAGTTCTGATAGTGGCGCCCTGTGCGCGGAGCACCCGCGCAAGGCTCGTACCGAGTTGCTCCGCCTGGATGACCGAATTGACGAAGATCGTTAGTTCCTCGACTCCGACCCGTTCTGCGAGGTCCTCCAGCGCTTCCCGACGAGGCCGACCCATCCCAACCTCCCGCAAGGTCTGCGAGATTTCATCCGACAGCGGACCCTTCAATTTCTCGGAGACGTGCCGCAACGCGGCATCCAGGCCAAGCCCAGCTTCGACCGAGACAGTGATTAGATCGAAGGCGTCAGGAAGGCTCTTCCAGATCGCCATCCGCCGATTGAGAACCCGACGCCGGAGCCATAGGAACGTCAGGACGACGCCCCCGACAGTGATCCCCAACGCTGCGAAGATCGCGACCGCAGTGACGCTGGCTGTGAACGCCGCGAACATGATCACGGCCAGAGGGATGAATATCCCGATGATGGCGACGAGCGTGAAGAACGCCTGCGTGGTCATAGGTCTACCGGCGGCGACAAGTTGAAGTGACACTCGATTGATGAAGCTATGCGGGAGGATCTCGATGAGGAGATTGGCCGCAAGGCCGAAGACGGGAACGACAACTCTGTCCGAAAATGGGGCATCGAGTGCCGCTTGGGTGGATGATTGCCGTAACGCGCCTAGTCGACTTTCGACTCGACTTGCGCCTATACCGCTGAGATATAGCACCAACGCCCCTACTGCCACAAACGCGCAGATCGCACCTACAAGAGCCAGCATGATAGCCTCCGTTAGACCTCCAACTTCAGGATCTGGCGCATACTAATCATCCCAAGGATTTGCAGCACTCCTGCGACGATCAGTAGTACGCGGCCAAGCGATTCTGTCCAGAGAACCTCCATCAGGCTTGGGGCCAGTGCAAAGAACAGCAACCCTAGCAGGACGGGGTAGATGGATAGAATCATGCCCGTGAGTCGCTGAGACGCGGTCAATGCCTTGATCTCTCGCTGCAACCGCTCACGCTCGCGAACGGTAGTTGCCACGTTGTCCAAAACCTCCGAAAGGTTGCCGCCGCTAGTACGCTGCACGAGGATGGAAGTGACGAGCAGCTCGACGTCGATGCTGCCCGTGCGTTCAGCCATGTCTCGGAGCGCGTCCTCGACTTGCGCCCCCAGAGACATGTCACTGATCAGCGCCTCTATCTCGTCCTTGATGGGTGGCTTGAGTTGCTTTGCAGCAAGCTCGAACGCCTGGGACAGGGCAAACCCAGACCGCAGTGAATTCGATAGCATTTCGAGCATCTCGACCAGTTGCGTGCCGATCGCGTCGCGGCGGCGGGATTTTCGAATCTGGACGTAAAACGATGGCACGAGAAATCCAAGTACGAAGCCAAGGACAGTCACGAATATACCGATGAGGCTGGCACCGGCGACCAGCAGAAAGAGAAGGGTCACGATGACACCAGCGAGCAGCCTGATAAGCAGATACTCACTGACCCTGATGCGTATGCCAGCTTGCTCAAGATCCAAGCGCCATCTTTCGCTGGAGGCGGTGCCCGCTAGTACCGATCTCAGCAAAGGGACGCGAGAGTTGCCGGTGCGAAGCAGGCCTTCTCCTTCAACGTGATCTGACTTCTCGGCGGGCCTGTTCAGCCGGGACAGCCGCCGTTCGGCGTCACCCGCCCCCGTGGGGCGGGTGAATAGGTAGGAGGCGAGGCCGGAGACCGCGACAAAGGCAAGACCAGCGGCGGCGACAGAGATGAACATTACGCCCAGCTTCCGATGCTTGGCACGATCGACTCAATTGGAATGCCTGCTTTGGTGAACCGTTCGGCGAAGGTCGGCATGATGCCTGTCGGATTCATCTCTCCGATGAGCCTGCCATCAGCCTCGATGTGAGAGACCTCGTACGTGAACAGGTCCTGCATAGTGACGGTGCCACCTTCCATACCCACGACCTCACTTACGTGCGTGAGGCGGCGCGAGCCGTCGGCGAACCTGGAAAGTTGCATGATCAGATGGAATGCGGACGCCATCTGCTCTCTGATCGCCATCGACGGCAGTTCGAATCCTGACATCAGAACCATGTTCTCGATTCGCGAGAGGGCGTCACGCGGAGAGTTGGCGTGTACGGTCGTCAGAGAGCCTTCGTGGCCCGTGTTCATCGCCTGCATCATGTCGAACGCCTCCGGTCCACGAACCTCACCGACGATGATGCGGTCCGGCCGCATGCGGAGGGCGTTTCGAACGAGGTCGCGCTGGGTGACCTCGTTCTTCCCTTCGATGTTCGCGGGCCGCGCCTCGCAGGATATGACGTGCTGCTGTCTGAGACTCAGCTCGACCGGGTCCTCGATGGTCAGAATCCTCTCTCGCTCGGGAATAAATGCGGAGAGTGCGTTGAGGAACGTCGTCTTACCGGAACCCGTACCACCTGAGATCACGATGTTCAACCTCAACTGTAGGCACACTCGAAGGAAGTCGTTCACCTCGGCAGAGAGCGTTCCGTTCTCTATCAGACCGGCCATATCGTAGCGATCAGAACGGAATTTTCGAATGGTGACCACCGGTGAGCGCGGTACGAGTGGCGGGATGATCACGTTCACTCGCGAGCCGTCGGGAAGACGTGCATCAACGTACGGTGAAGATTCATCGATACGACGGCCGAGCGGGGAGATGATCCGATCGATGGTTAGCATAATGTGGTCGCGGTCACGGAACCGGAGCGGGGAGAGATAGATGATCCCATCGCGCTCGAAGTAGATTTCGTCCGGCGTATTCACCATTACTTCGGAGATCCCCGGGTCATCGACCAAGGGCTGGATCGGCCCCAAGCCGATGGCGTCGTCCACAGCGCGAGTCACGATCAGCTCCTTGCGTTCGCCAAAGAGGCCGGACCCCATCTCGTTGACAAGCGTGCGCGTTGCCGCCTCGACGGCTTCGCGGCTGCGGTCGGGCCCGAGCTTCTCTACCGCCCTGAGATCCATCTCTTCAATGAGCCTCTGGTGAACGCGGCGGACGAGCAATTCATCTTCTTCCGAAAGCGGTGCGAAGGCGTCCGAAGGGACCGCCTGCGTTAGGTCGGTCTCAAGAGTGAGACTATCGCTAGCGGCTTCAGGGTCTGCTTGCCGAACCATTACGGTCTCCCTTCCGCGGGCGCTGCCGCGGCGTCGTTATTTGTTAATCGGCTTATCAGTCGCCGAACCGGTGATGATGATTTCTTTGCAGCACGGGCCTGAGCGGCCCCCGTCAGCGACCGCGCGAGGTCGATCAGACTCTGCGCCCCGGCGGAGTTGGGGTTCTCGCAGACGACGGGCTTGCCCACCTGCGCTCCTATTCTCAATTCGCGATCGTACGGGAGCGACCAGAAGAACTTGTGACCCAGGACCTCCTCGATCTTAGACTGCCGCACAGCGTCATCCGGCGATACAACGTTCAGCATGAGCTTGATCCGAGACTGCGGATAGGAGAGTTCGTCCAGTGCCTTCAGTCCAATGAGAGAGTTGTTGATGCTGGAGAAGTCCGATGACGTGACCCAGAGCACGATGTTCGACTCTTCGAGAATGGCTAGGGACAGTTCGTTCAATACTCCGGCCGTGTCGACGAGGACGACGTCGAACCTTCGGGCCAAGGCGGTGATGACCTTGCGAAAGCTGTCTGGAGAGACGTCCCGCCAGGCCAGCGGCGCTGATGGTGCAGGCAGCACCCAGAGGCCACTGTCCTCGTGGCGTGTGAGGTATTCGGTGAGCTTAGAACGTTCAACGGTGTCAACATCACGAACGAGATCAATGACAGTTCTTTCAGGTTGCAGCTCCAGCATCGCGGCGACATCACCGAAGCTGTTGTCGCCGTCGATCAGGACCACACTTTGACCAAGTTCAGCGGCGAGCGCGACACCGAGGTTCGAAGAGACCGTACTCTTGCCGACGCCACCTTTGGCGCCGAAGACCGATAGCGTCAGCCCACGCGGACCCATAGTCCGGGTCTGGCCGGACATTCGCAGTCGCTTTCGCTCCTCTGACTCGAGCACGGACTTTACGGAATCGAGCAATCGGGCGGGATCGATGGGCATCACAAAGTAGTCCCGGGCTCCGGCCTGCATCGCCTGGCGGACGATGGAGACTTCGTTCTGCCAGCCGTAGGATACGATCGGCGTTTCTGGAAGGACATCAAGAAGCGCCTCGATGGTCCGCAGCGAGCGCTCCGGAGGATCGCTCATGCCGCAGACGATGACGTCCGGCCGCGCGTCGGACGCGAGCGACACGGCTTCGGTCCCGAAGGAAGACTCACCGGCGACGCCCAGCCGAGCTTGCTTGACAAGCTGCTTCAGCTCGTAGCGCGCCTGCGGATCCTGGTCCACTACCAAAACTTCAGGAATCTTCGCCATTAATTTTCTCCCTCACTCGCTAATCTCAAGCTACTGGACGAGCAGAACGTCCAGAGGCTCGACATCAATTGGTTCCTCGTCACCAAACGCGCGTTCTACGATCCATACTTCCTCTGCGTACTCCTGTTTCGACACCATCAGCTGAGTATCAAGTGGGCTGAGGGCGACGGTGATAGTACGGGCCCTTGGTTGATCGTCCACATCGCTTGGGACGGCGCCACTGGTGTGCGTGATCGCTTTCAGTTCCTCACCGTCTTCTGCTGGTGCGGGTTGGGATACCGGAATCTGAGCCTCTTGAGCAACCGAGAGCACCTCAACGTCCTGCACCACGACTTCCGTGCGCAAGATGTACTGGTTCTCGCCGATGCCAGGCCCTGCATCGATACGGATTACGGCGAAGATGTCGACACGATCGCCGGGGAGGAGGTTTCCGCCGACGGCGGTGACTTCGTCAACGCCCACGGCGACGCCGCGCATGCCTATAGGCACCACGCCAGAGAGGCCCTTGTCCGGGACCGCAAGGCCGACCTTGCCAGGGATGAACTGCTCACCCTGAGCCACGGCAACGTTAGTGATCTCCCCGACCACAAGTTCCGTTTCCGCAAAGGCACCCTTGACCTGCAGGTCAACCGGCACGGCAACCACCTCAAGCATGGTCTCGGTGACCTCAGTGCCAGCCTCGATGTCTCCGGTGGCAATGACGACTTCGACCGTCTCGACGTCAGTCGCAGTAATCGGAGTGCTATCGCCACCACCGTTGTCTTGGAGCGCGAGGAACACCAAGACGGCTGCGACCAAGCCCGCCGCGATGGCGATCAGGAGCAGCGCCCGGTTCCCCGTGCGGCTCATCTTTAGTTCCTGTAATTTTGCCATGATCTCTCCTCCGTTTGGGTCACTTCACCAGCACGATGGCCAGCGGCAGATTGGGGTCCGGGTCACCAACGAGTATCGGCGCCGCGACCTCCTTGACGAAGATCCCTAGAACGTCGTCTTGCCCGGTTGGTTTTTCGCAACGGTTCAAGAATGAGTTGAAGTTGGTCAAGTCCAGTTCGATGTCCTCCTTGACCTGAAAGGAAGTGTCACCGTCGAAGCAGCCGATGACGTAGAAGCCAGCAAAGCCGGTGATGGTCGCGGTTTTTTCTGATTTCTCTAGTTCGTCGATGAGAATCAGGGTAAGGGCCCTAGGCATGTACGTGTGGACATGGTCACCGTCGTCAAAGTCCTCGATATCGCAATCATTCTCTGCGAAGACGGCGTCGGGGGACGGGACCACAGGATCGCCGGGGGCGGCGCCGACGATGGTGAAGACTTCATCGAAGTCGTCATTGGCGGGTAGGGGGTCGAGATTACCATTAGAGAAGAGCTGATCACACAGCCCCTCGTCCAGAAGTCGATCCCTCAACCCTTGGAGGAGACCGACGATGTTGCCGGTGCCAGTGTTCACTTCTTCATCGATGGTGCACAGCGCCTGAGTCCCGTAATGAAAGTCGTGCTTCAAAGTACTGGAACTGGTGGTGCTGCACCCTCCGCCGCCGATGGTGAGCTGGCCGAACTGGCCACTGACGTTATCTGAGTCGCTGGTCTTCATGATGCAGACTGCTCCGTAGACCGGTCGCGTGAAGCCGGGATTGTCGGGGTCCGGCTCCATGCAGTCCGACAGTGGGCAGCCGTCGTTGACCTCGCCATCGAGGTCGTCGTCCTCATCGTTGAGGCACTGGGCTCCGGACTCGGGATCGCCAAACGGCGGCGCGAAGCTAGATTGAATTCCGAACGGACTGAGGTTGAGCAAGCTTCTTGGCGAACCGACGCAGGCGCGAGCGGAGGCACCGATCTCCGGCGCTAGGACGTTGAAGGCCGCCGTGAAGAGCTGCGGCCCATCGCGACGTACCTTCGCTTCGACCCACGGCATGTTGTCGCCGGTGCCGTCTTCGCGACAATTAGATGTGCCAACGCCGATGCAACTATTGTCCGCACTGCAGTTCAGACGGGGAGCAGCATCGATCTTAGCCGGATCTACACCATTCAGCGCCGCCCACTGCACAGCGTCGTCGAAAGCGCCTGAGGTGTCGGTCAGGTCACCGAAGAATGCCTGGACACCTGCGAGAGACGACGCGTCCGCGTCGGCGGATGCGCCGCGCCGTTCGGTGACCCAGACCCCGACGTCTACGACGATCACCCCTACGACAAGCGTGAGGGTGAACAGAAGCATGAAGACGATTAGCATCTGACCTTCTTCGTTAGATGGCCTCACGGGGGACAAACCACCCCTCCAGCCGCTGCCGCTTCAAGCCGCATATCTGCCGATGGGGTCATACCAATAGTCAGAGCACCCCCACCAAGAAGCTCGAAGCTAGCGATCGCTAGCTCGTGGTCGTATGACGCACTGACGCGGACGTTATCGCCCACGTTCCCGGCGTCACCATTGCCGTCCATATCCAAGTAACAGACCGAGACGTCTGCCGGAACCAGAACATCCTGGGCCTGGGCGGCCGTGTAGTCCTGAATCGACGTGACATCGGCGCCGACGGCCGCGTGCCTCGCGCCCTCCCGAATCGCGTGCTGGAGTACCTCTTTGCGGTCGAGAGCGATTCCGGCGTCGACGATAAGAAGGATGATGACCAGGATGATAGGCATGAGCAGCGCGAACTCGATGAGACTTTGCGCTTGCTCCTTGCGAAGGGATGTCATCGTCGCTCGACAAGCGGCGGCTATCCTCATAGCCGTGTGTACGGCTCCCGAGAACACTCGTCGGCTGTTGAACTGTTGGGCTGTCTTCATCACTCCACCACACCAATATGGGAAAGGGGCGACCGGCCCCGGGGCGGCGAGGGCGTGGATGCGGCGTCGCCCCGGGGCCAAGGTCTCGCTGGTCCTAGATTCCTGCGCAGGGGGTCAGACTGTCGAAGTCGATGCAGTCGCCGACTCCCGAGGCCAGGCTGTTGATAGCGGTCTCCATGACGCCCGAGACGAGAGCGGCTACGATGGCCGCGGCGATGAGGCCGCCAAAGAGGCCGTACTCGAGGAGGTCCTGTCCCTCTTCACGGTGCATGTGACTCTGAATCCAGGTAACTACGTATGTTGCGATTTGCATGTTGGTTTCCTCCGAAACTGTTGGTGTGTTTTTCTGGGTTGACTGGGTTGATCGAGCGTTTACGGGCGCCTCACCCCCCTCCGTGGCCGGCCAGATGGGGCCGGACTATCGATTTGGCCCCATCCTAGGAGAAGCAATGCGCCGCGGATGCATGATCGAGTTATGAAAAGTGTTAGAAACCTCCGTTGTTTAGAAACTTCCGTTACTGGCGGCGGGCGCCTGAAATTTCAGAGTGCTTCCGTTGAGGTCGATCTCATCGCCGTCCTCCAGCACGAGCCAGCTGACAGGCTTTCCGCCGACGCGCACGCCATCTCCGTGAGAGAGGTTGTGCAGCATGAACCGGCCGTCCCTGCGCCAGACGCGTACACGCTCGATTCCTGGCGTCTTGCCGTTGGACAGCACGACATCGCAGTCGGACGAGAAGCCGATGGTGAGGGGGCTCCCGTCTATCACGACCGATCGCTCGTCCCCGTCGATCGGTACCAACAGGCGGCCGCTGGCGGCGTGGCCGACGAGATCGTCCGCGGGCTCGTACTGCTCGGCGCCATTGCCGGCGCTCGACCGGAGCGTTTCGGCACGACGGCGCATGTTGGCATACACGTCGTCAAGTTGATCCGCTTGCTTGATGATGACCTTGCGACGGCGGCGGATGAGAGCGAATCCAGCGAGTGAGAGGCCGACAATGAGCGCGGGCGCGCCAACGAACAGCAGAGGGCTGACCCCACCAGAAACTTCCTCGGCTACGGGGGACGAAGGGGCGACGACAACGGGCGGCTCTACGATCTCGACGGGCGGTTCGTCAGCGACTACAACGGGCGGTTCGACGGGCAGCGGCGCTTCGAATGACCGCTCGGCCACTGCGATTGCGCTTCCGACGGTCGCTTCGAGTCTCAGGGTCTCGATGCCGCCGAGCTCCAGCCCTGAAGCATCGATCGTGACAACGTACTGGTGACGCAGAACGCTACCGATTCGCTCATACAAGCCCTGGAGCGACGCCGGGGTTGGGGCGATTGACAGCTCGCCGCCGCTCACGGTTGCGAGCTCCTCCAGATAGGTTGGGTCGATGAACTGGCCGAGGCCGGTCACGAATACCGGGGTGCTTGAACTGCCGGCGACGGCGAGTGATTCTTCGCGTGTCACTGTACTCAGCCCGCCGAAGTCGGTGCCGTCCGAGAGAAACACGACGGCTCGCCGAGGTGTGTCGGCTCCTGACGCGAGCTGAAGGCTCCCGGAGACCGCTTCGTAGAGGGCCGTATTCCCCGCCGA
>Ga0255058_10001042_pt1 | contig 15839 bp, 11 predicted proteins | sample Cases_109_9_MG_FD_188637 | JGI IMG/M metagenome (GOLD analysis project Ga0255058, IMG submission 188637) | Seawater microbial communities from Amundsen Gulf, Northwest Territories, Canada - Cases_109_9 | ecosystem: Environmental > Aquatic > Marine > Gulf | place: Canada: Northwest Territories... | reverse complement strand
GAAGCAGCGTGTTCTGACGGCGATCGTAGCGCTGGCGGTATTGCTGCTGGCTTTGTTTGTGTTGCCGGCACAGCTGACAAGATTGATCATCGCGGCCCTGATGCTGGTTGCCGCCTGGGAGTGGTCAGGTTTTCTGTCGCTGCAGAGTCCTTATGCCAGGGCATCCTATGTAATCCTGATTGCGCTGCTCGCGGCAGCCGTATTCTGGTATCAGCACGGTGGCCCGGTATTGCAATCCGTTATGCAGCTTGCGATTGCTTGGTGGCTGGCGGCCTTTTTGTGGCTGTTCTTCTATCCGACCGGGATTCCACGTGTGCTTGCCTGGGCATGCGGCGCATTCGTGATCGTGCCGGCGTGGCTGGCGATCGACTGGCTTTATCGCCTGCAGCCGTTGCTGCTGTTGATGGTCCTGACAATCGTCTGGGCCGCGGATATCGGCGCATATTTCACCGGCAAGAAGATTGGCCGGGTAAAACTGGCGCCGCAGATCAGTCCAGGCAAGACCTGGGAAGGCGTTATTGGTGGGCTGCTTGCCGTGACCGTGCTGGCACTGGCCGTCGGTAATCGCGCCGACCTCGATCTGGCGGTACTGCTGCCACTGTGCCTCGCGGTGGCCGTGATCTCGGTGGTTGGTGACCTGACGGTCAGCGTTTTCAAGCGCCACGCCGGCGTGAAAGACAGTGGCAGCCTGTTTCCGGGGCATGGTGGCGTCCTGGATCGTATCGACAGCATCGCCGCGGCCACGCCGCTGTTCGTCGTCGGTGCCGGTTGGGCGGGGTTGACCTGATGCTGCTGTGCGTTCAGCTTGTGTTCACCGGGATGCGCGTATGCTTAATCGCGGCCGTCGCAGCGGGGTTTTTCACGGGAACTGCACATCGATCTGTCAGTCAGATATGCGGCGGCTGTCGGATTCGCTGCGTCGCTTGTAGATCTTTGATTTTCAAAGAGGATATTGCTGTCGTATGATTGCTGCGCTGACCAACTTGCTGGCCTTTGTCGTCGCCATCAGTGTCCTGGTCGCGGTCCACGAATTCGGGCATTACATCGTGGGCCGCTGGCGTGGCATGAAGGTACTGCGCTTCTCGATCGGCTTTGGCCGGCCGGTCTGGACCAGGGTGGCTGGCAAGGACCGCACCGAATATTGCATCTCAGCGATACCGCTCGGCGGCTACGTGAAATTCCTGGACGAGCGTGAAGGACCCATCGACCCGGCGGATCAGGGCCGCGCTTTCAATCATCGTCCGATCCCGAGCCGTATTGCGGTGTTGCTCGCCGGCCCGCTTTTCAACTTCCTGTTTGCCGTCATCGCGTACTGGGCGCTGTTCATCAGTGGCGTACCCACGGTCAAGCCGGCGGTGGGACAGGTTGATCCGGGTTCGTATGCAGCACAGGCCGGGTTGCAGTTCGGCGATCAGATTCTGAAAGTCGGCGAGCGACAGGCTACAGACTGGGAAACCGCACTGGTTTCGATTCTGGACGAGATGGTCAGCACTGGCAGCGTGCCGCTGGAACTTGAAAGCGATGACGGCTGGATCAGGACTGTAGTGATCGAAGTTGGCGACGATGCCACCAGGCTGACGGAACCCGGTCTGCTGTTCGAGGGTCTGGGCTTCAAGCCATGGCAACCGCCGGCGGTTATTGGTTCGATGGACGAGTCGGGTGCCGCGAAGGCCGGTGGCCTTCGGGAAGGCGACCAGATCGTGGAAATTGCTGGCGAGCCGATTAACAGTTTTGGCGATTTGCAACGCGTCGTCAGCGCAAGGCCGGATGATGCCGTGTCCATCACCGTGCTGCGTGGCGGGGAAAAACGGGTTCTCGAACTGGTACTCGGTTCGCGTGAACAGGACGGTGAACGTTCGGGTTTTCTTGGCGTTGCCATCAGTACCGACGTACAGGACTACTGGTATGTGCGTAAACATGGACCGGTTGCAGCCATTGGCGAAGCGCTGCATCGCACCTGGGCCTCGACCGCATTTACGGTGCGTATGTTTGCGCGCATGATTAGCGGCGATGTCTCGGTTAGAAATATCAGCGGTCCAATCAATATCGCGCAATTTGCCGGAGATTCCGCGGCGCGCGGCTGGAATGATTTTCTGAATTTTCTCGCTCTTGTCAGCATCAGCCTGGGTGTCATCAACCTGCTGCCGATTCCTATTCTCGACGGTGGTCAAATCGTTTATCAGGCCGTGGAACTCATAAAGGGCAGTCCGATGTCGGAGCGGTCGCAGTTAGTGGGCCAGCAGTTTGGCATCCTTGCGTTGTTGCTGCTAATGAGTTTCGCTTTTTACAATGACATTGCGCGCTTGTTGAATTGAGCCGTGAACCGTGCCGACCTGGATCCAATAGTCAATGAACGCATTGCCCCGCAAACTTGATGCATTGTGCTGCTGGCGACAGGCTTTTGCAGTGCTTTGTCTTTGCGCGCTGATGCCCGGTGCGCTGCTGGCGCAGAATTCATTTGTCGTGCGTGATATGCGTGTCGAGGGGCTGCAACGGATTTCCGAGGGCACGGTATTCAATTATCTGCCGATCAATGTCGGTGACACGATCGATACCATCCGCGTGCAGGAGGCGATTCGCGCTTTGTACGATCAGGCGCTGTTCGATGACATCGAAATACGCCGGGACGAGGATACGCTGGTAATCGTAGTGCGTGAAAGGCCGTCGATTGAGGATTTTACGATTGATGGCAACAAGGACATCAAGACCGAAGACCTGATGGAGTCACTGCGCGGCGTCGGTCTGGCGCGTGGACGCACCTTCGATCGTTCCGTGCTGGACAATGTGCAGCAGTTTCTCAAGGAACAATATTATGACCGCGGCAAATACGCGGTGGTTGTCGATACCAATGTCTTACCCAGTGCCAATAACACCGTGCGTATCAGCATCAATGTGAAAGAAGGCGAGCGCGCAAAAATTCGGCAGGTGAATATCGTTGGTAATAATTTCTTCGATGAGGAAGAGATTCGAGGTGACTTTCAGCTTGATACCGCGAACTGGTTGTCCTGGTTCCGGCAGGACGATCGATACTCCAAAGAGGCTATGGGCGGCGACCTTGAAACCATTCGTTCCTTTTATATGGATCGGGGTTACGCCGATTTCCGGGTCGAATCGACCCAGGTCGCAATATCGCCGAACAAAAAAGACATCTATGTCACGATCAATATTCACGAAGGTACGCAATACACGATTTCCGAAATCAACCTTGTTGGCAACATGGTGGTACCGGAAGAGGTTTTGCGCAGTTTCGTGCTGGCACAACCGGGATCGATATTCAATCTGAGGTTGTTGACAGGGTCAACGGAATTGATGTCATTTCGCCTGGGCGAGGAAGGTTACGCCAATGCCGAGATCGAACCGGTGCCGGAGTTGGATCATGAAAACAAGGAAGTGGCAGTTTCTTTTTTTGTGGACCCGCATAGCCGGGTGTATGTTCGGCGCGTCAACTTTAACGGTGTCGATCAGGTCGATGACCAGGTCCTGCGCCGGGAACTACGTCAGTCTGAACGGGCATATCTGTCGAATCGCCTGATCGATCGTTCGAAAATCCGATTACAACGACTGCCGTACATTGAAAGGGTCGAAGTGGAAACCAAACCGGTCGCCGGCAGTCCCGACCTCGTCGATGTCGAATTCGATCTCGAATATCGCATGCCCGGTCAGTTCAGTGGTGGTCTTGGGTTCTCCGAGTCACAAAAGCTGATTCTGAATGGCAGCATAGTGCACACCAATTTCCTTGGTAGTGGCAATCGTGTTGCGCTGGAAGCCAGTTCGAGTAAATTTTCCAAATTCTACACCTTGTCACATACGGATCCGTACAGAACTATCAATGGTGTTCGACGAACAATTGCGCTTAATTATCGCAATATCACGCAGTTCACCTCGGCATCATCGGATTTTTCAACCTCCAGCCTGGGCGCCACGCTCGATTACGGTTATCCGATTACCGAATTTCAAAGCCTCAGTTTCGGTGTGACGTTTCAAAGCAACGAATTACTGTCGTCGACCGGCAGCACTCAGCAGGCTCAGGACTGGGTGGCCAACAACGGCAACCCGTTTATAACGGATGTCGGCAATGGCATCGTATTTTTTGGCACCGAATTCAATTCAACTGAATTGTTGATGGGCTGGACCTACGACAGTCGCAATCGCAGCCTGTTTGCGAATCGCGGCTCGCGTCACCAGGTATTCACCGGAATAACAGCGCCGGGTAGCGAAGTCGAGTACTACACAGCACGCTACAATTTTACGAAATATATCCCGATATACGGTCAGTGGACGGCCCGCCTGAATGCGGAACTGGGCTGGGGTGAGGCGCTTGGCGATACCACGGCGCTGCCGCCCTTCAAACAGTTTTTCGGTGGCGGACCCCAGTCCATACGCGGCTATCGCGAGTCCTGGATGGGCCCCCGCGACAGCTTCGGCAATCCATACGGCGGCAATGTGTTGGTTGCTGCGCAAGCAGAGCTTATAATCCCGCTACCGGAAAAGTTTGCGAGCCAGGCGCGAGCCAGTTTCTTTTATGATATTGGCAACGTCTTTAATACCGGCGAAGTCGCCTTTACCGACAAGTTGGGGGCCCCGGTGGAATACAAGCCGGAGTTTGATGAATTGAGGACTTCCGTAGGTGTTGCAGTTCAATGGCTGGCGCCATTGGGCCTGTTTCGGTTTAGCTATGCTTTGCCGCTCAACGATTTTGAAGGAAATGACCGATTTTTCGGCGACGAACTGGAACGGTTCCAGTTCTCCATTGGACAAGCATTTTAAATTTGGATCACTATATGAGATTTGTAAAGCAGACTGTGAAGGCGATCGTCGGTATTGCCCTGATTTCCACTTTCAGCATGCCCGCAGTGGCGCAGCAACTGAAGATTGGTGTGGTCAACGTTCCGGAACTGATGCAACGTGCGCCACAGGCCCAGCTCGCCATGGACGCCTTGCAAGAAGAATTCGCGCCGCGGCAGCGCGAGATCGTGGCGAAGCAGAAGGAGTTCGAGGACCTCGGCGAAAAGGTACAGCGTGACGTTGCCGTCATGGGCGAGACCGAACGTCGCAATGCAGAGAAAGATCTGCGGGACCTGAAACGCGAAGTGCAACGTCTGCAGACGGAGTTCCAGGAAGACCTGAATCTGCGGCGCAACGAAGAGCTGGGTAACCTGCAGCGCTCGCTGCTGAAGGAAGTGCAGGATTACGCTCAGACTTCAGGCTTCGACCTGGTTGTCGGCGACGGCGTTTTGTATGCCAGCAGCGCGGTCAATATTACCGAAAACGTGTTACGCGCCATGGAGGCAAACTTTCAGGCTGCCGGGAACTAGGAGTCTGTAAATGGGCGCCAGCCTCGGAGAACTGGCGACTCGATTCGGTTGTGAACTGATCGGCGATCCCTCGACCAATGTATCCCGCGTGGCGACCTTGTCAAACGCCGGGCCGGACTGTCTGAGTTTCCTTGCCAACCCTGGGTATCGCGAGCAACTACGCTCGACGAGCGCGGCAGGCGTCATCGTAAAAGCTGCTGATGCAGGCGACTGCCCGGCAGCAGCCTTGATTGCGGTCGATCCGTACCTGATCTACGCGCGGGCTGCCGGTGTATTGCATCCGCAGCCTGTCTTCGCCGCCGGTATTCATCCGGCTGCGGTCGTGGCGGCATCTGCCCGGGTTGCACAAAGCGCCCATGTCGCCGCACATGCGGTGATTGGCGATGACTCCGTGATCGAAGAAGACGCGTTCGTCGGGCCGAATTGTTCCGTCGGCGATCGTTGCACTGTGGGGCGAGAGACCCGCCTGATTGCCGGCATCACGCTGGTGCAGGACGTGCGTATCGGTGCCCGCGGCATCATTCACCCCGGAGCGGTCATAGGGTCGGACGGATTCGGTAACGCGATGAGCGACAGCGGCTGGGTCAAGGTGCCACAGGTTGGTGGCGTACGCATCGGCAATGACGTGGAAATCGGATCCAACACGACCATTGACCGCGGTGCTATCGACGATACCGTCATCGAGAACGGTGTCAGGCTCGACAATCTCATCCAGATTGCACATAACGTCAGAATCGGTGAACACACGGCGATGGCGGCGATGACTGGCATCTCCGGCAGCACTGTTATCGGCAAACGCTGTCTGTTTGGCGGCGCCGGCGGCACGGTAGGTCACCTGAGGATATGCGACGATGTCGTTGTGACCGGTTGCACAATGGTTACCAAGAATATCATTGAGCCGGGCGTTTATTCGGGCGGCTTCGCCGCTGAAAAGGTAAAATCTGGAGGCGGCGGGTGGCCAGGTTCCGGCGGCTCGGCGAACTCGTGGACAGGGTAAGGAAACTGGAAAAAGCGGCGCGGGATAATGACGACTGAATCAGGTGCAATGGATGTCAGGCAGATAATGGAACTGCTGCCGCATCGTTATCCTTTTCTGCTGCTAGACAGAATTACACAGTGCACGCCGGGTGAGTCCATTACGGCGATCAAGAACGTGACCGTCAACGAACCGTTTTTTCAGGGCCATTTTCCTGATAATCCTGTCATGCCGGGCGTATTGATCATCGAGGTCATGGCGCAGGCCTGTTGTGTACTGTCCTATCGCTCCGATGAAGCGCAGGATCCACGCCCACTTTATTTCCTGGCCGGTGTCGATGATGCGCGCTTCCGGCGACCGGTGTCGGCAGGTGATACTTTACTGGTTACGGTCGAGTTGCAGAATGAGAAGCGCGGCATCCGGAGATTTAACTGTAATGCCGTTGTCGATGGCCGGCGTGCCGCGTCGGCACGCATCATGTGCGCACCAGGGGGAGTCCGTTGATCCACCAGTCGGCTGTGATCGCTGATTCGGCAATTCTCGCCGATGATGTGGCCATCGGACCGTACTCTGTTATCGGTGAACAGGTGGAGATCGGCGCGGGCACCACCATCGAGAGTCACGTGGTGGTAAAGGGCCCTACGAAAATCGGCGGGAACAATCATATCTATCAGTTCTCGTCGATCGGCGACGCGCCGCAGGACAAGAAATATGCCGGCGAGGAGACACGGCTGGTCATCGGCGACAGGAACACGATTCGCGAATATTGCACGATCAATCGCGGCACGGCTCAGGACGAAGGTCTGACATCGATTGGCGACGACAACTGGATTCTCGCTTACGTGCACATTGCGCACGATTGCCGCGTTGGCAACAACACGATCTTTTCCAACAATGCGACCCTCGCCGGGCATGTACATGTCGGTGATTGGGTTATCTTCGCCGGCTTTTCCGGGGCACACCAGTTCTGTCACGTCGGTGCGCACAGCTTCCTCGGCATGTACGCCGGTGCGAGCCGCGACGTGCCTGCGTATACGCTGGTCGCCGGACAACCGGCGACCCCGCGCGGAATCAATGCCGAAGGCCTGAAACGCCGGGATTTCACGCCGCAACAAATCAGGAATATCAAGAACGCCTACAAGACCGTCTATCGTAAAGGCATGAAACTGGCAGACGCGATCGTGGAGATCGAAGCACTGGCGAAGGATCAACCGGAGCTCGAACTGTTTGTCCAATCGTTGTACACCTCCGACCGCGGACTCCTGCGGTAGTAGTACTCCGTCAAGGTGATATTGATGGCTTCACGGCGGTGAGAATCGGATTAGTCGCTGGCGAGGCCTCCGGCGATCTGCTGGGCGCGGGGCTGATCCGGGCCCTGCGTGAAAAAGTCCCCGATCTGAGTTGCGAAGGTGTTGCCGGGCCGGCAATGCGGGCAGAAGGCTGTGTTGCCTGGGAAGCGGCGGATGCACTGGCAGTGTTCGGGCTCATCGAACCGCTAAAGGAGATTCCGCGGCTGTTGCGACTGCGGCGCATGTTGTTGCAAAGATGGAGCAGCAATCCGCCGGACGTGTTTGTCGGCATCGATGCACCTGATTTCAATCTCGGCCTCGAAACGAAACTGCGGCGTCGCGGCATTCCTACCGCACATTACGTCAGTCCGACAGTGTGGGCCTGGCGACAGGGAAGGGTGCGTAAAATTGCCCGGGCAGCGGACAAGGTTTTGTGCATTTTGCCGTTCGAGAAGGATTTCTACCGCGAGCAAGAGGTGTCTGCGGAATTCGTCGGTCACCCAATGGCCGACAGGATATTCAGCGATCCTGATACCGCCGCCGCGCGTCGCAGGCTCGGGATGGCGGCAGCACAGGTGGTGGGGGTACTGCCCGGAAGCAGGAAGACTGAGGTAAGCCGGCTGGGACCGATATTTGCTGCTGCCTGCGCTTTGCTGATTGAGCAGCGACCGGCGCTCAGGTTTGTCGCACCGATGGCAACCGGCGATATTCGACGACTGTTCACTCAGCACCTGCTTGAGGCCGGGGTCAGCGATTTCGTTTCAGTGTTGGATGGTGACGCAGACAGCGCTATTGCGGCCGCCGACGTCGTATTGCTGGCATCCGGAACCGCTGCGCTGCAGACGGCACTGTATGGCAGGGCAATGGTGGCGGCATACCGTGTATCGCCGCTGACATATGCAATCGCCAGAATCTTTCGGCTGATCAAATCACCGTACATTACCTTACCCAACCTGATCCTGGGTGAGCAAGTCGTGCCCGAGTTGTTGCAGGGTCGGGCAACAGCCGAATCTGTAGCGACTGCTGTCGGTGATTTGCTGAGCGACGAGGCGCGGCGGACAACGATCGAAAAACGCTTTGCTCGGCTGCGTACAGAGCTTGCGCAGGGCGCGGACCAGCGTGCTGCGGAAGCGGTTCTCGAGTTGGCGAGACGCCAGTGACGACCCGATCAGGCGCGCTGGTGCGGCAGCAGGCGCTGCGCTATCGGGCAGATGGCCTGGTCGCCGGCGTCGACGAGGCTGGACGCGGTCCCCTCGCGGGTCCCGTCGTTGCGGCGGCCGTAATACTGGCTGATGAGGAAATCGACGGCCTGGATGATTCGAAGAAACTGACGGCGGCGCGCCGCGAAGAACTTGACCGAAAAATCCGTCAGCGTGCCCTGAGCTGGTCCGTGGCCTGGGCGGACCGGGAAGAAATCGACCGGCTCAACATACTGTGTGCGACCATGCTGGCAATGCGACGCGCCATACTCGGATTGCGCCTGCTGCCGGTGCTGGTCGAGGTTGACGGCAACCGGCTACCGGATCTGCATTTTGGCAGCCATTGTATCGAGGGCAGCGCGATCGTCGGCGGAGATGCGAGCGTCGGTGCGATCAGTGCCGCGTCAATACTGGCGAAAGTCTGCCGGGACCGGTATATGCAGCGGATGGACGCTTATTATCCGGACTACGGCTTCGCGCGACACAAAGGATACGGCACGCGGGAACATCGCGACAACATTGGCCTGCTGGGACCTTGCGACCTGCACCGGCGGAGCTTCGCGCCGCTACGATCCATGAACAAAAAGGCATGAATTGTTTAGACCAGGAGTCCGCGCGGCAGAAAATGTTACTACCGCGCGGACTCCTGGTTCAGAATCAGGTGATACGAGACGCCCCTTTGCCATGACCGAGCCATTCGTACATTTGCACCTGCATACCGAGTACTCCATCGTCGACAGTACGGTGCGCATACCGGCACTGATTGCGCTGTGCGAAAGCCTGGCGATGCCGGCTGTGGCCCTGACAGACCAGGGTAATCTGTTCGGCCTGGTCAAGTTTTACCGGCAGGCACTGGCTCGCGGCATCAAACCGATCATTGGCGTTGATTTGAAGCTGAGCAACGCGGATGACCCGGAGCGGCCTTACGGCCTGGTCCTGCTGTGCCAGGATATTGGCGGCTACCGCAACCTGACCCGGCTGGTCACGCGGACTTACCTGGAAGGCCAGCATCGCGGTGTACCTCTGGCGTCGCGAGAGTGGCTGACCCGGGATACCTGCGCAGGCCTGATCGCGCTGTCAGGCGGCCTGCATGGCGATGTCGGTCACGCACTGACTGCGGGGCACGCCGCTGCCGCTGCCGTGCACCTCGAGCGCTGGCAGGACATTTTTGCAGATCGTTTCTACCTCGAGTTGGTGCGCAGCGGCCGTGCAGATGAGGAGAACTACGTCCAGCAGGCGCTGACGCTTGCGAGCCTGCATGCGGTGCCGGTGGTTGCGAGCAACGATGTGCGTTTTCTGGCCGAGAATGATTTCGCCGCACACGAAGCAAGGGTATGCATTCATGAAGGCCGGAGTTTGAGTGACACAGATTGCCCGACGCACTATAGCGCGCAGCAATATCTGAAGAGCGGCGAAGAAATGGCCGCATTGTTCGATGACGTGCCGGAAGCGCTGACAAATTCGCAGCAAATTGCACGGCGCTGCAATCTCGACCTGAAACAGGGACAGACGTTCCTGCCGGCCTTCCCGGTTCCTGCCGGCCAGACCACGGATGATTTTCTGCGTTCAGAGTCCGAAGCGGGGCTGAAAGCGGTCCTGGAGCGCAACATTCAGGCGGGGGATCTGAGCGCCGGGCGCAGCGACGAATTTGCAGCACCCTACCATGCCCGACTCGCTGACGAACTCAAGGTGATCTGCGGCATGGGCTTCCCCGGCTACTTCCTGATTGTCGCCGACTTCATTCGCTGGGCCAAAGATCACGATATCCCCGTTGGCCCCGGGCGCGGTTCCGGTGCCGGCTCACTGGTAGCCTATGTATTGGGTATCACGGATCTGGATCCATTGCAGCACGATCTGCTGTTCGAGCGCTTCCTGAATCCCGAACGCGTTTCAATGCCGGATTTCGATATCGATTTCTGTATGGAAGGGCGGGACCGCGTCATCGAGTACGTAGCCGAACGGTATGGTCGTGAGCGGGTATCGCAGATCATCACCTATGGCACGATGGCGGCAAAGGCCGTCATACGCGATGCCGGCCGGGTACTCGGTCAGCCGTATGGCTTCGTCGACCGGATCGCCAAACAGGTGCCTTTCGAAATCGGCATAACGCTGGAAAAGGCGTTGCAGCAGGAAGACGAGCTTGCGGCGATGTACCGCGACGATGAGGAGGTGCGGGCGATCATCGACCTCGCACGGTCCCTGGAAGGCCTGGTGCGCAATGCGGGCAAGCATGCGGGTGGCGTTGTAATCGCTCCGGAAGAACTGACTGACTTCACGGCGCTTTACTGTGAAGAAGGCGGCGCCAACGTAGTGACGCAGCTCGACAAGGACGATGTTGAAGCGGTCGGTCTGGTCAAGTTTGATTTCCTGGGTCTTAAAACCCTGACCATCATTGATTGGGCAGTTCGCATTATCAATGCCGGCAATCCCGAAGCGCCGGTCGATATCTCCAAGATTCCAATGCAGGACGAGAAGACATTTGAGCTGCTCCGGTCCTGCAAAACTACGGCTGTCTTTCAGCTCGAATCACGTGGCATGCGCGACCTGATCAAGCGGCTGCGACCAGACCATTTTGATGACCTGGTCGCGCTGGTGGCACTGTTCCGGCCGGGACCGCTGCAATCCGGCATGGTTGAGGATTTCATTGCCCGCAAGCACGACGTCAACAAGTCCGACATCGATTATCTGCATCCGGATCTGCAGCCGGTGCTGGAATCGACCTATGGTGTGATCCTCTATCAGGAGCAGGTCATGCAGATAGCGCAGGTGCTGGCCGGCTATACACTCGGCGGCGCTGACCTGCTGCGCCGCGCAATGGGCAAGAAGAAACCGGAGGAAATGGCGAAGCAGCGGGAAATTTTTGTCAACGGCGCTTGCGAGCGCGGAGTGGCCGATTACACTGCGACGAGAATCTTCGACCTGATGGAGAAATTCGCGGGCTACGGATTCAATAAGTCGCACTCTGCTGCCTACGCGCTCTTGGCGTACCAGACGGCATGGCTGAAGGCACACTATCCTGCAGCGTTCACGGCTGCTGTCATGAGTGCGGACCTCGATAACACCGACCGCCTGGTCATGATCAAGGATGATTGCTGTCAACTGGGGCTCGGGCTCGGCGGGCCCAGTATCAATCACTCGGCTTATCATTTCAGCGTGGCTGACGAGCAGTCCATTCTATACGGACTGGGCGCGATCAAAGGTGTCGGTCGCGCTGCAGTCGAGTCGATTATCCAGGACCGTCAGCAAAATGGTCGATTTGACAGCCTCAACGAATTTTGCCGGCGGATCGATCTGGACAAGGTCAATCGCCGCGCGTTGGAGGCGATGATCAAATCCGGCGCGATGGACGAATTTGCTGCAACGCGCCGTAGCATGATGTACGACTTGCCGGAGGCACTGAAAAGTGCCGATCAGGAGGCCAGGGCAAGGGCCGCGGGACAGAACGACATGTTTGGCATCGTACAGTCAGAAGCGGTGCCGGCACCGCTCAGGGCACCTGACATGCTGGAGTGGACGAAGCGCGAGCTGCTGGTCAATGAGAAAGGGGCACTGGGGCTGTACCTGACCGGTCATCCGTTTGACGCCGTCAGATCAGACGCTCACAACTTTGTGGACGGTCGCCTGGCAGACCTCAGTGCCGAGCCGCCACCGCAAAAAATCGGCGGCCAGCGCGATTATGCTCAGCCACGGCGAGAGGTCACCGTTGCCGGATTGATCATGGATGTGAGGAAACGCGGAAACCGCGTGACGGTTGTGCTCGACGACGACAGCGGGCGTCTCGAGGTCAGCCTGTTCAGCGAGGCTTTCCAGGAGTTTCGCCACTTGCTGTCCAAGGACGAGATTGTTGTTGTCAGTGGTGCTTTGCGTTACGACGAGTTTGTCGGCGGCTGGCAGGTAAATGCGAAAAACGTCTGGCACATCGATCGCGTGATCGAAAAGCGTGCAAAAAGCATGATCCTGAGTCTCGCACCTAATGGCCAGGGACAGCGATTACTGACGCGTCTGCATGATTTGCTGCTGCCGTATCGCGAAGGAAACTGCGATGTGGCCGTGCAATACACCGGGAGTGTTGCCACTGCCCGCCTGTGCCTCGGCGCCGAATGGTCTGTACGACCCAGCCGTGAATTACGCGACAAGCTGACAGATTTGCTGGGACAAAACAGCGTTCACTTGCTCTACGCACCACACCGGGACATGATGTGAAGTCCCGCCAAGCCGATAATTTCAGACCAAACAGGGATTTATGGACCTAAAGTTTCTCGATTTCGAGCAACCCATCGCGGAGTTGGAAGCCAAGATCGATGAGCTTCGCTTCGTCGGTGTCGATTCGGAAATCAATATCAGCGAAGAGGTCGAACGCCTCAAAGTCAAGAGCCAGGCGCTGACCGAAAGCATTTTTTCCAAGCTGGGTGCCTGGCAGATTGCACAGGTTGCACGTCACCCCATGCGCCCCTATACCACAGACTATCTGCAGCTGATCGCACCGGACTTTCAGGAACTGCATGGCGACAGGATGTACGCTGATGATCCGGCGATTATTGGTGGCGTTGGCAGGCTGGATGGTCGCTCCATCATGTTCATCGGTCATCAGAAAGGGCGTGATACCAAGGAGCGGGTGCGGCGCAATTACGGCATGCCCAAGCCCGAGGGATATCGTAAAGCGCAGCGCCTGATGCGGCTGGCAGAAAAATTTTCCTTGCCGATCGTTACTTTCATCGACACGCCCGGCGCTTATCCGGGCGTCGGTGCGGAGGAGCGCGGTCAGAGCGAAGCGATCGCTTACAGTCTTTATCTGATGGCGGGCCTGAAGACACCGATTATCAGCGTCGTCATCGGTGAAGGAGGATCCGGTGGTGCTCTGGCGATCGGTGTCTGTGACCGCTTGCTGATGTTGCAATACAGCGTTTACGCAGTCATTTCGCCGGAAGGTTGTGCATCCATTCTTTGGAAGAGCGCGGAAAAGGCCGAGGAGGCAGCGGAAGCGATGCGTATCACCGCCAATAGTCTGATCGAATTTGGCCTGGTTGATGAGGTGCTTCCGGAGCCGCTGGGCGCCGCGCACCGCGACCCGTCAGCAACAGCGGAGGTCATACGCAACGCGGTGCTGAAGCACCTGAACGATATCGATCAACTGAGCGTGGATCAGTTGCTGCAGCAACGCCAGACACGCATCGCCGGTTTCGGACAGTTCAAGGAAGCGTAGTGCGTAGGGGGTCAGAGCCCTTTTTTCGGTTGGCGACGTGCTAAGCAGATTGCGCCTTGTCGGGACGCATGGGGACAGACCCCTTTTTTCCATTGGCTGTTAGTCTTATTGTCTTACGAATTACCGGAAAAAGGGGTCTGTCCCCAAATTGTTGACAGTCATGACTTTTACCTACGAGGTCCTCCTGGACAGGCTGCGGTCGTTTGAGACCGCTATCGCCCCGCCAGTCCGCTACCTCGTCGCCTACAGTGGTGGAATGGATTCGACTGTCCTGCTGCACGCCCTGGCCTGCTCCCGGGAGCAGCACCAAAAACCGGTTGTTGCCGTACATATCAATCATCACTTGCAGCAAGCAGCTGACGATTGGGAAAGCCACTGCCGGGACGTGGCTCAGATGCTCGCCGTGCCCTACGAGAGCAGGAGCATACAGGTGGTCAAAGATGCCGGCGGTTGGGAAGCCGCAGCGCGCGAAGCACGCTATGCGGCATTTTCGCAGATCGTGCAGCGTGGTGACTGGTTGCTGAGCGCGCATCATGAGGATGACCAGGCGGAAACGCTGCTCATGAACCTGCTGCGCGGCAGCGGCCCGGCCGGACTCGCCGGGATCGGGGCTGTGCAGCAATTCGGCGCCGGCCACTTGCTGCGGCCGTTGCTGGGGTTCGCGGAGAGCGTGCTGCATGACTATGCCGTCAGACTCAAGCTGCAATGGATCGAGGACCCGTCCAATCAGGACGCCCAATTCGACCGCAACTACCTGCGACAGGAGGTGATGCCAAAGCTGGCCGCGCGCTGGCCGGCGGTTGCCGCCAGGTTTCGGCAAAGTGCGGATCTGGCCAGCGAATCCGCTAGATTGCTGGCCGAACTGGCCGATCTCGACCTGCAACAGCTGGGTGGTCCGGCGCGCCTGTCCATTGGCGGTCTTGCCGGATTGTCGCTTGCCAGGCAAAGGAACGTGGTGCGGCGTGCGGTAAGGCTGTGCGGGCTGCCTCCGGCACCGGCAACGCGGCTGTACCAGGCGGTTCACGAACTGATTCCGGCCCGCAGTGACGCGCAGCCGCTGGTGCACTGGCCTGGTGGCGAACTGCGGCGTTACCGTGATCAGCTGTATGTGCTTGCGCCGGCAGAGTCTGCAGCGGCGACTACGCTGAAGCCCTTATGTGCACGGCGTTGCCGTATTGAGCTCGGGCCCGGCCAGGGCGAGTTGAATCTTGTCGACGATGTGCCGGGGGGCATCCGTCGGGACGTGGTCGAGTCGGGGTTGGTGATACGTTATCGCGCCGGCGGCGAGGAAATCCGGCCGCACGGTCGCAGGTACACGCGCAAGCTCAAGAAATTGTTGCAGGACGAGGGCGTGGTGCCATGGATGCGGCAGCGCATACCGCTTTTGTTTGCCGGCGACAAACTGGTGGCGGTTGCCGACCTGTGCATCGCCGATGAGTACGCTGCCCGGCAGGGCTGGGGTGTGCATTGGGAGCGCCGCCCGGCATTGCATTGATGCTGATCAGCTCAATCGCATTGTTTCAATTAAAGTGATCTGTTAACGTCTAACACCGTCTTTAATCGATCGACGGGCCTTAATTGGAAGCCTCGAATCATCCTCAATGAGTGCTTCTTCCGGGTTGAATCAAAAGCATATTTGCCTCGATTGGGCGGTGTTTTTGTTGTGACCTGTCTAATTGAGTCCCCGGCGTCTGTCTTACGGATTTGTTACATGACATCTTATGTTTTTATCACCGGTGGCGTTGTGTCTTCCCTGGGGAAGGGGATCACGTCCGCCTGCCTTGGCGCGATCCTTGAAGCACGCGGCCTGACAATCAGCATGATAAAGCTGGATCCATACATCAACGTTGACCCAGG
>Ga0255058_10001041_pt1 | contig 15843 bp, 18 predicted proteins | sample Cases_109_9_MG_FD_188637 | JGI IMG/M metagenome (GOLD analysis project Ga0255058, IMG submission 188637) | Seawater microbial communities from Amundsen Gulf, Northwest Territories, Canada - Cases_109_9 | ecosystem: Environmental > Aquatic > Marine > Gulf | place: Canada: Northwest Territories... | reverse complement strand
GAACAGGTCACCGGTGATCACGATCCCGAGCAGGCCGGTCAGGCAGAGCACGTACATCGTGTAGAACAGGCTGTGGCGGTCCTTGGGGATTTCCCGGCCGATGCTCTTCGGGGCGTAGGACACCACGACCGCGCCGATGCCGGAGACGAACAGCAGGACAAAGGCGCTCAGTGGATCGACGCGGTACTCGATGCCCCAGGGGGCGACCCACCCGCCGAGGGCGTAGGAGATCGGACCGTCCGCCAGCACCCGTTGGAGCAGCAGGACCGACATCCCGAAGGCGGCCCAGCAGGCGGACAAGGCGACAACGAAGGCCGCCCCGCTCCTGCGGACCAGCAGGCAGAGCGGTGCCGCGATAAGCGGAACCACGATCTGCAGGACCGGGAGCTGCCCAGTCATCAGTCGTCCCCGTCCAGCGCCGCGATCTCGTCTTCCTCGATCGTGCCGTACGCCTCGCGGATCCTCACGATCAGCGCCAGCGCGACGGAGCTGGTCGCCACGCCGACGACGATGGCGGTGAGGATCAGGACCGAGGGCAACGGGTTCGAGTAGCTCTCGCTCCCGTCGAGGATCGGCGCCGTCGCGCCCCGCACCTTGCCCGCGGTGATGTAGAGCAGAAAGACCGAGGTCTGGAAGATGTTCAGGCCGATCACCTTCTTGATCAGGTTCCCGCGGGAGATCACGATGTAGAACCCGGTCATCATCAGCACGATGACGATCCAGTAGTTGTAGAGGCCGAGGACGGCGCTCACCGCTCGCTTCTCCTGCGGGCGAAGGTGAAGAAGATGGTGATCATCACCGAGGCGACCGTGATGCCGACCCCCAGCTCGACGAGCAGGATCCCCAGGTGCTGGCCGTGGACCGGACTGTGGTGATCGAGGGCGTTGTACTCGAGAAAGTTGCCGCCCATCAGCATGCAGGCGATGCCGGTGCCGGCGTACATCAACACGCCCAGGGCGATCAACGACTCGACCACCGCCGGCCGGGCCACCCGCCGCGCCGACTCGAGGCCGAAGATCAGGGCGTACAGGATGAACGCCGCTGCGAAGATCACACCGGCCTGAAAGCCCCCGCCGGGCCCGTAGTCTCCGTGGAACTGCACGTAGAGCCCGAAGAGCAGGATGTAGGGGATCACCAGCTTCGCCACCACGCGCAGGATGGTCAGTCGCTTCATTCCGGATCGCCCTCGCGCTTTCGGCGCCGGCCGCGCAGCAGCAGCAGGACCGCGACGCTCGCGGTGAAGATCACCAGCGTCTCGCCGAGGGTGTCGTAGCCCCGGTAGCTGGCCAGCACGGCGGTCACGACGTTGGGGATTCCGATCTCCGTCTCGCTGCGCTCGACGAAGCTCGGCGAGGGGTGCAGGTGCGAGGGTGCCTGGGGATCCCCGTAGTACGGCATGTCGAGCGTGCCGTAGATCAGCGCTGCCCCGGTGAGGAAGACGACCACCAGCGGAAGGGCCGGCGAGTGCACCGGCTTCTTGGCCTTGCGTCCGGCCAGGGCCAGGGCGGAGAGCGTCAGGATCGTCGAGATCCCCGCGCCGACCGAAGCCTCCGTGAAGGCGACGTCCGGGGCGTCGAGCAGCAGCATCCAGCTGGCGCCGAGAAAGCTGTAGATCCCCATGAGCATGACCGCGGCGAACAGGCTGCGCATGCGCACGATGGAGATCGCGGTTGCCGCCAGCAGGGTCACGATCGTCAGCTCGATCCACTGGCTCCTGAAGGTCTCGATCAGGTCGATGGCCGCTCCTCCTCTGGCTCCCCGGAGTCGGGCATCAGACCCGCGGTCATCGCCGCCTGGGCCAACGCGTGGGTCGAAGTGGGGCTGCTCACGAGCATGAAGAACAGGATGATCAGCAACTTGGCGGCGACCAGGGAGATGCCGGCCTTGAGCATCAGGCCGCACAACACCATTCCGGCCCCCATCGTGTCGGTGATGCCCGCCGCGTGGATCCGGCAGTAGAAGTCGGGCATCCGCAACAGCCCGATGCCGCCGATGACCGCGAACAGCGAGCCCGCGACCAGAAAGATCCAGCCGCCGATGTGGAACGCCGGCTCCAGTGCCTGGTTGACGACTTCCACCCAGCGAGCGACGGTGTCGATCGCCACCTCCATCAGGATTCCCGCTCCTCGTCGTCGGTGTCGGCGAAGTGGCCGAACTTCATGAATCGCAGGACCGCGACGATGCCGATGAAGTTCATCAGGGCGTAGACAAGGGCCAGGTCCAGGAACTCCGGGCGGCCGGTCAGGAAGCCGATCACCGCGATCAGCAGAACGGTCTTGGTCCCGAACATGTTGAGGGCCAGGATCCTGTCGAACAGCGTGGGCCCGAGGACGGCCCGGGCCAGGGCCAGGGCCATCGTGGTCATGATGGCGACCATGGCGACACCGAACATCACGGGTTCTTGCCCTCGAGCCGCCGGACCCTGCGGTCCATCTCGCCGCTGAGCAGGTCGGCCGCGGCCTCGTGGCTCAGGGCATGCACCGCGATTTCGTCACCGTCGACGGCGACGGAGACGGTGCCCGGGGTGAGCGTGATCGAGTTGGCGTAGATCACCCGGCCGAGGTCGCTGCGCTGGCCGGCCTTGACCCGGATCAGCCCGGGCTCGATCGGCAGTGCGGGCTTCAGGATGCGCGCGGCCACGTCGACGTTGGAGCGCACGATCTGCCAGAGCAGCCAGGGGGCGTAAAACGGGAAGCGCAGCCCGATCCGGATCGGGGCCGCCTCCTGGTCGACCACCCCCATCCGGGCGAGAATCCACAGCACGATGACGCACGACAGTACGCCGAAGCTCAGCAGCAGCGGTTCGAAGAGGCCGGACCACAGCAGCCAGACTCCGAACAGCACGACGATCAGGCAGATGCGGTGAATCAATAGCTAACCGCCCCCGTTCCGGGGACCTGTCCCCACGGGCCGCGCGCGCAATCATAACCAGACCAGAATCGACGGTAAACCCCCTATCGGGGACTTCATGGAACGACAACGGCCGGGACCCGCGGGTCGAGGCGCGCGCGGTGGCGAGGGGTCGCGCGGGTATGGTGATGAATCTCGAACGGGCTGCTAGAGTGTGCGTTCCAGACCGGGAGTCCGCAGGAGCCGTTCATCCTCGAGAGCCCGTTTCGGGCAGTGATACGTGACCACACCGCGACCAGGGGAGAGTGATCGTGGTCGATCGCCCCTCGCCTACATCGGGTTGGGTCTCGAGATCGCGATACCGATGGTGCTGTTCCTCCTACTGGGTTTCAAGCTGGACGGCTGGCTCGAGACCCGGCCCTGGCTGATGCTACTGGGAGCCTTCGTCGGAATGAGCGTTACGTTCTACAACGTGTACCGTCGAATCTCGCCCCCGTCGGGCGGGTCCGGGAAAGCATGATGAGCGAGCTCGGCCCCCGTAGGTTCGTCGCCTGGTCCGGCGCAACGGCGCTGGCCGCGGGCCTGGTGCTGCTGCCGTTCCTCGCCCCGCGGGGCTCGCAGATTCTGTTGAGTGGGCTGCTGGGCTGGCTCGCCATGAGCGTCGTCGGTGTGGCGGGAGGCTGGTGGCTCGTCGCTCGCCACGGCTCCGCCGCGGCCGCCTTTCTTCGGGCGATGGGAATCTGTATGCTGGCCCGCCTGGTCGTGGCAGCGGCGGGGGCCTTCGGCGCGCGAGCCGTGGGCGCCGCCCCGGCCTACGCCTATCTGGCGGGCCTGGCCGCCGGTTACCTGCCGGTGCAAGCGCTGGAAATGGTCTGGTTCCTCAGACGCGACCGGTTTCACGCCGCGACGGATGAGCGAGGGAACGGGAGATGATGGCGCCGGAGACCACCGGACACGAGGTCGCCACCGAAGCCGTGGGTTTGTACGATCCGGGCGAGTCGATCATGCACCACATCCTCGACTCGCCGGAGATCGAAATCCCGCTCACCCACGCAACGATCCCGCTGCCGCAGTTCGAACCGATCGGCGGCTTTCTGGATCTCTCGATCACCAAGCACGTCGCGATGATGTGGTTCGCCTCGGCCATCCTGATCCTGGCCTTCGGGCTGGCGGGCCGGCGTAGGGGCGAGGTCGTGCCCCGGGGGCTGCGCAACGTCTTCGAGGTCTTCGTCCTCTTCATCCGCGACGAGGTCGCCCGGCGAGCGATGCCGAAGCACGGCGACCGCTTCCTGGGCTACCTGCTGACGACGTTCTTCTTCATCCTGACCTGCAACCTGCTGGGGCTGATCCCCGGGATGGCCACGGCGACGGGGAATATCTCGGTCACGGCGGCCCTGGCGGTGGTCTCCTTCCTGGTGATCCAGGTCAGCGGCATCCGCGAGTACGGCCTTGCCAAGCACCTCGGCAACCTTTTGCCCCGCGGCCTGCCGAAGGCTCTCGTTCCGCTGATGTTCGTGCTCGAGGTGATGAGCAACCTGATCCGACCGTTCGCCCTGTGTATCCGCCTGTTCGCCAACATGATGGCGGGGCACGTCGTGATCCTGGCCTTCATCTCGTTGATCTTCATCCTGGCGTCGCTGTTTTCGCCGGTGATCGGCTACCTGGCTGCGCCGGTGGCGGTCGTCTTCGCGTTGTTCGTCCACTTTCTCGAGCTCCTGGTGGCCTTCCTCCAGGCGTTCATCTTCACGATGCTGACGGCTCAGTTCATCGGCATGTCCGTGCAGCCGTCCCATTGATCGGGCCGGGTGCGAATCGTCCCGCTGACGTTCTGACTTCAAGGGTTTCGACGAAGCTCGAACAGGAGGATTAGGTCCATGGATCCATCAGGTTTTGCGCCCTTGGGTGCGGGTCTTGCGCACATGGGTGCGGGAATCGGTGCCGGGATTGCGATCGTCGGCGGCGGCATCGGCATCGGGCTGCTGGCAGCGGGCGCGATGAGCGGTATCGCACGGCAGCCGCAGTCGGCGGCGACGATCCAGACGGCGATGCTGATCGCAGCCGGTCTGATCGAGGGCATCGCGTTCCTGGCCCTGGTGATCTGTTTCCTGCTGTCCTTCAAGTAGCGGGTGTTCGAATGCACTCCGTGCGTTGGGCTCCCGTGCTGCTGGTCGCGGGCTTCAGTTCGGCAGCGATGGCCGAGGGGGGCGGTGCGCAGGCACTGATCACACCCCACATCGGCACGTTTTTCTGGACCCTGCTCACCTTCGTCGTGATGCTGCTCATCCTGCGCAAGTTTGCGTGGGGTCCGTTGCTCGGCGCGCTGAACGATCGGGAGTCGTCGATTCGCGAAAGCATCGACAAGGCCCGTAGCGATCGTGACGAAGCCGAGGCGATGCTCAAGCAGCAAGAGGATCTGCTGGCCCAGGCTCGTCGCGAACGCTCCGCGGCCCTCGAGGAAGGGCGGCGCGATGCCGAGACCCTGAAGGCGGAGATCCTGCAAGAGGCCCAGACTCATCGCGAACAGATGATGAAGCAGACCGAGGTGCAGGTGCAGGCCGGTCTGCAGCAGGCCCGCGGCGAGTTCAGGGCGCAGGCGGCGAACCTGGCGATCCAGGCGGCGGAGAAGCTGATCCGCAGCAGCATGGACGAAGCCACCCAGCGCCGGCTGGTCGAGGAATACCTCGTCGACCTCGAGCGTTCCGCGGATCCCGGCAGCCGCCCCTCCTGACCCGGCACCGTGCAGCGGTTCGAGCTCGCCTTTGAACGACCCGGAACCCGGGGCTGCCGGGTGTGCGTCGGCAGCGGGGCCACGGACGAGCTGATCCGAGAAACCCTCGCCGATCCCCCGGGTCGGCCGCTGGTCGTCGTCTCCGACGCGACCGTCGGTCGGCTGTACGGAGAGTCCCTGGCCGCCCGTCTCGGAGCCGACGGGTTGCCCGTGCTCTACCTGACCTTTCCGGCAGGCGAGTCCAGCAAGAGCCGGGAGACCAAGTCCCGGCTGGAAGACGAGCTGCTCCAGGGCGGAGCCGGCGGTGAGGCGGCTTTCATCGCGGTCGGCGGCGGCGTGACCGGCGACCTGGCAGGGTTCCTGGCGGCCACCTGGCATCGCGGGGCACCGGTGATCCAGGTCCCGACCTCGCTGCTGGCCATGTCCGACGCGGCCCTGGGCGGCAAGACCGCAGTCAACCTGCCCGGAGGCAAGAACCTCGTCGGTGCTTTTCACCAACCGCTCGCGGTCTACGCCGACATCGCCAGACTCTCGTCGCTACCCGACGCCGTCTTCATCGAGGGGTTCGCCGAGATCGTCAAGGCCGCGGTCATTGCCGACCCCTCGCTATTCGAGTGGCTGGCGTCGGAGGTCCCGGCGCTCACCGCCCGCGAACCGGCCGCCCTGGAACACTCCGTGGCGGCCTCGTTGACGGTCAAGGCTGCCGTCGTAACCCGCGACGAGCGCGAATCCGGATGGCGGTCGATTCTCAACTTCGGACACACCGTCGCTCACGGCATCGAGGCGGCTTCGGAGTACCGGGTCAGTCACGGGCGGGCGGTGTCCATCGGCATGGTCGTCGAGGCCCGGCTCGCCGTCGAGGCCACCGGCTTTCCCCCCGCCGCCGTCGAGCGCCTGGAGGCCCTGCTTGCCGCCCTGGGGCTTCCGACGCGGCTTCCGGCGGAGGTGCCCCTCGAGCCGTTGCTGGCGGCCACCCACCGCGACAAGAAGGCCCGGGCGGGTCGGGCCCGCTACGCTCTGCCGATCGCCCTGGGAAGGATGGACGCTGCTGGAGAAACCCTGGAAATCGGGGAATCACGGCTCCGCTCACTGCTCCAGGAGCTTCGCGCCGGTGGCCTGTGATCCAATTGACTTCGGTTTTGCAGCAAGTTACCTTTGATTTCTGAGGCACTCGCCTTCGGAAAGCTGATACGGACCGGTAGTCGCTCCGTGACTTCGGGGCGCCGGCATCGACGGTGGGGTCGCCGTCCGCGGGTCAGGCCCTTTGCCCGAGAGCACCATGCAGAATCGCACCCTCGGCCGCTACCAGCTCCTCCGGGAACTCGGCCGCGGGGCCATGGGCGTGGTTTACCTGGCCCACGATCCCGAGATCGACCGCCAGGTCGCGATCAAGACGGTGCGGTTTTTCGAGACCGTGCCCGCGCGAGAGGGCGAGGAGGCTCGCCAGCGCTTCATTCGCGAGGCCCGGGCCGCGGGCAGATTGCTGCATCCCGGGATCGTCACGGTCTTCGACGTCGGCGAGGCCGACGACAACATGTACCTGGCGATGGAGTTCATCGAGGGGCAGACCCTCGACAGCTTCTGCGATCCCGACAACCTGCTGCCCATCGAGACCGTGGCCGAGATGGTGGCCGGTATCGCCGAGTCGCTGCACTTCGCCCACGAGGCCGACATCGTCCACCGCGACGTCAAACCGGCCAACCTGATGCGGGTGGGTGACACCGCCTGCAAGATCATGGACTTCGGACTGGCCAAACCTTCGAATGCGCAGCTGACCCAGGACGGTGCGCTGCTGGGCACGCCGAGCTACATGTCTCCGGAGCAGATCCGCGGCGAAAACGCCGACCGGCGCAGCGACCTGTTCTCGCTCAGCGTGGTGCTGTTCGAGCTCGCCACGGGCCAGCGCCCGTTCGGCGGTGACTCGATCTCGTCGATCATCTACCGCATCGTTCACGAGGAACCGCGGGACGCGACGGCCCTGGCCGGTCGCGTGCCGCAGAGTCTCAATGCCTTCCTGCAGCGGGCCCTGGCCAAGGAGCCGGCGACCCGTTTCGAGAACGGCCTCGAGTACGCCGCGGCCCTGCGAAGGACCGTGCGGGAGCAGACCGCCGCGACGGTCCGTCTCGAACGCGAGGATCCGGAGACGGAAACGTCGTTGCCGCCGAAGGTCGCCACTGTGCCGCGCTCCTCACCGACGCCCTACGTGCTGACGGCGCTGCTGCTGGTGATCGGGTCGGCCGCTGCCGCCTACTACTTCCGTGAGGAGATCGGCATCGCCCACTTCTTCGAGCCCAAGGAGATCTGGTGGGAGACGCAGGTGCGCACGGAGCCGCCCGGGCTCGAGGTCAAAATGGACGGCATTCCTCTGAGCGCCGACCTGGCAGGGCTGGTCCGGTTCAAGCCCGAGGGTCCGTTCGGCGTGTTGACCGCGGGACTTGAATGCCGTACCACCGAACATCCCATCACTGCTGTCGATGCCGGAGGAGAGGTCGTGCTGGTCGTCGAGCCCACCGAGCTGGACTGGCGGTTGGACGCCGGTACCGCCGCCGCCGTGAGGCTCAACGGAAAGAAGGTCGGCACCGCGCCCGTGGACCTCAAGTTGAAGCTCTGCGATGAGAACCACCTGCAGCTGAGTGCGGCGGGCTTTCGGCCGCTGTCTCTCGACATCCCCGCCGGCGCCAGCGCCCTCCAGGCGCGGACGCTGTTGAGCGGGCTGACGCTGACATCGATCCCCAACGGGGTCATGAACTTCCCGAAGAGCAGCCTGAGCCTGGTCTACTACGTGGACGGTAAGCGGGTGGACCCGAAGAGCGGGCGGCTCGAGCTCACCGAGGGCGAGCACGAGCTGCGGATCAAGAACGCCGGCTACTGGATCGACCGCCGGCGAAAGTTCCGGGTCACTGCGGACCAGACGGTCACGCCGGACCTGAAGCCGCCTCCGCTTACCACGCTCACGGTCCAGGCCTTCCCCGCAAACTGCAAGGTGTTCCTGCGCAGGCCGGGTGGTGAGTGGAAGTTCTTCGACGACACCCCGGTCCGAAAGAAGATCGCGGTCGGGCGCTACCAGGTCAGGGTCAAGCTCAATCCGACCGGGGAAACCCGCGATCGAGATGTAGAATTGGTCGCCGGCGACACCCCGCCGGTTCGCGTCGCCTTCGGGAGAACCCCTTGAGCCGTTTCCGGCCACCCGGGATTCGTCGTTCGACAACTGTTGCATTCGGGCCGATCCTGGCGGTGGCGATCGTCTTGGGTCCGTGCCAGGCCGCCGACCCCGAGGGCGCAGAGCGCCAGTACCGTATGGCGCGGCGCCTCGCCGCCGAGGGATCGCCCGAGGCGGGCCCGGCCCTGATGAAGGTGCTCGAGCTCGATCCCGAAGGCTCCCGAGCCGACGACGCCCTGGTCGATCGGGCCCTGCTCGCGGGGATCGCGCGCTGGCCCGAGGCCCTGGGCCGCGTCCACCCCAGGGCCGCCGCCGAGGCCCGGGCGTTTCTCGACCGCACCCTGAACGACCACGCCGATTCCGATCGGGCACCGGAGGCCCGCTATTACCGGGCGCTGCTGTTTCTGGAACCGATCCCGGGGCACGACTCGGCCGTGGCGCGCCAACAACTGATCTTGTCGACCACCCGGCGCGACGCCAGCGACCGGGCCGATGCGGCGCGCTACGCAGTGGCCTGGCTCGACGAGCAACTCGGCTCCGACGACCGCGCGATGGCCGGCTACCAGCGCCTGCTGGTCGACGCGCCCAGCGGACCGGCGGGCCTGCGGGCCCGCGTCGGTCTTGCGCGGATGCTGTTGCGTCGCGGCGAGTTCGGCGCCGCCGCGCGCTGGGTGCAGGAGGCCCTCGACGGCGAGGTGGGATCCGAGACCGACGCCGCCGCGCTACGCGAGCTGGCGGTTCGCTTGCTCACGGGCCGGACGGCCCCGACGACGGCCGAGGTGGTGCTGCCGACGACCGGCGTCCGTCAGCCCGGATCGATCTGCGCCACCCGCGACGGAGGCCTGCTGCTGGTAGACCGCAAGCTCGGCACCGTGAAGCTGCTCGGCCCGACTGGAAAGACGCTTTCCACTTGGACACTGCAGAAGCTGGTGGATGCCGCGCTCGGCCCCCGGGGGTCGGTCTTCGCCGCCACCGAGGATGAGGCGTTCCAGCTTCGGGCCGACGGTACGCAGCGGCGCACCGCGGCCCTCGGGGAGTTCGACGAGCCGCAGGCGCTGGCGCTAGACGGTATCGGAGGCCTGTGGCTGCTCGACCGAAAGGGCGAGCGGCTGGGTCGTATCGCGCCCGGGGCCGGAGCCCCCACGACGGTTTGGGAGAACAAGGGCGCCAGGGTCACGTCGATGGCCTGGGACGGGCGCAGGATGCTCATGGTCGGCAACCGCGACAAGACGCTCTACGCCGTCGCCAGCGACGGCATCGCGACGCCGCTTTTCGGTCCGACCTGGCAGAAACCGATTCTCCTAGCCGCGGATCACACCGGGCGCGTCGCGGTGCTCGACGAGAAGTCGGGCACGGTCACCACACTGGGTGCCGACGGCTCGTCGCTGGGGACCTTCAACTGGCGGGGAGCCGGGCTGAAGGCTCCCGCGGGGATGGCCTTCGGCGCCGACGGTGTGCTGCACCTGCTCGATCAACAGGGTGGAAAGTGGATGCGGGTCCGATGAGATTCCAAGCCACGTTACGCGCCGCCTCGATCGCGTGGCTGCTCGTCGCACCGTTGTGTGTTCTGCCCGCGCTGGCCCAGGGAGCCGGCGAGTCGTCGGCGACGACCGTCGCGACGGCCGACGACGCAGGTGAGGTCGCGGTTCCGACCCGCCGGTTGCTCGATTCGATTCGCGACGATTTGGTGCAACTACGTTTCGAGAAGGCGCTGGCGGCGATCGCGGCACTGCTGGCCGATCCGGGCATGACGCCCGCCGAGCGAGCCGAGGCGCTGGTGTTGCGGTCCCAGACCCACGTTGCCTTCGGCGATATGGATGCGGCGGAACAGGACTACCGCGAGATTCTGATGATGCGTGCGACCTTCGTTCCCGAGGCCAGCCTGACGCCGGCCAAGGCGATGGTCCGCTTCAAGAAGGTGCAGGCGGAGCTGATCGGAAGATTGCGGCTTTCGATCGATCCGCCCGATGCGCGGCTGACGCTCGACGACCGTGAGGTGCTCGCCGACGCCGACGGTGGGCTGTTCGTGCGCGCCGGGTCGTACCGCCTGAGGGTCGAGCACCCCGGCTACGACCCCGCCGAGCAGATGCTCGAGGTTGACCCCGGCCAGGAGCTTGCCGTGCGTCTCGACCTGTTCCCCAACGCGCGCTCGGTGATCCTGTCCACCGACGTCGACGACGTCGAGGTCTCGCTGGACGGCGTCCCGGTCGGCCGCACCCGGCGCCCGGACGGCGCCTCCTCCCGCGCGCCCGCCGAGATCATCCTGGAGAATCTCAGCCTCACCGAGCACGTCTTTCAACTGCGCAAGCCCTGCTATCGCAACGAGCGCCTGGAGGACATCCTGACGGTCGATCTCCTCGACAAAGCGCCGAAGCGTTACGACCTGGTACGGTTGATTCCCGCCCGTTCGACATTGCGGCTGCACGGTGGGCCTGACGGCGCCGATGTCATGCTCGACGGCCGCCCGGTGGGTCGCATGCCCATCGATGCGGTGGAGGTTTGCCCCGGCGCGCGCACGATCCAGGTCACCCTGAAGAAGCGGGTGGTCTGGAAGAGCGTGGTCGAGCTGCCCGAATCCTCCGAGGTCCCGGTGGAGGTGACGGCGCGGCCCAACCTGGCACTGGTCGGGGCCGACGAGTGGCCGAGACCGCTGCAGCCGTTCGCTCAGCAGTTCAACACGACCACCGGTATCGCTCCGCCGCCGTCGGCGGACCTCGCCCAGGCGGCATCCTGGTCGGAGGTGCGGTTCCCCGAGCAGACCGACCTCGCCGTTGCGGTCGTGGCGGCGACCCGGGAGGGCGCCCGTGATCGGTGGTATCTCTACAGCCCGATCCTGCGGAAGGTGCAAAAGCTCGACGTGGCACCCGCGGCCCAGCAGCGGCCCACGTGGCAGGGCGTGGTCTGGGGACTGTTCACGGTGGACAGTGAGGTCGGCGGTCCGGGCCTGGTGGCTCGCGTCATCGAAGGCGGCGCGGCGGCCGCCGTCGATATCGTGCCGGGAGACCGGATCGTCGCCGTGGGCGGGACACCGGTGGAGAGCTCGGCCGGCCTGCGCCGACGGTTGGTCGCCGCCGAGTCCGAGGGCTCGGTCAGCATCGAGTGGCGTTCGGCCACCGGCGATACGAAACAGGCGATCCTCGAGGGCAGCCATACACCGCGGCTGGAGTCGGTTCCGCTGTCGATCGAGCGCGCCGCGGTACGCGCCGCGTGGGCGGCGGTGGACTCGGCTTGCGCTCCGGGATCGGCTTCGGCGGCGCTTTCCAACCTGGCGTTGCTGTTCTCCAACTACGGCCACCATGATCTGGCGGCCGAGACCTGGCGGCAGGTGCGCTGGGGCGAACGGTCCGGCATCGGCGACGGTACCGCCCAGTACTACCTGGGTCGCGAGCTGGAGCTGCTGGGCAACGAGAGCGAGGCGATCGAGGCCTACCGCGCTGCGGCCGCCAGCGTCGCGTCGGCCTTCACCGACGAGGGGCCTGCCGTGGGCCCCGCGGCGGCGGACCGCCTGGCCGACCTGGGCGTGGCTACTGTTCGCTGAGCCGCGGGTTGCTCGCCAGCGCCACGAACTGCAGCGCCTGACGGGTATTGTCGATTCGGTATCCGGTGCGCAACTCCGCGGCGCCGATCTCGTGCATCAGGAATTCGTAATCGTTGGCGCGCCGGCTTGCCAGCCGGTCCTCGAAATCGGCCAGGGTCTCCATCAGTAGCTCGCGGTTCACGTTGACCCGGAGCAAGTCGGGGTCCGCCGCGGCGTTGCCGCGCAGCTCGGCCAGTTGCTCCTCGAATCTGCGCTCGGTGGCCTCGATTGCCATGCGGAACTCGGCCTGGCTGACCGTGTCGACCGCGGGGGCGGTCGCGTCGTGAGCGGCCGGGACCGTGGCGATCCCCAGGCCCGGCGCCGCGAGGGCGCCGGCCAGCAGCAGCAACAGAGCCGCCGCGATGCCGCCGGCGAAGGCCCAAACCGGATGCCTCCCGGGAGCCGACCGCAACACCACCACGCGCGGCGCATCGGGGAGCTCGGGGGCGCCGGCGCGCAACAGGTGCCGTGAGACGTCGAGTTGCTCGAGGGTCGCCCGGCACGAGCTGCAGCCCTCCAGGTGCCGGGACAGCTCGCGTTCGCCCTCCGCATGCAGCTCACCGTAGCAGTGAGCGATCCAGTCGTTGTTCCAATGTTTGCAGCTCATCTCCCACTCCTCACCCTGGGCCGTCGTCACAGCTCAGGGTCTCGTGATACCTCGTTGCTCGAGCTCCGCGCGAAGGCCGTTGAGGCCGTAGTACATCCGTGACTTCACGGTGCTCTCGGGACAGCCGAGGAGTTCGGCGATCTCCTTGAACTTGAGACCTTCGTATTCCTTGAGGATCAGAACCTCCCGTTGTTGCGTCGGGATCCGCGACAGCGCCTGGACGATGGCCCGTCCCATCTCACGGCGCTCGGCGGAGGCTGAAGGATCCTCCGTATCGGAGGCCGGCGCCGCCTCAGGGGCCGACTCGCGGTTCTCCGACGTCGTCGCGAACAACAGCCCCCAACGCCTGCGCCGACGCATGTGATCGCGACAGAGGTTGAGCGCTATCTGGTACATCCACGTGGAGAAGCGCGACCCCGGTTTGAATCGATGCGCCTTGTGGAGAATCCGCAGAAACGTCTCCTGGCAGACGTCCCGGGCATCCTCCGGGCGCTGCAGCAGGCGATAGACGAAGCGGTGCAACGGGCGCTCCCAGCGGGCCACCAGTGTGCCGAGGCAATCGGTGTCTCCCGCGCTCAGCGAGGCCACCAGCTGTTCGTCAGTCACGCCCTGCAAAGCGGTCCTCCGTCCCCGGACCTCTTGAATTGAAACGCTCGGGCCGCCCTTCCGGACGAGCCACAGCCGCTTTTCTTGCGGTTCTCGGGACAAGAATTGTCGTAGTGTCCGGCCGCCGACGCCACATTTTGTCACTCCGCGGCGAGTGGGTACGGACGCGAGAGCGGTGAATTCAGCCAAATCGCGGTGGCCGTGGACGACGGATCCGGGGCCGTTGCCGTACCCGGCCCGTTCGCCGTGATGTTTTCGGAATCGGTCGTCGAATCCATATTCGTTCTCTGGCGTAAGCATTGCTACAAAATAGCTTGTCACTATTCAGATTGGAGCTCCGGCCCCGTCCGCGGGCCGGTTCCGACCGTTCCGCCCGGCAGGCAGCGCCGGGCTCGGGGGAGCGCAGCGTGGAACGAGCAACGAGAAACGCAGCCAGGTGCCGTTGCCCTCGGCGCATCTCGGCCCCACGCCGCGTGACCTGATGCCCCGTTCCGAGGTCGCACCAACCTCCGCCCCCGCGGGTCTCGAGCAGCGGATGCGTTCGCTGTGCGCGGAGTTCCACGGGTTAGGTCTGACCGGTCTGACGATCTCACCGCAGGAGACCGCCGGCCCGGGCGCATTGACGGTGGCACCGGGATGGGCCCTCCGTGGTGGGGAGACACGTTCCCAGCTCGAGCAGGCGCACGCGATCCTGACACGCCAACTCGAGGCCGAGCTGGACATCCAGAGTCTGTGCTCGGAGATTCTCGAACGCTACGAAGAGGTCTCGCTGGTCTACCGGCTGGCCACGAAGCTCGGCACCGTCGTTGGCGAGGACGCGCTGGCGCAGGGAGTGTTGGACGACGCCGCGCGAGTGCTCGGCGCGGAGAACGCCGAGTTGTGGTTGCACGATGACGGGGGGCCGCGACTGGCCGCTGTCTTGCCCGAGCAGCCCCGACCCACCGCCCTCGACGAAGGCCCGCGGCGTGCATGGGACACGGGCAGTACCTGGACACGCGAGGCCCGGAGCGGGCAGCGCGCCGCGGTCGCGGTCCCCGTGCCCGGTCCCGAGGATCGCCCTGTGGGCGTGATCGTGCTACGGGGACGCTCGGCCGGGCGCTCGTATCGGAGCGGTGAGGTCAAGCAGTTGACGGCACTGGCCGTCCTCACGTCGGCCTTCATCGGGAACATCCGGCAGTCCGAGCTGGTCCGGCGTGACGAGGAGTGCCGCCGCAGAGACGAACTCGCCCGGCAGGTGCACCACAGCCTGTTGCCCGCGGAGGAGCCACGGGTAGCGGGATTGGACGTCGCCGGTTGCTGTCTATCCGCCGACGCGATCGGTGGCGACTACTACGGATACTTCAACCACCCGCAGCGCGGTCTGGGGGTGGCCATCGCCGATGTTTCCGGCCACGGCGTCGGTGCCGCCCTGTACATGGCGGCGGTCAAGGGATCGTTCAAGACCGAGGCCCGGCGCGGCCTTCCCCCGGCCGACCTGCTGACCCGCGCCAACCTGGCCCTCGAGGAGGAGCTGGCGGCGTCCCAGGTCTTTGCCACGGCGTTCTTCGTCCGTTTCGATCCGAACGCACGCGGCATGGTGTACGCCAACGGCGGACACAACCCGCCGTTGCTCGTCCGCGCCACGGGCGCGGTGGAGAAGCTCGTACCGAAGGGTCCCGCCCTGGGCCTCCGCCGCGATGCCGAATACGGACAGGCCAGCGCCCCCTTCGACGTCGACGACCTGTTGATCCTCTATACGGACGGCCTGATCGAGGCCCGTGACGCGGACCAGCGCTTCTACGGGCTCGAGTCGTTGACCCGCAAGGTCGTCGAACTGCGTGGCCGCAGCGCGGGGACGATTCGCGACGAGCTGATCCGGACGATGCGCCGGCATGTCGCCGAACAGCCGCAACGGGACGACGTGACGCTCGTCGTGATCCGAGGCGTGGCTTCGCCGGAGGCCGGCCGATGAAGCCGTTCCGGATCATGATCGTCGACGACGACGCATTCATCCGCCGCCCGCTGGAGTTCATCCTGCGCGGCGAAGGGTTCGACCCCGTGACGGCCGTCGACGGCAACGATTGCCTGGAGAAGGTGCCTCGGCTCTCACCGGACCTGATCATCCTCGACATCATGATGCCGGGCTGCGACGGCCTGCAGGTCTGCAAGAGGTTGAAGAGCGATCCCGAGCGATCGCACATTCCGATCATCCTGCTGTCCGCACGCGGACGGGAGCAGGACCGCGAACGCGGCTTGGCCTCCGGCGCGGCGAGCTTCATGACCAAACCGTACTCACCGGCAGAGATGATAGCGAAGGTCCGAGAGTTGCTCTCGGC